>JAAUYB010153553.1_pt1 | contig 18459 bp, 13 predicted proteins | sample 7278071 | NCBI WGS metagenome assembly JAAUYB01 (sample SAMN14350121, study PRJNA611818) | marine sediment metagenome | isolation source: surface marine sediment (1.8m) | place: French Polynesia: Moorea | collected 2018-08
CAAGAATAAGTAGCTAAGTAACCATCTTTTGCTAAACATTGGGATATCAATTGGATAAATTCTACTGTCCAAAGTTGAGGGCATTTTGGGGGAGAAAAGGGATCTAAAAATATAGCATCTGCTTGAAAATTTGTTTTGATTACTGTCTTTATTGTTTGTCTGGCATCCCCTAATAAAAGTTGAGCCTTGAGAGTTTTATGTTCAATTTCATGGAGGTTAGCTAAGGTCTTTAAATTGTCAGAAACTGGAAATGAAAAGTTGTTTAATAGGTCAGCATTAACAGCTTGTAATGGGACGTTTATATCCCTTTCTAAAGCAAAAAATTCTATCTTAATCTCAGGATTAATTTCCCAAATTGTTTCTAAAGCTGCCGCAGTATTGTACCCTAAGCCGTAACAAATATCAAGGATTTTAATGGTGTTTTTAATAGCTGCTTTTTCTTTTAATTGACAAGGTTCCACAAACTTATATTGTGCTTCTTGTTTAGCCCCTGAATGGGAGTGAAATAACTCCTCAAATTCCTCAGAAAAAAAGGTATAAGAGCCATCATCAGTGAGTTGAGTAGTAAAAGTTTTATTTAACATAAATTGTTGTCATTTTTAGGGCAGACACTCACAGTTTTAGAAGGCTTGAATTTCAGTTAATTCGACAACAGAATCAAATAGGAAGTTTTGAGACCATTCTTGAAGGGCGATCGCTAAAGGTTCACTCTCAGGGGGAATTTGGGTAATTAATTCTAGTATGCCATCATCACTACATTCTAAGGCAGCTTGATGAAGATTCTTAATCCATTCAGGGGGCATTTTCAGAAGATGCTCTCGCAGTTGACAAGTTTCTTCTGGCGTACCTTGTTTGTTGTCTTGAGTGGAAAGGGTTGTTTTATCTAAGTCTTCATAAACATAGCTTACGCCGAGGTGTTGGGCAATTTTCTGCCATAAAACATCTTCTCGGAAGGGTTTGCGCATAAAATCATCGCAACCTGCTGATAACACCAAATTTCGTTCTTCTTCAAAGGCACTCGCTGTTAAAGCAATCACCACGGTTGCTTGTCCTTTAGTAGTTTCTTTAATGCGTTGAGTGGCTTTATAACCGTCAATAATGGGCATTCTCATATCCATCCAAATTAAATGGGGTTCCCAACGTTCCCAGATATCTAAGGCTTCTTGTCCATTACTCGCTTGACGAACATTAAACCCCATAGAAGACAATAATTTAACTAATAAGATACGACTTTCTAGGCGATCATCCACTGCTAAAATACGATATTGAGGTTGGCCTGGGGCTAACCCAATCACACGACGGGGGGGTTTATCTACTTTAATAGTATTAGCTGCAACGATGTTAGCATTAATTGTAAATGTAAATAAACTTCCTTGGCCTAAAACACTACTAACGGTAATTTCTCCTCCCATTAATTGTACAAATTTACGACTAATGGGCAACCCTAAACCTGTCCCTTCATTGGAGTTGCGACCAGTTTCTGTTTGTCCAAAAGCTTCAAATAATTGCTCTACTTCTTCTGGTGCAATACCTGGCCCTGTATCTTCTATTTCAAAGGTTAGAATAATTGATGTAGTTTTGCTCTTTTTCTTGTCAGCTTTAATGCGTAAAATTACTCCACCTTCTTGGGTGAATTTTATGGCATTGCCTAAGAGGTTAATGATAACCTGCCGTAGTTTTCCTTCATCAGTCTGTATATATTGGGGAACTTCTGGGGTTCTTTCAAAGATGAGTTGTAATTGTTTTTCTTCTGCTTTTAAATGCAGCATTGATTCTAGGTTATCAAGAAGGCGATAGAGATCGAATTGACTTTGATTAAATGTTGTCCTCCCTGCCTCAATTTTGGTCATCTCTAAGATGTCATTAATCAACTCTAATAAATGTTCTCCACTGCGACCAATAATATCTAAATTTTGCTGATGTTCTTCTTTTAAAGTTTGATCCCTTTGCATCACTTGAGTAAACCCTAAAATAGCATTTAATGGTGTGCGAAGTTCATGACTCATACTGGCTAAAAATTCACTTTTAGCACGGTTAGCAGCGTCGGCTTCTTCTTTGGCTTTTTTTAACGCTTCTTCGGCTTGTTTTCGCTCAGTGATATCTCTAATGATTGCCGTAAAAATTGTCTTTCCTCGTAGCTTTATTTTTGATATAGATACTTCTGCTAAAAATTCTAACCCATCTTTTCTTTTACCAAAAACAGGGCGACGACCTCCCATTTGCCTGGCAATTTCTTTCGTATTTTTAAAGTTATTAATATGTTGATAATGATGGGAAGTAAAACGATAAGGAATAAGAATATTAAAGGGTTGTCCTAAGACTTCATCGGAAGTATAACCAAAAGCTTGCTCAGCAGCATGATTAAAAAGAGTAATTTTTTGCTGTTCATCAATGGAAATAATGGCTTCATTAGCATTATCTAAAATGCCAGCAAATCTAGCCTGAGAGTCTCTTTGTGCTTCTTCCGCAATCACCTTTGCCTCAGCTATAGCCATTAATTCTCCTACTATTTTTAAAAGGCTAATATCTTCTTTTGTCCAAGTTTTATGAGCCTTAGTATCCATACCTAAGTATCCCACCGTTTGCCCAGCAGTCATCATGGGAACTACTAATAAATTAGGACTTAAACTGTTTTCATAAGCCTCTTTTTCTGCGGTTGCTTCCGAGGGAAAATCTTTTAAAGAATTAATACAAATTGACTTGCCATTGAGTAGCTGTTGGGAAAACCAAGGAAAAATATCTAAGGAAATATTTTGGGATTCATGAATTTTTGATTGGATATATTCATGACACCATTCATGAATCATATTCCATCCTTTTTGTTCAGGAAAATAACGAATAATATAACTGCGATCACATTTGGTGAATTTCCCTAAAGCTTCTAAGATAAAATTAACAGCAGTATTCAGGTGTTGATCGATTAATTGTCGAGCAATATTACTCAGTAAATTATCTCTTTCTGCTTGTTTTTTTATAGCTTCTTCTTTTTGTTTACGATCAGTAAGATCTCGACTAATTCCGATGGTTCCCATTAACTTGCCTTCTGGACAACAAAAAGGGGTTTTTAAGGTATCAACTAAACGACGATTTCCATTAGGATAGGTAATCCATTCTTCATTACGATGGGATTGTTTTTGCAGCATCATTAGGCGATCCTGTTGTCTAAAACCTAATGCTTCTTCTGGGGTGAAAAGTTCAAAATCACTCTTACCAATAATCTCTTTCCTATCTAATCCCGCAAAAGTTTCAAAGGCATTATTACACATTTTATAAATCCCTTTAGCATCTTTACAAAACACCAAATCTGGGATACAATCAACTAAAGACGTTAGTAATATCTGTTCTTCTTTGCGCTCACTAATATCTGTATGAGAACCTGCCATGCGGATCGGTTTTCCTGTTTCATCCCACAAAGCTTGTCCCCTAGAAAGAATCCATTTATAACTTCCATCTTGACATTTTAAACGAAATTCTGCACTATAATGATCTGTTTCTCTAGCAAAGTGATTTCCTAAAATTTTCATCACCCTATCTATATCTTGGGGATGAAGTAACTGTTTCCAAGTATTAATATGATTGGGCAATTCTTGCTCAGTATATCCTAACATTTCTTTCCAACGAGGAGAAAAAAACATCTCATCTGTTTTCAAATTCCAATCCCAAATTCCCTCATTAGTTCCCTTTAATACTAATTGCCAACGTTCCTCACTTTCCCGTAAGTTTTCTTGCATATTTAAAGCTACTTGCTGAGCTGCTTTTAAGCTTATAATTTCTGCTTGTAGTTCTTGAATAATTTTGTCTGTTTTTTTGTCTGAATGAGGATTAGACATGGCTTGAAAAATCTATAAAAATAAGGCAATAAATCATAATTTATTGGCAAAAAACGGTAATTAAATTAATAAATTACCGCCTTACTATTGACTTTAATTATTGAATGTTAACTAACTCAATATCAAAAATTAAATCTTTTCCAGCTAAGGGATGATTGGCATCTAAAGTCACTTTATCTTCAGCAATATCTGTTACCAAGACAGGAACCATTTGACCACTAGAATGACGCATTTGCAGTTGTTGTCCTACTTCTACTGATAGTTCGGCCGGTATTTGTTGTTCGTCCACCACAATTACTAATTCTTCTTGATAGGTGCCATAAGCTTGCTCAGAGGGAATGGTAACACTTTTATTGTCTCCTGGACTCATACCCACCACTGCTTCCTCAAAACCGGCAATAACTTGGCCTTCTCCTAAAGAAAATTGTAAGGGATCACGATCAACAGAGGAATCAAAAACTGTCCCATCTCCTAATTTGCCTGTATAGTTGACTTTGACTGTATCACCGAGTTTAGCTTGTACCATGCTGCATTACCTGCTAAATTTATTTGTCTATGAAGGGACTTTTTTACGGTAGTTTTTTTTGAGCAGTTTTGTCAACTTTATATGGTATTCTTAAAATTTTATTAATGATTAATTGTCTATGAGTCATGCCATGAAACCAACCATTGAAACATTAAATTTATTTAAGCTTGCTTCTGGGGATAAGCTTTCTCTTCAAGTATATAAGTTTATTGGTAAAAAAAATAGTAAAAAAGTTTACATTCAATCTAACTTACATGGGTCAGAAATTGTTGGTAATGGAGTAATTGCTCAATTAATTGATTTTTTGTCTACCCTGAATAAAAATCAAATTAATGGAGAAATTTGGTTAGTTCCGGTTTGTAACCCCTTAGGAACTAATCAACGAAATCATTTTTTTTCATCGGGACGTTTTAATAGTTATGATGGTAAAGATTGGAATAGAATTTTTTGGGATTATGAAAAGTTTTGTCAAGATTTAGATGAGTTTGTTCAAGCTAATTTAAAGTTTGATTCATTGACGATACAGGAAAATTTTTTAAAGCAACAACAAGCAGCATTTACCAAGCAACTTAAGAAAATAAATAGTCCTAGTAGCGCACCATTATTTGAACAGTACCGTTATCAATTACAATCACTTTCTCTGGATGCAAATTATGTTATTGATATTCATAGTTCCAGTAATAAATGTATTGATTATCTTTTTTGTTTCCCAGGAGAACAGGAAGAAAGTGCTAAATATTTTCAGATCGATTATGGTATTTTAATGGATACTTATGATGGAGACGCTTTTGATGAAGCCTTTATGAAACCTTGGTTAGCTTTACAACAAAGGTTTCATAAATTTGGAAGAGAAATAATAGTTGATCGTGAATCTTGGACTTTAGAATTAGGCTCAGGAATGGAAATGCAGCCGAAATCTGTTGCTCTTGGGGTTGCTGGAATTAAAAACTATTTAGTTAAAAAAGGAGTGCTAAAATTACAAAAATATTCCCCCACAAGCACGAAGATTACTTTAGTTTCACGTCAACATATTAAAAACTATTATGCTGCAACTGGGGGCATGATTCAAAATAGATTATCTTTAAAAAGTCCAGTCAAAGCAGGAGAGAGACTCTATCAAATTTTGAGTTTTGATAAACAAGGAAACTTACCAAAACTTATGGATATCTGTGCAGAAAATGAGGGGTTTATTTTTGATATTTCTACTAATTACTCGGTTAATCAGGGAGAGTATGTTTTAGCCCTTTGTAGTCCAAATTAAGCTTGTTTATTGTCAAGAGATGAAAATATAGCCCATAAACCTTGCTATAATTGGAGGTTACTTGTAATTTGTAAAACTCCCGTGACTATTAGTTTGAGTTGGATGCGTCGTGCTGATCGCTTAAAAGCCTTACCCCCCTACGTTTTTGCCCGATTAGATGAACTCAAAGCGCGGGCAAGAGAACAAGGATTAGATTTGATCGATTTAGGAATGGGAAACCCCGATGGGATGGCACCCCAACCCGTCATTGACGGGGCGATCGCAGCCCTACAGCAACCACAAACCCACGGATATCCACCCTTTGAAGGAACAGCGAGTTTTCGTCAGGCGATTACAGCTTGGTATCAACGGTGTTATCGTGTTGATCTCGATCCCAGTAGCGAGGCGTTACCCTTAATTGGTTCCAAAGAAGGGTTAGGCCATTTAGCCTTAGCTTATATTAATCCTGGGGATGTGGTGTTAGTTCCCAGTCCCTCTTATCCTGCCCATTTTCGAGGCCCTTTAATTGCGGGTGGGCAAATTTATCCTCTGATTTTATCAGCAGAAAAAGATTGGTTAATTACTCTTGATTCTATCCCTGAAAATGTGGCTAAAGCTGCCAAGATTCTCTATTTTAATTATCCCAATAATCCGACGACAGCCACTGCCCCTAGAACATTTTTTGAAGAGATTGTTAAGTGGGCAACTCATTACGAAATTATGTTAGTTCATGATCTTTGTTATGCAGAATTAGCCTTTGATGGTTATCAACCCACTAGCTTATTAGAAATTCCTGGGGGTAAAGAAATTGGGGTAGAATTTCATACCCTTTCTAAAACTTATAATATGGCCGGTTGGCGCGTCGGTTTTGTGGTAGGTAATTCAGAAATAATCCAGGGTTTAAGAACTTTAAAAACTAACCTTGATTATGGTATTTTTGCAGCAGTACAAGCAGCCGCAGAAACGGCTTTACAATTACCAGATATTTATATTAAACAAGTACAAGAACGTTATCAAAAACGACGAGATTTTCTAATTAAAGGGTTAGGAGAATTAGGCTGGAACATTAAACCTTCTCAAGCAACTATGTATAGTTGGGTTCCTTGTCCTCATGGTAAAAATTCTACTGATTTTGCCTTGGATGTTCTCGAAAAAACAGGGATTGTTTTTACCCCTGGCAATGCCTTTGGACAAGGGGGAGAAGGTTATGTTAGAATTAGTTTGATTGCTGAATGTAATCGCTTAGCAGAAGCGTTAAACCGTCTTCAACAAGCAGGAATTTATTACAAATAACCTATCAAAAATGTAGAATTAGTTTTGCACAGGTATTTATTTATTGCCCTTATGAACTCTGATACCAGTAATATTTTGGTTGTTGACGATACTCCTGATAACCTACGCCTATTGTCAGCTATGTTATCAGAACAGGGTTATAAAGTTCGTAAAGCTCTCAATGGAAAAACTGCTTTAAATACAATTCATCAAGTCCCCCCAGATTTAATTTTATTAGACATTAATATGCCATTGATGAATGGTTATGAAGTTTGTAAACAAGTGAAAGAAGATGCCAAGACAAAAGATATTCCTGTTATTTTTATTAGTGCATTAGATGATGTTTTAGATAAGGTAAAAGCCTTTAGTGTAGGGGGAGTTGATTATATTACCAAACCATTTCAGGCAGAAGAAGTTATTGCCAGAATCGAGAATCAATTAACCATACAACGACAAAAAAAGCGACTGCAACAAGAGATTAAGGAACGAGAAAAAACAGAACAAACCTTAAGGATTTATCTTCATGCTGTTTCCCATGATTTACGAAATCCCGTGTTAGGATTTTCTCTGATTTTGAAGAACTTTTTAAAGAAAAAAGAAGACCCCATAGAAATTCCTCGGAAAGTCTTAGAACAGATGTTAAAAAGCTGTGATCGCCAACTAAATTTAATTAATTCATTGGTAGAAACCCAGCAGTTTGAAATTGGTGTAATTACCCTCAATTGTCAGCCTTTAAATTTATATCAATTCAGTCAGCAATTAAGGACAGAATGGGAACCAATGTTAAAGGAAAAACAAGCAAAATTACACTTAGAAATTCCTGCAGATTTGCCTCTGGTTAATGGAGATAGCGATCGCCTATGGCGTGTTCTCGAAAATCTGATGGCCAACGCCTTAAAACATAATGATCCTGGGATACAATTAACCCTAAAGGCAGATATAATAGAAGCAGAGAAAGCTGAAGCAAAAACTAGACAAGTTCGCTGTATTTTAGAAGATAATGGGGTGGGGATCAGCCCTGAACTGGCAGCAACCTTGTTTGAAAGATATCAGCGAGGAGAAGGGGCAAAAAAGACCCTAGGATTGGGCTTAGGATTGTATCTTTGCCGTAAAATTATTGAAGCCCATGGGGGGGAAATTGGAGTTAGCAATGAACCAGATTATGGAGCGAAATTTTGGTTTACATTGCCGATCTCAACGAAATCTGAATAGTCTGAAAAAGACTAATTTCAAAGCTCCTAATCTTTGAAAATAATAGGTTATTTGAGTTCTAATGTCAGAAGTCAATGACATTTTGCTCCCCAAAGGGTCATCAATCTGTAAAATGCTGATAAATTGGTCAAACTAGCCCTTGACCATTGAGACTGGTGTTTTGTTACATAGGACTAAGCATAAAGTCTTCATAAGAAATCCTAAAAGCGATCTAGTCAACCATTAAAGCCGATGGATATCACTGATGCTCTATTGCTAGGAGCGATTAACCCTACAAAATATCGGAGAGTGATCTCATGGCACAAGAAAGCCGCCCCCCTCTAGAAGAGATGACCTTGCGACATCTACGAAAAGTAGCCAGCGAATATAACATCTCTCGTTATAGTCGAATGCGCAAAGCGCAGTTGCTCATGGCAATTAAGCAAACAATACAAGCACAAACACCCCAGACAATTTCCATAGAACCCATTGTCGACTCTCAGCCCATTATTCAGGAGGTGCAAAGAGTTGAGGCATCGAAATTTGAAGTGGGACTTGGAGATAAAATCACCACAAATGTAGTTGATGTTGATAATGAACTAGGAGAACTTCTTAGGGATTACGAAAAAAGTCATCTCGTTATACTACCCCGCGATCCCCAATGGGCTTACGCTTACTGGAATGTTTCCGATGAAGCCAAAGCCTCATTAAAAGCCCAAGGGGGAGAACAATTAGCATTACGAATTTATGACGTTAGTGATATTGACCTCAATTATCAAAGTCCCCACAGTGTTCAAGAATATGTTTGTGATGAGCTAACCCAAGAATGGTATTTACCTATCCCTCTTAGCGATCGCGACTATGTTGTTGATATTGGCTATCGTACTGTTGATGGTAGTTGGTTAATTTTAGCTCGTTCTAACCCTATCCATGTCCCTTCTCTTTATCCTTCTGACTGGATAGAAGACATTTTTGTGACTGTTAACTGGGAAGAGGAACTTCAAGACAAGTTACTTGAGCCACTGCTTCCCCCTAAACCCCTCCAAAAAGCCTTTTTCGCCACAGAACAAGTGGCAGAAGCAGCCCGTATTGCTGGGTCTTTATTCGGTTCCATACGGCACATCTCTGGCTCTGAGGTCGGTGCTTCAGGGCAAGGTATGTGGACAGTTCCCACCCTATCGGGCCTAAATATGTCTGGTGTGGGTTTTGCCTCTGAAGAGTTAATTCGTTCTCGTAAGTTCTGGTTAATTGCTGATGCAGAATTAATTGTCTATGGTGCAACAGAACCTGATGCAACGGTTCTCATTGGGGGGAATCCAATAAAACTCAACCCTGATGGGACTTTCCGCGTCCAAATGTCTTTCCAGGATGGGGTTATTGACTATCCTATTGTGGCGATCGCTGCTGATGGACAACAAACCCGTTCTATCCACATGAAATTTGAGCGTGAAACCCCTTCTCGTCATACCAATAGCAAGGAAGAAGCCGTGTTACAACCCCTAGGTTAGCCATTTAACCTTGCTAACCCAAAGCCCTTGGTGAAGTCATCAGGGCTTTATTTTTTGAGAAGTCCTCCCTGATGTTCGCAATTAAATCCTTGTTCATACCAGTCAGAGAGGTTAACGTCTGTGAGTGGCGTAACGTTGAAGCAGGGGGGTTGTATAATTTGACTGATCACAGCCCAGATTAGGCTACGGGTGACATCGAAAAAGGTCTTTAAGTCAGATTCATCATTACCAGGAACACCTTTTTCCCTTGGGGTATCCACTTCAACGGCGATCCCTTTTGCCCCCAGATGAATTTGTGCTAACCATTTAGCCCTAGGGAGATGAGTTTGTGAGGTGATCATCTTCACTTTATGAACTCCATGTTTTTGTAGAAGGGGGACACAAAAGAAGAAATTATCAAAGGTTGAGTAAGCGCATTGTTCAACCCAAACGTTGTCCATGGGAGCCTGTTGCCGTTGGAAAATAAGCTTAATACAAGGGGGCTTTGAACCTTGGGAAAGGATAATGGGAGTGTCTCGATATTGTGGGGCTAATTGTGCAGCATAGACTTCCCGCCGAATACTTCCCCCTAATACTAAAATACCATCAACCTGATGATTAGCATTAACGGGTAATCTCACGAAAACATTAAAGGCTAAACTGGCTAAAATAAAACCCACAAGGACTAAGAGAATTAGTTTAAAGGTTTTTCGCTGTTTTTTTCGGGTTAAACGCCCGGTTAAATCAACTTTTGGCTTACTCACTATGAATAATATTAATTTATATTTCTTGAATAAAGATAATTTACCCAGTGAAGCAGAAGAGAGGGAATCTGAGAAAATTTGTCAATCTTAACCGTCATCCAAAACATTGAGCCGCCAAAGGATTCGATAGCTCTATTTTTTGCAAAATTTCAGGATTAATTTCCACCCAAACCGTTGCCCCACAAGATTTAGGATGATCGGGATCATAAACCACTGTACATAAACCCCCTAAAATCTCGACCTTATCACAATATCTTTCTTTTATTCCTTCTCTAACACAAATAACAGGCTCTTTCTCCGTTTTCTTACGATTGCTTCTAATTTTATTTTGATTCACATGGATATACGTCGTCGCCCGTTGAGGAAACTTTCGCCAAGTTCCCTTACGACCCCTGTTAACTGGGATCACTTGGGGCATCTCATGGTTTAACAAAGGAATTTTCCAAAATCTTCCCTCTTTAAAAGCACCTTTAATTCTTCGGACATATAATAACTGTTGTACCCGTTGACGAGAAATACCCAAAAGATAAGCTGCCTTTGCAATACTAACGTACTTCATGTTAAAAATAACCTAGCGCAAGATTTTATGATACAAAAATTGATAAATACTGAGTATTGCGATCCCTCGGACAATCTAACACAACATACATGAAATGACCAGGACATTCGCTGTACCCAAATTCAATTTCATCCTGCATCCAGCGATCGCCCCGATAAGGATCAAGGGGAACCACCTGTAAGCTAATTAATAGGATTCATCCAATTTTCTAGCCAATTAAACACTTTTGAAGCCAATAAAGTTAAAACTAAGGGAATATATCGATATGCACCTATTGGTTCAGTTATTTATAGAATTCTAAAAAACCAGCTACTAACTATTAATTAATAACTGGTTATACATAATTATTAACTAAGTTTAACCTTCTTTATAAGTTTCCATACCTTCACAAGAACAAACTAAGTTTCTGTCCCCATAAGCGTTATTAATGCGTCCTACCACCGGCCAGAACTTATGTTCTTTTGTCCAAGGAGCAGGATAAGCAGCTTTTTCACGGGAATAAGGATGATCCCAGTCGCTACAAATCAACGTTTGTGCGGTGTGAGGGGCATTTTTCAAGGGATTATTGGCAGGATCTATTTCACCATTGGCGATCGCATCGGCTTCATGATAAATAGTAATCATGGCATCGCAAAAACGGTCTAATTCTGCTAAATCTTCGCTTTCGGTGGGTTCTATCATCATCGTACCAATAACAGGCCAAGACACCGTAGGAGCGTGGAAACCAAAGTCCATCAACCGTTTCGCAATATCATCCACCTCTACCCCTGCTTGTTTCTTCAGGGGACGCAGATCAATGATACATTCGTGGGCTACACAACCGGATGCACCTTTGAACAAGATGGGATAATAGTCAGCCAAACGATGAGCCATATAATTAGCGTTGAGGATAGCTATTTTTGTCGCCTCAGTTAGCCCTTTTTCCCCCATCATGGCGATGTACATCCAAGAAATGACGAGGATACTGGCACTACCCCAAGGGGCGGCGGAAATAGCTCCTATGGATGTGTCTGCTTTACCATTATTATCAGGGGTGCTGTATTTTTCTACTTTGGTTGTGGGTAGGAAAGGAACTAGATGAGATTTAACCCCAATGGGACCCATTCCCGGTCCACCACCCCCATGAGGAATACAGAAGGTTTTGTGTAAGTTGAGATGGCAAACATCAGCCCCAAAGTCGGCGGGACGACATAACCCTACTTGGGCGTTCATATTAGCCCCATCCATATACACTTGTCCACCGTAACGATGAATGATGTCACAAATGTCAATAATTCCTTCTTCAAATACTCCATGAGTAGAAGGATATGTTACCATCAACGCCCCTAAGTTTTCCTTGTGTTTTTCTGCTTTTTTCTCTAAGTCTACAATATCAATATTGCCATCTTGATCACATTTCACTGCCACTACTTTCATGCCACACATAACAGCACTGGCGGGGTTTGTGCCGTGGGCAGATTCAGGAATTAAGCAAATATTTCTGTTAATTTCCCCTCTATTTTCCTGATATTTACGGATAACTTGTAACCCTGCATATTCACCCTGAGATCCAGCATTGGGCTGTAAAGAAATGCCATCAAAACCAGTTATCTCTCCTAACCATTCTTCTAACTGTTGGAATAAGATTTGATAGCCCTCGGTTTGAGATAAAGGGGCAAAAGGATGGAGTTTACCAAACTCTGGCCAAGTAATGGGCATCATTTCTGCTGCTGCGTTTAATTTCATAGTACATGATCCCAAGGGAATCATGGAAGTATTTAAGGCCAAGTCTTTAGCTTCTAACTGATGTAAATATCTCAGTAATTCGCTTTCGGAATGATAACGATTAAAAACAGGGTCAGTTAAATAAGATGAGGTTCTTTTGAAGAAGATAGGAAACTCAAAATTAACTTGATTTGCTATGTCTTCAATGGTAAAAGGGAGCTTGTCTTTGGCTGCAAAAATCTGCCACAATTCAATGATATCATGAACTGTAGTGGTTTCATCTAAACTAATACAGATGATGCCTTCATCATATAAACGTAGATTAATTTTGCGTTCTGCTGCTACTTTAATCACTGATTTAGCACTAGCATCACCTACCCCAACTTTAACCGTATCAAAAAAGGGTTCATCATTAACTGTATAACTTAGATTTTGTAATCCCTTGGCTAAAATTACGGTTAATTGATGGATTCTTTGAGCAATATTTTTAATGCCTTCAGAGCCATGATAAACCCCATACATTCCCGCAATAACTGCTAGTAAAACCTGTGCGGTACAGATGTTACTAGTGGCTTTTTCACGGCGAATATGTTGTTCTCTGGTTTGCAGTGCTAATCTTAAAGCGGGGTTTCCTTGAGCATCCTTAGATACCCCGACAATACGCCCTGGAATCTGCCGTTTATAGGCTTCTCTCGTGGCAAAATAGGCTGCATGAGGGCCACCATACCCCAAGGGTACACCGAAGCGTTGGGTGCTTCCTACGGCGATATCAGCCCCAAATTCTCCAGGGGGTGTCAGCAATGCTAAACTCAAGGGGTCAGCCGCGACGGTTACTAATGCACCTTTATTATGTGCGGTTTCGATAAAGCTGCGGTAGTCGTAGAGGGTTCCGTCAGTGGCAGGATATTGTAATAATGCGCCAAAAATTTCGGCATCGAATTCATAGAAGCGATGATCGCCAACAATAATCTCAATTCCTAATGGATACGCCCGCGTTTTAATAACTTCGATGGTTTGGGGGTGGCAATGGGAGTCCACAAAGAAGGCATGAGCATTTTTGTTCTTACATAAACCATAACTCATACTCATGGCTTCTGCTGCTGCTGTTGCTTCATCCAGTAAGGAAGCGTTAGCAATTTCGAGTCCAGTTAACTCTACTATCATAGTTTGATAGTTTAAGAGGGCTTCTAGTCTTCCTTGGGCAATTTCCGCTTGATATGGAGTATAAGCTGTGTACCAACCTGGGTTTTCTAAGAGGTTGCGTTGAATGACTGGGGGGGTGATACAGTCATGGTAGCCCATGCCGATATAAGAGCGAAATATCTTATTTTTAGAAGCAATAGACTTTAATTGGGCTAATGCTCCATATTCGCTTTGTGCTTCGGGTAAATTCAGGGGTTTACTGAGGCGGATACCTTGGGGTACTGTAGCATTAATGAGTTGATCTAGAGTGGAAAACCCTAGCACCTTGAGCATTTTATCAATTTCTTGGCTGTTGGGTCCGATATGTCGATTGATAAAGCTATCGGTAGGAGAAAGTATATTATCTAGATTAGAGGTTATATTATCGTTGGTTTTGATTTGATTGGCTGTAATATCCAGGTTAGGCATATCAATGATGATGGTTTTCTTATTTAGAGTGTCACAAATGAGCGTCCTGGGTACTTATTGTAATCTTTTGTAACATTGATTTGCAATGTTTGGACGTTGGACTAGCTAAGATCATTCATTGATAAATATCACCTCTAAAATTAATGGTATAAATTTCTATAACATATTACATAATAATAACCTTTCTTCTCTCAAAACTTCTCTAACGCTTTCTTTGATTAGATTTTTTAATTCTTGAGTTTCCATAAGCGATCGCTTTTAATTTTAGATTGGGGGTGATTTTTATATCATTTAAAAGCTATCTAGTTGATTTTGTTCTAGAAGTAATTCATAAATATAATCAATAAGTCGCTCAATTGTACAGTTTACCCTGTATTCTTTTTCTTCACTGTTAAAATATTCCTGAATTTCCATTATAATTTCGATACCATCTAAATCATCTGCTCTAAAATCATCTCCAAGATTACTATCTAAATTAATTTTGCCTAATTCAACTCCAAATTGTTCACTCACAATATCTTGAATCTGCAAAAACAAATAAGATAAGCTTTCATCTTTACCAGATTCTTTTAATTGTTTTGCCAATTCAGTTAAACGAGGTTTTTCGGCTAACTTTATAGCTTCTTTTTTTTCTTTTTTTTCTTTTTGGCGTTGGGCTTTTTCTTGCTATTGATCCACCCCCTGATTTAGTGCTAGAAATTGATATAACATCGAAGACTAAAATTGAAGCTTATCAATCTCTCAAAGTGCCTGAGATTTGGCGATATAATCAGAATATATTAGAAATTTATGTTTTCCAAAATCAAGAATATACCCTCTCCAAAACAAGTATTATTTTTCCCGAAATTTCTATTCAAGAAAATATAACAAGATTTTTGGAAATGAGTCAAATAATGGGAACAAGTCGCACTTTAAAAGCATTTCGTGAGTGGGTAAAAACAGTAATATAGCAATTCTCATACTCGTCGTTATGATTATTTTTATAGTTCTTTCGATAAATATCCTCTGGGAGTAATCATCCAATTTTGATAATAAAAAGTGCTACTATTGCCAATTAACACAGTGGTCAACATATCAATAGAATGATTCAACATTTCTGCTAAATTAGTTAAAATTATTGTTTCATCTTGACGATAAGCACAACGCACTAAAGCAACAGGAGTATTAGCATTACGGTGCTTTAAAAAGATACTTTGAGCTTCAATAATTTGAGTTGTACGAGTTTGTGATCGCGGATTATAAATAGCTGTGACAAAATCTCCGATTGCTGCTGATTCTAAACGCTTTGTAATCACTTCCCAAGGGGTCAATAAATCACTTAAACTGATTGCACAAAGATCGTGCATTAAGGGCGTTCCAACCCTTGCTGCTGCTGCTTGTAAAGCGGTGATTCCTGGAAACACTTCAATCTTAGGATTCTTTCCATCCCAATGATTATTTTTTAACTCTTCTAATACTAATCCAGCCATTCCATAAATACCACAATCTCCAGATGAAATCACAGCAACAGTTAACCCCCATTGTGCTAATTGTATTGCTCTTTGCGCTCTCTTTCTTTCTTGGGTAATGGGTAAAGCTTCAACAATTTGACCAGGACGTTTTAAGGTTTTAATTAAGTCTAAATACAAAGAATAACCAATGATAGCATCAGCTGTATTAATTGCAGTTTTAGCCGCAGGGGTAATCTGATCCACACTTCCTGGTCCCATTCCTACTAAATATAATTGCCCCTGTCTTCCCGTATATTCTAAACTACTTTTAGCAATGGCAATAGTAACTGCTTCCTGAGTAGATTTAATGATTTGTTTAGGAACAAGAAGAGAAGCATCATTATCAGTATTTAACCAACGACTTGCCCCATAAATAGCAGCAGCTTCAGCAACACTAGATGTTCCTACTTCTTGCTTAACAACATCCGAAGGGTTGGGAACATTTATGGTGTTTAAAATATCAGCAGAATAGGTGAATAAAGGTAACTGTTTATCCTGACAATATTGAACAAGACCCACCTCATCTGCTTTAATATCAATGGTAGCAATTCCGGCGATCGCTTCTGTGGCTAAATGATAGCTTTGACAAACCTCCTCAATAGCAGATGCAATCAACTCTGGAGACGTTCCCCGAATGCAACCTATACCCACCCATAACACAGGAGGATACCATTGCACCTTGGGGATGTCCGACTCCTCAGCAAAACGGCGTTTTGTAGCACTGATCCAGATGCGCGCGTCTGGGGTGACATTTTCCCCAATTTCAGGGAATCCAAAGTAAAAAGGATGATTTTGGGGTAAATTATCTTTCCAGAGCCTAGAACCCTCTTCTTGTATCACCTGCACAGGTTTTTGACTAGCAATAGCATGACTCACCCTTGTCCAATTTCCTGGGCCTTGACGCCAACCAAAAGGCAACCCTAAAACATCAATACCAGGCAAATTTAAACTGTGGGATGCTCCCGTAATAATGGGCGTTGCATTAAGTTGCTGGGCAATTAATTGGGCTAAATGATCTGCCCTTCCCTGGTGGCCACTGCATAAACTAATCACATATTGACCTGTGGGAGCAATAACAATAATAGCAGGGTCAGATGCTTTATCCTCTAATAAAGGAGCAATAAGACGAACTACCGCACCACTAGCCAAACAAAAGATTAAGGCACGTTTTCTTGGCCAAATAGTTGCTAAATGGACTTTGAGAGAGTCTTGATAATGCTCAGTGGTTGCATCAATTAAAGCTAAGGTTTCAGGAAGATAAAGGGTTCCCTCTAACTGCTGACAAAGAGGGTGTAATAAGTTGATAGCTTGGGGAGTAGTTGCGATCGCCCCAATGGGATGAAAAGTATCAAAAAGAGACATGAACGATTATTAGTTTAAAATGAGAATTGCTCAGAGAATACAGTTAAACTTTGCCGAATCGTCGTTCTCGTTGTTGATAATCTAGTAAGGCTTGATGAAGGATTTGACGGTCAAAGTCAGGCCAGAGAGTTGGGGTGACATAAATTTCTGCATAAGCTAATTGCCACAACAGAAAATTACTGAGACGCATTTCTCCGCTAGTGCGAATTAATAAATCGGGATCAGGAATACCTTGAGTGTATAGATAACTCTCGAATAACCCCTCATCAATGTCTTCTAAATTGAGCAATCCCTGTTTAACCTGAGCGGCGATCGCCCGACAACCTTGAACAATTTCTTGACGGCCACCATAATTAGTGGCCACTGTAAATTGAACCCCTGTATTTTTTTCCGTATCCTCCATGGAACGAGAGATTTCCAACTGCAAAGAAGGGGGTAAAACGTCTAAATTTCCCACAAAGCGAATTCTGACATTTTCGGCCATCATCTCTTGTAGTTCAAGGCGCAGGACCCGTTCAAACAGAGTCATCAAAAACTCCACTTCTTCGAGGGGCCGTCCCCAATTTTCCGTAGAGAAGGCATAGGCCGTCAAAGCGGGAATTCCCCAATCTCGACAACAACGGAGTAAATCTTTCAGGGTATCCACCCCTCGTTGATGCCCCATAATGCGAGGAAGGCCACGACGTTTTGCCCAACGGCCATTACCATCCATAATGACGGCAATATGTTTGGGGAGACGGGTTTGATCGAGATCAGTTGGTAAATCCTTTAACACAATAGGCGGCTTTACAGTCATTTTTTCTCTTCTGGTGGGCTCGATGACGAAATACGAAAGATTTGTTCTAAGAAGCGTCTTCCCCGTGAGCCAATGAGAAGACTCAGAAGACCCCACCCAGGGGCTACGGACTCTCGCTTATCATGTAAGGAAAATCTTTGTTTTAGTAGCTCTTTTAGTTTACTGCTAGTTAGGGGACGATCCAAGACTCCTTTTTCAGCTAAGGAAATGGACCCTGTTTCTTCGGATACCACAATACACAAGCATTGAGCCACATTTTCTGTAATGCCCATAGCCGCCCGATGTCGAGTCCCTAACTGACGGGAGAAGGTTTTATCTGATAGGGGCAAGATCACCCCAGCCGCAACAATACGAGAACCACTAATAAAAACTGCCCCATCATGGAGTAGGGTTTTCGGTTGAAAAATGGTCTGTAAGAGAGCTTTAGAAATCTCGCCATCCACCTTCACTCCTGGATCTACAAAGACCCTCTGATCCATAGAGGCTGCGGTTTCAATGACAATCAATGCTCCTGTGCGATTTTGGGAGAGTTCTCTGATGGCTTCGACCAATTCATCCACTACATTATCAGGTTTGGTGATGGGCCGGCCTCCTTTGACGATTTGTAGGATTTTCCCTCTTCCCAAC
>JAAUYB010226818.1_pt1 | contig 18382 bp, 6 predicted proteins | sample 7278071 | NCBI WGS metagenome assembly JAAUYB01 (sample SAMN14350121, study PRJNA611818) | marine sediment metagenome | isolation source: surface marine sediment (1.8m) | place: French Polynesia: Moorea | collected 2018-08
ATCGCCCACTCTGAAACCGAAACCATGGGCGGCTGCCCCCTCACCACCATCTCGATCCCTCACACCTTCTGGTACAACCGCCAACGCATCACCACTGACTATCACTTCACCTTCCACAAGATCCCGGAAAACAACAAGCCCGCTTTCCAAGAAGACATGGTGGTCCAAGTCGACTTTTATCTGGTCCGGGACGAATACACCTACCAACTGAAACCCACGCGAATCAAGCTCCTGGGCGAATACTGCCAAGGCGGCATGTCGACCGCCACCAACCGAATCACCGGTCCCATCCGTTCCATTCGGGAAGGTACCTACAATAACACGCCCAACATCCAGGTCAGCATCCCGCACGACATCAGGCAGGGAGAAAACATCGAAACGACTTGGATGAATTTCACCTACTGGAACGTATCCGAACACTTGAAATTTCTCTATCAGTCCGGCAACCTGGTTTCGATTGACTACTGCCTGATCCACAAAGACGACGCCTACGATATCCGCCCCTGCGATAGCATCAACGTACTCTGGTACCCGAAGAGAAAGCAGGTACCGGCCTGAGGAAACCAGGGGTTCCGGCAACGGAACCCCGACATTTTCCGGCGCAACGCACCCTGAAGATGGTGGATATCGAGCACCCACCGCCCCACGCAAGGAACACCACCATCCGTTTTTCCGCCTGATCACGGTACACCGGAGGGGGCGGGGGCGCCGGCCCAAATTTACGATCGGAGATCGCAGACCCAAGGAAATTTGAGCCGGCGCGCCCGCCCCCTCCGGCGTTTTCCCGTGGGCGAGAAAAACGAACGGAGGTATTCCTTGCTTGCTACTCTATTTCAATGCTTTATCACCCAACATCGTACGTTGCTTGGAAAACCATTAACGGCCCGTTACCAATCCGGCGGGGTCTTCGGTTGGGGTTTGAGAATTACCGACTGCTCCTCCGAGGGAGCACTTGATTCGGTGCCTCCCCGGGCGCCGGGTTACTATTTTCATCATCCCATCATGCAACAGAGTCATTGCCATTTATCCTCGGCCTCAATAGAATGGGAGAAACCGTGGACGGCGGACCGGTGCCGTGAACCTGCCGCTTGCTTGATATCCCATTCAGGACGGACCATCTTGATCAGAATCATGTTATGCCTGTTCACCTGCCTTCCGCTCTTCGGTCAGATCCAGGGCATTGTGGTCGACGCCGCAACCCAACAGCCGATTAACGGCGCACGCGTTCGCATTCAGTTTGCGACCACCTACGTCACGACCGATGAGGGCGGTTTCTTCAGTTTGAACGACAGCGCCGATTTTCCGTTTCGCGTCACCGCCGCCGCCTACCATTATTTCAACGGCTTTGTGGACGTTGACGCCAAAACCGGCACCACCAACCTGCGCATCGAGTTGGACACCGTACCGACTCAACCGGACGATGAAGTACTGCTCTACTCTCCTACCGATTGCGAGAGTTGCCATCCCAACCAGGTGGAATCCTGGTCGCAATCGCCCATGCGCAAGACCGGCCTGAATACCTGGGTCTTCGATGTCTACGACGGAACCGGCACCGCCGGCGGCAGCGGGGGATTTGTCTACCAACGGGATTCTGTGCACTATCCTGCCAATTTCAATTCGGACTGTTCTGCCTGCCATTCCCCCGTTCACTGGCTCAAAACCTTCGAGCAGGACCCGCCCGTCAAGACCATGGGCTCCCTGGCGGATATCAACGCCGACATGCAAAACGGCGTGCAGTGCGAGATCTGTCACCGCGCCTACGACGTGGATATCGACCAGACCTATATGCCCGGTGTCCAAAAGGAATCCTTTCACCTGCTGACCGGCATATCCCCGGTTCAGTTCGGCCTGTTGGGCGATTCAACTTTTATCGACAGCCTGGGCATGATTATGCGGCCCGCATACAACCCCATCCTGTCCGCACAATTGTGCAGCGCCTGTCACGAGGATACGGTCGATGTGGACAATGACGGCGACTTCAGTCCCGAGGACGGCAGTCTGGACCACGAAACCACCTTCAGCGAATGGCGCGCCTGGCAGGCGCTCAGCTCGGACAACACCCAAACCTGCATCGACTGCCACATGCCGTTGACCCAAGATACCTGGTTCTGTGTTTTCGAGGGCTTTCGGGAACCCGGCACTATTCGCGATCACGATATTAGAGGCACCACCCCGCAATTCCTCGAAAATGCCCTGACCCTTGAAGTTACCGAGCGGGTAGAACTTGGCTCGGCAACTGTCGATGTAGCCGTCCACAACAACCTGACCGGTCACGCCGTGCCGACCGGGGTGGTCATCCGCAATGTGCTTCTATTGGTTCAAGCCCGTGATCAAGACGATGACCTGATGACCTTGTTGTCCGGCGACCTGATCGATTTCATCGGCGGGACCGGGGATGTCAGCCAGGGCTATTACGCGGGTCAACCGGGTAAGTCGTTTTACCGCAACTACCGAACCGCCTTGGGCGAAGAAGGCGTCTTTTACACCGAGGCAGCCGCCCAGGTTTCCGACACGCGTATTCAACCCGGGCAATCCTATCAGGGCGCCTTTCGCTTCAAGCTCACGGGGGTCAGCGCCATGGATCTGGAAGTGAAGCTGATCTACCGACGGGCCTTCCGCGATCTGGTCGACGCCAAGGGCTGGACCCAAACGGGCCACGGCGAGCCGCTAGTAGATATCCAAGCACCGCATTTCGGTCACCTGATGGAATCTTACCAACAAGCGGTCGATGTATGCGGCGAGAAAGACCGCAACAACTCCGGCAGCGTGACCATGGACGATATCTACATCCTGGCCGACGGCTGGCTGGATGCCGCGCCTTTCGCGGCGGATCAGGAAGCAATGGTTTCCATCAGGCACCTGATCGCTACTTCTGATTGCCTGGTAGGGTCTGACCGAGACCGCCGATAAACGGGAGTTTTACTTTGCGCCTGATTTGCATTCTGGTTTTTGTGTCGCCCATGCTTTTCGGACAGGCTTGGGTTGAAATGTCGCTGTTTCCACGCGAAACCACCTGGATCGGTCATTCCTGGGCCGACTTCGACGGAGACGGCGATCCCGACTTGTTTTTGAACGGCGGCACCAATCGCACTCTCTATATCAACCGTTTGAATGAAGACGGCACTTTCACGGCGGCCGAGGATCTGCTGCCGACGCTTGCCGGTAACGGCAGCGCCTGGGCCGCCTGCTGGGGCGATTTCGACAACGACGGCGACCCCGACATCCACCTGGGTAACCAGGGCGCCGACTTCCTGCTTGAAAACCGATACCCCGAGCCCTTTATCAATGTGGCCGAGGCCATGGGTTTGGACGATCCCAAGTGGTGCCAGTCGATCAACTGGGTGGACTATAACAACGACGGCAAACTGGATATCTACATCACCCACGAGGAACCGGACAACGACGGCCCGCATCACTTCTACCAAAACGCCTGGCCCGATCCCTTCATCCCACGCTTCCCACAAACCCCGGAGGAAACCGACCTGTTCGGTCTGGCCGACAAGAATTCCCACGCCTACGGCTTGACCTGGGGCGATATCGATCTGGACGGCGATATCGACGCGGTGACCTCGGCTTGCGGAACCGCCGATACCATTCCCAATGAGAACCCGCATAACAAGGTCTACCGCAATCTGTTGAAGGAAGGCGGCGACGGCTTCGAGGACATGTCACTGAACGCCGGTCTGGTGACGCCCCAAGAGGTTGCTTTCGGGTCGGAATCATATTGGGCCACGCTCTACGATTACAACGGCGACGCCTTCCCGGACCTGTTCATTGGCAACGCCTCGTTCGGCAAGGACCTGGGCATCCATAGATTATGGCGCAATACCGGAACTGAACCGGGGGATTTCGGCTTTGAACTTGTGCCCTCGGAAATCCACGGTGTGGTGGACAGTTGGGCCTTCGTGGACGGCGCCTGTACCGGGGACGTGGACAACGACGGCGACCTTGACATTTACAACACTCCGTACGGCCTCTATCTGAACAACGGCGACGGCACCTATACCGGCGCCAATACCCGGGTCGGCTCCGGCAACAACGACGCGAGTTTCGTCGACGTGGACCAGGACGGCGACCTTGATATCTACAACTTCAACGGCCTGTGGCGCAACCCGGGCGGCTACGGCAATCACTGGCTTGCCGTCGAACTGGAGGGCTTGCCGGAACGCGGTACTACCAGGGATGCCTTTCATGTCAAGATCCGCGTCAAAGCGGGCGGTGTCAACCAATACAGAGAGCACCGCTACATGGTCGGCAGCTACAGCCAACACCTCTTGCCCACGCACTTCGGACTGGGCGCGGCAGACGTAGCGGAAGAGGTCGCGGTCACCTGGCCGGACGGCACGGTCGATCTCTACGAGCAGATACCGGTAGACCGACTCATCGTCATCGAACAGGGCGCTACCTGCCGTCAACAAGCCCTGGCCGAAACCGGACGCTATATCGACAACTTGGACCCACACCAACTACCGGCACTGAGTTCGGGTGGAGAATCCGTGGTAACGGTCCGCTGGCAAGTGATCTCCGGCCCGACAACCAACCTGAGGCAATTCAACGACCCGGGCCTGCCCCAACCAACCTTTACCCCGCTGAATCCGGGCCTGTATCGCCTGGCCTTGTTCGCCGACGGCTGTCCGCTGGGCCCGGAATACCAGGTAGCGTTCCAAGACTATGACGGCGACGGCGCCTTCAACGAGGGCGACAGAAGAATCATGGCGCCCGGCTGGCTGCAAAGTGGAGGCGTCTTCGACCGCAACCAAGACGACAAGGTAGACGTCAGGGATTTCCTCTAATGACAGGACGGCATTCAGAGGACCGTATTTTGAGCTTTTCGAGCGGGGAACCAAGAACTGCCTCGTTCGGGCTTCACTAAGGAGCTTTTTTTCACTGAAAGGTGAGCGCTTTTTTTTCCGGTTCCCGTTTAGTTCCCGAGGCCTTGATTTCCAGAGCATCTGGATAGGAGATAAGTGTAAATGAATCGGACCCTTTATATCGTTTTTTTGCCGGCCTTTTTACCCCATTTCACATTCGCCCAAATCACCGCACCCGAAGGGGTATGCAGCGGCGAGGTCGGTTATGCGGCCCAAGTAGAAGACGCCGGGCCGGATGCCGCCTATGCCTGGACCTTGACCAATGGAAATATTGACAGCGGTCAGGGCACAACCCAAATTACCTTTTCGCCGGACGGCGGCGGTGATGTTCTGATTGAATGCACCGTTACGGTCGCCGGCGACGATACGCTTTTTCAAGACACCGTATCCTTCTACGAAACGCCCGCTCAAGCCTATGCCGGGCCGGACCAGGTCTCCTGTGCTACCGGCCTGATGCTGGCCGCGACAGCCCCCGAATTGGGAACCGGTCACTGGACCATCTTTAGCGGCCGGGACGGTGTGGTTGCCGATCCGACCGATCCCGCCTCCGCGTTTACAGGAACCGAGGGCGAGCGCTACGAGTTGGAGTGGCGCGTAGCCAACGGCCCCTGCACTCGGGCCGATACCGTCATTCTCACCATCACCGAGACCTTCGATGTCGCCGATGCCGGGCCGGACCAACAGGTTTGCGGAGAAACAACCACCCTCCAAGGCAACGCTCCCGATTGGGGCGCGGGCATTTGGACCGTTACCTCGGGTCGGAGCGGTTCGTTCGATGATCCTTATGATCCGGCGAGTACGTTCAGCGGCCTCCCGGGCGAAACCTATGTTTTGCGTTGGACCCTACGCGGCAAGCCCTGCGAGGTGAGTTATGACGAGGTCGTCATTAACCTGGCTTTTCCCCAAGAGGCCTTCCCGGGAACCGATTTCTGCTTGCCGCAAGGCATGCCCTTCCAACTCCAGGGTTCCAATCGCGGCCAGGGCGGTTCTTGGAGTATTATTGACGGGCCGAATACCGATCTGAATCAGATTTCGGATACCCGCGATCCCCATGCCCGCTTCACCCCGACCGACCTGGGGGATTACGTGCTGGCCTGGTCCACGTCCACTCCCATTTGCGGGGATGAGGAATCCCAGGTATTGTTATCCGTTTCGGAGCCCCGCATCGTCCCGGATGATTTGGGCATGCTGCCGCCGTCAAGCAATTATAGTTATATCAATGATGATGCTGACATCCGGGGATATGCCGCCATGGACCATGCGGTTTATTTCAGCGCCTTAGATTGGCGTCACGGTCAAGAGCTTTGGCGCACGGACGGAACGTCATCAGGTACCTCTCTGGTAAAGGATTTCCGCTCCAACGGGGGTATCAGTGAGGCTGCTTTTGATCATACCAGCGGGCAGCCCACTCATTTAACCCGGGTCGGCGATACCCTGTTTTTCGCCATTGGGCCGTATTCCGACGAACGCCTGTTCAGCCTTCGAGAGGGGGAGGTCCCGCGTCATATCGAGGGCCGCGACGAGCCGATCATAGACATCAAGGCTATGGCTTCCCTGGACGGCGTGCTCTACTTTGCGGCGAACCGCGGTGAAAGCCCGGGACAATTGTGGCGCAGTGACGGAACCCGTCAAGGGACTTTTCCCCTGTACGGCCGGGTGCCTGGTTTGCCCACCGCGGGCATCGAAGATATGATCGTATTTAACGGCAAGTTGATTTTTGCGGCCGATTATGTCTGGTCCTTCGATCCCGCCGCAAATCGGGTTGACCAACTCACCACAACCCGGACGGGCATCGATCTCACCGCGGAACACAACGGTCTTCTGTACTTTACGTACTATGACTATGACAGAACTAGCAGTTTCCTTTGGCGAACCGACGGCACGCCTACAGGCACCGTCGAACTCAGCGAACTGAAATATTTATTCCGAATCAGTTACCTGACGCCGGCGGGTCCCTTTTTATACTTCCTGGCCGACGAGCCCGCTACGGGTGTTGAAATATGGCGGACCGACGGCACGGTTCAGGGGACCGTATTGGTAGAGAACCTGTATCCGGCCGACCAGGGTTTCCGTTATGCGAAAGCCGCCGCTGCCGATGATCGCCTTGTGGTTGCTGCCGAAGACGGCGTCTGGGTAAGCGACGGCACCCTGGAGGGAACAAAGAAACTTGTCGACCTGCAAAGCCGTTGGTGGAGTGGCGTGATATCCATGGGCAATGAAGTCTATTTTTCCGCCAATGGCTCGAACACGTCGGGAATAGAGCTGTGGAAGAGTGACGGCACACCCGCGGGTACCGTGCTGGTGAAGGACATCAGTCCCGGTTCAAAAAGCAGCAGCCCTAATCCTTTATTCGTTTGGAACGACGCCCTCTATTTCACCGCGGACCATCCGGACAGCGGCCGCGAATTATGGCGTACCGGGGGGACGGCGGCCACGACCGAACTGGTTAAAGACATCAACGATGACCGGACCACGGCCCAAATCGATGACTTCGGCGTGCAAGGAGACCGGCTGTTGTTCGGCATGCGAACCCCGGAAAACGATATCGATCTCTTTGCCGCCGATGACGAGGGGATCGGGATTCTTTCCGATATCGAACCCCTGGCCTTTCATCCCTACGGCGATACCATGTTGATGGTCTCTCAAAACGGTTTGTACCGCTTGGATGAGGGCGCGAGGGAACCACGGCTCATCAAACCTCACAGCATCTGGTATTCAAGCAACGATGACTTCTTTACCTACAACGGCGTGGTGTATTTCCGATTGGACACTGATGCAACGGGCGCTGAACTCTACCGCACCGACGGCACGGAAGCCGGCACCTACCTGGTCAAGGAACTGGTGCCGGGCTATGAAGACGGATTCCCCGGCGGTTTCTTCGAATGGAACGGCCTGCTCTATTTCAGAGGCTATGACGGCTCCAAGTTCCATCTCTACCGCTCGGACGGCACTGCCGCCGGTACCGTACCCGCTTTCAGTGAAGAAGACATTCCCAACGTGTCCTCGGCGGATTATTTCCCGGCTGAAGACCTGCTGTTCTTTTCCTCCAGTTATAACGGACAGCTTCACGTAACCGACGGCACCGCGGAGGGTACAACGGTTTTCCCGGAGTCCTTTAGTGTCGGCAGGGGCATCACTTCAGGAAACCGTTTCTTCTTCGTCGGTTGGACCTTCGCAACCGGAAATGAACCTTGGATAAGCGACGGTACGGAGGCGGGAACCTTTCTTCTGCGAGAGATCTATCCCGGCTCCGAGGACAGCAATCCCAAGAACCTGACGCGCTTCGGCAGGTACATCCTGTTCACGGCAACGGCGCCCGATACCGGTGAGGAACTGTGGATTACCGACGGCACGCCCGAGGGCACCACTTTGGCTGCCGACTTGTTTCCCGGGGAGGGCGGTTCCTCTCCTGAAGACCTGACCCCCTTCGGCGATAAGGTCTACTTTACCGCCAATATAGGCGAGTCCGGTCGGGAATTGGCTTATACCGACGGCTGGTGCGCCACGCTGGTTCAGGACGCCGCGCCCGGACCGGGTTCAGCGGTGATCCTCGACCTGTTTGCCGGTTCCGATGCGCTCTTCGGTCTTCGAGCGGACGACGGCCCGCGCCTCATTCGTCTGCAAACCGCACCGGTCAATCTGCCGGACGGTGTTTTGCGCGACTACGCCCTGAACCAATTCGACCGCAACGGCGATCGCATGTTGACCGAAAGCGAAGCGCGAACGGTGACGCGCTTGGATCTCACTGATCGCGGTGTGGTCAGCCTCAGCGGCATCGGCTCCTTCCCCAACCTGGAGGTACTGCTCGCGGCCGATAACCAAATCTCCAATGCAGCCCCATTACTGAGCCATCCCAACCTGGGTGACGGCCCCGAGCATCTGGTCGATTTACGCGGTAATTACCTGGGCGCCGAGGATTGCACGATCCTGGCTCCTTTGCGCGAGCGCTTGGAGGCTTCCGGCGGTGAGCTGTTGGTGGAACCACAACGCGGCGTCTTCGGCTTCCCGACTTATGAACAGTGGCCCCGCTACAATATCCTGGAAATCATGAACGGAACCATTCTGACACCCGAGCCCCTGCCTTGCAGTCCCAAGCGACGCAAGGAGGTGCGCCGATGAGCCTGACGACACTGTTTGCCAAAGGTATTGCCATGAGATTGATTGTTGCCCTTTTGAGCTTCTCGATTGCCTTGAATGCTTCCGCACAAAGTATTCGCTCCCTGAAGGACTTCGGTCCGTCGAGCGTCGTCCTCGGCGCATCCGCCGCGATTCCCGACGGGTACTATATTGTATTGCGGTCTCCGGAGCAGGTGGAAGGGCTGTGGCGCAGCCGGGGGGAATCGTGGAATACCGAACGCGTCATCGCCGGGGAATATGTCAAAGAAATCGCTTTCTCCGACGGCCGTATCTTTTATACGGTGGAGGACATCGATGCGCAACAAACCACGCTTTACGTCACCGCGGGCGATGATTCGCCCGATGACGATACGGTTCTCTCCCAGGTCCCGCGTTATTACTTTCAGGGCAGTCTGGTGACCCTGGACCATCGCATCGTCTACGGCGAGCCCGGCGATTATCCGAGCGGCAACCTCAAGGTTTTGGACCCCACGCGGGGACCGGATGTTCAGATTACCGATCTGGGGAATTTCAGTAACCCGATATTGTTCGAGTACACGTTTTGGTCAGGCGGTTACTTCTATTTCCTCAACGGTGAAGAAAACGGTGAGTACGGGCTGTGGCGTTCCGACCTGACGCCGGAGGGCACGCTTAAACTGTGGGATACCGCCCGGCCTACCGGAGAATTCAAGGAGGAAGACGGTCTGGTTTTCTTTCAGGGCTATGTTCCCGAACACGGCTGGACGCTGATGAAAACCGACGGCACCGCGGCAGGGACGTTGCCCGCCAACGATCCGATTGTTACCAATCACCCCTTTGTTGAAAAAGCCGCGCGCTTGAACTCGGGATGGATCGGCTTTGCCGGCGACCGTATGTGGCGCGCCGACAGTCTCAGCCATACTCCTGAAGCGATCATGGATCTCCCCGGCAACATCGAGACGATAGAAACCCTGGACGGCGAAGCTTCGGTTTTCGTGGTCGCGGATGAAAACTTCAATTGGCACTTATGGCGCAGCAAGGGGACCGAGGACAGCACCTACAAGCTGAGGTCCTTGAACAACCATATGGACTTTGCCAAACACAACGGCCGCTTGTATTTCGGCGAACAACAGGACCCGGGTCAACCCATCGGCCTGTGGCAAACGGACGGTACCTTTCCCGGCACCTACCGGGTGAAGGCATTCGACGGAGAACAGGTAAATGCCGTCACCAGGTTTACTTCCACGGGCAGTCAACTCTTCTTTTGGGTAGAGCGCGTGGACAACAGCATGGAACTGTCCGCCCTATGCGACCAACCCGACACAACCATCCAAGCCGACGACGTTTGTGCGGGCGCTTCCGGCAACATTGCCCGAATCCCCGACGCGGGACCAGGCGCCGTCTATGAGTGGGAGATCAGCGGCGGCGTGATTACCGAAGGAGCGGGGACCCCGAAAGTGACCTTCGATCATACCGGGCCCGGCAATGTGGTGCTGACGGTAACGGTCACCGCCGCGGGAGAGTGTCGCTCATCCTCAACGCGTGAATTACAGATCGAGGACAGTACGCCTGCGCCCACCGGACCGATCAGCGGCGAGACCGCTTTTTGTAGCGGCGACCTGCTGTCCTTCCGGGTCAGTCCCGTCGATGGGGCCGAACGCTACCGGTGGACGGTGCCGGCGGACGCCCGAATCGTCAGCGGACAAGGTGAAACCGAAATCCAGGCAGCCATGGGCGCCTCGGGCGGCACGGTCAGTGTTGCTGCCGTCAATCGATGCGGTTCGGCCGTACCCAGCACACTGGAAATTGCATTGGTCTCTCCTGCTTATGAAGCCGACGCCGGGCCGGATCAGGAGGTCTGCGGCGAGGAAACCTTTTTGAACGCGGTCGCTCCACCCGCCGGAATTCCCGGTCGTTGGGAAATCGTCAGCGGCTTGGGCGGCAGCTTCGACGATCCTACGGAAGCCGGAACCCGGTTTACCGGACCGGTCGAACAGGTCTTCCAACTGCGCTGGGTTACAGATAACGGGCCTTGCGGCATCACCGATGACATCGTCTTCATCACCTTTAATGGTGATCCCGGTACGGCCGATGCCGGGGCCGATTTACAGATCTGTGGTTCTTCGACCAATCTGGCGGCGGCCGTTCCCTCTTTCGGTTTCGGTAGGTGGGAGCAGATCGAAGGACCGAGGGACATTTATTTGAACTCCTATAATCCCTCAGCTTCGATCAACACTTTCTCAGAATATGGTCACTACAGTTTCCGCTGGACTGTCAGTAACGGCTCCTGCCTGGAAACCTCCGATGAAGTCAGCGTTTCCTTCTATAAGGGACCAAATGACCTTTTATCCGCCGGTAAGAACCAGATGTCGGCCCTGGGCGAACCGGCGCAACTCGATGCCAAACTGGATATCACTCAATCCGGAAATTGGAGCGTGATCGACGGACCCTACACCGGAGCCGATCAGATCAGCGACCGATATGATCCCCAAGCCGTCTTCACCCCCTTGGGAGGCAGAGGGAACTACACCTTGCGTTGGCACGTCGAGGCGGGGCCTTGCGACAGTTGGAGCGAAGATGTGGTCTTGTCCTATGACGATGCCGACCGCACGCCGCGCCCCCTGGAAATGCCGAACGGTTCCCGTCTTGAACTTTCCGATTCGATCGTCTTCAAGGATCGGCTCTACTTCAAATACTATGGCTCTGACAATTATGATCAGGTATGGCGCACCGACGGCACCCAAGCCGGCACCGAGCCGGTTGCCTCCCTGATCGAAGAAGACGGCTTCAGCTATCGAAAGGCCGCCTTTGCCGTAAGCGGCGACGACTTATTCCTAATTTCCGAGAATTGGAGAACCCGCTTTTTGTGGCGATTCGACGGCACGGAGTCGGGCACACGCATGATCTCGAAAGCGCCCGCAACTGATGATCTGGTGACGGCGGGCGGCAAGGCCTATTTCGTAGGTGGGGACTCTGAACACGGCAATGAGTTGTGGGTCTCCGACGGTACCTCCGAGGGAACCCGACTGATCCGAGATCTGGTTCCAGGGGCCGAGGGTAGTAACCCGACGAGCCTGACCCCTTTCGGCAACAAGCTGGTGTTTACCGCGCGAGATCCCGTGTCCAATCGCAAGGTTATTTGGGAAACCGACGGCACCGAGGCCGGAACCCGTATCCTGGTCAATAGGGCGCAACGCGAGTACACCGCCCCGGAGTCATTGACAGTTGTGGGCGCCAAACTGTTCTTCCTGATGGATACGCCCGACTACGGCAGGGAATTATGGGTCTACGACGGTCAGGGCGCGTCCCTGACGGCAGACCTGGAACCGGGCACGGACGGCGGCAGCTTCGGCGCAATGAAACCGCTGGGCAACCAATTAATCTTCTTCTTCGATTCCAGACCGTGGGCCTCGGACGGCACCGCCGACGGCACCATTCAACTGAGCGCCGATGAGGGCTCCGGCCGTTTCGTCGAACTGGACGGGGTGCTCTACTGGTTTGATAGTCCGGCGGATTTGTACCGGAGCGACGGCACGAAAGCGGGAACCCGCCTAGTCTTCGAGGGCTCTCAACTGGGCCTCACTTTGAGCGGTAGAATGAAGGCAAACAACGGCCGTTTGTACTTCAACGTATCGGATGAAGTCCACGGCCGGGAATTGTGGTGGTCGGACGGCACCTTGAACGGAACTGAATTGATCCGCGATATGTTCGTAGGTCGGAGATCTTCCCGTCCCGTTATGGAAAACTTCCTCGGCAACAAGCTCTTCTTGACCGCCAGTATCTCCAATCCTATCGACAACCGGACCTATGTGCTGGACCCGGGCGGCTTACGCGCCGACATGCTGCATGCCCCCGATACGGTCTGCGCGGGCGGCGCTTCCTACAGCGCCCGGGCCGAGATCGGCGAAGGACGCGCCGCGCTCAACTGGACGATCAGCAACGGAACCATCCTCAGCGGGCAAGGCACGCCGGAAGTGGTTTTCGAAGCGGGTCCGCAAGGCGCGGTCGTGCTGACCTTGACCACCGCGGATAGCGCGGGCCGATCGGACCGCCTGTCGGTTTCCATCCCCATCATGAGACTGGACCCGTCAAGCTGGCGAGGGCCGAGCGGTGTCAGTGAGGACGCTGACCAAAATGGAGCGGTAGACATCCGTGACCTGATCATCGTCGGTGAACGCTGCCCTTAAGATCGCGTATAAAAATCTATCGACTCGGAATCTCAGGAGAGGGGCCCGCCCGGTTCCTCCGCCGATCCCGGCCGTCCAACGGTCGCCCGCCATCTTCCCGGTCAAGCCGGAACCCAATACGTCCGAAAACATCCAGTGTGGGCGGAGTATCGAAAAATGGAGGTGGATGTCATTTCGATGGGCCTTGTAAAACTGTGCATCTATCTTTCCATCTTTACCACTTCGGTTTTTGCCCAGCGATACCCGACCCGTATCTTCGATGAGATTGACGGCCTGCCCACCACGGCCGTAAGCAGCATCACCCAGGACGGTGACGGCTATTTATGGGTCGTCTGCCGAACCGGCGTGGGTCGGTTCGACGGCCATCGCTGGCGGACTTATTCAACCGCCGACGGCCTGCCCACGATGAATTTCGATCATATTCGCGCCGATCACAGGGGGAAGATCTGGGCGGCCACCAACAACACCCGCCAGGTATTGTCGCGTTTCGAAAACGGACGTTGGATGACGGTTGACGCACGTTTCCCCCATCAACTCTACGGCAAGACTTTTCTTTTCGAAATCGTCCGATTCGGTGATCAGGTCGTCCCGGCCGTGGCTCTCCGCAATCAGGGTCTTTGGTTGTTTCGCAATCAGGCTTGGGAACAGATCGCGTTATCCGTTGAAAAAATCTATTCCATGGTTGCTTACGAAGAATCCCTATACCTGGCTACCTCGGAGGGCCCCCTGGTGGTCACTGAAAACACCGTTCACACCGATTTGGCCGATCAGCTTCCCGAGGATAAACGCGTCACCGTGGGTATCGGCCCACAACACCTGGCGGACGGCAGCATGCGCTTCTGGTTGGTCGGCTCGGATTGGCTGGGCTATTTACATTCGGACCGCTTTCACAAGGCTGTCGATCTGCCGCCGGCGCCCGTGTTCGCGGAAAACCGAACCATGAGGGTGCAACCGGACGGAGACAACGGTGTTTACTTCGGCAACACCACCGTCTTTTATTTCTTTCATCGACAGACCTCTTCGCTTATGCCTACCAGTCTGAAGCAGGGCATGGCCTCCGACGGCATCTCCGATCTATTGATCGACCGGGAGAACATTCTTTGGATTGCCGGCCCGCGCGGTTTGACCAAGGTACTGAACAGGTACCTTCACAATTACAATGCTCAGGACGGCCTTGCCGAGGATGAAGTAAGCGCCGTTATGGAATGGGGGCCCGGTCGCCTGCTGATTGGTCACCCCCGGAATCTGACCCTGGTTGAGGCCGGCCGGGCCCAAGTCATTCCCCTGAGCGACATGACCACCAATCTACGCCAGGCGCAGCGAATCATGGACATCAGACCGGGCCCCGACGGCTCGGCCCTGATCGCGGCCTCGGCGGCGGGTTTGATTCAATTGAACCCGGACCTCTCACAAAAGACATTGCTGAATGCCGACGGGGACCTGATCAATTCGGTCTACCACGATATACCCAGAGGCCGCATATGGGTGGGCTCCAATCGCGATCTGATGTATTTGGATGAAGACGGTCGGGTCCATAGGGTCACTCCTTTCGAAGGGAGCGCCAATGTGCGCCGAATCGAGGCAAGCCCGGACAACGCGATCATGGTGGCCACGGCCGGTAGAGGTTTGGGCGTTTTCAACGGCAGGTGGAGCTTGGTAACCGGCGAACCTCGCCTGAGAAATCGAATCTATTGCGCCTACGACAACGGGGTGGACGGCGTTCTCGTGGGTTCGGTGGTGGGTCTTCTCAGGGTGGAGGGAGACCGATTGGTTCCCGCCGAAGACCCCGCTTTTAAGTTGAAACGACCCATATATTTCTTGCGCGACGACGGCAAAGGCGGCATCTGGGCCGGCACCGACAACGGCGTTTATCACCTGACTCACGGGCAGAAACCCCGTCAATATTCCGCGGTACACGGCCTGGCCGGCTTGGAGACCAACCGCGCGGCCGGCCTTCTGGACAGCAAAGGCAATTTCTGGGTGGGCACCGATCGCGGCATGACCTGTATTTTTCCCCACGAACGGCCCTCCCGCGCACCGCCCCGGATCTTCTTGTCCGAGATGGAAGTCAACGGGCGCAACCTGCCCCTGACCCACGACATGACCCTACCGGTTTGGAACAACAACATCGGTTACCAATTCCAGGCCGTCACCATGCGCAACGAACTGGGTGTTCAATTCCAAAGGCGTCTGGAAGGCTACGACGAAGACTGGTCCGAGCCTTATGCTTCCGAAGACCGTCGGGAACGTTATACAAGCCTGGAGCCGGGTTCCTATCGGTTTCACATCAGGGCTCGATTGGAGAACGGCGCCTGGTCGGAAGCGGCCTTGTCGCCCCGGGTTACCATCCCGAAGCCACTTATGGAACGGATCTGGGTTCGCGGTTTCATGGCTCTTGCCGCCGGCGGTCTGCTCTACCTGGTCTTCGGCTATCTCAATACCAGGCGCATGTCCAAGGTTCTGGAAGGCCAGGTGCGGGAACGAACCGCAAGCTTGGAGGAGAAAATAGAGGAGCACATGGCTTCCGAGGCGCGCTACCAGGCTTTGAGTGAACAATTGGAGGAACGCGTCAAGGAACGCACCGCCGAGTTGGAATCCATGCAGCAGGACCTGATGGAAAGCGCCCACTATACCGGCATGGCCGAGATCGCCACCTCTGTGCTGCACAACGTGGGTAATATCCTCAACTCCATCATCACCACGGGTTATTTGATCGACGAGACCTTGGAAAAGTCCACCTTGACGACCCTGAACAAGGCCAACCATATGCTGGAAACGCATATGGATCACCTCGTGGAATTCCTGCGCGACGATCCGCGCGGCATGCAGTTGATGAAGTTGTACCTGTCCGCGGGCAAGCGGTTGAACCGCGAACAAGACAAGCTGAAGGACCAGATGAACCTGCTGATGAAGCGCATCCAAACCATCAAGGACGTGGTATCGCAGCAGCACAACTACACCTCCAATATCTACCAGACCGAGGAGGTAAGACTGCAAAACCAGGTGGAAACCGCGCTCAATATCCTGGATGAGGGCATGGCCTCACACGGCGTAAGGGTCGACTTGCATTGCGAGGAGGTGCCCATGGTGCGGGTTCAGAAGACCAAACTCATTCACACCCTGGTCAACATCCTCAAGAACGCGCGCGAGGCCGTACAGGAGACGGAACGCCGGGACGGGTCCATCCATGTTCACCTGAAGCAACAAGGGGGCGAGGTGGTGCTGTCGATCAGCGATTCGGGGATCGGTATCGCGGAGGAACATCTCGACAAGGTGTTTACCCACGGCTTCACCACCAAGGAAAAAGGTCACGGTTTCGGCCTGCACAGCTGCGCCAACGCCATGAAGGAAATGGGCGGTTCGATCGATGTATCCAGCGAGGGGTTGGGCCGGGGCGCCGTGTTCAACCTGCGCTTTCCGGTAAAGATAGAACTGCCGGTGAATTGAGATTGCTATAATCTCCCCATGAGTTTACGCTGCCGCTACGCGGGGGTCTGCTCCGGCTGCCCCTGGATTCATCGAAGCCGAGACCGGCAACACGCCGACAAAGCCGGCCGCCTGCGCAACCTCTGGACCCGGGCGGACCTGCCGCTCGAAGACCTGAATACGTTGCAACTGACCTCCATCGGCGAGGGCGGTTTGCGCGATCGGGCGGACATGACGTTGCACCGTGAAAACGGCCGCACCCACCTGGGGTTATACGATGTCGACCGCCGGGTCATCGTCGATCTGGAGGAATGTCCGCAAATGAGCCCCGCCCTGGCCGAGTGGTTCCATGACTTTCGGGCCATGATTCCGCCGATCCAATTCGGACACCTGCGCCTGCGCGTTGCGCCGGACGGCACGCGCGGCATCTGGTTGGATTTCCCCAATCGCCTCTTGGACCAGATGGTTCAGGAAGACGCCTGGCTTCGCGAACTCGCCCGGGTCGCCGTGGTGGAATTGAGTCAGCGGCGCAATCGCCTCCGGGTCTCCCCGCAAGGACTCACGCCGGCTGAAAGCGAACTCTACCCCTGGTTCGAAACCTACACGGCGGACGGCCGAACCCTGCCGCTGTATTGCACGATCGGCGCCTTCACCCAGCCGGGTTTTCGGGCCGACAAAGCCCTGGTGGGGCTGATGCTTGACATGGCATCGGCCCGCGATACCGATCACTGGTTGGAGTTGGGCGCGGGCATCGGCAATTTCACCCTACCCCTGACCGCATCGGGGGCAAAAGTCACCGCGCTCGAAAACGACCCCAGAGCGCTCGCCGGTTTGGAATACGGCGCAAAAGAAGCCGGCTTGGACCGGGGCATCTTTGCCCGAACCGCCAACATCCACAGCCAGGGGGCGCGTTTGAAACAGCACCTGGCAGGTATCGACGCGATCCTGGCCGATCCGCCCCGATCCGGCTTACGCGGTTTTGTCGACAACCTGGCGGCTCTGGAACCCCAAGACCGCCCGCGCCGCTTTCTCTATATCAGTTGCTTCGACCGCTCACTGGTTACGGATATCGCGGCCCTCTACAACCTGGGTTACCGCCTGAAACGCATGGAGGGCCTGGACCAGTTCCCTCAAAGCAGTCATTGCGAATGGGCGGCCTTGTTAACGCGGACCTGAATCATCCCGGTCATGGGGAAAGATCCGATAAGACCGCCCGACCTATTCCTGTCGTTGGGTTGTCGAATGGAGAAACAGATCCTCCATTTCCGGTTGTCGTTGGTTGTTTCGATAAACTGAGGGTCAAAGAATCCTTCCAGATTCCTCGATCCGGAAAAGTCAGGAGCAAAGAATGAGGCCTGATTCCTCGACCCGGAAAAGTCAGGAGCAAAGAATGGGTTCTCATTCTTTGCGCACCGAAAAGTAATGTGAAAGAAATCAGTTGTCGTTCCTTGACCCGGACTTTTCGGGAGCAAAGAATCAAAACTGATTCTTTGATCCTGAACTTTCGGTGCGCAAAGAAAGAGAACTGATTCTTTGCTCCCCGACTTTAAGTATCGAGAAATCAGGGCACATTCCTTGACCCTCGACAAGAAGAATCAACGAATGAGAGCGAAATATGAGGTAATACCTCTACAAGACACCGCATATGGCATATGGCTGTATTTGGTATTTGGTTGTCAAATCAAAAAACCGGCTTGTTATGTGCCGAAACGACGAAAATCCTCGCCGACCGGGTGAGCGAAATACAACGACGATGATCCCGAAGTAGCGTGAGGAAGCCCGGGCACGGAACGATCACGGACG
>JAAUYB010005662.1_pt1 | contig 18376 bp, 21 predicted proteins | sample 7278071 | NCBI WGS metagenome assembly JAAUYB01 (sample SAMN14350121, study PRJNA611818) | marine sediment metagenome | isolation source: surface marine sediment (1.8m) | place: French Polynesia: Moorea | collected 2018-08
AATATATATGGTTTGTGGGGTCCATCTCTCATAGTTTTGGAGAAAAATGAGGACATACATACATACATACATACATACATACACGCCAAATTTATATATAGAGAGATTAAAATTTCAAGTTTAAAAAGAAAGGGTTGGGAAATAAAATTCGGCCAGGAAAAAAGCATTCAAAAATTAGACAAACTAGCCGTCCTGGCCCGCTTCGCGAATTTGAATTAAAAGGGTTGGAAATCATAAAATTGGGGAAACAAGGTGCGGGGAGGCAAAAATATTTGAATTTGAAATAAAAGGGTTGGAAATCATTAAAATTGGGAAAGCAAGGTGCGGAGAGGCAAATTGGTTAGAATTTAAATTAAAATCCAAACTTTTCCCATACGGCCCAGAACAGGCCCAGAACAGAGGGCAAAATCCTTTTGCGGCACCTTATGCGCAAGGTTTTTTTTTAAAAAAAAATTGGATTTAACGAAGCGGCCGCACCCAGCAAATGCTATGATAAAAATGTCAAGAAAAGCAGCAGCAACAGCAGCAGCAACAGAAGCAGGAGCAACAACAATTGTAGCGACAGCAGTAAAAATTAAAAAATGCGAGCAAGAGGAGGAGGAGGAAAACAACTGCAACAAAAACAATAAAGTAGTAATTGCAAGAGTAGAACAGTAGCAGAAGTAAGCTACGAAGGATAATATCCCAAACAGCGGTAGGCAACGTTTGTTCGCCTGCTACTCTTTCGTGCCGGAATTTCATGCGGACGTGTACGGAAGGAAGGGGCGCTTTTAATGATCAAACACCCCCCCCATCGTTGTCCCCCCCCTTCTCCTTTCTTTTTGGGGCAAGCAAACTCAGAGGACGACGATCGATGCGCCATCCACTTTTTAGCACCTTTTCCTCCTGCTTCTCCCCAGCCCAGACGACCCACGCCCGATCCCGAAGTCCCAAACCGACCGACCGTCCGACACCCAATCCAATCCCCATTCTTTTCTCGCCTTTCCCCGCCATTTTGGGGCGCTGTGCGAAGCGCCTCGCAGAGCGGCAGAGCAGACAAAGGCGTTTCGTTCGTTCGTTGCGGTGCGCACAAAGATAAGTGGCAACGCTGGCGCAGAATTGGCGTCCATAGAGAAAGGAAGAAGCCCAGCGCAGAAGAAGAAGAAGAAAGAGACGCCATCGAAAAAAGAAAACATTTTTAAGTTTGCATTTTGGAAAGTGTACCATGGAGGAGGAGGTGTTGTCGGAGGCCACTGCGGCGGCTGCCCCGGAGGAGGCCCCAGTCCCGGAGGCACCGGAGGCTGTGGCCACCATCCCGGAGGAAGTGACCACGGTGGTGGAGACCGCCTCCGCCCCTGAGTCCCTCCTGTTGCCCTCCGCCGAGGGGGCCAGGGCAGAGTTCTGGCGATCCGTGGAGGTGCTCTACAAGGAGGGGCTCTTCTGCGACCTGGCCATGGTCTGCGCAGGACAGAGCACACTCTACTGCCACAAGATGGTCCTCGCCGTTTTGTCAAAGGTAGGTTGAGAAGAGCGCGCCGCCCTTATTCTATGAAGGTTCTATGGGCGGGGGAGGGCGGGAGAACAGGTTAGGGTTGGTGAAGTCCAGACGGTTTTTGGACTTGTGTTGACTGTAGAATGGCTTTGCGAAAGGTCCTTAAGGCTTTTGTGACCTTGTGGCAGCTTCTTGAGGGGTATTCAAGTCTATATTGCAGCAAAATATCCCTTGTTCCGAGTCCCTACTTGTGTTCCTGTAGTCTATGCCTCAGAGAGACGCACTGTTAATGAACTTGGGGCCTCCTTCTGTCACTGGGGCCCCTTTTTTGCCGGCATAGATTCATATACACTTGCCATTTCAAAACATTGACATATCATCCAGCATGTTTCGAGTGGTTTGCAAGCATGTTTGTTTCGCTTTTTAGTATAAGTCGCTGTTGTTTCCACCTCGCTCACCCTATCTATGGGGCGTCATCCCATCACACATGGACAATGCCTGAAAACGTATGTGATGACATACGGACTTTTGCCTTTTATAGTACAATATTATGTTGGATGATCAATGAGTCGAACTTCTTGCTCTTTACTGGGGCACAAGTATAAAGTGAGCGATAATTTCGGAGTATGAGGCAAGTCTATGGACTTTTTCGCTCTCTCTTTCTCTGTATGGTGAAGTGGATGATGGTGCATGGCACGGTGAGCAGTGAATGCTCTTCTTATGATAGTACGTTGATACGCACAACAAGCGTACATGAGTATTGAGGGATATAGCAGGATGCAACTAGGGATAGGGACTTTTTTATTTAGCTACTAGATATGGATATTTAGCGGACATACCTTATTTTCTGCCCATTTTTTAACGATTATCTATAAAACATATTTCATATATTCTGCCTCACACTATTTTTTCTCATTTCCAGACCGTTGCCGTGTCCCTGGTGCAGAACCCGGACCAGGAGTCCCTGCTCTATCTTCCAGACCACGACTACGAGGGAGTCAAACTACTGGTGCGGAAAAACAAATAGAAAACACTAATTGACACAAAAAGACAAATAGGTACAATTTTGAATATTTTCCCAGATCGACGCCATCTACGCCTTCTTGGCCAGAGAAGTTGAGACCATCGACATGGAAAAGTCCTCTGGCCTGATCGCAACATTGGGCCTTGACTTTGATACGATCCGAGGCGGCGTGGAGCAGTTCGGCGTGCGTCCGGCCGCCGTGGAGGCCGCCGCTAAGGAGGGCATGATCGCGGCCGCCATGGACGCCGCCGCCGCCGCTGAGCAGGAAGGGGACGAGATCCCGGTCGGCATGCACGACGAGGAAGATCCCGACTGGGACCCAACCTGGCACTTTGCGGCAAAGTAGGGACAAAATACCTCCCATAAAATTATGTGTATAAATGTTATTTAAAATGTTTCGTAGGATGGGCGGCAAGCTAAGGAAACGGCGGCGGGTGGACGACAACGGATATTACGACTATGACGAGTATGTGCTACACAGTAGACTGTTAAAACAAAAATTCTTTAAAAACTCATTTTTCCAGGGGCAACGTGAAGTCTGAGCCTTTCGAGGACGACTTTTTCTGGCCCATGGGCGAGGACGACAAAGAGAGTGTGCCCCCCCGGCCCCGGCGGAGGAGCAGCGGCGCCACGGGCAGGGGGAGGGGGAGGGGGCGCGGTAGGGGGAGGGGCAGAGGCAGGGGAAGGGGAGGGGCGGCGGCGGCGGCAGGTGGAGCAGAGTCTGATTCCGATGCTGAGTGGACCCCGGCCACCGCCGGAAGGAAGAGGGAGAAGGACGAGCTGGAGTTGGAGCTGGAAGAGCTGGGGGTGGCAGTCAAGAAGGAGAGGAGGATCAAGGAGGAGGGCATGGACGACGACGACTTCTTGGTGGACGACGACGACGATGAAGACTATGTCGGCGTCAGGAGATCCGGCGGTCGGCGGAGGGGCAGGGGAGGGTTCGGCGGAGGGGGCAGCAAGTGGTCGGAGGCCAGGGGGAGGGAGGCCAAGTACGTGCCAAGGCCGGCCCCCACGGAGGCCATTTGCGAGCTGTTCAGGCGGATAAGATCGTGCCAGGGCAGCGTGGAGGTTGACCTGGGCAAGGAGCCAATGACGGACGCAGACGGAAAGATGGAGAGGAGGAAGGAGACAGAGCTTATGGCGGCCTTCGGGCTAAAGAGGACCATGGAGGGAGAGACACAGGTGATTTTTTTGTTTGCGCGCTTACTTCACCTATAATGTTTTTCATTCATTAATTTAAAATTTGAATTTCATCAGATCACCCAAGCCCTTCCGCTGGCCTGGACCCCGCTGGACGAGGTGACCGAGGCTAGCGGCGAGGAGGACAACACTCTGAGCCAGTATAACAACTACACGGCCGCGCTACAGGCCGTCTTTGGATACTCCCCGCTGGAGGTGCGGTACAGGTCATACATCTTCACGAGGATGGGCAGCGACACTTACAAAGAGAACAGGTTCGAAAAAGTTTTTTGCACTTTTTACCAACAACAACATACTCGGGCATTGGCAATTAAAATTTATAATCAGGTCTTCCAAGCGGCGCTACAAACTCAAGCGCGACCACGCCGGCGCCAGCAACGAGGAGCTGAACGCCATCTTGGAGCGCCCAGAAGTGGCGACAATGTCCAAGCGCGGGGACATCAAGCCCTTCTTCTGCCGGGACATGGTCTCAGAATGTGAGACCCAGAGCTGGAGGCTCGTCTCGGAGCTGCCGGTGGAGGACCTGGAGGGGATCGCCTTCGTCTTCTTCCGGGAGGACTCTGCTCCGGCCTTCTGCCTGGGCGTGCAGGAGGAGTCGAGGGAGGACGACGCATACGTCTGCATCAAGAGCATGATGGACCTCTGGTCGCTAAGGAGACCTGGGCTCAAGCACATGAGGCGCAGCCAGGGCGTGCTGGACGTCTACAAAGAGATGGAGCCGCTGGCCGAGCTGTACAACATGGCCAAGGAGTTCTTGGATGACTCTGACGGCTCCAAGCGCACCGAGCTGGCCAACGAGGTCCGAGTCTGCGACGTCTGTGGGTACTCCACCCAGATCACCTCCATGCGCGCCCTGCACAACTTCAACTCGCACTACAAGAAGCACTTCTACAACAACTACAAGTGCGACTGCAAGGTGACGTGGACCAACAACTCCGAGAAGTTCGACCACGTCCGGCTGCACCACATGACGGGCTACACCACCTGCGCCGTCTGCGGCTACGTCACCAAGGAGTCTCAGATGTCCAACCATATGGCCAGAGAGCACGTGGAGGGGACGTGCGAGTGGTGCGGCATCACCACCAACAACCGCTCGGAGATGGTCCTCCACATGAAGAACGAGCACCCTGAGCACGCCACCGAGCACGAGACTCCGGCCTACCTCAAGAAGGGCGGGAGGAAGCCAAAGTACTCCGTGCCCTACATGTCTAAGGAAAAGTCGGAGCCCATGGTGTGCAAGAAGTGCGGCAAGACCTTCGAGAGCCAGTACGCACTCAGCCAGCACCTCCTCATCCACATCAAGATGACGTGCAACGTGTGCGGTGAGGTATTCGAGGGGAGAAACAAGCTGAGGGTGCACAAGAGGAACAGCCACGACACGGTGAGCGGCGGCAAAGCGGCCTACCCGTGCGACATGTGCGGAAAGAGCATGGTCTCGGAGAAGAAGCTGGAGGAGCACATGTTCCGCATCCACGTCCCCGACAACGAGCGGCCATTCCCCTGTTCCATGTGCGACAGGGGATTCGCGAGAAAGTCCGAGTTGACCGCTCACATGAGCGTGACCCACCTGAGGACTCGGCCCTACGCCTGCGGGTTCAAGTGCGGGCAGGCCTTCAACCACTTCGCCACGCGGAGGGACCACGAAAAGTCCAGGCACGGGATGACGTGGAACCAGTACCTCAAGGCGCAGGCACAGGCCAATCTTCAGGGACTCCCGCCGCCACAAGTGCAAGGGTACCCGCCAACATCCAACGCCAACACCACCGCGCCGGCCGCCGGGGCTGGCGCCACCTCCACTCCGGTCACCACGCCGGCCGCGGCACCGCCGCCGGCCGCAGTGGTGGCTGCTGCGCATACCCCCGCCCCTCAGGTGGTCACAGTAACCTCCCAGCCAATAGTGGCTGCTGGCGGCCCGGCCGTGGCCACCCTCATAGCCACCAAGACGGAGGCGCCCTTCGTCTCCACCCCTCCCCCGCAGGTCATCCCCCCGCCGGGGCAGACAACCACCATCCACCTGCAGCAGGTTCAGCCACAGCAGCAGCACCTGTCAGCCACCCACCTAGTGCAGGTGCCACAGCCGCCGCAGCTGCAGCACCTGCAGCCCCACCCGCCCCAGGCGGCCATGGTGCAAATTCTTCAGCAGCCTCAGGTAAAATAAATGAACAAACGAAATTTCTTACATTACATTATTTTGACTTATGCGTATTTTTTGTTCCTTGCAGGTTGCTGTGAAAACAACGTATCTTCCTGCGCCCTCCAAGGGCGGCTACTTCCAAACTCACTGATGACACAAACTTACACCTGGAAACAAAGAAAGCAAATATCATCATTCATCTTCAAACAAACAAAAAACGAGAGGGCCTTATGGACATTGCCTAGAGTTTTTTATATTAAAAGTACCCGCATTATCATTAAAAAGAAGACAAAGAAGAAAGTTCAGAAAAGTGCAAAGGTATTAGAGACGCTGCTGCTGTATAGTTTGACCAGTGCTGCTATCATCAAATGTCTGGCGAGAAAAGATTATTGCCCAATGTCCATAGCTGCTTCCTTAGCAAGAACAGAAAATAATCGCCGATTCATCGCTCGCTTGCTATATTAGTTTTGAACTGTGTACGCGTACAAAAATTGAGCTATCGCCGCTGTACGTTTCTAGAGGCGCATACCTTCGCCGCCCCCTGGGAAAAATATATCGCATACTCTCCATGAAGCGGGAACTAAAAGCACTCGCAGAAGTAAAAGTACATCGGATCCGAAAAATCTGCCGCCTTGCCGACTTCCGGTCTTGGGAATTGTAAGCTACGATTCAGCAGTTCTCTTTACTTCGCCCGTAGGTGGAACAATCTACCATGGATTAGTCAAAGCATGTTTCTGTAATTTGCACAACCAAGCCAGTACTGCTTTTAATAGTTTATTGCTGTACCAGATCAATCATAGTCCTCGAAAAATTCCTGCAATTTTTTTTCCTCTAATATTCCATGGAGGGTGCGCGTGCTCCGCATTAAATTAGCAAAGTTCTCTTCTTCTTCTACGCAACACTTTAAACAAAGCCCCATTATGGTCTTCGCTCCTCCTTCCTGCCTACTTCGTGTCAATACTTCGTATGTGTTCACTTCGTACCATTGGCTAAGGAGGGTCCCTCCTTTGTCAGAAAGGGCTGCCTCCGAAGCAACGAGAGGGATTCCCTTTCCCTTTTTCCTCCGCCAGCTCTGTCTCTGCACTGGGCTGCAGCCTCGCCTCGAGCTTGTGTAAGGTTAGGGCGAGACAGAAGTAAGAAAAATGCAGATCAAACTTATAATGCCAGAAACGCTTCCATTAGTAAGTAGCCAAATTTGCTTACTGTACTTGTGGAGTTATCACAATGCACCAAAAATCTTTTAAAGACAGGGAGAGATCACGTTCAAGTTCGTCTTTCTTGCGGGCTAGTCTGACGCCGAGTCCATCCCTACCCGTTTCAGCTGACCGAAAAAAGGAGAGAAGGAAAAAAGGTGACATTTGCTAGACCCCAGCCTCGATTGAGGTCGCCAATCGAGGTCACGGAGGCCGTCATGGGGGACACAATGAACCTGAGGCCGCTCTCCTGACCGCCCTCGGTCCCCAGCACTGGCCTCAGGAGGTCAGGGGAAGAGCTGGCGTTCAAGATGGCCCTCCTCAGCGGCCTTCTGCTGGCGCTCCTGCTCCTGTCTTCCGAGGCCGCCGCGGCGGTGGAGGCCGCGGCCGCGGCAGCATCGAACAACGGAACCGATGCCCTGGTGGCCACCCTCTCTGCCGCGGCATGGGATTCAGTCACGCTGGATTGCCCCGCCGCTGCGGAGCACTCTTCCAGCGACGGCGTCTCATCCCAGGTGCTATGGGTGATCCCGGGCAACAGGCTCCTCTTCATGGGCGGTTCGCGCAGCGAAAACGAAGGATTCAACGGCACTTTGAACGGTACTTCCCCGGCAACTGATGCCCCCTGGGTGGATGACCAGTGCGAGTCTGAGGCTGCCTTTCTCACCGTCTCCGAGACTGACGGGCACCTCAACGTGGCGCAGAACGGGTCACTCATCATCAGAGACTTTGGATGGGCGGACCGGGGCAGTTACAAGTGCCTGGTGCCTGCGGGAGATGGCGATGGCATCGTGGACGAGCCTGAGGAGGGCGGCCAGGTGGAGGTGGAGCTCCAGGCCACGTACAGGGAGCACGTCTACTACTTCAGCCTACTTTACGGTGCCGTATCGGCCTCCGGCCTCCTCCTTCTAACGCTGCTCTTCAAACTTGTCTACTGGCTGTTGGAAACGTAAGTAAAAAAAGATCAAGGATGTCGCTGTGGAATTTTGGAGGATATGAATACGTAATTTTGTTTCAGGTACGGCTGCTGCCTCTGCTGCTGTTGCTGCGAGAACCAGCTCCCGCCCAAGGCCAAGAAGATCAAGGTGGCCCTGGAGTCGATCGAGGCCTACAAGGCTCAACAGCTAGACAAGCTCAAGGACAACTACACCCAGCAATCGGACTGGATCCGGCAGAACTGCGCCCAGCAGATGGAGAAGGTCCGTGAGAACTACAGCAGCCAGGTCCAGAACATCAAGGAGATCAGACAGTACGGGTCGTCGCAAGTCCAGGCCGTCAGGGAACAGTACTTCGAACAGGTGCCTTTTACACTTCAATCTAAAAGTAAAATTGTTCTCGGATTCCCACAATAAAAAAACAATATGTTTTGACTTTCAGATGAATCGAATACGCGACTACTCGTCGGGGCAGCTGGACCGCGTGCACGAGAACTACATCTTCCAGCGGCAGCGCCTCCGCAAGTTCAGCGCGCAGAACTACCTGCGCATGCGCGCCACGGGCAAGTCCACCCAGCGCACCCTCAACAAGGTCATCGAGAACCTCCCCCCGCTTTACCTTGACCTGTCCAACTGCCGCCAGGGCATGGGCGGCAGGCAGGAGTCGATGCACTTCCCCGACGACTTTAACATTGGCGAGCTGGAGCCCTTCGACCCGGCCCAGTTCGACCTGGACATGCCCCCGCCCCTCCCTCCCCCGCAGCCCCAACCTCACCTTCACTTCCTCCGCCGGGGGCGAAACAGGAGCGCGGAGGAGCTAGACGAGATGGTGACCCACGACACAACATCCTCGCTGTACTTCACCCCTAGAGCCACACCGCAGAGGGAGGTCAATGGCACCGTGGCTAGGAAGACCTCCAGCCTCAAGAGCACCCCCACGAGAGAGGCGGTGGCGGCCGAACCCTACAGGGCCGTCTACAAGACGCACAGGAAGAGCAAGAGCTTCGGCTCCTTCCTGCCGCAGAAGTGGTTCTTCTCCCCTCCTCCGGCAGAGCAGCAACAGCATCAGGTGGACCCCGTGGCAGTGTCCGCCCCTACAGGCGGGCACCAGAGGACTGTTCGTGCCATCATCGAGCACGTGGCCTCCTCCGCGGCGGGGGCGGCCGGGAGGGGGGCGGCCATGGTAAGCGGCAGCAGCGACTACCTTGACGAAGGCTGCAACATACAGGCGGTCGAGGTCAGGGACAGGACTGCAAGGCCGATTCCGCCTCCTCCGGAGGACGAGAACGATGAGTCCACGCCGCTGGCGAGAGATCCCGAAAGGGTCCTCTCGAGAGAGGAGCCGGAGGAGGAGGAGGAGGAGGTGCTGACGGTGACGGTGGACCGGTCTCCGGTGGACGCCGCCGACATCGTTGTCTGTGTTGACGTCGACAGAGTGGAGGATGAAGACGGGGCGGAGACGGAGGCGCTGTTGGCCAACAAGACGGCAGCGGCAAAGGAGTCAGATTCAGCTGTGGAAATCGAAGAAGCTTTCAGAAAAGACGGCGGCGGGGCCACCGCCACTGCCACCGGGAAAGGAAATGGCGACGCCGTCGGACTGGCCCCGCTCGCCCGCCAAGAGGAAGAAGATGAGGTAGACTGCCTGGTCTGAGACACGCTTCCGAAAGCGAAACTCTTTTTATTAGGTGCAATTATACGCGTACACACACACTGACACTACCCAACATAATGCATCCAGATTCCCAGAAGAAAACATGAAAGCCGCGAGTGCCGCCTCCGCCTCCGTCGTTGGCTTTTTTTAAGTTGTGATAATGAATATAGATTTCCCCTTCTCCTCTCCCATCCCATTCCCCTGTAGGTAATTGTTCGCCTGCCGCCCTAACCTTTCTTTTATGCGTGCTTGGTACAGTGGCGAGAAGGCCCAAAGTCAAACTTATTTTGTTCTCTTTCTGAGTCGAACATTCACATACAGTATATGATGATTGATTTTTTGTCAAGGAGATCATTGAGCAAATAGAACGCGCTGCGCACTGTTAAGATGGCATAAAAGGACAGAAACGGAAGAGTTTTTGCTACAAAGATACAAGACCCCCGTCAGAGCACTGGTTTTGAAATCTGCTTTGGGAATGAACCCTCAAGACCAATTTCCATACAAACAGGAAGAAAAAATGTGACCACCTCCAAGACAACTTGAACGAAAGGAACCTCACTCCCCTCCTCTCTCCAGAATCCAGATCCTCTGTTGAATATTTACCGTATCACATGCATCAAGCCCTTTCCCATACAGAGAAACAGAAGAGTCATGTCCCGCCAAGACTGAACTTCCTAATGCCGAAACAAAGAAGGGAGCCTGATGTTATAAAACGATGGTTAGTTTACATAAAATAATCAGGACATGCAATACATTTCACCAAGCGAAAATATTAGATCCGAACAAACTCTGCTGAAGGGCAACAGTGCATAAATTGTTTTTGGAATTGGTGCATGGTCCTTTTCAAAATAATGACATTTAAAAATTTACCGTATAGATTTTTTGGGGAATTCAACGTTTTAGTGATAAAATTAAATTCGCAAAAGTGCGTTTACCATTATGCAGCCTATGGCTGATTTTTGGTCTGGCCTTGGGACTTTTCTTGGATATGCCGGTGTCATTTGGGACATAGGCAGCATCTCTACCTCGGCAGACGCAGATTTTGACGGCGGAGGAAAGTGGGCGGCGGTGGCGGAGGAAATCGGCCTGCAGCAACAAAGCGGTGGTGCCGGCGGAGTTCCCGGAGCGAGGAGGCGAGCGGGTCTGCCCGGCGGCGGCATGTTTGGCAGGTCCTCGGCGTCGCTCCTCGCCCAAGAGGTCCGCGGCCTCTCCTGGATCATCGTCCCCTTCACCCTCTTCATGGTGGCGGCCGGCCTCCGGTGGAACTCGATCCGCAAGCGCGGCCAGAACCTCCAGAGCGGCGCGGAGCCCTGGCACTGGGTGGGGCTCCTCATCGCGCTCACCGTCTTCTTCGTGATCTACACCAACACGGCCCAGCAGCCGGAGCTATCGGCGGGGCAGCGGAAGAGCCTTCTCGACCTGGGTCCGGTTCAGCTGCTGAATGTGGCGCTGGAGTCTGACTACGTCAACAGGTACTCGATCGCCGGCACCTTCTTTGGGATGCTGTTTATGCGGCGGTGGTGCTGCGTCGGAGGCGGAAGGGCCAGGCGCCGGTCTGGAGGGCACCATCGCAGGAGGCGGCACGGCGAACGGAGGCATTCCTGAGCACAGGAGCGAGGGACCTCAAACGCAATAAACACCCTACATTCGGCGACAACTTTGCATGGAATAGTTGCTGCTATTTTCTCTCTTGGCCATGTTGCATTTGCTGTGGTTTTGGGTGCTCGTCTTATTCCCCGAAACACCCATTTTTGGGTCATGAGGGTATCGCTAAGGAGGTCCCCCTTCCTCCCATAATAAACGTCCTCAAGGTTGCGAGAATTTCTAAAAAAAGAGACTGAAAAAAAGAAAACAAAGAAAACAAAAGTTGCATTCGCAAAAAATTAAAAAAAGATTGATTAAAAAAAGTAGGCAAAAAAAAGCATTCAGAATTCAGATTTCAGATTCAGCATTCATCTCGGGAAAAGGTCAAGGTCAGGTCATCCTATCCTTGGCGTCTAATCCGTGTCAAAGTGTTGAGGACAGCTTCCCGAGATGTCGGACGAGCCCATGTCGGAGAAGGCGCCGGCCGACTTCAAGCAGGAGACAGGCAAAAAGGAGAGCAATGGCGGCGGCTCCGGCGGAGGTCGTGTCCCCCGGGGCGAGAGACACCGGGGTAACAAGAAGGCCCGGGAGTCCAAGGAGGAGGGGTCGTCGTCCTCCGGGAGCGGGTCCGGGGGCGCCGGGGGAAAGAAGAAGGCCAGGAAGGACTCGGGAAAGAAGTCCGGCGGAGGAGGAGGTGGTGGTGGAGGCGGGGAAAAGTCCACCAAGGATGCGCAGATGACAAAGGTAGGCGACCCGATCAATTAATTTCTTGACATTGTCTACACACTTTGCACTCTTTTCTGTCCCAGGTTGTGATGCGCCGCCTCCCTCCCTCCATGACGGAGACCGAGTTCCTGGAGCAGGTCTCCCCCCTGCCGGACCACGACAGCTTCTACTTCGTGGTGGCCGACAAGTCCCTGGAGCCGCACGCCTTCTCCAGGGCGTACATCAACTTCAAGAACCCTGAGGACGTCTTCATCTTCCGAGAGCGGTTCGACGGATACGTCTTCGTGGACTCTGCCGGCGGGCAGGAGTACCCGGCCATGGTCGAGTTCGCGCCCTACCAGAAAATGTCGAGGCCCGACAGCGGCAGCAAGAAGAGGAAGGAGGATGCCAAGTGCGGCACTATCGAGCAGGACGCCGAGTACATCAGGTTCCTGGAGGAGCTGGAGCAGGGCAAAGGCACCGTCACTATCGACCAGCAGCTGGAGGAGATTGAGCAGAAGGAGAAGGAGAGGAAAGGTAAAATACCAACACATCTTTAACAACAGTTGAACGTTTGAACTTTGAAGTATCTTTTACTTTTCCTCGGCAGCCCTGGAGAAGTCGACCCCGCTGCTGGAGTACCTTAAGGAGAAGAAGGCCGAGAAGAACCGACTCCGCGACGAGAAGAGGGAGGCCAAGCGGAGGAAGGACGAGGAGAAGCGGAGGCAGCGAGAGGAGGAGAGGAGGAAGCGGAGGAGGGAGGAGCAGCAGGCAAGGAACAAGAACAAGGGGGGCGAGGCGGAGGACGGGGCCGCGGCTGGAAGCGACGAGAGGACGGGGGCCGGAGGGAACGAGTCAGACAAGAAGTCCTCAAAGACCTTCTACAACAGCAACATGGAGGTGGGAGGAGGTGGCAGGGGGAAGAAAGGAGGAGGAAGGGGTGACAAGAAGGACCGTGACAGCAAGGCCTCGTCTTCCGCCGGTGGCGAGGGAGGGAAGAAGAAGGGGAAGGACGGTGAGTTCTTTTTTCAGAAGTTTTTAAAATTCATTCGGCACATTCCATTCTCTTTAGGGAAGGACCGGCAGAACCGGGGCGGGGAGAAGGAGGGCGCCCCCCATCAGCAGCCTCCTCCTCCCGCGCCTTCGGCTTCGTCCTCGTCTTCCGCCGCCAAGGAGCCTAACCGCAGGAAGAGGGACGAGGAGAGGAGGCAGCAACAACAGCACAAGGAGGGAGGAGGGGGAGGGGGAGGACGGCAGCAGGGAGGCGGAGGTGGTCAACAGAGGCAGAAGCAGAGGGGAGGGAGCGGAGAGAAGGAGCAGGAGGAGGACGACAAAAAGAGAGGAGGGGGTGAGTACCTTGGCAAAACTATGCTATGCATAATCTGTAAATTACTTTATTTCTCCGACAGGCATTAAAGACATGCCGCCGCCTTCGGAACGGGAGGACAGGAAGACTGTCTCTTCTCCCCGTGGCCACCACCAGGATGATGACTCTTCTGCCTCTGCCCCTGTCGACAAAGACCAGCACCGCCCGCCATCAAGGGGAGAGGGAGGAGGGGGCTCCAAGCCAAAGCGATACTCCGACCGCCGCAGAGAGGACAGGATGAAGAGGCAGCAAGAGGGAAGAGGAGGAAAGGACTCCAACACTGAAGAGCGCATCTCAGCAGACTTGGAGCGCAAGATGAGCCTTGGCGGACAGGACGACAAGAGGAGGAACAAGCACCGCAGCGGCGAAAACACCGACGGTGGCGAACAGCTTGCGAGGGACGACAATGATCACGAGAGGAGGAGGGAGGAGGCCAAGGTCAAGAGGGAAAGGGAGAGGAAGGAAAGGAAAGAAAGGCTGAAGAACAAGGCCCCTGCCATGCAGATCTACAGGCCGGGGATGGGGAAGTTCAGCTCGCAGACCATCAAGAAAGGCGCAGAGGGAGAAGGGGATGGAGGTGCTCAGAAGGAATCGTCTGCCGGGGAAGACTCTGCCGGGTCAAAGGGTGCCGGAGGTGGAGGAGGAAGGAGGGGAGGCGGAGGCAAGAGCTACGGCCGCAGCAGGGCGGCGGCGGCGGCCGAGAGGGCCAAGGATAAGGCCTCTCCAGCCGCCAACGACAAGGATCTCCTGGTGGTACCTCCTGAGGAGTGAGGAAAAAGAAGATATTGCTGTGGATGTGCAAGGCATTCGTTCGTTGTTACAGTGTCAGTTTACGGTTAAACACAAAAAAGAAAATTGCCTGTGATGCTTTTTAAGGGATAATAAAATGTGTATCCGTTCTAGGTATTTTAAACAAGTCGTGTTATTTGCAGGAAAATTTTACAATACGAGAATTCAGCAAATGATGGAGATAAGTTGAATATCTTTTATTGGCATTGAATGCGTCGTTATATGCAAGTCTGTTCAATGAATGGAAATGCGGGCGGGACAAAATACTTTTTTGAGGGATTGAATTCAGTCGTAAAAATCATGAGAGCTTCTTTCAGCGACGCCACTTTCCAGCGCCTCCGGCCTTCTTCTTGGCGCTTCCGGCCTTGGCACTCTCCTCGCTCTTCCTCTTCTTTCCCTGCGCCGCTGGGTTTGCGGGCGAGAGGACCTTGAAGAATCCGTCCAGCCTGCCCTGCGTGGCCCCCTGCCGGGCCTTGGCCAGCTTCTTCGCGCCCGCTCGAATGCGGTCCTCGGCGAAGCCGTTCTGCTCGCACATGAACTTGACAAGGCCGTCCTCGTCAGGGGCAGTCCATTTCAGGTCCACATCCTCACCGGGGGTCACCTCAGGCTCCTGAACAGATATTTCGATATCTAAATCTTGTTCAAGACGTTCATGAACACTTTCCCCTTACCTTGAAGAGCATCCTTGCCTCCTTGAACAGCCAGTTCTCCGGCGCCGACTGCTTCTTTTCCAGGTGCTCCAGGGCCTTCTCGATGCTTCCGTGTTCCTGGATGAGCTTGAAGGCGCTCTTTGGTCCTACGCCCCTGATCTTGTCGCAGTAGTCGCACCCGAGGAGGATGCACAGATCGACGAACTGGTCCATGGTGATGCCCATGCCCTCCAGGGCCTTGTCCAGGTAAAACTCCTTGATGGGCATCTTGCGGGCCTCGCTGAAGGTCAGGTGGCGGAGCAAGACGGTCGAGCCGAAGGTGAGGGTGTCCATATCCTCGGTCCCAACGGCGTACACCTTGCCCTTCTTCTGGAGCTCGGCGCATTGGGCCTCAGCCTGAGGAAACATTCAAATTAAATCAGCTTCCAAAATGTTTGGGAATCGAAATTATCGTTACCTCGCATGGCGCGTCTACGGTGGGGATGCCCATGAGCTTGAGCAGCTGCTTGGCCTCTGCGGCGTGGGCCTTGGAGACCTTGACGAGCCTCCTGCTCTGCTTGTCCACCTCCTCTGCGTTTCCCTCCTCCTTGGCCTTTGCGAGCGCGGCCTCCGCCTCCGCACGCTTCTCTCCCCGCTTCTCCAGCTCGCCAGACTTGAGCGTGGGGGGCTTGCCGTCGAAGACGTACACCGGCTTGATGCCATTCTCCACCATGCGGATGGTCCTGTAGAATGTGCCCATCAGGTGGGAGGTGGTCTCGCCCTCCGCGTTGGTGAGCTGGGCGCCCTCGGATCGGACGGCGATGAGGAACTGGTAGAGGGACATTGAGGCGTCGACCGCCACCTTGCGCCCGAAGTAGTTCTTGATCTCATTCTCCTTGATGGCGGCCGGAGCCACGTCGGCGATCAGCTTGCTCAGCCCAAGAATACCCATGGTGGAGGTGCACACGTCCTTGCCGTACTTGTTCAGGGTCAAGTCGACGGCGACGACTCTCTCCGCGCCTTCTTCCCGCCTTCGCAAACAGCGGGGACTAGGGATAGACCGAAGCATAGGTTGAGTTTAGAAGTGGTGTCTTAACTCCTTTGAAGACATTATGACGTAAGATAACATCAATTTTGTTTCTGTTCAAAATACTCCCATGGATTTATAGCATCTTGACAAGAACAATATAAAGCACAATAAAGAAAAACTCAAACTGTGATATCCTCCTTGTGAACCTCCCTAGTTTCTGGAGTTTCTTTCTTGCGCATGCGCACTTGCACTCCTTTCCCTTCTCCTCCTTCCTTTGGGCGGCGACAGCGGAAAAAGAGGAAAGGAAGGAAGGAAATTGACAACAAGAAGAAGGCCGACAACAAGGCCATCAACGTCTTGGCCCTCCATCCCGTCCACCTCCACCATGGCCTCCTCTTCGTCCTCGTCGTCTGCCGCTGTGGTGCGGCGGCCCTCCCCCCCTTCCTCCCCCTCCCAGGAGGACACATTCAGGGAGAAGCTCAGGGAGATCAAGAAGATGAGAGAGAAAGGTATGAGGAAGGCGTCGGCATTAGAAACACTTGTCCGAGGCCTGTTGATGACGCAGGTTCCCAAATGGGGCACTTGTTGTTGCAGTGAAAGTGCTAAAAATAAATACTTCATGAGAAAAAAAAGCTTGAATGAGAAATTTCAGCAGTTTGTGTTTGGCCGGCTATACAAGAGTAGCGAGATGCACTTTATGTTTCGTGGGTAAGTGTTCATTGAGCTATTAATTACCCATCCCTTCAATATTCAGGCGTGCTTGGTTCTGAGGACTCCCCTAGTGCTCCAGCCTCCTCTGCCCCTCCTCCCGCCCCTCCCAAACGGAAGCGGGTCATCATCAACGGGAAGCCGGCCGAGAGGCTCCTGGGCAACTGGGCCCTGATGGCCTCCTCCTCGGGAAAGAGCTACTTCTTCCACCTGAAAACGCAGGTGAGCCAGTGGACGGAGCCGACGGAGTGGTCTCGACTGGCGGAGGAGGAGGACGCCAAGGAGCAGGAGCAGAGGAGGAGGGTAGAGGAGTGGAAGAGGGCGCAGAGGGAAGAAAGGTGGAGTGGCAAGGAAAAGGGCATAGGTTCTTCTTTTTAAATTTAGTTTCATTTTCAGGGATCGTATGCTAAGGGAGCAAGCCTTAAGAGCAGAGGCCGCTGCCGCGGCTGCGGCGGCCAACAGGAGAAAGCGGCCTCCGGAGCCGCCGCCGCAGTTACCAAAAGAGCTGGAGGTGGAGGAAGTAGAAAAGCCTTCTCCGCAGAAGCGGCGCGCCCCTGCGGAGAGGCCGCCGGAGCCGCCGCCGATCCCCCCAATGCTGGAGGAAGAAGTGGAGAAGCCAAAGGAAGAGGAGGAACAGAAGGCTGAGAACGGCTCTTCTGCCGGAGGCGGGTTCAAGATGAAGATCCTGGGCGGCCTTAAGGCCAAGAAGAACAAGAAGGTCAAGGCAGAGGAGGAAGACGGAGGCGCTGCCGAGGGGAAGGGAGCTGCTGATTTGTCGTCGAGGATCTATCCCGTGTTCGAGTCATACGAGGACGAAGAGGAAAAGGACAAGAAAAAGAAGAACGCAAAGCAGGAAGAGAAAGAAGATGAAAAGAACGGGGAGAAGTCAAAGTCGAGATCGAGGAGCAGGAGTAGATCAAGATCTTCTTCTAAGTCACGGTCTTCTCGGTCAAGAAGCAGAAGCAGAAGCAGGAGTAGGAGCAGATCATCCTCTAGGGACAAAAAGAAGAGGAGTCGCAGAAGAAGACGATCGTCAGGAAGGAGCAGGAGTCGATCCAGGTCAAGGTCCAAGGACAGAAGCAGGAGGGGGAGGAGATCGAGGTCCAGGACTACTTCCAAGGAGCGGAGGAGGAAAGAATTGGCAGCCATCGCTACTGCGGCGGCGGCGGCCGCGGCGGCCGCGGCGGCGGGCGGCGGGGTCCCCGCCGTTCCCGGGATGGTCCCGGCCCCGGGCGGAACCCCGGCACTGCTCCTCCCCCCTGGAGTCCCTCAGCCGGTGCCCAGCCCCGACCTTGCCGCCAAGAACATGTCCGCCGTCTTGGCCGCCAAGGCGAGGATCGAGACTCAGATGAACTCCGGCTCAGTCCTCATCTCCAAGCTGGATCGCCCTTCCTATCACAAGGGCCAGGTGGTCTCGCCCACATACATCCTCGAGTACAACTTCCCCGCTCTGCTCTCCAGGTGCAAGTTCCCCAAGGTTCAAGACGCATTGCACGAGCTGCAGGACAACAGGTGATTTCGTATAAAAATAAATAGTGGAATGTAATTTTTTTATTTGAATATTATTTTTCTCCAGATCTCGTGTGCGAAACCCCATGCCGGATTTCACCGGCGGCGACGGCAAGAAGGGCGGGCTGGCCTCTCAGGTCAAGCGGGAGATGTTCAACAAGGAGCTCAAGAACCCCAACAACCGATACAGGCTGCTTTGCGAGAAGCTGGGACAGACCGTGTACAAGGTAAAAGAAAATATTTGAAATTGCTTTTTCCCGATTTAATTTGTGAGGTATTTTTAGGTACCGGACGAGCTCTGGGAGAACTTCTTCGACCAGTTCCAGATCGAGCTTGTGACCGGGGTCAAGTTGGAGGCCAGGCCGCACGGGTTCACAGAGGACGACACTCCAGTCTACTGCAGGACGGGAAAGGTAAAACAGAATTCAAAATTCGAATATTTTTTATG
>JAAUYB010000721.1_pt1 | contig 18369 bp, 14 predicted proteins | sample 7278071 | NCBI WGS metagenome assembly JAAUYB01 (sample SAMN14350121, study PRJNA611818) | marine sediment metagenome | isolation source: surface marine sediment (1.8m) | place: French Polynesia: Moorea | collected 2018-08
CCACCAGGGGCGCGATGTTCAGCGCCATGCCGCCGCCAGCCAGGTTTTGGTAGAACGCGGCCAGGTCCGGCCAAGGCCAGTCAGCTTCCGCCGCCGGCAGATTGAAGATCCCGCCGTGGCTGTTTACGAAGGTTTTAAAATCTTCGAAGTGCCCCGGGACCACCGGCCCCAAACTGCTGCCGCAGTTGCCCACAAGTTCGGTGGTGACGCCTTGGTGGATCTTGCTCTCGGCCCGCGGGTGGGCGGACAGGGACCAGTCCGAATGGGAATGCATGTCGATGAACCCGGGGCAGACCACCCGGCCGTCGGCGTCGATGGTTTTTAACCCCGCGGGCCCCCGGCCGGGTGTGGCGATGGCCGCGATGCGTCCTTGGTCTACGGCGATGTCGCCCATGAAGGCGTCGTTTCCCGTGCCGTCGATAATCCTGGCGTTGCGAATATTGAGATCATGCATGGTCGATCTTTCTGATGGCAATAGGGTCAGGTGTCCCGCGGCTGCGGCGCGGGCAGGTTCTCGGCCAGGTGGCAGGCGGCCCAGTGGCCGGGCGCCAGTTCCCGCAGCTCCGGGCGCGTTTCTTCGCAGATGGTCTGCCGGAAGGGGCAGCGGGGGTGCAGGCGGCAGCCTGTGGGCAGGTCGATCAGGCTGGGGGGCTGTTCGGCGAGCAGCACCCGCTGGCGACCCCGCTGGTGGGGCGACATCGGTGGGGACGACGCGGCCAGCCCCTGGGTGTAGGGGTGCCGGGGGGCTTGCAGGACCGCTTCCACCGGACCGATCTCCATGAGTTTGCCCAAATACATGATGGCCACCCGGTCGCTGACATAACGCACCACGTTCAAATCGTGGGAAATGAACAGATAAGTCAGCCCGAAGGCCTCCTGCAGGTCCAGCAGGATGTTCAGGACCTGGGCCTGCACCGAGATGTCCAGGGCCGAGGTGGGCTCGTCCAACACCAGCAGCCGGGGGCGCAAGAGAAGGGCGCGGGCCACGCTGATCCGCTGCTGCTGACCGCCGCTCAGCTGGTGCGGGTAGCGGTTCAAGAGCTCCGGGCCCAGGTTGACCTTGGCGAGCATCGCCAGGATCTGGTCGTCGATGCGGGCGTGTTCGAATCCGTTGGTGACGAGCGGCCGGCGCAGGGACCACTTGATCTTGGCCCGGGGATTCATCGAGGCGGCCGGATCCTGGAAGACGATGCCCATCTTGCGGCGCAGGGCCTTCATCTCCGCGGGCCGGGCCGTGGTCACCTCCCGGCCCTCCAGGCGCACCGAACCGCCGGTGGCCGTGATCAGGCGCAGCAGCAGACGGGCCACGGTGCTCTTGCCGCTGCCGCTCTCGCCCACCAGTCCCAGGGTCTCGCCGGCCGCGATGGCGAAGCTGACATCGTCCACCGCACGGACATGGGATGACACCGTGCGCCACAGGCCGCTGCGGATCTCGAAATGCTTTTCTAGGTGGGAGACCTCGACGAGCGGGTTCATGGCGGTAGATCTCCCTTGACGGTGGCGGCGACGTGGCAGGCCACCCGGTGTCCAGGCGTGATTTCGACCAGCGCAGGGGCCTGGGTTGCGCAGACCTCGATCTTCGCAGGGCAGCGATCCCGGAAGCGGCAGCCGGGGATTTCCAGTGTGGGATCGGGAAGAAGTCCGGCGATGGTGCGCAGGCGCCCGTCGCGTTTGAAGCCGCGGGGCAGCGATGCCATCAGCATCCGGGTGTAGGGGTGCCGGGGGTTGTCGAAAATGCCCAGGACGTCGGCCTCCTCCACCAGCACGCCGGCATACATGACCGCCACGCGGTCGGCGATTTCGGCCACGATGCCGAAGTCATGGGTGATTAGCCAGACCGACATTTCCAGGGCGGCGCGCAGGGCCAGGATCAGTTCCAGGACCTGGGCCTGGATGGTCACGTCCAGCGCCGTGGTGGGCTCATCGGCGATCAGCAGCCGGGGATTGCGGGCCAGCATCATGCCGATCATCACCCGCTGGCGCATGCCGCCGGAAAGCTCCTGGGGATAGCTGCGCATACGCGCCTCCGGATCGGAGAGCTTGACCTGGTTGAAGAGCTCGGCCACCCGGCGCCAGGCCTCGATCTTGCCGATCTTATCCAGGACGATCGCTTCGTAGACCTGATAGCCGGCCCGGTAGAGGGGGTTTAGCGCGTCCAGCGGGTTTTGAAAGATCATGCCGAGCGACCGGCCGCGGACGTGGCACATCTCCTCCTCGGTCAGGCTCAGGAGATCTTTATCTTCGAACAGCACCCGGCCGCCGATCCGGTGGCCCGGTGCGTTGATGCGGTTGATCAGGCCCATTACGGCGTGGGCCGCACTGGTTTTACCACAGCCCGACTCACCCACCAGGGCGTAGATCTCGCCGGCGTGGATATCGAAGCTGACCTCCTGGACCGCGCGGGCCATGCCGTGGGGGGTGCTGAACTGGATGTCCAGGTGCTGCACGCAAAGGGCTCGGCGGGTTTGATCCATGGGCGGGTTCACACTTTCAGTCGCGGGTCCAGGGCGTCGCGCAGGCCCTCGCCCAGCAGATTGAAGCCCAGGACCACGTAGATGATGGCCAGGCCGGGAAAGATGCTGATCCAGGGCGCGCGTCGGATATAGGTCATGCTCTCCGAGAGGATCACGCCCCAGTCGGGCAGGGGCGGCTGGGCGCCCAAGCCCAGAAATCCCAGCGCGGTGGTGTTGACCACGGCCACGGGCAGCGCCAGAGTGGCCAGCACGATGATCACCGGAATCACGTTGGGCAGGATGTAGCGCAGGATGATGCTCAGATCGCTTTCCCCCATGGCCCGGGCCGCCTCCACGTAGGGCATGTTCTTGAGCGCCTGGGTCTTGGAGCGCACGATCCGCGTGAATTGGGCCCAGCTCACGGCGGCGATCGCAATGATCACGTTGGTCAGGCTGGGCCCCAGCAGGGTGCAGATGGCGATGGCCAGGACGATGGGGGGCAGGGCCCAGATCACGTCCGTCAGGAAGATGATCACCCGGTCCTGCCAGCCGCCGTAGTAGCCGGCCAGCAGGCCCAGCAGGACCCCCACCACGGTTTGGATCGTCACCGCGATGGCGCCCACCTTGAGAGCGATGCGCGAGCCGTGGATCAGGCGCGAAAATGAGTCGCGCCCCAGGTGATCGGTGCCCAGCCAATGCTGGCCCGAGGGCGGGCGCAGGGCCTCGACAATCACCATTTCGTCATAGGTGTAAGGAGAAATCCAGTCGGCCAGCAGGGCCGCGGCGATCAGGCTTGCCATAATCGCCAGCCCGACCAGAAAGGATTTGTTGCGGCCGGCTTCGCGCAGCGCTTTCCAGATGCTGGTCATGCCACGCGGCCTCCCAATTCGGCGCGAATGCGGGGATCCAGAAGCCCCGTCAGGATGTCGCCAATGGTGGTGCTGATCACGGTGAGCAAGGTGATCAGGAGGATGATCCCCTGCACCACCGGGTAGTCCTGGGCCGAGATGGCCTTCCACAGGAGCCGCCCGGTGCCCGGCCAGGCGAAGATGGTTTCGACGATCACCGATCCACCGATGAGCCAGGGAACGGAGAGAAAAAACATCACTGTGACCGGCACCAGGGCATTGCGCAGGACATGGCGCAGAAGCACCATTTGCGGTCGCAGGCCTTTGGCCACGGCCGTGGTCACGTGCTTTTCGCGCAGAACTTCCAGGACCTCGGAGCGGGTCAGGCGCAGGGTGTCGGCCAGGGCGGGCAGGGTGAGGGTCAATACCGGCAGGATCAGGGATTGAAAGCCCCGGTAGCCTGAAACGGGCAGGAGCCGGAAGGATACGGCGAAGACGATGATCAGGAGGATACCCAGCCAGAAATAGGGAATCGCGCGCAGCACCGAGGTCACGCTGACGGCCAGGCGGTCGAAGACCGACCCCTGGTGGTAGCCGGCCATGAGTCCCAGGGGCACCGCGACGAGGTACTGCAGCAGAAGGGCGGTCAGGGTGATGTGCAGGGTGGCGGGCAGGCGGGCGGCCAGCAGGACCGATACCGACTGGCCGTTGGTGATCGAGCGGCCCAGATCGCCCTTAAGCACGTTGAGCAGCCAGTAAAGGTATTGGACCACCGGCGGTTTGTCCAGGCCCCAGCGGGCGCGCAGCTTGGCGGTGGTGGCCTCGTCCAGCCGGGGACTGTCGATCAGCTGGATCGGATCGCCGGGCATCATGTGCATGATGGCAAACAGCAAGATGGTAACCGCCAGCACGATGAAAACACTTTGAAAGATGCGGCGGATGGCGTAGGCGGTCAGATCGTTCATGGGCTACCTTGCTTAAGCTCCCCGGCACCCAAGGTCAGGGGCGTCTACCGCGCTGGGGTCGTCGAACGTGCCGCGCACCAGGCGCATTCGGCGGCCATGGCAGTGCAGCGTCAGGTATTCCGGGCGGCCCGGAGCCTCGTCCCGGGTCAGATAGTAGTCCGCCGCCGTGTCGATCCACAGCTTGTGTCGGCTGTGGGGTCTAAGGTGCCAGTCACCGCGGCTGTCCCGGATCGCACCGGCGACGGTCAGGCGACCTTCGGCGTCGGCCTGGATGGCGAAGCGGGTGCCGGCGGCCTTGGCGGCGTCCTCGGCCTGCCAGGCGCCGGTCCAGGCCGGCAGATTACCGGTGGGCGGCGGATGCCAGGGAGGCAGGGGCGCCAGCCGGTCTCCGATGGCTTCATGTACCAGGCGGCCGATAGGGATATTCGGATCCCCGATGGTGCCGCTGCTGGCGTTCATCAGCAGGATCGCGCTGAGCCCGGCATCCGGAAAACAGGCGGCGTGGCCATGATAGCCCACCGTGCTGCCCGCGTGCCAGTATTCTTTTTCTCCCCGGCGCCGCCAGAGGAACCAGCCCAGGCCGTAGTGGCGGGGCTGGCCTGGCGGCAGCGGGTAGGGGCGGAAGACTTCCTCCCAGGCGGCGGCGGGGAGAAGGGCGCCGGCCTGCCAGGCCTGCTGCCATTTGAGCAGATCGCCGCAGGTGCTGATGATGTTGCCGTCGGCCCAGCCGACCACGGTGCGGTTGTAGGCCGTGGGTGTAAACCGGCCTGCGGCGGTGCGGCGATAGCCCCGGGCCATGCCTGTCGGGCGGCGGGACGTGTCGCCCACGCGGGTGCGGCGCATGTCCAGCGGGGTGAAGATGCGCTCTGCGAGCAAGTCGGCCAGGGATAGCTTGGCGGCCTGCTCGAGGATCTGGCCCAGGATGACATAGCCCGAATTACTGTAGGCCCAGCGCGTGCCCGGCGCGAATTCCAGCTCGGGATAGCGCCGGGCGATATGGCGTACGAGCTCGCCCTGATTGAGGACCGGGCTGTCATCCCGACAATAGGCCTTGATGAAGGCCTTGTCGAAATAGTCCGGGATGCCGGAGGTGTGCGTCATCAGATGGCGCAGGGTGACCTCACGGGCATACCCGGGCAGGCCGGGCGCATAGGCCACAATCGGCGCATCCAGATCCAGCTTGCCCTCGCCGGCCAGGAGGAGTGCCGCCACACAGAAAAACTGCTTGCTGATCGAGGCGATCAGGTAGGCGGTGTCCACGCCGGCCGGGAGTTCGCCTTCGATGTCGGCCCAGCCGTATCCGCGCTGGAGCAGAATCTCCGCACCGCGGGCGATCAGGAGCGAGGCCCCCGGCGTCAGCCGGGGGCACAGGGGCGCCATGACATCGTCGGCCAGACGTCCAAGGCCGCCTGGTTGGTTGGAAGCGCGCCGCATGTGGATCGGGACGGCGATCTTACTTCTTCTTGAGATCGGTCACAAAGGGCTGACCGTCCGCGGCCAGGGCAAACCCCGCGATGTTCTTGCGCACCGCCACGTAGTTGACGTTGGTGACCAGGGGAATCGCCAGTCCTTTTTCCATGACCAAGGCCTGGGCCTGGCCGTAGATCTCGGCCCGCTTGGCCGGGTCGAGCTCATAGCGGCCCTGGTTGACCAGTTGGTCGATATCCGCAAAGGCGTAGTTTTTGGAGTCGGTGTGGAACAGATAGGTCAGCATGTCGCCGTCGGCCCACTGGTAGCGCCGGGCACCCAGATCGAACTTCTTGTCGCGCACGGCCTGCTTGATGTATTTGCCCTCGAACTCACGCAGCTTGAGCTCTACTCCCAGCTTCTTGTACTGGGCCTGGATCACCGGGGCCGTCTTTTTGGAAGAGGGATAGTCGGTGCCGATCATGGCCGTGATGGTCAGCTTTTGGCCGGCCTTGTCGCGAATGCCGTCACCGTTGGTGTCCTTCCAACCGGCCTGGTCCAGAAGGGCGCTGGCGGCCTTGAAGTCGTAGCCGTATTCCTTGGCGAACATGTCTTCGTACTTCTGGCTGAAACCGGCCATGGACGCTGACATGATCCCATGGCGCACCTGGGCGTTGTTGGCCAGCACGGCCACCAGTTCCTGCCGGTTGACCCCTTTCTGCAGGGCCCGGCGCACGCGCACGTCGGTCAGGTTCGGCGCCTCGGGGTTGACATAGAACATGACGCAGCCGGCCTGCAGGTAGCTGTGCAGGACGATATCGTCATCGGCCTCGAGATCGGCCACGTTTTCCAGCGGCACGCGCCAGATGATGTCCACGTTGCCGGACTGGATCTCGGTGACCCGGGTGAAGTCATCGGGGATGAAGCGTACCGTGATCTTGTCCACCAGGCTGGGGCCCTGGTTGCCGGCCTCGGGGAAGGTGGACTTGAAATTGGGGTTGCGCTTCAGGGCGATATGCGAGCCCTGGACCCACTCGTCCACGACCATGGGGCCGTAGCCCACCACCCGGCGGTTGAATTCCTCGGCGGTGATCTTGGCGGCCGTCTTCACGTCCACCAGGCCGCCATAGGAGGAGGCCAGGGAGACCAGGGCGGGCACCGGTGGTGCTTTCCAATGCATCACGAGCACGTTACCCTCGGTGGTGATCTTGTCCAGGGCTTCCAGGTCGGTGGCATAGGGACTGATCTTGAGATAGCGGTCGAAGGAGGCCTTGATCGCATCGGCGGTCAGGGGATTGCCGCTGGAAAAGGTCAGCCCCTGGGGAATGGTGAGCTTCATGGTCTTGCCGTCCGCCGACAGCGACCAGTCCGAGACCATGAAGGGCTTGACCGCGCTCATATCCCGGTTGAAGCGGATCATGGGGACCGTGACCAGGGAATGCACGATATTTTCCCACTCGATCTGCTGGATGTCGGTGCCTTCGATTTCCTCCGGTGTGGCGATGACGATCTCGCTCGCCGGCGCGAGGGTTACCAGCCCCCCGATGCCCACCAACACGACTACCAGGCCCATCAGCACTTTTCGCATTTTCTCCTCCTTTGGATTGAAATGGCAGTTGATGCCATGCACGCATTTACTTCGCTAATAATCAGCAGGCCGGGCCGGGGACTCAGCCCAGCAGCCGCCGGATCCGGGGCCGCAATTTACCCAGGCCCTCTTCCAGGGGGCGGATCACCGGAATGTCCAGTTCCGCCGCCAGTTGTTCCTGAAAGGTTTTCAAGGCCTCGGGTGAGCCGCCCTCGCCGTTGAGCCCCACGGCAATGGTTTCGGCCCCGTAGGCGCGTAACAGCGCAATCTCCTGCGGCACGCTGGGGATGCGGCGCTCGTAGCGCTCCAGCTCTTCGTAATGGGTGCGGAAAGGAACGTGCTGCAGGATCACATGCCGCACATTGCCTGATAAGATGATCTCCGCACCGCAGGGGCCGAAGGGGTTTTGCAGCGCGGACTGTCCCTCGATTAGGATCAGGTCCGGTCGGCGCTCGGCGGCGCACTGCACGATGGCCCGTTCCAGTTCACCGCTCACAAAATCGTTGGGGGTGGCGTCCAGAATAAAGCCGTAGGGATAGCCCTGCAGCCAACCGGTTTGTCCTGTGTAGATCATCTCGGCGGCGATACCGTCGGCGCGGCACATCTCAAGCGTCATGCGGCAGGTGGTGCGCTTGCCCACGGCGCAGTCGGTCCCCAGCACGGCCACCCTGGGTATTTTCACCCTGTAGATGTCGCCACTGAAGAAATGCAGATCTTCAAAGGGCTTGGGTTTGCGGATGTCGATGATCCGCGCCCCGGACTTGCGGGCGGCCGCGGCCAACTCGGGATCGGCGGCCAGCGGGACGTGCAGCCCGGCCACAAGCGAGATGCCGCGCGCCAGCACCTCCAATAGAATCGGTTTCCAGCCCGGCGGCAGGATACCGCCCTCGAAGGCCACGCCAATAACGGCATACTCGGGCGGGCCGCCGTTTTTCTGGATGAGCTCGTCGAGGGTGGCACACACGGGTATGCCGCGATGGACCTGATCCAGGAGCATACCGGCGTCCGCTCCGGCGTGGGCCGGATCCAGCACGGCCCGCACGGTATAGCGCTCCGATCCGCGTATCAGGCCGTGGGCCGTCTTGCCGTAGCCGTCGCCCAGATGCCCGTTGGTGATGACCATTGCAGTGGCCGGCATGTGCCGCTGTTCTCCTTACCCTATCGGCGTCACACCCAGACCGGGTGCGGCCGTGGTGCTAAGTTGACCGTTGGCGACCACGAAACCGCCCTGAAGCAAATCCCGGCCCAGATCGAAGCTGCCGTCCAGATCCAGATAACAAGTCGCGGCCGAGGCCAGGGCCGCGTGCAGGGCGGCAGCGATGCTTACGCAGCTCTCGTCGTTGCAGCCCCACATTAAGTCGATGCCGGCGATTTGGGCCGTGCGGGCCATTTCCAGCGCCGGCGTGATGCCGCCGCATTTCATGAGCTTGATGTTGTAGATTCCGAAGGGCCGGGGGGGATGGGTGCCGCTCAAAGCATCCTCAGGGTGGCGCAGGTTCTCGTCGCCGGCACAGACCCTGCGCAGTTCCCGGGGCAGACCGCGCATGGCCGCCAACTGCGTGGCCGGCAGAGGCTGTTCGATCAATTCGAGCCCCAGATGCCGGGTTTGGCCATAAAAGGCCAGGAGTTTTTCGGCCGTATATCCCTGGTTGGCGTCCACCCGGATACCGATATGAGCGCCCACCTTCTCGCGCAAGCGATGGAGCAGGGCGATATCTTCTTCCAGGGAATCCCCGATCTTGACTTTGAGGACCGTGAAGCCTCGGCCGATGTATTCCTCGGCTTCGGCCAGCGACGCGGCGATGGAGCGGATGCCGATGGTGACCGAGGTGGGCAGACTCTGGTGGCGGCGGCCCAGGAGATCGACCACCGGGGATTCCAAGAGTTGCCCGGCCAGATCGTAGAGGGCCATGTCCACGGCGGCCAGCGCAGCGGGGGTGGCGGAGAGTACGCCCCGCAGCGAGCGGGTCAGGGCCGGAAAACGGCGCAGGTCCTTGCCGAGCAGACAAGGCTCAAGGTGCTGGTCCAGGGCGGCCGCGCAGTCGGCCAGCGACTCGCCGGTGACCTCGTCGCCGGGCGATGCCGCGCCATAGCCCCAGCGGCCGTCTTCCGCCTGCAGGCGTACGAAATGGTTGTCGACATCGGTGATGGTTTGATTGGCGATGCGGTAGGGGCGGGTCAGCGCCAGATGCTCCACCCAATGATCGGTTTTGGCGATTTTCAACTATTGCGCTTTCCTGTCCGTGACCCGGGCTTCGGCGAATCGTGTCGAGGGCAATTGGCTGTGGCCACCAACACTAAAGAAAAATGCTGGTGGTTTCAAGGACGAATCCCTTGATCACCAGAACTAAACGCATTTTTTGCGACGGTGGGGTAAGGTCTATACGGGTGAAGTTACCGCGTTGGCCATGCCACCAGCTTTTGGGGATAACGAGGTGAGGGTCGTGAACGTTTCGGTGGCCCATCGCTACAGGACCGGGATCGGAAATCCAGTAAAATGTGGCGCGGGTAGCGGCCGGTTCAACATGCGGACGCTATTCGATAAGGCCGCGCATTCATGAGGTTCATTACTAACCTGCAGATGCGAAAGGCACAATGTTCTCGTGCTGCAAGATGTTCCCGATTCTTTCCTTTTTTTCCTAACCATTGGGTAAGCATTCTCTCAATTCAGAGAGCCCCATCATTTGGCTTTTGGGGCAAAATCAATAAATCCATAAAAGATAGATAGTTAATGAGGTTAATCCTTGTGATTCAGATTGGCCCAGTTTTTGATTTAGCCTTAAATCAGGCCCGTTGGCGGGCAACCTCCCGAAATGGCGTTTTCCCCCGATCTTGAATGCGACAAATCGGCCCGCGCCTTGAGCTTGTGGATTGTGGCAGGGCAATCCATGCAAACCCCGGATTTGAATTGGACGGCGGATGTCGGTTCGATTGCAGGCTTGGCGGTACATGCTAAATAAATTTATTTGTTTTGCGGCAATCGGGGCATTGCTGCTGATCGGCATGGTGACCCAATCGCGGGCCGTTAGCTGGCGGGTCGAGACGGCGCGCCAATTGGAACAGCGGTTGCATTTGGCGGTGGCCAGCGAGGTTCGCCGCTGCGGTGATCCGCGTTTCGATCTGCATACGGCCCTGGTGCGGTTTTACCGCTATCGGGGTTTTGAGCCGGCCTGGGTGGACCGCTATGGTCTTAGGCCGGAAGGGGCCATGGCGCTGGCGGCCGTTTCCCAGGCCGGAGACCAGGGACTGCGCTATGCCGATTACCAGGATCCCTGGCTGGACGATTTGCTGGGCGGCATGCTGACGCGGCCGGTGATCATTGGTTCCTCCTTTGAAGGCAAGCAGATTCAGCTAGACCTGGTGATTACCACAATGGTCTTGCGGTATGCCTGGCACTGCACCGAGGGACGCATTGCTGCGGATATGCCGCGGATTGAACAGCCCTCGCCAAAAGCCACCTCCCTGGATCTGGCGATGACACTGGCTGAAGCGGTGAGCTGCGGACGGCTGGAGGACTTCTTTACGCGCCTGGGGCCCAGCCATGCCGCTTACCGCGCCTTGCGACGAAGCCTGCCGCGGTATCGGCGCATCCAGCGCTCCGGGGGCTGGCCGACGATCCCCGGCGGTCCGACGCTGCAGCTTGGCGACTGCGGTCCGCGGGTGGCGCAACTGCGAAAACGCCTGGCTGCCGCCGGCGACACGCCGTCGGCTTCCAGATCGCCTGAGGATTGCTTCGACGATGATCTGGCGACGGCCGTGAAACGCTTTCAGCGCCGCCACGGATTGTACCCGGACGGGATTGCCGGCGCGCGCACCCTGGCCGCCCTGAATGTGCCTGTTGAGCAGCGTATCCGTCAGATCCAGTTGAGCATGGAACGCTGGCGCTGGATGCCCGCCGACCTCGGAGCACGCTATGTACTGGTGAACATTCCCGGTTTCGAGATGCAGGTGGTCGAGGCCGGTGAGGTGGTCAAGGCCATGCGCACCATCGTGGGACGTAAACGGCGGCCGACACCGACCATGGCCAGCCTGATCACCTATCTCGAAATCAATCCCTACTGGTATGTTCCCCCCAAGATCGCCCGTGAGGATTTACTGCCCAAAATCCAGAAAGACCCGAATTTTCTTGTCCGCCAGAATTTCCGCGTTTTCGACGGCTGGAACAAGGACGCCCGGGAACTCGACCCCGCGGCCATCGACTGGGCATCTCTGAGCGAAGAACATTTTCCCTGGCACCTGCGTCAGGAACCCGCGGCCCACAATGCCCTGGGGCGTGTCAAGTTCATTTTTCCCAATCCCTGGAGCGTCTATATTCACGATACCCCGGTCAAAGGCCTATTTCGAAGGTCTTCCCGGCCTTTTTCTTCGGGCTGTGTGCGCGTGGAGGAGCCCATGGCCCTGATGTCGCTGTTGCTGAAGTCGCAGGGCTGGGAGCCGGAACGCCTGTCGGAGGCCGTTGTCTCCAATCGACGCCAGGTCGTGGTTCTGGACGAGCCCATGCCCGTCTACCTGGTCTACCTGACGGCCTGGGCGGGTCCCGGTGGCGAGATTCATTTCCGGGAAGATATTTACGGGAATGATGCCAGGCTTCTCAGCACCCTCACAAGCCGCGATACGGCTCGGCCGACCTGCAGCACTGTCATGGGGCCTCAAATTACCGGGGCGTGTTGGTCGCCGGGCCGGGCACGATCACACCCGTATCCGGTGACCTCGCCCGCGCTTCTTGGCCATTGCGGGCAAAGCGAACAGATGTGACAGGCTAGGCGGGTATGGATCGGATCGCGGTTGGTGACCCGCCTGAAAGCTTTCCGCATCTTTCGTCGCGTGTTGCCATCCACGCCCTGGAAGGGTTGCAATTCAGCCCCATGTTCCCATCCGCTATCGATCGATGCTGGCGAGCAGTTTGGCGGTGGCGCTTTCCGCACCGGTATGGGTGGCCGCTGCGGCGTTCACCAGAGCGGTATTGTGATTGACGCTGACCGACCAGACAACATCGCCGGAGGCGACATTCACCAGACGGGCGGTGAATATGGACACCCCGCCCCAGTTCAGCCGGGAGCGCCAGTCCCCATACTCGGATACCACGCCGAGAACGATACCATCCACGCCGAGCAGATCATGGATGCGTTTCCAATCGGGAAGCGCCAGCAGATCGGCCGGGCGCAGATCATGTTGCCGCATAATGCTTTCCATGCGTTCCTTCCCGACGACCTGATACAGCCCGGTTCCCAAAAGATGTTCAGCGAAGATTTCCGCCACGATCTCACCGGCGTTCGCCGGCCGTTCGATTTTACCGCGTTCGATGCGCCCCCTCTCCGGCCGATCGAAATTGAAGTCGAAAACGGCCACGCGCTGAACCGTGGTCTGGTCGGCACCAATGGAGACATGGTCATGTTGGAAGTTGAAGGCGCCGCAGGAAACCAGCAGCAGACTTAGCACGACCCCCATAACGCTGCTTCGCATTGCATCCTCCTTTTGCGTTATACACGGCCGGCGGCGTGTAAGGATCCTTTTCCGATCCGTGGCGAATGGTGAGCGGGAGCGGTTTCAAAACATCCGATTTCAAGAACATGGCCCATCCATGCCCAGAAAGCAATCCCCGGTTGTACCCCCCAGGGTTGCTTGAAGGGCGACTTGTCCTATTTTGCTTGTGGAGCGCCGGAAAGATCAAACGATTGACGACCGAAGGTGTTTTATGCGGGAGGCCGGGCCCGACGGTGACAAAAACCAAAGCGGAGCTTGAACGCTTTCCACATGGCGGATTCCATGACGCTGATTTTCCCGCAGGGCCCCACGCGGGGTGGTGTCCCGGAGGCGGCCTCACCGGGTCAGGCCGAACGGCTGGCTAGACAACTATCTGTCCGACTGGCCAATTCCCGCTGAGGCTTTAGACGAATTTATTTGGAGGAAAGCCATGCGCAAGCACCCCAAACCGGATATAAATCGACGTAAATTCCTCATTAATGCCTGTAGCGCCGGGATTGGTGCGGCGGCGGGCGCTTCGGGCCTGAACCGTGCCTGGGCCCGGGGCCAAGCGGTCGAGGGCTCGGAACGACCGGAGATAGCGTTGCGCCCCTTCGGCAACACCGGGGTCAAGGTCCCCCTTCTCGGTCTGGGAGGCTCCCTGAATCTGATGGACCGGCAACTTCTGCTGGCCCAGGCCTTCAAGATGGGCGTGCGCTACTGGGATACGGCCGACAACTACAGCGGTGGCCGAAGCGAGGCCGGCATCGGTGAATACTTTGCCAGACATCCCCAGGATCGTCAGCATGTTTTTCTGGTGACCAAAACGTCTTCCGCCACCCCCGAGGGACTAGAGGAAGGCCTGACCGGCTCCCTTGAGCGGCTGCAGACGGATTATGTGGATCTTTTCCTGGTGCATGCGCTTTCCCGGGTCGAGGGCGAGATCGATGCCAACACCCGGAAGTGGGTCGATCAAGCCAAGGCCGACGGGCGAATTCGCCTGTTTGGCTTCAGCACCCACCGCAACATGGCCGCCTGCCTGCGCCAGGCTGCACGGCTGAACTGGATCGACGGCATCATGATGACCTACAATTACCGCCTGATGAGCGATGGCGACATGCAGCGGGCCGTGGACGACTGTGTCCGCGCCGGGATCGGGTTGGTCGCCATGAAAACCCAGGCGCGCGCCCTTTCGCTCAAAGGCCTTGGCCGGGGAGGCGATCTGGTGCAGCGTTTCCTGGATCGCGGCCTGACCAAGTACCAGGCGCGGCTCAAGGCCGTGTGGGAAAACCCGCAGATTGCCAGTATCTGTTCGCACATGGACAACATGACGATCCTCAAAGAAAACGTGGCCGCGGCTGCGGACCGCAAGCCGCTGAGCACAAGCGATCGCCGATTGCTGGCGCATTACGCCCAACGCACCGCTTCCACCTACTGTGCCGGATGCGGGGATATCTGTGAAGCTTGCCTGGATGATCCGCTGCCGGTAAGTGACGTCATGCGCTGCCTGATGTACGCTCACAGCTACAACGACTACCAGATGGCGCGGGAGGCGTTCGCCCAATTACCGCCCCGAATCCGGGAGCGTTTGATGCACACGGATTTCTCGGCGGCGGAAGCCCGATGTCCGCAGCGCATGGCCATTGGCGCATTCATGCGACGGGCCGCCGCGGAGTTGGGCTAGGGAAGGCATTACGAATTGATCTTTTAACAAAGCTCGAGAAGGATGGTGGTGGACAGGGAACGGTTCAACCGTGTGTGCTCAATGATGGTTATTAAAAAGCGGGGCCGCCAGGACCCCGCTTGGGAAAAGGAAGTTGATCGGAATGAGGCCGCCCGACTCGCCGATGTCTGATGGGGGCTTGGCGAGTCCTGCCGCCCCGGGTTCTGGGAAAACGGAAAAGGAACTTTGGTCGGCAATCAAGGGGGCGGGAGTCCATTAGCGATTCAGTCTGAAGCAGTTCGGCAACACGAAAATTTCCCGCCCCCCGATTGCCATTCGAAAAGAGTGTAAGCAAGCACCGTGCCGTTTCGGGTGGCATCCGATTTATAATGGGATAACAGCAAGATCGAAATAGCGGACCCCGAGAGGATGGGCGTCATTGACAGGATTTGTCAGTCGAAGCGCCGTAATCTGTCACTTTGGGGAGGTTTGTTGCGGTACGCTTGATTTCTCGGGCAACTGCGGCCGCATCTCGAACTTTCTCCGAAACCGTCTGAAACATGCCCTTTACGAGTCCATCAATGTTGATTGCCATTGATTTCGGATGATTCGGCATTATTAATTTATTTTAACGCCGCGGCGTGAACCAATTATGATCGCACGCCCTATTTCAATCCGATAAGAGGAGGTTGCCCCATGACCACTGAAGATAAATCACGTGCCCAGGCGTGTTGTAAACAGGCGCATGAACAACTGGTAAAAGATCTGCATCATTGTGACGCTCCCGCGCTGACACCCGATCAGAAGCATCACTGTTACCGCCATGCGGCCTGGCGCAGTGGGCGACAGGCCAAGCGCTGCGCATCGAAGGAATAAAACCAGAACCATAAATGCCCGCCGTTTGACACGGCGGCAGCATGCGCATCACGCTTCAAAGCCCCGGGGGCGCTTCCCCCGGGGCTTTTCGTTTAAAACGGCGTCGAAGGTCTTTCCGCGGGATTGTGATCGCAAAGGGTGAGGTGGGTGTCCTCGGCGCCAATGTAAAAGGCAGCCAGTTTATACCGACTGCCCTTGAGGAAAAGCGATGGACGTTGGAGGCATCCATCAAATGCATAATAGGCATGATTGCGGTGATGGCAATGGGGAGGAAATTTTTTTATTTGCGCGGTGGGCCATCCTGCAAAAGCCGAGCCGCGAGACGGCCAATCCTCAGGGAATTCGAATGCGCTCGATCATATCGATCGCTCCATCGTCAATCGCGGTTGAAAGTAAACGGGGCAGGGCTTAAAGCCCTGCCCCGCTGGAGGAGGGAAGGAGGCTGACGTGCTTTTTAGGCGTCGTCGGCTATTGAATAAGCAATAATAGTGCCAAATTCAAAAAATTATAATTTTCATTTAATATCAAATGGTTAGATAAGTTTTTGTACGGGACGATGGGTCAAAGGCGGGAACAATGGCAGAATTGGTGGCACAAGTTGTCAAAAAAGTGACATGGCCGCAACGAATCACCGAGGCTTTCGAGGCGCCCTCATTCGCCCGTTACCGGTCTGGGTTTGAGAGGGTGGTAGAACCGCCGCTCAAGAAAGAAAGCGCACCGCAATGCCGTTAGCGTCCAGACGCACGATTTTACCGTGACGCTTGGTTTCCTCCTGATCGGCGGCAAAAGGACCGGCCACGATAACATCACCTCCGACGGCAAAACGGCCTTTAACCTGGATATAAGTGCCACCGGCACTGAGATTCTTGATAACACCTCTGAAAAGTTGCCGGTTGGCGGCAAAGTGTGTCGCCACCGAACAGAGCGTGCGGGCATGCAAGCGGTTGTTGAGGGTCCGGCGCAGGATCGGCGCCGCCGGTTTGGCTTTTCCACTGCCGGGTTTGATTCGTTTTACCATGGGATAACCCAATATCGATTGACGCGGTCAACACGGCAATGATGTCGACGCGGAGGAATAGGTCAGGGTCTTGCGAGAACAAATGGGAAATAACAGAATGCGCGTCTTTTAAGTCGTATGATTAAACCGCTGGAACGGAAGTCAAGCCCCTATTCGAAAGATATCACCCCCTTAGCACAATCAACCGAGGAATGCATGCTTTTTCTGATACCCACCAAACGATCTGGGTGACACCAGACGGCGCCAAGAGATCATTGACCTCCGTGGTTGCGCCGCTCTATAGAACCATCCCATGCTGGGAAGCGATCTCATCACCTAAATTCGCACGTTAGGACCCACTTAACCACAGCGGGGTTAACCGCTTGTTAAACGTCCTGACTAGGATTGCGCTGGCGGTCAACAAACGCCGGCGAATTACGAAGGGCCGTATTTGCTGTATTGCGCGAGCATTTTTGAAGACGCCCCGTAAAAAGTCCGATCCGCTTGAGGCGGATAAATATCGGCGTTAGGCTTCATTCCTCGAGATTCGCAAGCCTTGCTCTCGAACGCTATACGAGACCGTCCTAAACATCACTTCTACGGGATCATCTTAAAATGCGGCAAAGTACCTACCCAATCCAGTAAAGGAGCTACCATGGTAACACTATTTCCGTTCTACAGGCGGATCGCTGGTTTGATCGTCTGCATGTTGATCAGCAGCCAGCTTTTGGTTCCGCCCGCCCGGGCCGCGCTTGTCAGCACCTCCCAGTCGATTCAGCAGGCCGAAAGCGAGGCCACCCGGAACAGGCTCAAAGCGATGCTGGGCCGTGAAGACATTGCGCAGCGCCTGATCAATTGGGGCGTCGATCCGAATGAAGCCCGGGCGCGGGTTGACACCCTGAATGAGGCGGAATTGGCGGTCCTTAGCGATCACCTCGATTCGATGCCGGCAGGACGCGGTGCCCTGGAGGTCATCATCATTTCGCTCCTGATTGTTTTCCTGGTTCTTCTGTTCACGGACATCGCGGGCTATACGGATGTTTTTCCATTTGTGAAGTGAGGGGACGGTGACGCTTGGAAACACCCGCCGCCCATGATTCGACGGGCGATCGGCGACGCTCGGAAGACTTGCGGGCAGGGCCGGCTGCCCATCGGATGGGGGTGAAAAAATCCAACGGGTTGGCTGCCGCGGACAGGAGGCAATCCAATGCGGCCATCGAGGGTCAGAAGCGTTCGATCAGTTTGTCGATCAGATAGGTGCTTTCGCGCAAGGCCTGGCGGCTAAAGGGGTCGAACCATTCGGCAATGCGGCGGAATTGGTCTTCGAAACCTGTGCGATCGTCATTGGCGATCAAATCCAGGTTGGTCTGGGCACTGGCCAGATATTTTTTCAGCAGGGACCGACGTTCGGGAGAAGCGAAGATGATTTCGGAATACAGCCGGGCATCCTGGGCGAAAAGCCGGCCCACCATGCCGAATTCGAGCCGGTAGATGGGGCTTGAAAACTCGAGGGCCTCGTCCAGACGGACGCGCTGCTCGTAAAGAAAACGGCCGAAGATAAAGGTCGCGAAATGGCGCAGCGCCTGGACAATGCCCATGATGTCATCGTGATCCTCTGCCCGGGTGGTGAGAACGATGGCCCCCCAGTCGGCAAACTGGTCCAGCAGCCACTGACAGGCAGGCCGGTCGCGTCCCGGCGTGGCCACGACAACCTGTTTGTCCAGGGTGGTGGTGGCCGGTCCGAACAGGGGGTGCAGCCCGATGACCGGCCCGGGATGGGCTTCCAACATGGCCTCCAGCGGTTGCTGCTTGACGCTGGTAACATCGGTCAGCACGCAGGTGGCCGGCAGATAAGGCCCCAATCGCCGGGCCACGGCCGATGTGCTTTCGATGGGCACGCTGATCAGGGCCAGGTCGATCCCGCGGCACAGGGTCGCGGCCTGGGACCAGTCGTCGCGATCCAGGCAGCGCACCCGGTATCCTGCTTGTCCGAACCAGGTGGAGAGATATTCGCCCATGGCGCCTCGCCCGCCCACCAGCAGGACGGTGGCCCCCGGGCGGATGTCGCGCCGCGCCAGCTGGGCGGTCTGTTCGACCCGCGATTGACGC
>JAAUYB010059772.1_pt1 | contig 18349 bp, 13 predicted proteins | sample 7278071 | NCBI WGS metagenome assembly JAAUYB01 (sample SAMN14350121, study PRJNA611818) | marine sediment metagenome | isolation source: surface marine sediment (1.8m) | place: French Polynesia: Moorea | collected 2018-08
AAGAAGATAGATAGAACTCTGTTGTCTCGTACGCGGAAAAGAACTAACTGTAGCGCTTCTTCTGTTTCTTGCAGGAGACGTGCTTGAGGAGATCAAGTAGTCCAACATCTCAACCATGTCTTCGTCAGACGCGGCAGCATCAACGGCAGCAGCGGCGGCGGCAGCCTCGACCTGCCACTTCATCACCCTCCGCCCCTATCTGGAGATCCTATCGGTGACCCGGACGCCGGCGGACTTGGCCACCAACGTCATGCAGGGGTCAATTGGAGCTGGGGCGGCGGCCGCGGCGAACCACGCCGCCTGCTTGCTGGACAGGAGGCTTGACGCGACGGCGGCGGCGGGGGCGGACCTGGTGGGGCTGGCCTCAGCAGCCTCAGCAGAGACGGCGCACTTATTAAGGAAGCTCCAGGGCGGAGGGAGCGGCGGAGGAGCATCCACGCTATCCTCGCTCATCCTGCTGCTGGGCGCTGGTGGATTCTGCTACTATCTCATCTTCAAGAAGAAGGACGGAGAAGATGGAGAAGATCCTACTAGGCCCAGGAGTCGGTGGCGGCCGCGCGGGTGGCTTTGGTGGATATTCGGGGACGAGGGAGGAGCGGAGGATCTGGTGGAGGAGTCGGTCTTACTGCGGGGGAGCTACTTCGGTCCGAACTCCACTCTTTCTCCAGAGCGAGTTGCAGGAATGTCGTCACGAGGCTCAGCGGCTGACATCCTTCGGCGGATAGCCGAGAAGGAGGCCTCATTGTCGTCGTCCAGGCTGGATCAGGAGGGATGCTCCAGCAGGACGGGAAAGGAGGCCTCGGGATCCCTGTGCCCCAACTGCCAAAAGTGTGCCTGCAGAAAGAGGATGGAGGATGTGAGCCGCCTCCTGCTGGCGGTGCAGGACCTGTCAGCCTCCACCACCACCAGCAGCTCGGATTCCCCCGCTCACCCAATAGCTGAATCGACTGTGATCGAACATGGAAGACAACAACAACAGCCGGCTACTTCGACCCCCGAGCTGGCCGACGACGAAGGGTCGGACATTTCGGAGTCGATCTCCTCCTCCTTGTTCTTCATCGCCGGTGGCACTCAGGGACAGTCGGCTTCCTGCTGCCAGTGCCGGCGGCAGAGAGACTCGAGGTCGAAGGGAGACGGAGCGGATTCGTCCATCGCCTCCAGTGTGTACCACCGGCAGCAACAACAAGCTCCGAAATTGCCGAAGAAGTCTAGGAGCAGAACGGCCAAGCTGTACAGCGCTTCGCGTCACGGTCACCACCACCAGCAACATCGTCACCGCCTGCCCCCCTTGGGCCAGGAACGGTGGTCAGCCTCTCCTGTCCTGCCGGCCAGGTGCGACAACTCTGACTGCCTGGATCCGCATAGCTTGTCGGCGAATGTGTCGGCAATGAGAAAGGAGGAGTCTGTGGACTCTATCGCCAGCTTGTCTTGCGGCAGCATGGCGGACCTGGTTAAGGGCGCCAGGGAGGTCCGTCGCCTCATCAGGGAGGCCTCCTTCGACAGCCTGGCCTCAGACTTTAGCCTGGACATGCGGAGGGGGGAGGAGCTGGGCGCCAGTACAGAGCTTAACATGCAGAGCCTCCACGGCCAGCTGCAGGAGCTGCAGAACGACTGCAGCGCCATCAACGAGAGGGTGGACGTCAAGTCCCTCAACGTGCCAAAGAACACTATGACCTCGTCCAAGTCTGACTTCTCCGTCTGCTCTGCCACACACGTGGGAACGCCGGAAAACCAGCAGCAAGACTTATCCAAGGAGGCCAGCACTCCGGACCTCAGGATCCTCCAGAAGCCCAAGAGCCACTTCTGGAAGATCAACGACATCGCCGAGTCTGAGGAGTCCTCCCTCCTCTCCTCGCCCCTCAGCAACGGCAGGAGGAAAGGCCACCGGATTCATCACGCAGCAGGAGAGTCCCTAGAGTGGGAGTCCCCCAACCACGGCTGGCACGACCTGCGCAAGGCCAAGTATAAGCTTGCCCTGGGCAGCTCACGCGCGGCCAGCGAGTACGGCGGCGACGAGGACGAGGCCAGGTCAATCATCTCCCACCTCACCCACGGCTCGGACGCATGGGAGTGGGACTGCGAGGGGTTGTCAGCTTCAGCCGCGGCGGCAGCGGCAGGCAACGCCTCCAACTTCGACATGCGGTACCAGATGCTCACTCCCACCTCCATGCTGCACCACCAGAAGTGGCTTCCTGAGACCGCCGACCGCATAGAGCTGGACCTGGAGACCGAGCTCGCTTCCTCCTCCTCCGGCGCCGCCCCCACCGACCGCTTCTACTACTTTCACCACCACAACGGCGGAGGAGGCAGCGGGGGCGGAGGACACAACAGGTCCGGCTTCACCTCCAGGTCCAGCTCCCGCCGCTCCTCCTTCGGCGACAGGAGCGGGACGGGTGCAGGTCCAAGCTACTATGCCTTTAAGGTCCGCCAGCCTCCAAGCGGACGCTCAAGCGTCGAACAGGGGTCCGGAGACACTCCAAGAAATGCAATAGACCACGCTTCTTTGGTCAAGTCCTTCGGCGTCAACCCCGAAAAGAGCAGCAACACCAGCGAGCCTCCCCCTTCAGCCTTCCACCAGCCTCCCCCTGCTATGGTCAGATCCTGTAGCTCGGACGAGTCTGGCTTCCAGGAGGGGGGGATCGCCTCCTCCCAAGACAACAGCACAAGCACCGTGTTCACGGCCAGCGGCATCTCCACCCTATCGCCGGTTCACGAGGCCAGGGAGCCAACCGGGGGATCGGCGGCCAACACGCCGCTTAAGAAGTCCCGCTCCTTCTCTTCCGCTGACGATTGCGGAAGATTGGCGAGGGGGAAGCGGAAGAATCTGTTTGCCAACCGGAGCGCCGCCGCCGCCGCGGACGACGAGGAAACCTTGAAAGTCGTTATAAACAAGGAGTGAAATTACTACATACACTATGCGTTACACGTTTAAGAGCTGTGCAATACTTTACGTTGACTAGTTGGTAGAAAGAGCTGCGGCGCATGTGAAAAGAAAAATAGCGTTACGGAATTTATATAGAAAGATATCGCGCGCGCATATAACGTATTTGCAACAATCTCTACGCTTGTTACATATGAATCCTAGCGTATGCCAAAGGTAAAATACACATCTAATTGCTTCGATGGTTGAATCGTTTTACTTAAAACCGCTGGATAGCCACTATTCAAAAGTCTCGCAATAGAAATTGACATGGACTATCATGGGATTTGATCTTTTATTGCGGGAAACTTTAATAAACAGACACAGAAATATGTGATTGTAAACATATTCTCTTTTAAATCGAGATAGATATTATCGCGGGTTTTCAGATCGAGAGATCCGGACAGACAAACTGCACTAAACGACAGTCTTGCGTTGCAATGTGCAATGTGGAATATTATTGCCGGAATGGTAGTTGGGGGTGCATCAATGACCTCGTGTGGACGGGTGTAGGACGCTTCACCACTCCTCCCTCGTGACCTGTGTTCAAGGATAATTTCGTAAGTGACGTTGGATAAGAACATGCTGAAAGTAGGGTGTAGTACACGAAACAAGCTCACTTGGAAAGTAAAGCGACTGAGAAAAAAGGAAAACATGCAAAGAGAAGCTTTGTGGAAGCGAAAAGCTGGAAGGCAGGAACTGAGAGGGAATTATAGTGAGGCTGATTAATCGTGTTCTGTTCACCATATACCAGTTAGTGTGAGTGTAGGAGGTTTGTGTGGTTTTGGAGGGGAGAGGAAGAGCAGGAGGGTGGGAGCATTAGAGCTGCGTGCTGCGCCGGCGGTGAAGGCCAGGGTGAGGTTGACTGCTGAATCAAAAGTCTCCAGAAAAAGGATCAGGGGTAGTAATAGAAGTATCAGGAGCGCTGTTCTCTACATGGGTCAGGATCACATAGAAAATGGGAAAGGCTCGCTATCTCCTCTGCTGCTGTTGCAGCAACTGCTGCTTCTGCAGTAGGTTGGCCTTGGGCGAGAGGGGCGGAAACAGTCTTAGGAGGTCGTCTCCTCCACCGGAAGCCGCCTCAAGATCGGCGGGCTCTCGCTGCTTCACCTGTGACCAGGCGCGCTGCTTGGAGGACCGCCGAACCGCCTCCAACACGGACTGGACGTACTGGGCCTGATCGAAGCCGGCCAACGGAGAAGAGTTCCCATCCTTGCTCGGAGATGATCTGCAAAAAATCATTTAGTTATGGTTTCATCACCGGCAAAACTTTTCAAATTGAAGCACTCACCTGTTGTTCGCGTCCTTTCCGCTATCGCTGTTGGCGTTCTCGAAGGTTTCCGCCAGGTGCCGGAAGAGCAGCGAGAGCCCTCGCAAGTAGATACCCGAGACGAGGGTCTCGTCGCCGTCGTTCTCTTCTTTGTCACTCAGGTCCCCTTCTTCCTCCTCGCCTTCTTCTTCCACGTAGAGCGGCTCCTCCCTCTCCCCCTTGCCCCTCCTGCAGTGGTAGAGGCTGCCTCCCCTTGCCACCAGGTGTCCCTCCGCCCCCGACACGGTCACCTCCTGCCGCAGAGGCCCCGGCGCCAGCTGGGAGTGCACGGTGACGCTGGCAAAGGCACCGCCCTCCAGCTCCATCTGGAAGGAGGCGAAGTCGTCGGCGCCGATCCGGCGAATGCCGCGGATCGTGTCCGTCTCCTCCACCAGGGTGCGGAGGGAGCCATGGGCGCGAACAGCCCTCAGCCCGCCGGTGACGAAGTGGAGGAGGTCCACAGCGTGAGATCCCTAAAAAACTCAATCAAATAATCAAATGGAGGCAATGTTTTCCAAATATTCTCACCAAAAGGTTGAGCACTCCCCCTCCCATCCCTTCGTCGCACAGCCAAGAGTACCTCTTCCCCACCAGCGCCCCCAGGTTGACCCGCACGTCACAGAGCCTGACAGAAGGGCCGATGAGCCCGCCGGCCACCGCACGACGCATCTTCTCGAAGGCAGGGAGGGAGCGGAGGCCGCAGCACAGCGTTGCCGTCAGCCGCGGGTAGTACTGCGCCGCCTGAACCATCCTGAGGGCCTCATCCTGCGTCAGTCCTCCGGGGCACTGTACTGCCACGTGCTTGCCGATGCCCAGGGCCTTGACGGCTATCTGCGAGTGGTGCGCCGGAGGGCACAATATCACCACCAGATCCACGTCCTTGCGAAGGAGGACTTCGTCCACCCGGTTGGTGGAGTAGGGGACGCCCAGGTCGGAAGCGGCGGCGGCGGCCGATTCCCTGGAGCGGCCCCACAGCGCCTCCACCTGGAAACCCTCCCTCCGCAGCACCGGCACCAGACGCCGGGCGGCCGCGCCGGTGCCGAAGACGCCCACGCCGGGGAGGAGGCCTCTCTCGCCGCCCCTGTCCCCGCCGTCTTCGGAGTCCTTGATCATCTTCTCGCAGAAGTCGGCGCTCCTATAAAGAGAGATGGGAACTGACATGACGAAAGACGTCCTCCTCATTTCTTTGATACGGTGTATGCCGATTGATCGATAAAGTGTGTATATTTATTAAAACAGTCAACCTGACAAGAACATCTGTAAAACAGAAAGCTGAGCGATCCAAAAACATTTTACCGCACTAGTAAAAGCAGCAGGATTGCACAAAATTGTGGGCTTCGCATAAAAAGAAACTAAAAAATCAGGCCATTGGAAGTCTGTGTATAGATAGCGATCCCCTGACTAGACCGAATTCAGTTCACGATGGGAGAGGCCTGCTGCGTCTGGTTCACTGACGATCTTTTTTCACATCTTGATTTACACGCTGTTGCTAGTTCTGCTGCGGCGCCTCGGTGGAGAAGTAGGGGGCCGAGTTCTGAACGAGCAGGGTGTGGCAGACTTCGCACACCTTGTTTGCCCTCTGCCTGGGCCCGCTCGCCACAGTCTTGGACAGGCAGTCGGAGCAGAAGATTCGTCCGCAGTGCCTGCAGTGGTGCTTGTTCCGTCTCGCGTGGCGGGGGGAGCTGCCCGATCCCAGCCCTCCCCCACTGTTGACCAGGGGTGCCTTGCAACCCTGACAGTCGTTGACGTCCTCCTCGTGCTGCCAGCGCACCTCCTTCTCAGACTGGCGAATCTTCTCCAGCTCCACCTGTAGCGACTGGGATAGTCTCACAAAGTCGTTCTGCACCGCCACGGAGTTGTCCAGCTCCTGCTGCAAGTTGGTCAGCCTCCCTCTCATCTCGGCCGACCTTGCCTCCAGCTCCCTCTTGGCCGCCCCCTCCGCCTCCGCCTCCCTCTTGGCTGCGGCGGCCGTCTTCCTCGCCTCCTCCTCCCGCTCCTCCCCCTCCCTCCGCCGCTGCTGCTCCAGCTGGAGCTCCCTCTGGCAGCCCTGCAATCGCGCCAGAGAAGCCTTGAGCTGGTCGATCTCGGCCGAGTACTGGTCCTCGATGCTGGCCTTGGCCTCCTCCTCTCCCCTCAGCTGGGTCTTGAGGAAGGCGGCCTCCGCCCGCGCCTTCTCCTCCGTCCTCTCTTGCGACACCTTGGCGGCGATCGTGTCCTCCCTCAGCCTCAGCAGTAACAGCTGCATGTCCTCCATTTTCTCAGGCAGATTGATGGCCTCGTTCTGCATCTCCTGCGCCTTGGCAGAGTGCTTGCCCGTCAGGATGTCCACCTCCTCCTGCAGCCGCCTCAGCTCTCTCACTATCTTCTCCCTCCCCTCGGCCAGCCGCTGCAGGTCCTTCCGGCACCCGGCGTAGTTGGTGGTGTAGCTGAGGCGCACCTGCTCCAGGACGCTCTCCAGCTCCTGCATCTGCCTGCTCAGAGCCTCTGTCTCCGATCTGTGAGACTCCGCCCTTTCGTTCCATCTTTCCTCCAGCTGCCTCCGGTATCCGTCCTCCTCCCTCGCCTCCTGCTTCAGTTTCTCCACCGTCTTGCCCATCTGCGCCTTCTGCTTCTTCATCTCGATGAGCTCGGCCTGCAGCGCCCTGTACTGGTCCGACCCCACGACGCTGTCCCCAGCCCCGACCCCGAGCAGGGCGCGGACCTTGTCCAGCTCCCTCTGCATGCTGTCCCACTCGACGGCTGAAACTATCCTGGTAATGCCCTCTTCCTCCTCATCGGACTCTTCACCCGCACCTTTTGAAGGCATTTCTTTGGACTGGCCCGAAGCGGTGGAGGTGTGGGAGGAGACAGATTCTACGGGGGATTTCGCTGGAGAAAAACCCCCTGCTGCTGCTGACCCCAAGACTGCCGCTGCCTTAGGGGCCTCCGAGTCTGCCGGGGGAGACTTGAGTTCCTTGAGGTCGGCCGAGTTCTGCCTGCTAAGCAGGTCAGCCTTCTGCTCCTCGGTGAGCATGGCCTGCATCCTGGTAACCTCGGCCAGGTGCTCCCTCTGCGCCCGCATCATGTCGCTGGAGGCCACCACGGCGTCGTGCTTCAGCCTCCGCACCGCCAGTCGTTCCCTGTCCAGCAGGTCCACCACCTCGCGGTGCTCTCGCTTAAGCGCCTGCATCTCGCCCACCAGTAGGCTGAAGCGGGAACTGAGGAGGGCCACGTAGGCCGCGTCCTGCGCCGGACTCCTCCCCTCCTTGTCGCTCCCCAGGTCTTCGGACTGGCTGCGCTCCACCAGCTGCGCCATGGCCTCCTCCACAGGGCGACCCTCCAGCCAGCGGGCCATCCCCTCAACCCCCAGTAAGGCTGTGCTCTGGCGCTCCTCCTGCTGCCGCAGCAGGCTGTCCGTCTCTCGCAGTTTGTCCTTGAGTGCGCCGATCTGCTCCTCTAGGGGCAGCACGATGGATTTGAGCAGCTCCGTGTCCTCGTGCGCCTTCCTCATGCCATCCTCAAGGTTGGTGGACGGCACTCCTCCCTGCGGCGACGTGGCCCTGGCCCCGCCTGCAGGAGCAGCACCAGCCATTGGCGAGGTGGCCTGGCCCTTGTCCTGCATGACTCCCGTCTGCAGCAGGTTGCTCTTCATCCTGCGGGCGAAGCTCTTGGTGGCGTCGGAGATGACGGCGGCCCCGCCCAGGATGGTGTCGCGGTCCAGCACCGAGTCCCCTCCCCCTCCCCCTCCGTCACCGCCCACTTTGAGGTGGATCTTGAGCTCCTGATTCTCCACCTGCAGCTGCTCGATGAGGGCCTTGGCCTTGGCCAGACGGTGCTCGTACTGGGTGCGCGCGGCAGACCCCTCGTCGTGGGACTCGTTGAGCAGCTGCTGCATGGTGGCCAGTTCCTCCTCCAGCGACGTCTTCTGCCGCTCCAGCTCCACCAGGCTCTCCTTGACGCACTCGGCCACGGCCGACGCGGACAGCGCCTCGTCACGCTCCAGGCGAAGGCGCCGAGACTCCTCCTCCAGCTGGCGCACGCGGCGATCGACATCGGGAGGGGACTCCTTGGCGGGAGAGCTCCCCTGCGCCTGTGCCTCCATGTCCCCATTCTCCACCTTGTCCTCCTGGGTGGCCATGGCCAGGGGAGACCGGTGCCACGTCAGAGAGAGGCCCTTTACCTCGCCGACAGAGGAACAAACGAGCGCAATAAGGCCCAAATCACCCTTTCGGCCCTTTCTCAGAGATGAGGACTATTCCTACTTCTTATCGGTGTTGCAGGAGGACCGTGATCCAAGCTATCCTCCAGGATCTTTTGCAGTGATACTGATTACTGAATTACTGATGTCACTCTTTCTTCTTTCACTTCTTTCTTCGTCACCTGCCCTGAAAAAACTCAACTCAGGCTCTTCCGTCCGCCTCGCCCTTTCCTTTTTATAAGCGTAGATACCAGCAAAGGCAACAAGAAAAGCTCAAAAACTAGGCCAATAAAACTCCAAGACAAGTCATGCGAAAAAAAGTTTCGTTCTCGAAATTTCTACAGTTGCTAATTTATAGGTTTTCTCTTCAATTCATTTTGAGGAACTTCTTACACTACTACTAGCAAAAAGTAAATCTGTTTGTGTATTCATGTATGTACTGCTGTCAAAAAGTCTTCATACTTGGCCTCTCTTTACATTTTGACAGCTGGTCGGAAAACGGGCCAGTTTGTCACGGCGGGAAATGCAAAAATGCAAATTGATATTCGGATGGCAAAATGCTTGCCGAAAGGCTAATAGCACAATACGACGAATTTTATTTTTTTAAATATTTTAGTGCACTGAGAGACTTACCGCTTAGTTTTATTTTTCTTGCTACATCTTGGTGAAGGCCGTTGGGTGGAACTAGAGACACAAGTTTCCGGCAACTGGCTGTCATACTCGTCATCTTCCATTTTCTGCTTGACGTTCTTCATCTGGTACGAAGCGAGAAGAAATAATGTTCCAACGAAAGCACCGGCCCATAGAGATGAAGACGCGTTCAGTGAATAAAAGGTTACTATTCGGGAGAGGTAAGTATCTAACCCTGACAGAAGTTTGAATGCTGATGTCGCCAGGTCTATTGCTGATCCTTGCGATGCAATCATTAAACTTGCTGCGGATAGGATTGCAAATTTTAGAGTAGCACATTTGCCAGAACGGGACGTTTCTTCGGCTTCATCTTGCTCAGGGGTGTGTTGGCTTGGCCATTGTTCCAAACCTACAAAACTGCGAGGCCTTCAATAAAACTTGCCAATAACTAACCATTTCAAGCCTTACCTACCTTTTTTTTCGGTAGCAGCATGCTGTATCTGTGCCGTGTCAGAGAAAAAACTCGGCAAGACCCCCTTCATGGAACAAACATTCAGCGTATGCTGCACAATTTTATCCTTCAACGAGCTTTTTGAAACTACTGCTGTTAATGTTCCTTTCGATTGTCGCGGCATTGAGCTTTGCTCGGCCACTATCTCGTCATTTCGATGGCTTGAAACAATTTGCTTGCCTTGACTTTCGAAAATATTTCCAGCGCCGTGAAGAACGCATTTGGCTTTCACCGGCTCTAACTCCGCCAAAGCAGACGTGGGAGAATCATTTTGAGCGGCCCAAACGTCTACCAGAATCTGGTAGGGCCTCGGTGATACCTCGGCAGCAGCTTGGGGCAGGGCGTGAAACTGTGCAGGTTGAGGTTCCCCAGGTTTCCACAGTTCTACATCGCACGGGCTGTGATCCTCCACCAGAGGAATCTTTGGCAATGAAGAGGAGGCTGTGTGGTACTGCTCGGTTTCCTGCTCCTTCTCTTCAAATGATTCTGCTAGGAAGTCATCCGTGGTCTGCAGCGACTGTGTTGCCTCGTCAGCCTCTACCGAAGTCTGAAGAGACCTTGTCACGTCGCCTTCCTCCTCCGAAGTTTGTAGAGACTTTGTCACCTCCGCCTCCGAATCTTGCGATCTGTCGCCTTCTGTCTTTAGAGGATGCAGCTCCGTGGCAAAGACTTGGGCTGTCAGAGGCAAAGAAGTCACGTCGGCAATATGGCTGTCTTCTCCAGTGTCACTTCCAGACTTGACGGAGAGAATATCCACATTTTCTGCCAAGAGGCGCTCTTGTCTTGTCTTCTCGTCCTTGCCGCAAAACACTTCGATTACCTCGGTCTTGGTGGAGCGCCTGATCTTCACGGGCTTGCTGGCACTACAGCCACCGCCACCGCCGGGATGGGTCCTCAGCACCAGCGGCTTCCATTGGATTTTGAAAACGTCCTCACCTTCGACATAATTACTCTTTGAATTGTTAGCCATGTGCACGCGTGTTCTTTCACTCAAACTTTTTGTCATACTAGTGATCTGAAGTACCTTTTTCGCACAAACAAATGAACCTTTTTTGTATTTTTTTTTTATTTTTTTCCCACAGAGAAGGGCAGAGATGGAAAACCCAGCCAGCACCAACAGCGAACAGCAACAGAAACATTTGATGCGTTCCCTACCAGAAAAACATATGCTGGGAACCCGTCTTCAACATTGGATACTATTTGTAAGGAAGCACACGAAGAACTGTGGACACACACACATATATTATGGGGTCAAGGCCACCTTTCAAAATTATGGCAGTGGCGAGAGAGATGACAAACGGACGAACCGAGTTCCTTCATGTCCTTCTCCTCCCGGCTGCTGTCCGCCACCGGTCCTCGGTGAGAACCTCCACCCCCTTCTCCGTTACCAGAAGAGTGTGCTCGAACTGCGCCGCCCTCCCTCCATCGGCCGTCCGCACGTCCAGCCCTCCCTCTGGCACCACCACCCGCGCCTGCCCCTCCGCCACGCAGGGCTCCACCGTGAAGGCCATTCCCGGCCGCATCACCCCCGGGTAGTTGTTTAGCACGTGGTAGACGTCCGGAGGGGCGTGGAAGGCGCGGCCAATGCCATGGCCGCATAGGACTGGCACCACCTTAAGGCCGCGGCGGGTGGACAGGCGGTGGATGGCGTGGCCCACTTTGGAGAGGCGCTCCCCCGGGCCGCACGCAGCGATGCCGTGGTGGAGGAGCTCAAGGGCAGAGCCCACAAGGTGCTGGCCGGCTGCATCGGTTCTGAGAAAATATACAATCCATTTTGCAATTCACATATTTATTTAATTGGTTCATGTTCATGTCAAAATTATATTTCACCTGTTCCCCACAATGTAAGTCCTGGTGCAGTCTCCGTGGAAGCCGTGCACAAAGGTGGACACGTCCACGCTGACAATGTCCCCCTCCTGGAGCGTCCGTTCACCGGCCACCCCGTGCACAGCCACCTCGTTGACGGAGATGCTGACTGAGCAAGGGAAGCCGCCAAAGTTGAGCTGGGACGGGTACGCGCCCCGGGACACGATCTCGGAATGAAGAGCCTGCTCAACCTGAAAAGCGAAAAAATCGTTCACCAAAAATATATGTACTGTAAGAAAAATTATCAACACAAAAAACCGGCTCACTGTGTCTGTAGTGACGCCTGGAATTAGCAGCTCAGAGACGGTCGCCTGCACAGCGCTGGCTACGGAACAGGACTCTCTCAGCTTGTCCTGCTCCTCCTGATCTAAGACGACCGGCTCCTTCGGCATCCAGGAGCTGGTCTCGTGCTCCTCGTTGCCGCTCTTGGCGTAGTGGGGTAACTCAACGCCGGCGGCCGCTATCTCCTCCGGGGAAACCCTGGGATTTGGCTTGGCACCATTTTCTGATACAGGATCGTCTGTCTTGGAGGATTGTGATAAGTGCCCGGAGAAGAATCCTCTGTGCTGCTGCCCTTTCGTCCTAGTCCTGGTGTAGGTGACGCCTGAGCAATGGCAGCATCTGAAGGGCCGCCGCCTCATGGACCAAGAGCACAGCAATGTCCTGCGCAGGGGCGCTGAGATCACCAGCATGATGCACTAGAAAATGCACCTGGCAAATAAATATACAGTGGTTAATAAATACAATCTTCAAGTATGTATCCTTGCACGAAAGGCGTACAGGCCGGCGGCAAGTGTATTTTTTTCTCCTGCCAAAGAAATCTTTCCTCGGAATTCGAACCCAGCACAGAGCGCTTGGACTTCGCAATCATCTTGGCAGCCCAAGTTCCTCGTTCAGGTTATGTATACCAAGTCCCTATTGGGCACTTGTAAAAATGCTACATCATAGCTCATACCGGTAGCTCCGAAACATCAAGCTGACATTCGTGCCTCCAAATCCAAACGAATTTTTCAGCACGTAATTTTCACTCTTTGAATCACTTTCCATGGTTACATTTTTTCTGACTATGCTGTCCCCTCTCGGGATTTCTTCGTCCCGGTTTGAATAATTCCTGGTCTTTGGGACGACGCCCTCCCTAAGGGAGAGGAGGGCGAAGGCGCTCTCGACGCTCCCCGCCGCTCCCAGGAGGTGTCCGACGTGGCCTTTGTTCGAAGTGATGTGTGGTCTAGCCTCCGTCCCCTCCAACAGCCTGTCTATGGCCTTCATCTCCGCGATGTCCCCCTTGGGGGTGGAGGTGGCGTGGGCGTTGATGAAGCATATGTTGTCCAGGGCTTTTTTTCCTCCCGCTTGTCTCACGGCGTCTCTCATTGCCCTCAAAGCCCCTGCCCCGTCCTCCCTTCCAGAGGTCACGTGGAAGGCGTCCCCAGAGAGCCCGTACCCCACCACCTCCCCGTAGATCTTGGGGCACTTCCTTGCCAAGGCGTGCTCAAGCTCCTCCAGGACCAGGATCCCCGCCCCCTCGCCGATGACGAAGCCGTCCCTGTCCTCGTCGAAGGGCCTGCTTGCCTCCTCCGGCCTGTCGTTGTACTTGGTACTGAGGGCCCTGGCGCGACAGAAGCCAGCCATGACGAGCGGGGTGACGCAAGCCTCCACGCCGCCGCAGACCATGAGCTCTGCGGACCCGGCACGGATCATGCTGAAGGCGTCGCCGATGGCGTGGGAGCCGGTGGCGCAAGCGGTGGACACCGAGTGGTTGGGCCCGCCCAGACCGTGCTGGATGGCGATGTGACCGGCGGACAGGTTGGTAAGAAGCCTCGGCACGAAGTAAGGACCCACTCTGTTCATTTTCCCCTTTGAAACCATGGAGTGATTCTGCGACACGTAGTCTAAGTCTGGCAATGACATGCCCACAGCCACCCCGGCGCGGTTTCTCTCCTCCACCTCCTCCGCCGAGGGGTCCCACCCAGAGTCTTCCAAGGCCTCCTTCGCCGCCGCCAGCCCGTACTTCATGGCCAGCGACATGATCCTCACCTCGCTGGACTTGTCGAAGGCGTCGCGGTCGAACGAAGAAGACCCGTCAGTTCCCCTGGGGACGAGCGCCGCCACCCTGGAAGGCAGCGCGTTCCATGTTGCCGCCGGGTGCCCGTCCCGGTCTCCTTGGAGTGTCAACGCTCCGGAGCGGCCCTGCAAAAGGGCAGACCAGGACCCGGTCGCCCCCACCGCCAGCGGCGTCACCAGGCCCAGCCCTGTCACCACCACCCGCCTCATGATGACGATGAGACGCACAGCACTCTCTGTGACTGTCGGTGAACCGGTGGCTACACTCTACAAACAAAATAGTCACATTAGTCAGTGAACTAAACACTAAACTAGCGATTAATTACTTGCTGTTTATAATGTAATTCCTGTTTTCCTCTTCTACATCTACCTCTTCCTGTTTTTTTACGCTCGCGTTTTTCGAAAGTCTTTAAGTGAGTTTCGTCCAAATTACTATTTTAAGCTTTAACGGTGATGCGACAAATTTACACGTAGAAAATATCTCTCATTAAAGTTCTACACATATTTTTGTTCAGAGTGAAAATAGTTATTCAATACATTGTATTACATTCGGCACAATATTTCATTTTGTTTTTGCACGCATGCGCTCTATAAATAAAACATACAGCTGACTCCATGTGTTTTTATTGACAGCTGACGACTGCTAGATCTCGGCCAAAGGATAGGATTATTTAATCTGTGTGCGAGGGCGGGTACGACCGACGGCCGGAAAAATATTTTTACATTTTACCCACTGTGCATGTTACCATTGAATTGGCAATCGACCAATTTGGTTGCGAAGAATCCCCAAGATGTCTGAGAAAACTGGCAGGTATGTTGAAATAGCCTTAGCATGGTGGTTATGATGGCCTGCATCCTCAAATTACATAACTCTTCATCGAACAGCCTCGACCAAGTGTTGGAGAACTGGGAGACGAGCCTCCGCAACATCTCCAGCCAGTTCAAGATGCTGCCGCCGGCCGAAGGAGACTCCTGGGACAAGTCCTTGGCTGAGTTCTGGGCGCAGTTGGCTGCGGCAGCAAAAGCGCTTTCACAGGTAGGGACGAAACCCAATCCAGTTCGCTACGTACCGAATCACCCAGTTTTGCTCTCGTGATTACGTTTATACTTAAACAATTGACGCAACGATATATTCATCAATAGCGAATGCTCTTATTGCTTCGACCGAGCTGGGGGAATAGTATTCCCCAGAACCAAATGTAATAAATTTAAAAATTTCCCATATATTTTTAGAAATGGAAAAAGTATACTGCCCCTGAAACGTCTAAAAATGCAATAAAAAAGTTGACATTTTAGGCGGGCGCTTTCATTCGCGCATTTTGCCAAAAATTGGCTTTTTTGGAGGTATAAAAATCTGGACTCATTTTGTTCATGAGAAATTCGGAGATATTTACGCTTCATTTCTTTTAGGAAACGAACAAAGTTGCCCTCGCCCTGCGGGTGAAGCCTCGCCCTAGCGCCACCGACGGCCGCGACCTCTGCAAGGGCGCGGAGGCCGCCGCACTCTCCCTTCTGGCCACGTTCCTGACGTGGGAGCCGCGATGGGGGAAGCACCTGGGCAGGGAACTGTTGCAGCATTGTCAGGGCGCGATGGAAGCCGCCGTAGACTTCGCAGGGACTGTCAGGAAGGACGAGGCGGAGGAGGCCTCGCTGCAGGCCGTAGGGAGGGTATGGGAGAGGTGCGACTTGTTGGCCAGTGCGGCAGACAAGGACAAAAAGGGAAAAGGCGTGATGAGCTTGGACGGCGTGTCCGCCTGCGCCAGAGTGCTGCAGAGGGAGAGGGAGGTGGTGAGGGATGCCATCGCCGAGCTGAAGGAGGCAGTGGAGTCGGGAGGGGAGGAGGATGACGATGACGACTTCGGGCTAAAATGGTCCGAGGGAGACAAAGACCTCGGACGCGCGGGTCTCGGGCTCATGAACGTTGCCCAGACGCTGCTGAAAAAGGTCTCCGAAAGCGGACCCGACGGAGAGGCGGTGGAAATGAGAGATTTAGACAAGATCACGGACGAGCTTTTTAAGCTGAGCGCCTTGGTGGACGACTTTGCCCTCACCCTGTACCCGCCAATAGAGGACGACGAGGTGGAGAAGACATCAGAAGATCTGACTGCCTTCCTCGTCAAGGTCATAGAAATGCAGGGGGAGCTGGAAGGCATCAAACTGAGGGACCACCCTAGCTGGGGGCCCTTTCTCCGTAAAGCGACGGACCACAATGTGGCAAAGTTGACGACGAAGCTCGCTGAGAGAAAGGTTCAAAACCTGTCCTTGTGAACACCGCTAAAATATACATTATTTAGCTAGTAATCGTTTGGGGGATTTTTTTATCTGCGGGTGACCCAGTTTCCTGAGGAGGGTCTCGACGAGGTAGCAAACCTCCTGTAGAACTGCTTCGGCTGCTCTCTTGCATTTCTTAAGGCGGCATCGGCCTCCAAATCCCTTTTGTCCCCTCCTCGGGCAAGCATCTTGGACTTCCGTCCGCTGTCGCCCCCACCCCGCTTCCCCGCCAGCTTCTTGACCAAGCTCGTCTCGCCCTTGACGTCCTTCATGATCCTCCTCATCTCGCTCTGGGAGATGATAAGTATCTGCTCGGTCGGGCGGATGTCGGACTCCCGGTAGGCCTTGAATCCCACGGTGAGGCCCACCAGGAGCACGATAACGACCACGATGAGGATGACGGCGAACCAGAGGATGGTGACGATGACAAACACAAAGGCGGTGAGGAAGGGCAGCGGGTGGCAGTAGTCCGAGTTGGCCACGTCGTTGCCATCCCACGTGTGGTAGTGGCCGAAGACGAGAACGCCGCCGTAGATGCACATGGCCAGGTTGAAGGTGCACTGCAGGAAGGTCCCTATGAGGGGCACCGCGAACCGCAGGACCGACAGGAGCAGGTTCGTGTAGCCCGCGATCATGAGGTAGAGCGGGACCCCCATCCGGCAGGTGTTCTCGCCCGTCCCCACGTAGTAGACGGTGCCCACGGCGGCGAAGCAACCGAAGATGAGCAGGTCCAGGGCAAGCGAGATGTAGTCGATGACGCTCCTCTCGCCGTTCGGACTCTTGGGCGCAGGGTCTGAGTGCAGAATGACGAGGGCATACTTGGGGGAAAGTGCGGCGGACCTCCGGATCGAGCGACCAAGGGTCTTGCTGAGCCTCCGGGACTTTTTTGCCGATTCACTGATAGCGCGCGCCATTTCTTCGTAATTTTTCCATAACACTTAAAAATCCACACAGCAATTTCATTTAAATTTTTTTAAAAAATGAATTTAAAATGAAAACCATGAAAAAAAACCTCATTTTGTTGAACTTGCTCAAAGCAAGCTTCTCAGGCAGTGACTCAATTTTTCCGCTAATACTGTACTGTAGTAGTACACTGAAAAATCACAAGTAGATCCAGAAGCAGCAGCACAATTAGAAAAGGGCACCACTGGAGAAGTACACAATAAGGACCACGGTGCCGAGCGATACAGCACAAGTTGCTAAAGTGGGTTGTATCATATAAGTCCACTACCGGCCTCGGGCTCTTTGCCGAAAGCCACCAAGCTCCTGTACACAATCATGTGCAGGTTGAAGAGGAGCTGGAGTATAGAGAGCAAACAACGGGGGGAATAAAAGTGGAGAATGGAGGGAGCAAAGTTTCCAGAGCCGCCTGCAATGAGGAAGGCTGGGATACCCATCACCTTGCAACTTGAGTCAACATCAGAGGCAGCGGCAAAGTTAACATCCATGATGCCAGAGGTGATGGAGCAGACCAGGTCAAACATGAGGAATGCCATGCAACACAGGGGTAGTTGTATGGCGAGCGCAAATTGTTCATTGTTCATTTTGACACGTACGATTCCCCACACACGGTCAAATATATCAGACTAAAAAAAATGCTTCAGTTACATGCATTTAAAAGATCGCGGACGTGGACCACTTACGGTAATGTCTCAGTAGTTTTACAATTTTGAAAAATACTTTTTGATCATGGTAGAATTTTATTCCGTAAATAATAGCCGTGCCGCTGCAAAGAAATAGTATCCTCAGCGAGTCAGCAATATTTTCGGGGACATGAAGGAGGAAGCAGCCCAGACGGGAAGAAGCAAAAGCGAATGCCAATTAGGCGTCACGACTTTGGCCCCACCTCGCTCGCCTTCGTCCTCGCTGTTTTTGTTGGTGATTCTCAGCTCCCTCACTTTTCCTGGATGAAGGGGATGGAAACAGCACCAATGGCTCGTACACATTCCAAAGTCACATCTCACCTTTGCAATCTTCAGAACACTTGTTGTTGCAAAGATTTGTATCGCAGCGGGCATCCTGGCCAGAATTTTTTTAGGGAGGGGGGCGGCATTTTTTCTCGTCGTTCAAAACTAATTGACTTTTGCACCTGAATGTCGACCGTTTTTAGCCTGCACCCTCCCGGCTCGCTGTGAGGGGTGCAGGGATAGTCCTAAATTTTTATTCCACACTTTGATTGCACACAAAGATGCCCACGTAGTTAGTACGGAATTCAGATTACTACATACCCTCCCGACGACTAGCCCTCTGGTCCCCTCGTAGCACCCGTCGGAGAGGAACCTCAGTTCGGTCTTGTTGCTCCAGGAGCACTCCGACTTGAACGGGTCGTCGCAACCTGAAATAGTATTTTTCTTTCTCAATTGTTCGTGCATTTCTGTATGCGGGAAACCGATTTCTCGCCTGCTCTCCTCATCCCGACCGCCCACAGCGCGCACCCGTCAACGCAGCTGGTTTCCTTGCGCTCCTCCCACTTTCCGTCCTCCGTCCAGCTCTTGTGCGGGTACAGGTCAGTGGTCTCCAAGTAGAACTCGTACTTCCAGCAGCTCAGGCGCTCTGCGTATTCAAAGTCTAAAAGTCGTTTCTTACCTACAGAACTTTTTCGGGGGG
>JAAUYB010178061.1_pt1 | contig 18346 bp, 15 predicted proteins | sample 7278071 | NCBI WGS metagenome assembly JAAUYB01 (sample SAMN14350121, study PRJNA611818) | marine sediment metagenome | isolation source: surface marine sediment (1.8m) | place: French Polynesia: Moorea | collected 2018-08
GATTAAACTGGGAGTTAGAGGACGTAACCAAATCTTGTTACTGTTGCTATCTACTGCATCTTTCAATAACTTCTCAATGTCTGGATCATTAAACCCCTGTAATCTTCCCCATAATTGTCCCACTAATTGCGTCGGGTCTTTGTTCAAAATATGGGAGGATAATTGTAAGGTTCGTTGAATGAATTTTAGGGTTTTTAGTTGTTGGGGGTTTAGGGTTGTTTCTGTTACCTCATCAATTAAATCATAATCCCTAATTAATGCTTCTACCCCAAACTTAGGATGATTGATTTTATCTTCTAAAAAATCAAATTTAGTCAATAGTTGATAATAAATCTTTTGATCCTGCAATTGAGGACTAATGACAAGATTTTCGAGATTAGCCAAAAAATATTCTAATTCGATAGGACGATTCTTATAAAAGTTAGCAAATTTTCCCATTTTTGATGTTGTTAAGGTTTGATTGCTTCTGTTAGATTAAATGCAAATTATTCTTGTAAAATATCAAGGATTTCTTCATTTCCATAGTTCAACCGATTCATGCTAACAAGAACCTCTTTAAAGATTTTTCGATTTTCATCTAGTGTTTTCTGTTTTTTCAAAAAGTCTGCAAAACTCGCATGATAAATTCTATAGCGTATTTCTCCCTGATCCTTGTCTTCGCTTAAATATTCTACCCACTCCTCTAAAATATTATCAATATCTAAAGACTCAGTGTCTTTAAATTCTTCTTTTTGTTCTACGATTTCGGTAATTATTTTGCTAGTTGGAGACACTTTACTTTGTAATAAAATAAACAGCACAAACACCTCTATTTCTTTAATTTTTTCCTGCATATTCATTCTTTGCCAGTGAGTATAATAATACTTTTCTAACCCAAAGGGAAAATCCTCTAACTTTAAATCATCATATTGTCCATCGGCGATCGCAGGTAAAACATAACGTAAATACATAAAGTTATTTTCACTTTTCTTAGCAACTTCTGTAATAAAAGTTTGTTGCGTAATTTCTTGTTCTGCAATCCATTTTCTTAATTTGTCTTTATTTTCTTTATCATTTTGTAGAAATAATTGGATATACTTCTTAATATCTTCTTCACTAAATTCTTGATATTTTTTGTCTGTTAAATCTAATGTTTCATAGGGAGTATCAGGAGACGTGGTTAACCGTTGATTTTGCAGATTATAAGGCCGTCTCGTCAGGAAAAAATAGACTCGATTGGGGAGAATTTGAGGTAAATCTAATAAATTAGTGCTTCCTTCTTGTTCCACTTCATCTAAAGCATCAACAACAATAATTAATTTTTGTTTTTCTGATAACTTTCTACTTGCTTTTTGTAATAAACTTCCTAAATCAGCATTTTCTTGATTTTGTAATCCATAACGTTTAATTAACTGCTGTCGAATACTACTTAAAAATTGTTCAGGTTTATTCTTTCCCTCAGTTGCAATATTAAAATAACAAGGATTTTTTGTAGCTAAAATATACTTAGATGCGATAGCACTTTTACCCATTCCTGCATCACCAATAACTGTAAAATATCCTTTTTTTTTACTATTTATGAATGTATCAAATTTCTGAAAAATAAAACCTCTACCGCAAAATAAGCGCGTTTTCTCTTCAATTAAAGCCCTAAACCCACTAGGAATAACATTCACATCCCAATCAGGATAAGAACCATCAATTTTAAACTTAGCTGCTGTTGTTTTTTTAGCATAAGAAATAAAAATATCAGCAAACTTTTCTGACTCAACGGCAATCTCAATATTCGACTTTCTAATTTCTTCTTTTAACTCAGATTTTTGATTCAAAAAATTTTCTATTTCTTGTAAAAAAACAAAAGGAGTATTATTTGTATAAGCACCCCAAAAACTATCTTTTATCTGCTTTTCTCTAAGAAGTTTTAACATAGAATAAGATTCAGACACACCATAATCAATCAAAGCATAAATATATACAGTATCCACATTATCAGGAATCTCAGTAGGAGACAAATTCGATTTCTGCCAAATATCATTAATTGCTTCATTTTTTTGCAATTGTTCATATAAACTATTAGCAACTTTAGGCAAAGCTTGTATTAAACCTAATATCTTAGAAGTTGTAGTAACAAAGTCAATAGGGTTAACCATATTTTGATTAATAGTTAATTATTAATAGTATTAAGAGAATGTTTGTAAGCAGGGAGCAGGGAGCAGGGAGCAGGGAGCAGGGAGATATTTCTTTGGACTCCTTCCCTAACACCTAACCCCTAACACCTAACCTCTAAAAATTATCTTTTGTCAATGGGACACCATTTCTGTTCACTGGGACCAGTGTAGACAGAGCTAGGACGAATAATGCGATCGAGTTCTAGCTGTTCAAAACAATGAGCTAACCAACCCACTACCCGACTGACAGTAAAGGTAGAAGTAAACAAATCAGAAGGCATTCCCAACCCATGAAGAACTAATGCGGTATAGTATTCTACGTTGGTGTAAATCCTGCGATTTGGTTTATATTCCTTGAGTAACCTTAAAGCCGTGGTTTCCACATCAATGGCCAAATCCCAAAAAGCTTTATCATCTCTGCGTTTCCAGACATCTGCCGAAACTTGCGAAAGCAGAATTGCTCTGGGATCTTTCACTTTATAAACCCGATGACCGAACCCCATGAGACGTTCTCTGCTTTCAAACTTATGACGCAGATAACCCTCTATGTCGCCAGATTCTTTCATATCCATTAACATATCAAGAACCGGCCCAGGTGCGCCCCCATGAAGAATACCCTTCATGGCTCCAATGGCCGCAGTTACAGCAGACACAAAGTCAGATCTGGTGGACATAACCACCCGTGCAGCAAAGGTAGACGCATTGAGGCCATGTTCAGTCACTGTATTAAGATAAATCTCCAGTGTTTTCACATCTTCAGGAGAAGGCTCATTACCCGTCAACATATAGAGATAATTAGCAGCATGACCTAATTCGGCATGGGGATCAATGATCGGTTGATTATTCATTAACCGCCAATAGGATGCCGTAATAATGGGAACTGAGGCAATTATCTTCAGTGCGCCGTCAATTCCTTCCCTGTCTATGCGATGCGATCGCATATCCATCGTCAGACAACTAACACCTATGCGTACAGCTTCAATAAGCTCAATGTCGTTTTCTGCGGCATTTTTCAGCACATCCAATATCTTGCCATCAAGATATCGATGGGATAGCAACTTCTTGGTGACTGTATCTAGTTCATTGCGGTTAGGGAGATGATTATGCAAAAACAAGAAAGTCATCTCTTCAAAAGAAACATTAACGGCAAGCTCTTCAAAGGGAAATCCTAATATGATTAACTTTCCTAACTGCCCATCAATTTTACTGAGGTGATTGGGTATCTTTTCCATATATTTCAAATAACCTGAATTACTGAGGCTAATACTAGCTTCTCCGCGCTAACACATTATAACATAGTGCCTTAAGGGAATTATCCCCCAAAGCAACCATTTGAACGCAACTTTTATCAACAAAAGTTTCCCTTTTCCTAACACAGATTACAGTTAATAACCTCGCCAAACTCCCACTAATATTCCCTGGACTTCTATTTGCGTTGCTTTTACTTGTATGGGTTCATATTTCAAATTTGAAGGCTTCAACATCACCATGTCTCCCTCTTGATAAAATCGTTTTAAGGTGTTTCCATAGTCTTTCACTCTCGCCGCTACAATTTCACCATTTTTTAAGGTTTCATCCGGTTCTAGGGAACGCATAATGGCTAAGTCGCCATCGGTAATTAAATCTTCAATCATGCTATCTCCTGTCACCCTTAAACCCCAATAATTATTGGCATATATTAGATGAGAAAGGTCTAATCTCTCCTGGTCATCGGTAAAGGGTTCAACTAAGCCCCCTGCCGCGATCGCTCCTAAAATGGGAACTCCTTTGGGCTGAGAGTGCAAAATTCTGATAGTACGCGCTTTTCCTTCTATCCAGTCAATATATCCTTTATTTCTCAGTCTTTCTAATCGACTTTGAACTGGGGCTGGCGATCGCAAACCCATGGCTTTCATCATTTGACGAATGGATGGGGCGTGTTGATTCTGGTTGATATACTTAATCAGCCAGTCATACAATTCTTTTTGAGCAGGAGTTAAAGGTTCCATAGGTTTTACCTAATTTTCAGAACATAGGTACTATGATAAACTCTTTATGACCCAATGGAAACCAATCACCCATTATAATTCTAGAACAGTTTGTAGAATTTCGCGATCTCCAGGTTTAGCGGAAAAGCGACCATTTTCAAGATCCCGAATCCAACTTTGACTTTTCCCTATTTCTTTGGCTAATGCTCTTTGACTTAACCCTTTATTTTTTCTTGCGTCTAAAATTTGCTCTGCGGATAATTGAGGGGATTTTTTTGTGGGTGTTTTTCGATTATTTTTGCGTTGTTTTTTCTGTTCAAATTTTATCAATTGTTCTTTCCATTCTTGAGGAAGTTCAAAGTTAAGAATTCTAGCTTTCATTAACCAATTCCATTTACCCCTGGGCCCTGAATCTGTTAAACGATGTTCTTGAGAACCATCATTAATCCAAAAGTCTAAGGCTTCTTCGGCATCATCCGGTAATGCAGCTAATTTTACCCACAAAGGTTGTATAGTTTCTGGGTAGGAAACCGGGTCAAAAACTGCTTTGATTCCATAATGATTTAAGACTTCTAAATCACTTTCAAAGGTGCGTATAAGGCGTTTTCTTTGCTCTCGTTGAATGTCTGCTTGCTCGCTCCTTTCTTGACCATAAGCAACTCGCATCAGGGTGGAAACAGTAATAGATTGTTTTCTGCCCATTTTACTCTTAAAAAGTAACCATAACATCATTCTTACTGCCCCTGGATGTTGTTGCCAAATACTCATAACAGTGCTTAACACAAATTGAGGCAAAGAACCATATTGATAGAAGGCAACTCGTTGACTATATCCTTGTTTATTTAAGAAGTATTTTGCCCACATTCCTGGTTGCAACCTAAAGGTTAAACCTATTAAATGTTGACAACCAGAATCATCTTCTTGAAAATGATGTTGAATTTCTAATAAGTGCCAAAGAGCATTTTCTGGTACAGTAAAACCTTTTACTTTTCCTTGTTGTGGCCAGTCAATGGTTGCTAATAATTGACAACTTTGTTGTAGTAATAGCTTAATCAGAGTAAGTTTAGCCGCTTTACTAATATCTTTACGTTTATCTAATCCTAAATATTGCTCTATTTGTTGATCACTAATGATCAATTCTTGTTCCCAAGGTTTTTCTAAATTGGTTGCATAAGCAGCAAATAAAAGATGTAAACAAGCCGCTCTTATATCAATTTCTTCTAGTTTCGATGGGTCAGATAAATATTCAATGGACTCAGAAGAAGCTGAGTCTAAACTATTATTTAAACGAAAGACAATTTTTCCTTTCCCTTGTTTAACAGACCGTTCATAATATAGATTTCCTTGTGCATCTTTTTCCCAAGGAATAATCGAGGCGCGAGTCAATACAGTACAAGCTTCCCAAATAACCATTGATGAGGCAAATGGAGTGTTTTTTCCATTAACAAATAGTTCGGGAGATGTGGATCTTCTCGTTACATTTTTATATCTTCCTTTTTTCGCTTGGGTGGGAGTGGGACTGCTAATAGGACATTGAACAATACACTGAGGTTCGTTATAATAACCTTGGCAATTATTACATAGTTCTTGATCAATCCAATATTCACCATTTTCTCTCTGAATGGCATTGGTCGGACAGTCAATTTTACAGTTATTACAACTAGGACAACTCTCAGAAATTGTATAAGACATGGTACTTTAGGAAGAGGGACAAATTTATCAAAAAAACGACCAGGCAAATTAGATTATTCGATTAAGAATTAGTCTGGTAATTCCTAGATGATGGAAGATTTTTGATGTGATACTTTCTTAATTTATCTCTCACAGGACAGGGCTTCTATCCTGATATAAGGTATCAGTTTATCGGATAGCAAAAAAGATCTTCATGAACTATTATTTAACTGGTATTGTGCCAGTTTATTTGGCAACATTCCTCACTATGGTCATGGTATTTAATAACTGTTTTACCTTATGTTTGTCATGAACATTTTACTATATTGTCTCCCTGATTTGCCCTTTGATGCTGTCTTCTTCTTCTGAAAATTCATCCTAATAATGCAAGTAGGCATGAGGTTTCCGAATATTGCTGAGGAAGAATAGGGTGATTTCTTGTATTAGTGAAAAATTTTGTGCGCAATAATACAGAGAGAATGCAAATTAATAATAATAGATAGTCATTATATTTACTTTTATTATATTATGTATATTTTTATCACAATTTTCAAAAAAATCTTGAGTCAGCATGAATTGAGGGAGACGCTATCATTAAATATAAAAGAAATATCTAGAAAATGCTATTATTGTGATACCTTCTGCAATTATTTTAGATCCGTTATTAACTGTCTGGTTACAAGAAGACATCGGACGTGGCGATCGCACAACGGACGGTTTAGGACTCGAAGAAATAAGATCGGCTAACTGGGTGGCAAAGGCCAAGGGAGTTGTTGCTGGTTTACCCATTGCCGGGAGGGTCTTTCAATTATTAAATATTAATGTAAAATTTACAGCAGTGGTAGAAGAAGGTGAAACAGTCAAACCTGGACAGGTTATTGCGACGTTTGAAGGGCCTTTAAATGCTCTGTTGACAGGGGAAAGACTGGCCTTAAACTTAGCCATGAGATTGAGTGGTATTGCCACTATGACCCGAAAATATACGGAAATTATTGCAGATTTACCGACACAGTTAGTTGACACCCGTAAAACTACCCCAGGATTAAGAATACTGGAAAAGTATGCTATTGGAGTAGGGGGAGGGAGAAATCACCGCATGGGCTTAGATGATGGGGTGATGATCAAAGATAATCATATCAAGGCCGCAGGGAGTATTCAAGAGGCTATCAAACGCATTAGGAAAACCATACCTTATCCCCTAACTATTGAGGTAGAAACTACGACGCTTCAAGAAGTAGAAGAGGCTTTAAACTGTGGGGCAGATATTATTATGTTGGATAATATGGAATTAGACTTAATGAAACAAGTAGTAACTCACATTAGAAGTGAAAATAAACAAGTCAAAATTGAAGCATCGGGAAATATTACTTTGAAAAACATTCGGCAAGTAGCAGAAACCGGCGTAGATTATATTTCCAGTAGTGCGCCTATTACCCGTTCTCCTTGGTTAGATTTAAGTATGAGAATTTTATCAACCACCCACATTCAGTAGATCACAAAGGTCTTAGTTGAGGTCGCAGGGGACTTCGGAGCAGGGAGCGGGGGAGAAAAAAATGGAAGTAAATTAGAAGTAAATTATAGTATCAAGTACAATAGTTAAGATTTATTGATATTTTGAGCAAAATAGTCTCAAATAAACGATTATTACCTTTAAATCACTTAAAAAAATCTCCCTTTCTCCCTGCTCCCTGCTCCGAAGTCCCTTGCAGTCAAAACAAGTAAGTTTTTGATCTACTGACATTGGGAGGTTCGGCCATGGCAATGTTACGTTTTTCCAGACTCATTATCCAAACTAATTATAGTGATGTATACTCTGAGTTTGTTCCCTGTTGATTTTAATTAATGTAACTCATGTCTAAAGAAACACCCGCTTTATTTGGCAAAACAAAATTACTGGAAAGACAAATCGATGAATTTCTCGATAAAATTGCCGAAGGGGCAATTTATTTTGAACGAGGAATTACGGCCTTTCTTGAAGAAGAACAACGGACTGAAACTTGCGAGGAAAAATTAGCACAAATTATTGGTCTCAAAGAAAAATGTAGCGAATTACGTCGTTCTGTTGTCAATGTTCTTTATAGTGAAATGTTAATTCCTGATTTTCGAGCAGACGTTCTTAGCTTGCTTACGGATTTATTTTCTCTTCTTGATACCATGGGCAAAAATTTTCAAGAATTAATGATCGAACAGGATCAAACAGTGGACACAGAATCAAGAATAACGCACACAGAAGCTCAACTAGGTAAAAAAGAATTTTTAGAATTGGTAAAAGTAGTAGTTAAAAGTGTAGACACAGTAATCATTGCTGCTCGTGATTTTTTCCGAGATCCCAAAGTAGTAAGAGATCACATCCATCAAGTCAGGGTTTATGAATCTGAGGCCGATAAAATTGCAATTAGTTTGAAAAAGAAAATTTTTAGAACTGATTTTAAATTCTCTCACAAAATTAATTTACGAGATACAGTTAATGCTATTGATGCGATCGCCGATCGAGCAGAAGATGTGGCAGATGAATTGGCTATCTATGCCATTCAGCGCACTTTATAGAAATCATACTTAAATCTTAAATATCTCTACTTATGGACTTAATTACCACTTTAATCTTTTTATCCAGTGGCTTATTTTTAGGATGGTCACTAGGGGCAAATGACGCTTCCAATGTTTTTGGTACGGCTGTGGGCAGCCGCATGATCCGTTTTTCTACAGCAGCAGTAATTTGTAGTGTCTTTGTCATCATTGGCTCGGTAACAGCAGGTGCAGGGGCAGCAGGTGGATTAGGAAAATTAGGTGCAGTTAATGCTTTAGCTGGTTCATTTACAGTTGCTTTGGCAGCCGCTATCACAGTTTTGTGGATGACTCAGTTAGGGCTTCCTGTTTCTACCTCTCAAGCAGTAGTAGGAGCTATTATTGGCTGGAATTGGTTTAGCGGTTCAATCACCAATATTAATGATTTAACCAAAATTATGGGTACATGGGTTGCTTGCCCTATTTTGGCAGCAATTTTTGCTGCCTTTCTCTATAAATTTGTAGTGATCTTCATTGAAAACACTAAACCTCATCTCCTCAGTCTGGACAACAATGTTCGTTGGGGTTTAATCATTGTGGGGGCATTTGGCTCATATACTTTAGGTGCTAATAATATAGGCAATGTCATGGGTGTTTTTGTGCCTTCTTCTCCTTTTGAGGATATTAAAATTGCTGGTATCTTCGATATTTCTGCGGTTGAGCAATTATTTTTATTAGGAGCGATCGCCATTGCCATCGGAGTTTTTACCTACTCTAAGCGAGTAATGATGACGGTAGGTGGTAGCCTCATGACATTATCTCCCGTGGCTGCATGGGTAGTTGTACTGGCAAGTTCTCTGGTATTATTTGTTTTTTCTTCTCAAGAATTATCTAGTTTCGTCGCTAGTTTGGGCTTACCGCCTATTCCTCTGATTCCCGTATCTAGCTCTCAAGCAGTAGTAGGGGCAGTAATAGGTATTGCTTTGTTGAAAGGAATCAAAGGAGCTAGACAAGTCAAATGGGGCGTTTTAGGGGGGATTGCTTCTGGATGGGTAACAACACCAATCATTGCTGCTGTAATGGGATTTGTCTTATTGTTTATTGTGCAAAATGTTTTTGCTCAACAAGTTTACCAAACAGCTTATTATCGTATTTCTCCTCCCGTTATCGAAAAATTAGCCGAAATAGGGGTAGCAAAAGAGCAATTATCTGATTTAGAAGGGAAAACAATTGCTAGGGCTGTTGATTTCCGCAAAAAGTTACGTCAAAATAGTCAATTAAATTCAGAACAAGAAAAAAAAGCAATCTCCCTAGCAGAACTTTATCCCCTAGAAATTACTGAGGAAAAAATCGCTTCTTTAGAGAGAAAATCCTTATCTTCAGAACAAATTAAGGCTATTTCTCAACTTCAAGGACAATCTTTTGCTCATACATGGCAATTAGGGGAAGCTTTAGCCCAAAAGAGTCCAACTTGGCAATTAACAGAAGACAATAGTAATCATAAAACTGACAACAAGAAACTTTCTGCACAATTAGCTTATGTGCAACATCATTTTTCTCGTAAGATTACAGAGTAGAATTGATGCCAAAAGAATCCCTGATGGGATGTCCGAAGCACAAGTTCTCTGAATACACTGGGAAGGCCATTAACTCTAAAGAAATTGAGAAATTTAGCTATTTCTTAATGTGAATGAATCCCCAACTGTAATCTGTGATTTAGTTGGGGTTCGTTCACATTGTTTAGTTGTACCCCTACAATTTCTGTTAAGATGGTAACTTGTGGATAGTAAGTAAAACCCTTACTTTTCGATCATCAATTTTATTGAGTGGAGAGTTGGTACTCTGTGCTGCAACGATTTAAACAGGACTTAAAAAATGATTTCATTGCTGGACTTTTAGTTGTAATTCCCTTAGCAACTACCATTTGGCTGACCATTACCATTGCCAGTTGGGTCATTAATCTTTTAACCCAAATTCCCAAACAAATCAACCCGTTTGACGGCCTCGAACCCATTTTAAGCTATTGTCTCAACTTAAGTGTGGGCTTAGCGGTTCCGTTTGTATGTATTTTAGTTATCGGTTTGATGGCCCGTAATATTGCTGGGAGATGGCTACTAGATGTTGGTGAACGCATTTTACAGTCTATTCCCCTAGCAGGAGCAGTTTATAAAACCCTACAGCAAATTTTAGAAACTCTCTTCAAAGATTCTAAAAGTAAATTTCGGCGCGTTGTCATGGTAGAGTATCCTCGCCATGGTGTTTGGAGTTTGGGGTTTGTCACAGGAACCTTGAGTCCTTCTCTACAAGCTCATCTTGAGAAACCGATGTTAAGCATATTTATTCCTACCACCCCCAATCCCACCTCTGGATGGTACGCTATTGTTGCGGCAGATGATGTCATTAACTTGCCCATTTCTATTGAAGATGCTTTCAAAGTGCTGATTTCTGGGGGTATTGTTAGTCCGAACGTTCCCACCCCTGTTCCGGCTTTATCTCAACGGAAAACTGATACTCAAATCAGTATTGATGCTTCTTTACCACAACCTCAAAACCATTCTCTGGTGGTTGAAGAAGACACTACTACCCTTAACAAAGATTGATAATTAGATTATGCCCCCTCGTCAGCAACCACGTCGTATTGCTCGTGAATTAGCTTTATTGAGTCTTAGTCAAATTAAGGGAAATGCCGAAAAAATTGAGCAGGTTGAGGTCAATAACCTGGTTTTGGCGGCTATTCGTACTCTAACCACTGAAGTACAAGACACCCTAGAAACAGCTTCCGCAGAAGTGACAAGGGGACACGATCAACTATTTAAGTATGAGACTCGCGCTACAAACCTCGAAAGTGCTAAAGCGATGATTTCCGACGCTTTAAACTTAACACAAGGAGCAATTAATCGTTTAGCTAGTGCAGTGGAATTTCCGGAAATAATTCAATTGGCCAGTCAATATGAAGTACGAGAATATGCCATTGAAATTATTAGCACAGTTCATCGACGAAAAAAAGAAATTGATGAACCCCTCGAAGGGGTGTTAAAAGATTGGCAGTTACGTCGTTTGGCTAAAATTGATCAAGATATTTTACGTCTTGCTGTGGCTGAAATATTGTTTCTTGATGTTCCTCAAAAGGTTGCTATTAATGAAGCTGTAGAACTAGCAAAACGTTACTCTGACGATGATGGTTATCGCTTCATTAATGGGGTTTTAAGACGTTTTACAGAACATATTAAACGGGAAAAGGCAATGGGTAATAACGAGTAGAGTCTAAACTGAATCTTAAACAATCATTTAATCTAATTTATAACGACTAGCAATAGGCATTCTCCAGCCTGTTCCAAAAGCACGGTCTGTCACTTTTAATCCTGGAGGAGCTTGTTTTCGCTTGAACTCGGCACGAGTGACTAATTTTACAACTTTACAAATAACATCATAATCGAACCCTGCTGCTTGAATTTGTTTGATAGATTGATGGTGATGAATTAATCTGTCTAAAATATCATCTAAAATCTCATAAGAGGGCAAAGAATCTTGATCCATTTGATCAGGTTTTAATTCCGCACTAGGAGGCTTAATTAACACATTATGAGGTATAAACTCTTGATGTCTATTTAACCAGCGACAGAGGGCAAAAACACGGGTTTTAGGGACATCTGAAATTACGGCTAAACCGCCATTCATATCTCCATATAAAGTGCAGTAACCCACAGCCATTTCTGATTTATTTCCTGTTGAAAGCAATAGATGTCCAAATTTATTAGCAATAGCCATTAATAAGTTACCTCGAATTCTAGATTGCAAATTTTCTTCAGCAACTCCAAATTCTGTCCCCGTAAATAAAGGTTCTAACAGTAAATCATAGGCTTTCATAACATCACTTATGGGCAAAGTATAACTATTAATTCCTAAGTTGTTAACTAGGGCTTCTGCATCACTAATAGAATGACTCGAACTATAAGGAGAAGGCATTAGGATACCTAAGATATTTTCTGCCCCTAAAGCTTCAGCAGCAATGGCAGCAACTAAGGATGAATCAATGCCTCCACTTAAGCCTAAAATTGCTTTATAAAAGCCACATTTTTGAGCATAATCTTTTAAACCTAATACCAATGCTGACCAGATTTCTTCTTCTTCTGTCTCTAAAAAATCAGCAATATAACTAGATTGTAGATCCTTAATACTCTGATTATATTCAACAATTTCTATAGCTGTTTGAAACCCTTGAAATCGTAAGACAACATTCCCTTTTTTATCAACAGCAAAACTATTACCATCGAAAATCAAGTCATCATTGCCACCCACTTGGTTAGTATAAATAATAGGAATATTATAACGTTCTGTACTGTGTTTTAACATTGCTTCTCTGACTTTTTGTTTACCAATACTATAAGGAGAAGCAGATAAATTAACGACCAGGTCAACCCCATCTTTAACTAAGTCTTGAATAGGGTTATTTTCATAGTTTCGTTTCCCCCAAAATTCTTCATCATTCCATAAATCTTCACAGACTGTTACTCCAATTTTAACAGGTTCATATTCCCCATCATTAGATGATAATTGAAACCAATTCTTCTGTTTCCCTGGTTCAAAATAACGCGCCTCATCAAAAACATCATAAGTTGGTAAAAGACGCTTATGAAAAATATGTTTAATTTCCCCATTTTCTAATAAAGCAATACTATTAAATAGGGGTTTTTCTCCCTTAATATTGGCCTGGGAGTTTTCAGTAATAGTCCCGACTAAAACTGCCAATTGTGGGGGAAATTTTTCTGCTAATTGTTGTAATTCTTTCCATGAATTTTGTATAAAGCTAGAATTTAGCAGTAAATCTTTGGGGGGATATCCACATAAAGATAGTTCAGGAGTTAACAATAATCTAGCATTTTTTTCTACTGCTATTTTTGCTGATTTATAAATATTTTGAGCATTATTTTCTAAATCTCCAATAATGGGATTAATTTGAGTAATTGCGATTTTCATGATCTTATTAATAATGATATTTTTATAGTTTAAATAAAGACAAAAGGCTTATCTTTTAGGGGGGCAAATGCTTCATGATTAAAACGATATAAACTAGGAGGTCTCCCTGCACCTCTAGAAACTTTTTTTCCAGTATCTATTAAAAATCCCAATTTAAGTAAGCGGTTTCTGAAATTAGAATAGTCTGTAAAATTTTCTCCAAAAACACTGGTATAAAGTTGATATAAATCATTTAATGTAAATAATTGAGGTAAGACATCAAAAGCGATAGGACTATATTCTAGTTTACTGCGTAGTCGTTGATAACCATAATTTAAAATTTGATTATGATCAAACCCTAATTGGGGGACTCTATCCATTATATACCAAGTGGTATGATGATCATTAGCCATTAATTTTGCTTCTTCAAAACGCACTAAAGCAAAATAACTAACCGATAAATAACGGACACCATAACTATTAGGTGATTCCCTGGGATCTCTGTCTGGGCCTCCAAAAGTATATAATTGTTCTAAATATAAATTATTAACCCGTATTTTTTCTGACAAAATACGATAAGCTGCCTGTTCTAAAGATTCTCCTTGTCGCACTAAAGTTCCTGGTAAACTCCATTTCTTAATATAGGGTTCTTCTTGTCGTTTAATTAATAAAACTAAAAGGCGATTTTGCTGAGAATCAATAGAAAAAATCACATTATCGACCCCAACTTTAAAATCCTCTAAAATTGATTTATTATTGTTTAAATTCATGCGTATAATTGCTGTTGATGAATGTAATCTTGAACTGGTCGAATCAACACATCTTCATCTCGATGTTTTCGGTATGCAGTAGAAGAAACAGCAGGGGCATTTAAGTCAGCAACTTGATACCTTCCCCCTAATTCTACTAATGCTTTTAAATCTGATTCATCAATTAAATAGCCAGGACGCGGAACCACTAAAATTGACACTTCAGCTAACAATTCCTCAATACGATACCATTGACGAATTTGTTTAATTAAATCAGATCCAATCACTAAAAAATATTCCGCTTTTTCTCCCCAAATTTTCTTAGCTCTCGCCACACTAATTAAACTACGGCGATGACTCAAACCTTTAGAAAGATAAATATTATGACGGGGGGGAGCAATATTATCAATCAATAATTTTAACATAGCTATACGATGATCCAGGGAAGTTTGATGCTCTTTAAATGGGTTATCAGAAGCCCAAATACCAACCCAATCATAATGCTCTGATAACCAACGAATAATTGATTGATGTCCCGCCGTAGGAGGATCGGCACTGGTTCCAAATAGGGCAATTCTTGTCATAGAATCTCACTCTAAAATTAAATGATTAAAGATTGACGTAATGTTTCTAATGGCTCAGAAATTTTAACATTTATAGGTGTTGATTTGAGCAAAGAACGAGGGTTTTGAGGTAAGCTATTAACTGAGGTTTGAACCCGTTGACGAATGGTGTCTAAAGACTCAGATTGATTGACTTGTTTACCTTCTTTCATCACTAATTTTAATAAGGGAGTTTCTCCTGTTTGGGCTGGTTCATTTGCTAATGCTAACCTATCTTGATTTATAATGCCTTGATCATAACGACGAAATATCTGTTTACGCCCTGGATATGTCATTTTATGGCTAGATTGTTTCATGGTAGCAATGTCATCTATTTCTACTAACTTATAAACCCCATTCACGGGTTCTCCTGTTACTAAACGGGTTCCTATTCCATAACCATCAATGATGGCTTTTTCCTCTTGTAAACGCTTAATTTCCCATTCATCAATATCCCCACTAGCAAAAATTTTCACTGTTGGTAATAACGATCGCACTTTTTGAGACAACTCCACTAAGTCACCTGAGTCCAAACGTACTCCCCTAATATCTGCCTCCCCTGCTTGCATTTTTTCGGCTAACCGTTGCGCTGCCGCTACCGTATCATAGGTATCAATTAACAAGGTTGCCCCTGGAAAATAACGACTAAAAGCCGCAAAAGCCTCATCCTCACTCCCTGATAAGGCTTTGATAGCCATCACCAAAGCATGGGCCATGGTGCCACTGGGTTGCTGGTTCAGTTGCAGAGCGGCCAAAACGTTAGAAGTGGCATCAAACCCCGCAGCTAAAGCCGCTCTAGCCGCCCATATTGCCCCTTGAGGACTAAAAGCCCGCCTTGTGCCGAATTCTAACAAAATAGCGTTTTTACCTGCTACATCCCGCATTCTCGCTGCTCTGGTGGCGATTAAAGTTTGATAGTTAAGGGTGTTTAAAAGATAGGTTTCGATAATTTGTGCTTGCCACAGGGGGGCCTCTACCCGCAATAATGGTTCATTGGCAAAGATAGCTGTGCCTTCGGGAACCGCCCATACATCGCCAGTAAAGCCCCCAGTTTGCAGTAATGACCAAAATTTCGGGGGTGCGTGGTCAAAAATACCTGTGTTTTTCAGGGCTTCTATTTGTTCTGGGGTAAAGCGCAGGTTTTCGAGATAACTTAAACCTTGAGTGAGTCCCATAGCGATGAGATAGCCAAACTTATGGGGTAAGCGACGCACAAACAGTTCAAAACTCGCTTTTCGTTCCGCGAGTCCTTCCCCTGTATAACAAGCGGCCATGGTTAACTGATACAAGTCCGTCAGCAAACTATAATCTTGGGGAGATGGGGTTAAAGTGGGATTTGAGGTTAACATGGCTTTACCTGTTTCTTGATTAACTCAATTATAGTAAATTTTACCAAAAATGTCATCTAGAGTTACTATTGGTTGTAAAAATATAATCTTGGTACATTTCTGAACAGAGCAACTCACAAACTAGCTGACGAGTTGTTAACTGGCCATCGAGAAACATTGAGTCCAGTCTTTGATTATAAAAGAAATCTAAACTACGATTTTCCTTAAAAAGTTGTCTGTAAACTGCCTTCAAACAAGACGGACGTTCTAAGTAATTGGTTATGGACGGAGTTTCTATATATTTAGTTATATATTTAGTAAATTGATTAGGTTATTCTAAGCATCTGATTTCCTCCTAGTTGTAATTGATAGAAAACTTCTTCAATTTTACAGTTGTACCCTTGTTTGTTTAATGATTCAATGATAAATGGAAGATAAGGGGAGGTTTTATTTTTTAGATTGAGTAAGGGAAAAATTCTCACTTCACGACAGACTCTCAGCATTTCATAAACAGAATTTAAGTGAAATCTTTGATCAAAATGAGCAGAATAAAGAAATAGAAAATGAGAAATTAACCCTAATTCATATTGATTTTTATCAAACTTTAATGTGGGTAATTCTCCGACTTGGTATCTATGTTCTGTTTTCCTTTTTTCATAATCTTCACAAAATAAAGAAATAGCTCTCTCTCTATTTTTTATTAATTCTTGAGGTGATTTATGATAACTCCAAACCCAATCATTCGGGGTGTTTTCTACTTGTTCAATAATATCATCAATAACATCATAAAATCGCTGTTTTATTTGTTGACTACTGAAAATATAGAGAGGATCAACCGAGGTTATGTCATAACCTAACTTAGTTCCTTCTGCATTGAAACTTGCCGGTCCGTCCGCGACACTTAAAATTGATTTCCGACAATCATTTTCTGTTAGGTTAAACATTTTAATATATTCATCCAATGTCCGTCCAAATGGGACAACTTTTTCTAGTTTAATGACCATATTTCTGATATGTAATTTAAAAAGGTGGGAGTTTCCCACCTTGATATTATTGTTGATTATGCAGGTTGAGTTTGCTTATCTTTTTGCAGTAATTTGATGATTGAATTCTTCTCTAATAACCCTAGAACTTTATCATTTTCTCCAACCACTGTTAGTTGCTTGAGTGGATCATCTTCAAGCATTTTCACCACTTCTAACAGGGTTTGATTAGAGCGAATGGTAACTATATCTCGCACAGGTTGCATAACCTCAGAAAGCTTAATTTCTGTCCAATCAGAAGTTGGGATTTTTTTCAATCCTTCTACTTCTAAAACCCCTGATAATTTCTCGTGTTCATTAACAACTAAAAACTTCCTCCATTGATTCTTCCCGATAACGTAATTGTTCACAAATTCACGAATCGTTAAGCCGCTAGAAACAATGGGACTATCAGGAATTATAGCATCTTCAGCCGTATAACCATTAAGGGTTTCTTGTACTTGAGCAGACTGAGCAGAAACCCCAGCATTTTGTAACAAGAAGAAACCAATTAATAATGTCCAGAAATTACCAAACTGAATAATTCCTAAGATAGATAAACCACCAATAGCAACTGCTAACCAACCAAAGATTTGACCAACACGACTAGCAAAAATAATCCCTTTATTGGGGTTTCCTGTAATTTGCCAAACGAGGGATTTTAAGATATTTCCACCGTCTAAAGGTAAGCCAGGAATTAGGTTAAATAATCCCAACACTAAGTTAATAAAAGCTAATAACTCAATAATGGCTTCAATGGGTGCTGGAAAGCTAAAATTAAATGCAGTAAAGAAGAAGATAGCTGATAATAGTAAACTAACCACAGGTCCTGCGATCGCTACTAAAAAAGCTTGTAACGGGGTATCAGATTCTTTTTCTAAACTTGCTAATCCACCGAATAAAAATAAGGTAATAGATTTGACATCAATGCCTTGAGAAATGGCAACAAAACTATGGCCTAATTCATGGGCAAGTACAGAAGCAAATAATAATAATGCAGCTATAAACCCTAAAATCCAAGGCACAAATCCATTTAATTGCGGGAATAATGCTAACTGGCCTCCATAACTAAATGTTACTAACCCCAACACTAAAAACCATGATGGATTAACATAAAAAGGAATACCAAATAAATTCCCAACTCTTATATTGTTATTCATGAGAATAACCTCCTATTTTGTCAACGATTTTAATTCGTTTCGCTGTTTCTTAATCTCATTGTAACGAAATGTAAAAATCTTAACGGTGGGCAGTTATAGTAAAACCCGTCAAAAAAGGTTCGGTTGATGGGGCTGATTAGGTAAGATTGCCGGGTTAAGCACAAAAGTTATCTCGATGTAGTATAGCGTTTCTCAAGGAACGTGAGGTACACCAAGGTTTCTGTCTGGGGACTGGGGAC
>JAAUYB010045224.1_pt1 | contig 18338 bp, 14 predicted proteins | sample 7278071 | NCBI WGS metagenome assembly JAAUYB01 (sample SAMN14350121, study PRJNA611818) | marine sediment metagenome | isolation source: surface marine sediment (1.8m) | place: French Polynesia: Moorea | collected 2018-08
GGTTGATTGGTGACGCCGGGCCGTTAGCGTCTGTCAACGGTAAAGACAATGGAGCCGGAAGATGGTTTAACGCAAAATCCAAAAAAAGATGCGGGACTGTTGTGAGGAATCCCCCGGACTAGCTGCAAGCCTTGTCGATAAAGCGCATGGGTAGGTGGCTCGCCTCCCTGGGATCGAAACAAAGCGGCACCTTTTTGGGCGAGACCTCGATGACGGCATTGGTCAGGTCGCCGTGATTCTCGCCGTCGCTGACCACCTGGACGCGGCGCTTGGTGGGTTCCAGGATGTCGAATTCGATGCGCGTATTCAGCGGCAGCATCATGCAACTGACCGGACACGAGCGGTGCGCGGCGATGGGCGTCATGGTAAGCGCGGGGGTGGTGATGGCGACCATCGACCCGGTGGTGTTGAAGTTATAGGCGGTCGAGCCCAGCGGAGTGGCCACGATCACGCCGTCACATAAGATGGGATTGACCTTCAGAGGTTGGTTGTCCAGCCTGATATTCACCCGGCAGGACTGCGGCGTCATGCGTTGCAAATAGATATCGTTCAGGCCGACGCCCTTGTGGATGTTGCCGTTGAGGTCGGTAGCCCTGACCTTGAGCAGGGGAAATTCCCACACGGAAAAGCGGCCTTTGGCAAGCTTGAGCGCATGGGTGTCCAAACCCTCCTTGGGGTTGTTCATCATAAAACCCACGTTGCCGTAGTTCAGGCCGTAGAAGGGCAGACCGTAATGATTGAGAATGCCCGCGAAGTGGATCATGGTGCCGTCGCCGCCCAGAACCAGGAACGCCTGCGTCTTCTCATCGGGAACGATTTCCCGGCGGGGAACCTTGACGAAGATCTCGTGCTCTATGCCTACTTGTTCCAACTCCGGGAGGAGGGCTTTCAGCACACCGGCAATGACTTCTTTTTTCTCATCGTCCCTGGGATCGGCCAGGATGGCTACTTTGGAAATCTTGGTTCCTGAATTCATATCCGATACAGCCCCCGCTCACTCCCTTTCTACCTAACAGGAAATAAGCGGGGGAATCAAGCCCTTTATGGCTCGGATTTTGGACAAATCTTCTCTTGTGGGCGATTATTCGCCGGCTCGGTCCAAAAAGAAGGCGATCAGTTCGTCGGCGCACTGGTGCGGAGTTTTGCGATCGGCGTCCATCTCCCTGGCCAGGAGTTGCATGCGCTGATGAACCTCGCCGTTCGCGTACAACCGGTCCAGCAAGCCGTCACGCAGGGCGGCGTGGAACCAACCGTGGTTTTGGGTGCGCCTCAGTTGGGTCAGCAGACCCCGTTCTTTCATGAACGCCCGATGTTTGAGAACCGAGGTCCAGACCTCGTCGATGCCCTCGCCTTTCAGGGCGCTGGTTTTGAGAATGGGCACCGTGTAGTCCCGCAACTTGGGCATGGTGAAGTGCAAGGCGTTGCGGTAATGGCGCACCGCGCGGCCTGCCGCGGTCTCCAGTTCGCCGTCCGCCTTGTTGACCACCAGGCCGTCGGCCAGTTCGATGATGCCCTTTTTGATGCCTTGGATTTCATCTCCGGCGCCCGGTAACAACAGCACCATGAAGAAGTCGACCATTTCGGCAACCGTTACCTCGGACTGGCCCACCCCCACGGTTTCCACCAGGATGACATCGTAACCGGCGGCCTCGCAGGCGATCATGGTTTCCCGGGTTCGGCGCGTCACCCCGCCCAGCGAGCCGGAAGACGGGCTGGGCCGAATGAAGGCGGCTTCCTCGCGAGACAGAAGTTCCATGCGTACCTTGTCACCCAGGATGCTGCCGCCGCTGATCTTACTGGAGGGATCGACGGCCAGCACGGCCACGCGATGACCTTTCTCGATCAGGAACAGGCCCAGCGCCTCGATAAAGGTGCTCTTGCCCACACCCGGCACGCCGGAGATGCCTACGCGCACCGCCTTGCCGGCATGGGGCAGTAATCGGGCCAGTAAGTTGTTTGCCTGCTCGCGATCATCGGGACGGGTGCTCTCGATGAGCGTGATGGTGCGGGCCAACGCGCGACGTCGGCCCGCGAGCACGCCCTCGGTAAGCGTGCTCGCGATGTCGATTTGTTCACTCATGCGGTTGCGCCCGCCCCTTTTGCCTCTACCTTTTCCAAGATTTCAGCGGCAGCCACGGGGATGTTGGTGCCCGGTCCGAAGATGGCGCCGACACCCGCCTGAGTCAGGAAGTCATAGTCCTGAGTGGGAATGACCCCGCCGCAGACGACCAGAATATCCCCCGCGCCCTCGGCGGCCAGCGCCTCGATCAAGGCGGGCACCAGGGTTTTGTGACCCGCCGCCTGGCTGCTGACACCCACGATGTGACAGTCCGATTCCACGGCCTGCCGGGCCGCTTCCTCCGGGGTTTGGAACAGGGGGCCGATATCCACATCGAAGCCCAGGTCCGCAAAGGCCGTGGCGATCACTTTTGCGCCCCGGTCATGACCGTCCTGGCCAAGCTTCGCAACCATGATGCGCGGGCGGCGTCCCTCGCGTTCCGCAAAGTTTTCGATGCGGTCGCGAAGCGACAGCCAGTCCTCATCGCGCTCATAAGCCGCGCCGTAGACGCCGGAAATGGGATGCGCCGTGGCCTTGTAACGTCCGTAGACGGCTTCCAGGGCGTCGGTAATCTCGCCCACCGTGGCCCGAACGCGTGTTGCGCGCACGGCCAGTTCCAGCAGGTTGCCCTCGCCGTTCTCAGCCGCTTTGGTCAAGGCCTCCAGGTTACGCGTGACCGCATCCGCATCTCGCGAGGCCTTGATTTCGGCCAGGCGTTGCAGTTGCTCCTCACGGACCTGCGTATTGTCTACTTCCAGGATTTCCAGCGGCGTCTTCTCTTCAGGTTGGTATTTGTTGACGCCGACGATGGTCTCCTCCGCCCGATCGATTCTGGCCTGGCGACGCGCCGCGGCTTCCTCGATCTTGCGTTGCGGGTGGCCGGCTTCGATGGCCTTGGTCATGCCGCCCAACTCTTCCACCTCGTCGATAATCGCCCGTGCCTTACTCATCAATTCGTTGGTCAGCGACTCCATCATGTAGGAACCGGCCCAGGGATCGATCACCTTGGGGATATGCGATTCCTCTTGAATGATGAGCTGGGTATTGCGGGCGATGCGCGCCGAGAAGTCGGTCGGCAGGGCGACGGCTTCATCGAGGGCGTTGGTGTGCAGCGACTGGGTGCCGCCGAAGACCGCCGCCATGGCCTCGATGGTAGTGCGCACCACATTGTTATAGGGGTCCTGCTCGGTCAGGCTCCAGCCGGAGGTCTGGCAGTGGGTGCGCAGCATCATGGACTTGGGGTTTTGCGGGTCGAACTTCTTGATGAGGTGAGCCCAAAGGCCTCGTGCGGCCCGTAGTTTGGCCACTTCCATGTAGAAGTTCATGCCGATGCCGAAAAAGAACGACAGGCGCGGGGCAAAGGCGTCGATGTCCAAGCCCCGGGATAGGGCGGCGCGAACGTATTCCAAGCCGTCCGCCAGCGTGTAGGCAAGTTCCAGGGCCGCGTGTGCTCCGGCTTCCTGGATATGGTAACCACTGATGGAGATGGAGTTGAAACGCGGCATGTTCTTACTGGTGTAGTCGATGATATCGGCCACGACACGCATGGAGGGTTCGGGTGGGTAGATGTAGGTGTTACGCACCATGAACTCTTTCAGGATGTCGTTCTGGATGGTGCCGGCAAGATGGTTGGGCGTGACTCCCTGCTCCTCGGCGGCCACGATGTAACCGGCCATGATGGGGAGTACGGCGCCGTTCATGGTCATGGAAACGGACATCCTTTCCAAGGGGATGCCCTCGAAGAGAATCTTCATATCTTCCACGGAATCGATGGCAACCCCGGCCTTGCCGACATCGCCTACCACGCGGGCGTGATTGGAATCGTAGCCGCGATGCGTAGCCAGGTCGAAAGCCACGGACAATCCCTTCTGACCGGCTTCCAGGTTACGACGGTAAAAGGCATTGGACTCCCGCGCCGTGGAGAAACCGGCATACTGGCGAATGGTCCAGGGACGCCCGGTGTACATGGTAGCCCTGGGTCCGCGAATAAACGGAAACGAGCCCGGTAAGGTATCGGCGAACTCCAGATTTTTCAAGTCCTCGCCGGTATACAGGGGTTTGACGTCGATTCCTTCATCCGTATGCCAGGTGAGCGAGGAAAGCGGTTTACCCCTAAGGTCCTTCAATGCCTGTTGTTCCCAGGCGGAGACATCGTTGGTCATGATGCACCTCTCGAGTGTTCAGTCCTTTTTGCGGCGGGCTGCTCCGGTTTCAATGGCAGCTGCTTTGACGGCCTCGGCAACGGCCTTGGCTACCTTTTGATCGAAGACGCTGGGCACAATGTAATCGGCACTCAGCACGTTATCGTCGATAACCTCGGCGATGGCGCGCGAGGCGGCCAGCTTCATGGCTTCATTGATATCGGTAGCGTGACTGTCCAAAGCGCCGCGGAAGATTCCGGGGAAGCAGAGGACATTGTTGATCTGGTTGGGATAGTCGCTACGGCCGGTGGCGACCACGGCGGCGTGTTTGCCCGCGATTTCGGGCATGATTTCGGGGATGGGATTGGACATGGCGAAGACGATGGCTTTATCGTTCATCTTCTTGACATCGTCCTCGTCGATCAGGTTGGGCGCGGACAGGCCCACGAAGACATCGGCCCCGTTCATGACATCTTTCAAGGAACCGGTTTCATTGTTGGGATTGGTGTGTTCCATGTATTCGCGCTTGGCCTCGTTCAGATCGTTGCGACCCTGGTGCAGAGCGCCCTTGCGATCGCAACCGATGACGTTGCGAACGCCCAGGTCCATCATCATCTTGGTGCAAGCGGTGCCGGCGGCACCTACGCCCGCGACGACTACTTTTAAATCCTCGGCCTTTTTATCGACAATCTTCAGCGCATTGATCAAACCCGCGACCAGGACCACCGCGGTTCCGTGCTGGTCGTCGTGGAAGACGGGAATATTCAACTCTTCCTTCAGCCGGCGTTCGATTTCAAAGCAGCGGGGCGCCGAAATATCTTCCAGGTTGACGCCGCCAAAGCCGGGCGCCATGTATTTGACCGTGTTGACGATTTCATCTACATCCTTGGTGTCCAGGCAGATGGGCCAGCCGTCCACCCCGGCGAATTCCTTGAACAACATGGCCTTGCCTTCCATAACGGGCATGGCCGCCTCCGGGCCGATATCGCCCAGGCCCAACACGGCGGTACCGTCGCTGACGATGGCGACGGTGTTGCGCTTAATTGTCAGTTTGAAGGCGTCCTCGGGTCGCTTGTGAATGGCTTCGCAAATTCGGGCGACACCGGGCGTGTACGCCATGGATAATTGGTCGCGGGTCTTCAGGGGCGTTTTGCTGGTCATGGCGATTTTGCCGCCAAGGTGAAGCAAGAAAGTGCGGTCGGAATAGTTGACGATCTCAACACCGTCCAAGTTGGAGATGGCCTCGACGATCTCATCGCCGTGCTTGGGGCCGCCGGTATCGATGGTGAAATCACGGATGGTGTGTTCACCGGTGGCTTCAACGATGTCGATGGCGCCGATATGGCCGTGGAGACTGCCGATACAAGCGGTTAACTCTCCCAAAATATGAGGCTTGTGGTCCAACTTGATACGGATGGTAATGCTGTTGCTTGCATTGGTTTTGATATCGCTCATTCCCAACTCCTTGCCAAAATAAAACGAAAGGCAGATATCCATTCTGGTCGCTCAAACGCCAAACCGCAACCTATATTTTAGGCGCTTGGAGCCTGTTGCGGGTAAACATCTCGCAACTTTCATCGGTACATAAGGGGGACTTCGTTAAAGATAAAACCTGTTGTATCGGACAGGTTTCAAGAACGCTCCAAAGCCGTGAATCGCTGATGCGACATTCCGGATGGTTTTAATAACAGGCCGGCGCGTGCAACCGGCAAATCATCAGGCTTGGGGACGAGCCATGGCGGCATATTCGGCGTGGACGGCATTCATGATTCGATTTGCCGTGGCGGCATGATCGCGGGATTTATCGATGATCAGCGGCTCGCCGACACGGATGGTCACCCGATGCGGCCGGATGAACCAGGCGCCCTTGGGCAAGGCGCGGTTGCTGCCGTGGATGGCAACCGGAACAACCGGCACTCCGGCTTTGGCGGCAATGAAACCGACGCCGGTCCTGACCTTGCGTTCCTCGTCGGGTTGGGTAACGCCGCCTTCCGGGAAGATGAGCACCGGGTGTTCATCTTTCAGGCGCCTGAGAATGGAACGCACCGCGGCCAGGTTGCGGTTGTCCTGACGATCGATGATAAAGGCGTCCATACCCCGCAGAATCCAACCGAAGGGCCCCACGAACAAACCCTTGGTGGCCGCGGGCGAGATCATGCAGCGAGCCGGCGGGATGAGATAGGCGCAGATCATGGGCGGGTCCAAAAGACTTGGATGGTTGGCGGCCAGGATGCAGGGCGTGCGAACGGGCAGGTTGTGGGCGCCCTGCACCTTTATGCGTAGATATCGACCCAGCGTTTGACGCAACAGCCAGCCGAAGATGATGTAGAACAGGCCTATTTTTTTCCGCAACACTTCTTGTACTTCTTCCCGCTGCCGCAGGTACAGGGATCGTTGCGGCCGACCTTGGGGGTCTCGCGGACTACCGGCTTCTTTTTCGGGCGTTCGCCGTCCACGAAATACCACCGGTCGTCTTCCCGCCGGAAGCTGCCGATTTCGTGGTAGACCTGAACCTGGCCGCTGTCTTTGTACCTGGCTATAAATTCTACGGTGCCGTCGTTATCGTCCGGCCCGCCGCGCTCCGTGGAGACGATTTGCAGGTTCAACCATTCCGAGCGCTCCGACCAATTGCGGATTTGGTCCTCGTCCATATCGTGACGGGCATCCGGGTGTACGGTGGTCACAAGGTAGCCGACTTCATGTTTGGCGAACGCACTGTAGCGCGAACGCATCAAGGCTTCTGCCGTGGGCGCATGGGCCCGACCCAGGTGAAAGGGCTCGCAACACTCGGCATAAGGTTTTCCACTACAACACGGGCAATCTATCATGCTTTGCGTCCTCCAGCGCCTAATCCTAGCCCAAAACGCGGGATTTGGGTAGACCTCGCTGACGGGTGAAAACCGCATGGGCAGAGGGATTCAGACCGCATACGGCCTTGAAGGTCCGTTGGGAGGGCGGTGCTTTCAGCCTCAAAATAGGCGGGTTAGTCGTACGGGCATGGATCTTGGCTGAAAATATTCTCTAAAAGTGTTGGCGTTACTCGATTAATCAGTTATAAGATACTGGCAAACTCGAAGAGTGAGTTGCCCTCAACTCGTCCTGAAGAGTAGGGTAGAAAAATGATGGAAAAAATGCGAAATCCCGCTTGACAACAGGGATTTCGGGACCTAAACTCGGGAACTCGTAGAGCTTTGATCGATGAATCCAAAGGGGAGGAATTACTTATGAACAAAGCTGATCTGGTCAATATGATGGCCGACGCTGCCGACATTTCCAAAGCGCAGGCTTCTAAAGCTCTGGATGCAATGTTGGACAGCATTGTGGACGCCCTCAAAAATGGTGATAAAGTGACGTTGGTGAACTTCGGTACCTTTTCCGTTTCCGAACGGGCTGCCCGCACCGGACGTAACCCTCGCACCAATAAAGAAATCCAAATTCCGGCCAAGCGCGTTGCCAAGTTCAAAGCAGGTAAGGTTCTGGCCGACGGCGTGGAAGAAAGCTAAGCTTACCGGCTCATACCGGCCGGCCCGCGGCATTATCTATAAGGGTATCGCGGGACGACCGGTCTTAAAAAGCGGCTGCGAAAGTGAGCCGCTTTTTTATATTTAGGAACATCCAAAAGGCGAGGTGATGGAGATGGAAAGACGCAAGTACGACGTTTTGGTAATCGGTTCCGGCGGTGGAACCAAAATCTCGACTCCCGCCAGCAAGCTCGGTCTGAAGGCTGCCATTATCGAGAAGGATCGACTGGGCGGCACCTGCTTGAATCGCGGCTGCATCCCCTCCAAGATGCTCATCCATCCGGCCGAGGTGGCCCACGCCATAGACACCGCCGATACCTATTTCATCAAATCGAAGGGTTACGAGGTCGACTTCAAGGCGTTGGTGAAGGAAACGGCCGCAACCATCGATGAAGAGTCGGACAGCATTTTGCCGGGCTATCGCGCCAACGAGAACCTGGATTATTACCACGGCACCGCGCGCTTTATCGGCGAACGCACCCTTACGGTTCGCGGCTTTGAACTGGAAGCCGACAAGGTCTATATCGCTACCGGTTCGCGCCCGCAAATTCCCAATATTCCCGGCCTGGCCGATGTCCCTTTCATGACCAGCACCGAAGCCCTGCGCCTGGAAGAGCAACCCAAAAAGCTGATCGTTTTGGGCGCGGGCTATATTGCCACAGAACTGGCTTTTTACTTCTCCGGTTTGGGGACCGAGGTCCACGTGCTGGTGCGCTCTATCATGCTGCGCGGTACCGACAACCAGGTGCGCGAGCATTTCGAAGAAGTCTTCCCCAAACGCTGTAATGTCCACATGGGTTTCGTACCCGAATCCGTCAGTTACAAGAACGGCATCTACACCATCCCGGTCAAAGGCCGCAACGGCGAGCGAAAGGTCATGGAAGCGGATGCCCTGTTGATCGCTACCGGCGTGGTGCCCAACAGCGAATTACTGGACCTGGACAAGGCCGGGGTAGCTGTCGACGAGAAAGGTTTCATCAAGGTAGACGATCGCCTGCGAACCACTGCCCCCAACACCTGGGCGCTGGGCGACGTGGTGGGTAACTACCTGTTTCGGCACTCGGTCAATCACGAGGGCGAGTACCTGTTCCGCACCACGGTTCAGCACCAGATCGACGAACCTGTCGATTACGGCGCCATGCCGTTCGCGGTGTTCTCTTCCCCCCAGGTCGCCGGCGTGGGCGAGACCGAGGAACAGCTTAAAGAACGCGGCGCCGATTACGTGGTGGGTCTCAACAAATATTCCGCCAGCGGTATGGGCATGGCCTTACGCGCCGACGAGGGCTTCGTCAAATTACTCGTAGACCGCAAGGATCGCCGAATCCTGGGCTGCCACATCATCGGCCACGAGGCTTCGGTATTGATTCACCAGGTAATCACGCTAATGCAGCTGAAAGGTACCCTGGACCAACTGATGTCCACCATTTTCATCCATCCCTCGTTGAACGAAATCGTGCGCAACGCGGGCCGCAAAGCGCGCGCGGCATTGGACGGCTGAGGCTCTTCCTTTCGTCTCATATTGTTCGAGTTGTGTGAGCGTTGTCTTTTCCTGCGAGCATAAAATGCGGAGCCTGCATATGGCGGTTTTCGCGCCGGCTTGCGCTACACATCGCGGTACACTATTGTTGTCAGTGACTTAGTCACATTCATCAGCGCAGATATGTCCATTGGACTCGGGGCTCATCGACATATTCTGCCGCAGAGAAGCATTGACCCCCGCGTACATCGATGTATTCGATTTTGAAGAATCATGTACCCGCCCGAATATCAACCTATTCGGTCCGAAACAAAGATCGTTCCACACGAACCAGGTCATTTTTGCCTTGGAGGATCGTTGGAAGAGCTCCGATAACCACGTTTTGCCCGTGGAACGTCGATGTTTCCCCCCGCAGAACCTACCCGCGAGCCGAGGAGAAGGTTGTCAGGGGTCCGACAACCACACGGAAATGCATATATGCCGATGTGCACCGGGGACTATCTTTCTTCCAAGTAAAATACATCGATGTCAGGACGGGTCGATGTTTCTCCGGGTTCTATAGGTTGTTATTTGTCCGGGTCTATCCTTCTTCCAATCTCGAAAGAAGGACAGACCCGGGGCGACATCCTTCTTTCGCTTCGGATAGACGGTTGTTCGCAAGGGCGCAAGCTTCCATGGCCGAGAATATTCCCTTGTTGGGCGGGGACGAACCTTGTCTTGGAGAGAATGATAGGATGTTTCGATGGGCGCGGGCAGCTTGTACGTCCAAACCGGAGGTCATCGCCGAGGTCCGGCAGTTGTTTCCGCAAATAACCACACGCGCCTTTGACCGGCAATCATCTCATCAACTCTACCCGGCAGATCGATGCTACTTTCGGGCAGTTGTCGCACTCTTGTGCTAATCTAATAAGAGCTTTAAGGAATATCGGGCGTTGGGTTTGCCCGACGACGGAGGTTATCCTCGTGGCAGAACTATTCGGGCCTTCCCTGGCGACGCATCTCGATACCATCTTTGCCGAAATTGCCCGGTCCCAATCCATCTACGGCTACCCCTTGAACAAGGTGTATCGACCCGATCCCGATTGCGATATCTCCGTCAGCTTCCACGGCAAGCCCGCCGCCACGCCGCTGGGTCCCGCTTCCGGGCCGCATACCCAGATGGTGCAGAACATCCTGCTCGCGTTCCTGGGCGGCAGCCGTATTATGGAATTGAAAACCGTCCAAATCCTGGACGAACTGGACATCCCCAGACCGTGTATCGACGCCCGGAACATCGGCTTCAATGTGGAATGGAGCCAGGAGCTGACACTGGATGACTCCTATAATGAATATATCAATGCCTGGATCTTGCTCAAAATCCTGGAGCACGAGGGCATTCCCGGTTTCCCCGCCGGCGATCCCTTCTACCATACCGTCTTCGACATGTCCGTGGGTTACGACCTGAAAGGCATCTCCTCGCCACGGGTTACCGGCTGGATTCAGCGCATGAAAGACGCCGGGCCGGCCATTGGCGAACGTCTGGCCGCGCTCCCCCCGCGTTATGCCCGCTTCCGCGATCTGGACATCGATCCCCATGTCAGCAATACGCTTACCCTGTCTACCTTTCACGGTTGTCCCCGCGACGAAATCCAGGGCATCGTGGAATACCTGGTCGGCGAGCTGGACCTGGACGTACTGGTGAAGATGAACCCCACCCTGCTGGGTCACCAGTACGTCCGCAAAACGCTGAATGAGCAAATGGGCTACCGTCATATCAAGCTTGATCCGCACGCTTTCGAGGCCGATCTTCAGTTCACCGAGGGCATCGCCATGCTACACCGCCTGCGCAAATTCGCCGCCGAGCGCGGTCGCCGCGTGGGCGCCAAGTTCACCAATACCCTGGTGGTCAAGAACCACGACAATATGTTCGGTGAAGAGGAGATGTACCTGTCCGGCCAACCCCTGCACGTCATCAGCATGAACACCATGCTGGCCGTGCGCCGTGAGCTGGGACCCGAAATGCCGGTTTCCTTCTCGGCCGGCATCGACGCCAAAAACTTCACCGACGCCGTCTGCTGCGGCATGGTCCCCGTGACCACCTGTACCGACCTGCTGCGCAAAGGCGGCTACACTCGCCAGGTCCGTTACCTGAAGAACTTGGAGCAGGCGGTCAAGAGCGCCGGCTTCTCGAAGCTTGACGACCTGTTGCGGCATCGTGCCGGGTTCCGCGAGAGCGCCGACCGGGGAGCCGCGGGTCTGGCTTTTGCCCAAAAACTGGTGCCCGACCTGGTCGATCAGCCCCGTTATCACCACGCCGCCAACGACAAACTACCCAAAAAGGTGGGCACTCGCCTCGACTTCTTCGATTGCCTCACTTGCAACATCTGCCTGCCGGTCTGCCCCAACGCCGCCAATATCTCGCTGCCCGTGGGCAAACAAACCGTTGCTACCTGTAACTACGAACTTCAGGGCGGCGGGCTGATCGCCGTGGAACAGGACACCCTTCAATTGGAGAAACCCGCGCAAATCGCCAACCTGGCCGATTTCTGCAACGAGTGCGGCAACTGCGAGGTTTTCTGTCCCGAGGACGGCGGGCCGCAGATATTGAAGCCCCGTTTCTTTAGTTCTCGCGAGACCTGGCGGCGTTTCAACACCTACGACGGCTTCTGTTTCCCGGAACCGAACGATATGTTGGGCCGCTTGGACGGCGTGGTCTACCGCCTGGTTCAAGAGGACGCGGGCATGCGGCGCTTCATGGCTCCCGGCGGCGAAATCCTGTTGTCGCAGGACGACAAACCGCTGGAACATCATCTGGACGGCGATCGCCTGGACATGGGGCCTTATTACCGCATGAAGCTGCTCTTCGAGGGCTTTCAGAAAGAAAACGGATACGCGGCCGCTCACCTGAACGCGGTGCGCCCGGCAGGAGAGAATTGATGGAGTTTATACTCAACGGCGAAAAGCACACCTACCACGGCGACGGCGAACGCGGTCTGCTCAGTTACCTGCGCGATGACCTGGGCATCACCGGTACCAAGGACGGCTGTAACGGCCAGGGCAGTTGCGGCTGCTGTATGATCCAACAAAACGACCGGGCGGTCCTGGCTTGTCTGCTGCCCATGAAGAAAGTCGCCGGTACCCGCATCACCACCGTCGAGGGTTTGGAACCCTCCTGGCGGGAAGACATCGGCAATGCTTTCGCGGCGAAGGGCGGCATCCAATGCGGGTTCTGCATTCCCGGTTTCGTAATGTCGGCCAACGTGCTTTTGGAAAAGGAAGCGACGCCCTCCCGCGACCAGATCGTCAAGGCCGTCAACCGCAACCTCTGCCGTTGTACCGGCTACGCCAAGATCATCGATGCCGTGGAAACACTGGCCGATCATAAAAGCCGGGGCCTGCGCGTGGAGAAACCCAAGGGTAGCGGCAAAGTGGGCACGCCCCAAGCTAAATACGAGGCGGTCGAAACCACCATCGGCAGCCGTCCTTTCGTGGCCGACATGAAGCTGGACGGCATGCTCTACGGCGCACTGGTCTTCAGCGAGCACCCGCGAGCGCTGGTCAAGTCAATCGATACCACCCGAGCAGCGGAACAGGCGATCGCGGTCTTCACGGCCAACGACATTCCCGGCGACCGGCACATCGGCCTGATCGTCAACGACTGGCCGTTGATGATTGCGCCGGGCGAGGAAACCCGCTATGTGGGCGATATCCTGGCCGGGGTGGTGGCGGAAAGCGAGGCGGCGGCCAGAGCGGCAGCGGCCCTGGTTGCCGTGGATTACGAAGTTCGGGAACCGGTCACCGATCCCTTCAAGGCGTTGGAAGACGACAGCCCGCGTGTGCATGAACAAGGTAATCTGCTTGCCGTCAGTCGAGTTCAACGCGGCGGCGATGTCGATGCCGCGCTGGCCGCATCCGCCCACGTGGTGCGGCGCCGTTACCAGACGCAACGCATCGAACACGCTTTCATGGAGCCCGAATGCGCCGTTGCGGTTCCCGGCGAGAACGGTGCGGGGCCGCTGGTCTATTCCCAAGGCCAGGGCGCTTATGAAGACCGCAAACAGGTGGCGCGCCTGTTGGGGCTGGCCGAGGATCAAGTACGTATCATCCAGGTCCAGAACGGCGGCGCTTTCGGCGGCAAGGAAGACCTGAGCGTCCAGGGCCACGCCGCGCTTTTCGCCCACAAGCTGGGTAAACCGGTGCGGGTGAACATGACCCGCGAGGAATCGCTGCTGTTCCACCCCAAACGGCATCCCATCACCCTGGACTATGCGCTGGGTTGCGACGCGTCGGGCAAACTGACCGTGGTCAAGGCCGACATCGTGGGCGACACCGGCGCCTACGCATCGGTGGGCATGAAGGTGCTGGAACGCGCGGTAGGTCACGCCACGGGCGCCTATACGGTGCCCACGGCCGATGTGCGCGGTCGCACCGTATACACCAACAACATCCCCTGCGGCGCCATGCGCGGCTTCGGGGCCAATCAGGCCACCTTTGCCGTGGAATGCGCCGTGGACGAATTGTGCGAGTTGGGCGGTTTCGATCGCTGGCAGTTCCGCTACGACAATGCCATCGACAACGGCGACCGCACGGCCACGGGCCAGATCATTCAAGGCGGCGCGGGCGTCAAGGCCACCCTGGAAGCCGTCAAGGACGCCTTCTACGCGGCCGATTACGCGGGCCTGGCTTGCGGCATCAAGAACACGGGCATCGGCAACGGCATGGCGGACGACGGAACCTGCCGCATCGACATCGTCAGCGCGGACAAAGTGGTGGTGCACCACGGCTGGACGGAAATGGGCCAGGGCGTGCATACCATGGCGGTTCAGATGCTGTGCGAGGAAACGGGCCTGGACCCGGAGATAGTGGAAGTGTGCATCGACACCCAAGCTGAAACCCCGTGCGGCATGACCACGGCCTCCCGCGCCACGGCCATCGTGGGCAACGCGGTCATCGACGCCTGTCGCAAGCTGAACGCCGACCTGGAAACCCAATCCCTGGCTCAATTGGCGGGCAAGAGTTACCGGGGTAAATGGATCTGCGATTGGACCACCAAACCGGGCAAGGACGACAGCAACCCGGTTACCCACTTCGCCTACAGCTACGCCACACAACTGGTGGTCTTGAACGAGAAGGGCAAGATATCAAAGGTGGTGGCGGCGCACGATGCCGGGAAAGTTATCAATCCCATGCTCTTCGAGGGCCAGATCGAGGGTTCGGTGCACATGGGCCTGGGCTACGCGATCACGGAAGATTTCCCCATGGAAGGCGGTCACCCCGTCTCCACGCTGCTGAGCAAATGCGGCGTCCTGCGCGCGCGCCGGACCCCGCCTATCGAGGTCATCGGCGTAGAGGTGCCGGACCCGCACGGCCCCTACGGCGCCAAGGGCGTGGGCGAGATCGGCCTGGTGCCCACGGCGGGCGCGGTCGCGAACGCCCTCTACCAGTTCGACAAACAACGCCGCACGCAATTGCCGCTGAAGGTGCGTCACCTGGTCTGATGAATCAGGGTCTCGATGAAGCGAAGCCTGGAACCGAGCAGGCGATCATACCGCCTATCGGTTCTCTTCGTATGTAGTGGAGACAGCCTTATGGACAACCACTTATTGGAGAGCCGAATGACCCGTAATCTACCCTCATCGATAACGCTGCGCTACTTTGACATCACCGGCCGCGCCCAACCCCTGCGCGACCTGCTGCACGATGCCGAGGTCGCCTTCGAAGACCATCGCGTGCCCAGGGAACAGGCCGTTAACGGCGAATGGGTGGAGCAGGCGAAAGACCCGGCGCTGGGCGGCCCGTACGGCACGCTGCCGGTGCTGCATTGGGGCGACTTCCAACTGGCCCAAACCGAGGCCGTGGCCTGGTTCCTCGGGCAGAAGTTGGGCTATGCGGGCGACGATGAACAAAGCGCGGCACTTTCCGCCGCGCTTTGCAGTCTGGGCCACCAGGACCTGATCATTCCCTTGGGGATGATGCTCTGGAGTCCGGTATTGAAACCCGATGCCGATCTCCGCGAGGCCGCCTCGCAAACCCTGATGTGGCTACAGCGGCACCTGGTTTCCCTGGAGCGTCAACTGGAAACCGGCGGGCAAGCTTACCTCCTGGGCGCCGAGCCGACGGTGGGCGACTTCTTCGCTTTTGAAGGCGTGGACGCCGTTGCCGAACTCTACGGCGGGCGGACTTTGGAACCCTTCCCCAACCTTCAGGCCTGGCGGCAGCGTATCCTGAAGCGCCCTCGTTTAAAAGATCCCCTTGCCAATCGTCCAACCTTCTTTTGCAGTTGCTCGTCAGAGGCGGAAACCCGGGACCGGCTCAAAGAATGGTTTCACTGATTTAGACATTCCAACCTTCGGGCAGGCGGTAGGCCATGCGTTCGGTGTTGTGGGCCGCGCCGCATGCGCCGTCCGGGGCCATCAAGATAATGCCGCCCCTGCCGCCGACCCGATTCTCCAGGTGCGCGACCGCTTTTTGAGCCGCGAGCTTGGGACCGGACTCCGCCAGAGCGTGTAATCCCACCATGGCCATGGAAGAACGCATGATGCTTTCTCCCCAACCGGTACAGATGACAGCGCCCAGTTGGTTGTCCGCGTAGAAACCGGAGCCGATGATCCCGGCGTCGCCGACCCTGCCGGCCTGCTTGTACAAGGTGCCGCCCGTGGAGTTGCCCGCGGCCAGGTTGCCTTCGCGGTCCATGGCGATCGCGCCCACGGTGTCGTGACCTTTCGGCACCCAAACGGTTTCCAGCAGTTCCCGGTCGCCGCCGGCAATGCGCGCATAGGCTTCCCGCTCCCGTTCGATAACGTGGTGGTCTTCCGGCACCATGGGGAACCCGGCCTGTTCCGCCAGGCGGTGTGCGCCGTCTCGGGTGAAAATACAGTGTTGGGTTTGCTGCAAGACGTGCCGGGCAAGGTCGATGGGATTCTTGACCCTATTGACGCCGAGCACCGCGCCGCTTTCCAACTGCCGGCCCTCCATCAGGCCGGCTTCCAACTCAACCTCGCCCTGATCATTCAGGAAGGAGCCGTAACCCGCGTCAAACGTGGGATCGTCCTCCATCACGCGGACGGCCGCGCACAGACCCTCCACCGCGGAACCGCCCTCCCGTAAAACCTTCATGCCGGCCGTCCAGGCCGCTTCACAGCCCCGCGCATGGGCATCCCACAACGCATCGGGGATATTCCACGCCCCGCCGTGCACCGCTAGAAAAACCAAAGTAACCTCCCCTGGGCGCGCACGAATCCCGCGTGCATCCCAAGCGAAGCGACGAAGGAGCAAGCGCGAATCACTCCCCGGTCACGTAAGAAACTCGCGCTCGTTCCTTCGTCACATCGCTTGAAGTGCACGCGGGATGCGTGCGCGACCGGGCTATGCCTCATCCCGAGTCCAGACCACCAGGTCGGAGTTGAGAATAACCTTCCCGTAATCTGCATACATGGGCAGGAAGGTCTCGCGCTGATTGAAGAAATCGGAAACGCGCAGGCTCTCCTTGGGCAAGGTACTGTACACCACGCCTTCCAGTTCCCGGCCGTTGGTAAAGCGCACCGTCACCTTTTGCGGTTTCAGCATCAGCTTTTCTTCCAGCACCCGGTGGTCGTCCTCCGAACTGCGCAGGTAGATGAGGCGGTTCTTGTTCAGCAGCATGTAGCCGCCGTCCTCTTCGTGGAAGGGGAAGAAGCCTTCTTCCTTCTGGTTCAGGAAATCTTCCAGTCGAGGCGTACCCGTATAGGAGAGCAGGTTCTCGCTGATGAAGATGCTGCCGTCCAACTCCGATCCGTCGCTGAGAACCACCGTCACTTCCACGCTGATCTTGGGGACCTGATATGTCATGGCCGCCTCCCTATGCCGAGTGATCTGAGCTACCGACATCTTAACACAACGCACCGCTCACGGATTTGGGATTGCGAATTTTGCGGAACGGCCGATGGGAGAAACGTAACCGCCCAACCGGGGTTCGCATCACCCGGAAAGCCCCGAAATCCCATACCGTCCGACGCGAACAAGGTTATAATGTACATGAATTCCTGATTCGATAACCGGTCAAGCATCGTGCCGAGGAGCCGATGTGACCGTTAAATAACAAAGGTACGAGGCTCATGGCGAAAATCGACGGTTTCTTTCGACTGATGGTTTCCGAGGGTGGCAGCGACCTGCACCTGGCTGTCGGCAACAAACCCATGATTCGGGTAGGCGGCGAACTGCGCACGATCGAGTATCACGAACTGGGTCAAGACGAATTACAGACCATGCTCTACGAGATCTGCCCGGAAGACAAGCAAAAGGTATTCGAGGAGACGGGCGACCTGGATTTCGGTTACGAAATACCGGGCGTGGCGCGCTTCCGTTCCAACTTCTTCATGCAGAAGTGGGGCGTGGCCGGGGTGTTCCGGCAAATCCCCAGCGAGATCCTGACGGCGGAACAGTTGGGCCTGCCCGACATCTGCCTGAAATTGTCCATGCTCAAGAAGGGCATGGTGCTGGTGACCGGTCCCACGGGCAGCGGTAAGTCGACCACCCTGGCGGCCATGCTGGACTACGCCAATAAAAACCGCACCGATCACATCCTGACCCTGGAAGACCCCATCGAATTCGTGCATACGTCCAAGTCTTGCCTGGTCAATCACCGCGAGATCGGCGCGCATACCAAAAGTTTCGCGTCTGCCCTGCGCGGCGCGTTGCGCGAGGACCCGGACATCATCCTGGTCGGGGAAATGCGCGACCTGGAGACCATCGAGTTGGCCATCGAGGCGGCCGCCACCGGCCACCTGGTTTTCGGCACGCTACACACCATGAGCGCCATGAAAACCGTGGACCGCATCGTGGAAGTCTTCCCCGCCAACCAGCAGGAACGCATTCGCGTCACCCTGGCCGATGTCTTGAAAGGCGTCATCGCCCAGAACCTGTTCAAGCGCATCGACAAAAAGGGCCGTTGCGCCGCGCTGGAGATCCTGGTGGTCAATAACGCCGCTTCCGCCACCATCCGCCAGGACAAGACACACCAGTTACTGAGTATCATGCAGACGGGTAAGAAAAGCGGCATGCAAACCCTGGACGACGCCATTCAGGGCTTGCTGGACAAGGGCTGGATCTCGGTAGAGGAAGCCTTCGAGAAATGCATCAACAAGGAACGCTTTGCACCCCTGCTCAAGGAGCCGCCCGACGAA
>JAAUYB010225274.1_pt1 | contig 18282 bp, 14 predicted proteins | sample 7278071 | NCBI WGS metagenome assembly JAAUYB01 (sample SAMN14350121, study PRJNA611818) | marine sediment metagenome | isolation source: surface marine sediment (1.8m) | place: French Polynesia: Moorea | collected 2018-08
ATCTGGACCGGATCGCCCGCATCGGCGCGGCGGCCCAGGTCCAGATTGTTGGTACCGAGGACAGGTAGGATGCGCGCGGGATGCGCCAAGAGCCAGGCAATCGCAACGGCCGCCGCGTCGGTGCCGGTCTGATCGGCGATGCGGGTCATGTCCGCCACCAGATCGGCATGGCGGTTGTCGAAAAACATCGCCCCACCGCCCAGCGGCGACCACGCCATTGGCGGAACGCCGTGACGCTGGAGAAAGGCGAGATCACCGTTGGTGAAAGCCTCATGCGCCAGAAGGCTCATCTCGATTTGGTTTGTGGCCAGTGGCGTGGTCATCGACGCCTGCAACAGCTTCCAATCCCAGGGGCGGAAGTTTGACACGCCGACAGCGCGGACCTTGCCGGCGGCCACCACCTCATCGAGCGCGGCGCCGGTTTCACAGGCGTCCATCAGCGGGTCGGGCCGGTGGATCAGCAAAAGGTCGATCTCATCGATGCCCATCAGCCGCAGCGAATGATCGACCGAAGACAGGATATGCGCGCGGCTGGTGTCATAGTATTTCACCCGCGCTTTGGCATAGCGACCTGCGGGCGCCACGATATCGCATTTGGTGACGATCTCTATCTTGTTGCGCAGCGCAGGCGTGAGCGCCGCGCCCATGATCTCTTCGGCCATGTAGCCGCCATAAATGTCGGCCTGATCCATGGTGGTGATGCCCTGATCCAGGCAGGCGGCGATCTTGTTGCGGACATGCTCGGGCGAGGTGTCGGTGTCATCACCCAAACGCCACATGCCATAAACAATACGGCTCAGCTCCAGATCGTCATTCAGTCTGATGCGGTCCATCCGCGGGTCCTTTGTCCTTTTGTGACCCCGCCCCGGGCTTGACCCGGGGCCTCATGTGTTTTGGGCCTGAGGTCCCGGGGCAAGCCCGGGACGGGTATTCTAGCGTCTTTCTCCTGCGCCCAGAGGCGTCATCGGGGTATCTGCGGGCACGCGGCCATAGGCCTGCGGCAATGAACAGGTCTTCATCTGCGGCAACACCCGGCTGCCGAAATGCCGGCATTCATCGATATGCGGATAGCCCGACAGAATGAAGGCCCGGATGCCCATCTTGTGGTATTCATGCAATTCGCTCAACACCTGATCTGTGCTGCCGACCAAGGCCGCCCCACATCCCGACCGCGCGCGGCCCACACCGGTCCAGAGATGCTGCTCGATGAACCCTTCCATGTCCGCCAGTTCGCGGTTCTTGGCCTGATGCGACACCCCCAACGAGCCCGAATCCAGCGCCCGTTCGCGGATCGCCCGCCCCTGTTCGTCATCCAGCTGGCTGACGATATGTTCGGCCCATTCGCGCGCCTCCTGTTCGGTGTCGCGCACAATCACATGCACGCGCAGGCCGTAATCCAGCGTCCGCCCGTAACGCTCGGCTACCGCATGCACGTCTTTCATCCGCTGGCTCAGCGCCTCGCGGGTTTCGGGCCACATCAGGTAGACGTCGCAATGCTGGCCACAGAGCTCCAGCGCCGCCGGACTGTAACCGCCGAAATACAAAAGCGGCCCACCGGTCTGGTAGGGCCGCGCCGGATCGGTCGTGAGACCGGCCGAGAAATCATAGACCTCGCCCTTGTAAGTGATCTCATCCTGCGTCCAGGCTTGTTTGAGGATCCCCACCACCTCGCGGGAGCGTTGATAGCGATACCCACTGTCGGCCTTCTCCCCCGGAAAATCAGACGAGATGATGTTCACCGTCAGCCGCCCTTCCAGCATGTGATCCAGCGTCGCGATAGTGCGGGCCAGCATGATGGGCTGCATCTCGCCACAGCGCACCGCGGCCAGCATATTGATCTTCTCGGTGATTGGCGCGCAGCCGGCGACAAAGCTCAGCGTGTCCTGGCCAACCTGGTAGGAGGACGGGCAGAGAATATTGCGAAATCCCTGCGCCTCAGCCTCTTTCACAATCGCCGAACAATGCGCAAAAGACGACCGCAACCGCCCCTCGGGCACACCCAGGTATTCATAATCGTCCGAACAGAGCGCGGAAAACCACGACACCTCGGCCGCATCCAGATCGGGGGAGGTGATGGGAACGATCGTCATAAGATGCCCTTGGGATGCGTCATTTTCTATTGCGTAGCACCGGGTTTGATGTAGATCAATAGTGTATCAATTCTTTCGGGACGCCCGTGAAAAACCGCCATGCCCTGCCGCTCTACGTGCAGCTTTCGGAAATGCTGATCCGAGAGATCCATGCCGGGCGGCTGGTGGATGGCGAACGCCTACCGCCCGAACGCGACTATGCCGAGGCGCTGGGCACCTCGGTCGGCACCCTGCGCAAGGCCTTGGCGGATCTGGCCGACAAGGGCCTGTTGGAGCGGGTGCAGGGCTCCGGCAATTACGTGCGTGCCAAGCCGGATGTTCAGTCGGTTTATGCGTTTTTCCGGGTCGAGCTCATCGAGGGCGGCGGGCTGCCGACAGCCGAATTGCTTTCCGTGGACCGGGTGGCCAAACCCGCGGATCTGCCCGCCTTTGGCAGCAGTGACGCCGCCCACCGCATCCGGCGCCTGCGCCGCCTGAACGGGCAGCCGGCGGTGCTGGAAGAAATCTGGCTCGACGGCAGCTATGCCAACACGCTGGTGGCCGAGGATTTGTCGGAATCGCTCTACCTCTACTATCGCGAACACCTTGGCCTCTGGATCACGCGCGCTGAGGATCGGCTGACGCTCGGCACCGTGCCGGACTGGCGCAGCGCGGCATTTGGGCCGCAAGCCGGTGCTGCCTGCCTGATGGCGGAACGGATCACCTGGGCACAGGATGGCGCGCGGGCCGAGGTTTCACGCAACTGGATCGACACCAACATCGCGCGCTACGTTGCGCGCATCACATAATGGGGCAGGCCGTGCAGGACATCGTCAATTACGGGATCATCGGCTGCGGGATGATGGGGCAGGAGCACCTGCGCAATATCGAGCTGCTGCCCGGTGCCCGCGTCACCGCGATCTATGAGCCGAATGAGATTATGGCCAACGCCGCCAAGGCCATCGCCCCCAACGCCCGGCTTTGCGTGTCGCTGCAGGATCTGCTGGCGTTCGAGGGCCTCGATTGCCTGCTGGTTGCCAGCCCCAACCATCTGCATGTGGCGCAGCTGGAGCAAATCGCGCAGACCCATCCGCTGCCGCTCTTGATGGAGAAACCGCTATATACCGATCCGGCGGATGCCGACCGGATTCAGGCGCTGATGGCCAGTTATCCGGCGCCGATCTGGGTGGCGATGGAATACCGCTATATGCCGCCGATCCAGACCCTGATCGACGAGGTCACCCGCGCCACCGGCGGCGTCACCATGCTCAGCATCCGCGAACACCGCTTTCCCTTTTTGCCCAAGGTTGGCGATTGGAACCGCTTTAACCGCAACACCGGCGGCACGCTGGTGGAAAAATGCTGTCACTTCTTCGATCTGATGCGCCTGATCCTTGGCGCGGATCCCGTCCGCGTCATGGCCAGCGCCGGGCAAGAGGTGAACCATCTCGATGAACGTTACGCGGGTGAGGTCCCCGATATCTGGGACAGCGCCTTTGTCATCGTCGACTTTGCCAATGGCAAACGCGCCATGCTCGAGCTGTGCATGTATGCCGAGGGTAGCCGCTATCAGGAAGAGATCTGCGCCGTCGGCCCCGCCGGCAAGATCGAGGCGTTTGTGCCCGGCCCCGGGCGGTTCTGGCCCACCCATCTGGGTGCGCCACCGGTGGCACAGGTCATCGTCAGCCCGCGCCAGCCGAAAGGGCCGCAGACCGTCGATATCCCGGTTGATCCCACCCTGCTGGAGGCCGGCGATCACAATGGATCGACCTTCTACCAACACCTGCGCTTTCTTGAGGTGGTGCGAAATGGGCACAGTCCAGAAGTCACGTTGCAGGATGGCGCCTGGGCGGTAAAAATCGGCCTCGCAGCGCAGCAATCGGCCGAAACCGGGCAGGCCGTGGCGCTATAGGGACAAACGCCAGATCTGGGTGAGTTGTTGATTTTCGACAACAAAATCTGCGTCCCGCGGGCGATTCGCAAAGGCGCGGAAAAAAGAACCTATGAATTGTGGCGAAAATGAGTTAACCCCAAAACAAAAGAAACAAGGCCGCCAATAATAAAAAACCAGGTGGCCAAGAGGTAGAGCGGTGTAACCATGAATGCGATTGATTTCGTAATCCGCACCCGTGCGGGTGCAGTTGAACGTGGCCAGGTCGGCGGTACTGACCAGACCTTTGTCATTCCGGCCGGAACCGGCAACGACATTTCCCTCAATATCCGATCGTCCGACCTGCGAGGTTACGACCGCGCCGGCAACGATCTGCTGATCACCCTGGCGGACGGCCGGGTGGTGGTGCTCGAAGGCTATTTCGCCGCCGGCGCAGAGGGCGGCAACCGGCTCTTTCTCAGCTCTGGTGGGCAGCTGAACGAGGTGACCTTCCCGGAATCCGATGGCGGCACGCTTTACGCGGCATACGGGCCGACCGAGACCTGGGACAAGTGGAGCCCCTCGGACGCGCTGATCTTTGTCGAAGACCCAACCGTGATGTCGCCGCATGACGTGGCCTCGGCCGCTTATGACGACGAAGAGGTCAGCATGCTGGGCGCCGCAGCGCTGGGCGGCTCCGGTCTCTTGGGTGCGGCCGGCGCCGGCGCGGCCCTGCTGGGCGGCGCCGCCCTTTTGGGGGGCGACGATGACGATGGCGGCGGCAGCGGCGGATTTGGCGGCGGCGATGATGGCGGCGGCGACGATGGTGGCGGTGACGATGGCGGCGGTGACGATGGTGGCGGTGACGATGGCGGCACCTGGATCCCCCCTACCGTAGACGAACCCGATTCCAGCATCTCGGTCGGCGGCGACGATCCGACGATCATAATCACCGGCACGGGCAACCCCGGCTCGGTTGTCGAAGTCACCATCGGTGACGAAACCGTCACCGGCATTGCCGACGATGACCGCACCTGGGAAGTGGTGTTCGAGGGCGAAGACTTCCCCGAAGACGGAGATCACGGCGACGCGGTTGTTGTGGTGACCGACCCGGATGGCACGGTGACCGACCTTGACGGGCCCTACATCATCATCGACACCACCCCGCCGATGATCGATATCGACGCCGGTACGCAATCCACAGGCGATTTCTTTAACGGCGACACCCATCCCGGCGGCGTCACCATCAGCGGCACGGCCGAGGCCGGTGTCACGCTGGAGGTGACCGTCGAGGGGCAGACCGACACGGTGATTGTCGGCGCCGACGGCACCTGGACATTCACGTATGATTCCAGTGTCTTGCCGGCGGGCGAATACGAAAGCACGGTGACGATCACCGCCACCGACAGCTTTGGCAACGCCACAACGACGACCGATGTGATCATCATCGACACGGTCCCACACCCGCTTGAGATCGACGCGGTGGGTGGTGACAACCTGGTCAACGGCGCTGAGGCCGAGGCCGGTTTTGCCATCACCGGCACATCGACTCCGGGCGCCACGGTGACGGTCAGCTTTGGCTCGATCACCCAGGACGTGGTGACCGGCGCCGATGGCAGTTGGACACTGAACGTAAGCTCGGTCGACTTCCCCGGTGGCGAATACACCACCACGATCACCGCCACGACGGTGGATGCCTATGGTAATGCCAGCGCGACCAGTTCCGAGGTGCAGATCGACACGGTCGGCGCGCTCGAGCTGACCAATACGCCGCTGACCGGCGACGATGTGATCAACGAGGCGGAATACAGCGCGGGCCTGACACTGACCGGCACCGCGCAGCCTGGCTCAACCGTCGAGGTGACCATCGAGGGCGTCACCCGCCCCGCCACGGTCGGCACCAGCGGCAATTGGAGCGTGACCTTCGGCGCCGGTGACCTGCCCGCAGGTACCTACAGCACCACCGCGACGATCACCGCAACCGATACGGCCGGCAATGTGGACACCACCTCGCACGGCTTTGTCGTCGACACCGAAACCGCGCTGACGGTTCAGACCGATAGTGTCGAAGGAGACGGAGTGGTCAACGCCGCTGAACATGCCGACGGCGTGATACTCACCGGCACAGCCGAGCCTGGCGCCACGGTCAACGTCACCATGGGCAGCGCCACGCGCCCGGCCACGGTGGCCGCCGATGGCAGCTGGACGGTGAACTTCCCCGCCTCAGACATCCCGCAGGGCGAAACCAGCCTGCCGGTGATGGCCACCGCCGTGGATGCCGCGGGCAACACTGCCACGGCCACGGGTGATGTGCAGGTCGACACCTTTGTGCGCAACTTCACCAACACCTCGACCCCGGGCGGGGCCGATGGTGTGATCAACGCCGAAGAAGCCGCGCAGGGCCTGACCCTGACCGGCACGTCCGAACCCGGCAGCACCGTTGTGATCGACCTTGGCGGGGTCACCATGCCCGCCAGCGTCGATGCGGGTGGCAATTGGACGGTCACCCTGGCCCCATCGCAGCTGCCCACGGGCGAACAGACTGTCACCCTGACCGCGACCGCGACGGATCCCGCCGGCAACACCGACACGCTGACCCAAAGCGTCCGCGTCGATACCGATGCCGGTATCCTGACCATCAGCCCCGAGCCGGTCGAAGGCGACGACATGGTCAACTTTGCCGAGGCTTCGGACGGTGTGGTGCTGACCGGCACCTCGAACCCCGGCCAGATGGTCACCGTCACGATGAATGGCGTCAGCCACAACGTGATGACCGATGCGGCGGGTATCTGGGTGGCGCCCTTTGCGGCGAGTGAGATCCAGCAGGGCACCTATACCGCTGACATCACCGCCACCATCACCGACAGCGCCGGCAACACGCTGACCCGGACCGACACGCTGAACTTCGACACGCAGGTCGACAACTTCACCACCAGCGCCAACCCGGTGGGCGGCGACGGCGTGGTGAACGGCCAGGAAATCCTCGCCGGTGTCACCCTGACGGGGACCACCGAACCCGGGGCCACGGTCGAAGTGGTCTATGGCGGACAGGCCTTCAATGCGCAGGTCGACGGCCAGGGCAATTGGAGCGTCAATCTCAGCGCCGCCGCCCTTGCGCAGGGCGAATACACCGCCACGGCCGAGATCAACACCACCGACCGGGCGGGCAACACCGCGCAAACCACCACCAGCTTCGTGGTGGATACCGAGGTTAACCTGCTGAATACCTCCAGCACGCCTGTGGCGGGCGATGGTGTGGTCAACGCCGAAGAGGCAATGCAGGGCATCACCCTGACCGGCCAGGTCGAACCGGGCTCTACCGTGATGGTCACGCTCAACGGGGTACAGCATGTCGCCACCGTCTCCGCCAATGGCGGTTGGAGCGTCGACATCCCACCGAGCTCGATCCCGCAAGGGACCGGCGACGCACAGGTGCTGGTCGAGGCGACAGATGCCGCCGGCAACACCCGCAGCATCACTGAAACGCTGTCGATCGACACTGATGTGCCTTCGGGCATCAACTGGGAAGGTTATTCGCGCGACCACACCGGGGTTACCGGGATCACCATCGACACCACCAGCAATGATGTCGAACTGGGTCACCTGGTCTTTGATGCCAACGGTGTTCCGGGGATCGAAGCGGTGCAGACGCAAAGCTTTGACAACACCTTCTCCGGCCAGACCACGCATCTCTTTACCCAAGGGCCGGTGGCTGATGGCTCCCACCTTGTGGTGACCGAAACCGACGCGGCGGGCAACATGGCGGGCACCTACCTGGTGACCGACGATCTCACCACCTCTGAGGTCACGATGAGTGACGCGGTGGCCGACGCCCTGTCAGAGCACCAGATCGACACCATCGACCTGACCTTTGCCGAAGACAGCCGCCTGACGATCACCGAAGCGCAGCTGACGGCGCTGTCCTCGACCACCGATACGCTTCTTGTTCTGGGTGGTGCGGATGACGGTGTCACGATCACTGGCGCGCAGGCGGTGGGCACCACCACGCAGGACGGCAACACCTTCAACGTCTTCTCGCTGGGTGACGCGACGGTTCTGATCGATGACGACATCAACAATGTCGTGATCTGATGTACGAGTAACGTCCGGAGGCCCGGCTGAACCGGGCCCCGGATCCCGAAAAACGATAATCGCGCCGGTCACGGGGGCACGAAATGAGATTGAGCAGGCGGAGCCTGGGAGCCATCGCGGCCATCGCGGTCCTTCCAGGATGTATGAAAGACATGGGCGAGGGCACGGTCTCGCGCTTTCTGGGCGGTGAGCCGTCGGCGGCCACGCCCGGCCCGGGCGCGACCAAGGCGGTTGCGGTCAAACCCACCGATGCCTCGCCGATCATCGCATCGCTGCAAACGCGCCAGACCGCGCTGATCCCCGGCACGCCTTATGCCCGCGTCGCCGAGGCGGTCATGGCGTCCTCCTCCCGCGTGGCTGAGGCCGAGCTGCGGGTCGCGCAACTGCGGGCCGAGGCGGCGAAAAAGAACTGGCTGCCCAAGATCGGGCCACGGATTTCGCTGAACTCATTGGGCGAGCTGATCGCCGATCTGGTGCTGCAGCAGGTGCTCTTTGACAATGGCCGCAAACGCGCCGAGCGTGACCTCGCCAAGGCCAATGTCGAGATCGCCGCCGTCGCCATCGTCGAAGACAGCAACACCCGCGTCTATGAAGCGCTGAGCCGCTATCTGCGCGCCGAACAGGGGCGCGAGCTGCAAAAGCATCTTGGTACCGCTTTGGATGACATGCAGCATTTCCAATGGGTTATGAACGAACGGGTCAAAGGCGGCGTGTCGGACATGTCCGATCTCAACGTGCTGAACCAGAAGCTCGCCAATATCCGCGCCCGTTCCGGTGAGGCGCGCGAAAGCGTGACCACGGCCTTGGCCGAGCTTAGCGCCATGTCGGACCGGTCTCTGGAGGCCCTGCGCGGCCTCGGCGATCTGGGTCCGCGCAGCGCGAATGAGGCGCTGGGCGTGATCCGCGCCACCGCCGAACGCGACCGCGCTTTGGCCGAGGCGCGCATCGCCCGTGCCAGCCACCTGCCGGGGCTCAGCGCCACCGGGTCGGTCGGCGACAGCGGCGACAATTACGGGCTGGAGGTGACCACCGATCAGCTTTTTGGCCTGGGCACCATGGCCGAGTTCAAGGCCATCGAGGCCACGAAAGAGATCGCCGAACGCCGCATCGCTGAGGCGCGCGAGGACGCCGCGCGGGAAATCCAGTCGCAATCCCGCCAGCTTGAGGCCTATCAGCGCCAGGCGGCCGAGGCGCGCACGCTGACCGTTCAGGCCAAGCAAAACCTCGATCTCTTCCAGCGCCAATACGAAGGCGGGCAGCGCCAGGTGATGGACGTGGTCGGCGTCTATGAAACCTACGCCGCCGCCACCGAAAAAGAGATCGAGCTGAAATACAAAGCCGCCCGTGCCGCTTTGGAACTGGCACGCCTGCGAGGGGCCCTGGCCGAAGGGGCACGGATTTGACCGCAGCGCCGATCCTGTCCATGGCCCACCGCGCCAAGAACGCCGTGCTGCGCAGCGTGCCGAAACCTGTGGCGCGCCCGGCCAACGCCGCAACCCGCGCTCCACGCCACTCCGACCGCGCCCGCAACCGGGCCGAGTTGATCCGCGTGCTCGCCGGCCTTGTCGGTGTCGACGCCAAGGCGCCGGATATCCTCGAAGCACTGTCGCTGCATGCAGGCGACGGCGACAGCTATGACGCAAACGCGCTTAGCGCCGGCCTGCGCGCTGCGGGCATGGTCACCGAAACGCAAAAGCCGCAAACGCTGACCCCCGCGCTCTGGCCCGCACTGGCGCTGATGCGCAATGGCCAGGTGGTGCTGGTGCTCGACCAACACGACCGCGTCCTGACGATCTACGACAAACAAACCCCGGACCGCCGCAGCGAGGTGCCTTTGGCCGAGTTCGCCCCGGTCTTTTCCGGCACCGTCCTGCATGCCGAGGCCCCGGTGCAGACGCTCAGCGACACCCACGCCAAGGCCGACAACACCGATCATTGGTTCTGGGGCCAGTTCCATCGTTTCTCCCGCCAGTTCGGCGAGGTGGCGTTGGGCTCCTTCGTGTCGAACATCCTCGCCGTGGCCGTCGCGCTGTTTTCGCTGCAGGTCTATGACCGCGTGATCCCGCATCAATCGCAAAGCACACTCTGGGTGCTCGCCGCAGGCGCCGGCCTCGCCCTGCTGCTCGAAGGGTTCTTGAAAGTGGCCCGCTCTCAGCTCCTTGATGGTGCCGGGCGGCAGATCGAGATGGGGGTGCAGGGCCTCTTGATGGGCCGGCTCTTGGGGATGCGCTCGGACATCGCCGGGCGCTCGCCCTCGCAACTCTTTGCCGCGATGCGCGAATTCGGCTCGGTGCGTGAGTTCTTCACCGCCTCGACCGTTGGCGCGCTGGCCGATATCCCGTTTATCTTCGTCTTTCTGCTTCTCGTCTGGTCAATCGCCGGCAGCGTCGTCTGGGTTCTGATCGCCGGTGGCATCCTGATGGTCCTGCCGGGGTTCTTTCTGCAAAAGCACATGATCCGCCTGACCCAGGAAATGCAGGGCGCCAGCGCCAAGCAATCGCGGCTGTTGCAGGAAACCGTGGTTGAGCTTGACACCATCAAGACCCAGCGCGCCGAGGATCGCTTTGCCCGCATCTGGGAAGAGCTGACCGCCGTGCAGGCGCTGAAATCCTCGGAACAACGCCGTCTGGCGGCGATGCTGACATTCTGGAGCCAGGGTCTGCAACAGCTGACCTATGTCGGCGCCGTGATCACCGGCACCTACCTCGTGTTTGCCGGCGAATTCACCGTGGGCTCGATCATTGCCGTCGGCATCCTGACCTCGCGCACGCTGGCGCCGTTGACACAGCTGTCGGGGATCATGGCGCGTTGGGGCAATGTGAAATCCGCTTTGGACGGGCTCGACGGCGTGGCGCATGCCGATCAGGACCGCGCCGAGGCGCGCAGCTATCTGCGCCGCGACGGGCTGGAGGGCAAGTATGAGCTGCGCGAGGTGACCTTCCGCTACGATCCCGAGGGCGCGACGGTGCTGGAACTGCCCGCGCTGACCATCCAGCCGGGCCAGACCGTGGCCGTACTGGGCGCCAATGGGTCGGGCAAATCCACGCTCTTGAAGATGCTGACCGGGCTATATGCCCCCGGCAGCGGCAAGCTCTTGATCGACGGCACCGAAATGGCCCAGATCGACCCCCGCGACCTGCGGCGATGCATCGGCTATCTGGGCCAGGATGTGCGGCTCTTCCACGGTAGCCTGCGCGACAACCTCAACCTCAACCTGCTGGAACGCGACGACGACCGGCTCTACGAGGCGCTGGATTTCGCCGGGCTCGGCCAGTTCGTCAAGGCGCACCCCAAAGGGCTGGATTTGGACATCCGAGATGGCGGCGAAGGGCTGTCTGTGGGCCAACGCCAAAGCATCGGCTGGGCGCGGCTCTGGCTGCAGGACCCGGATGTGTGCCTGCTGGATGAACCCACGGCCGCTTTGGATCAGACGCTGGAGAAGACGTTGATTTCGCGGCTGGAACGCTGGCTGGATGACCGCACGGCGGTGATCGCCACCCACCGGGTACCGATCCTTGCGCTCGCCTCGCGCACGCTGATCCTCGCCAATGGCCGGATGGCGATCGACGGTCCGCGCGATCAGGTGCTCGATCACCTGCGCACCGCCGGACAGGGGGCCGCCTGATGACGACGACAACCACCAACCTGACCAGCCAACTGGCGCAAAACCTCAAAGGTCCGTCGCTGACCATCTGGCTGTGTGCCGCGTCGGTTTGGCTCTTCATCATCTGGGCGTCTTATGCCTGGATCGACGAGATTGTCCGCGCGGAGGGGGAGATCATCTCCTCCTCCCGCCCGCAAATCATCCAAAACCTGGAAGGCGGCATCCTCGCCGAGTTGCTTGTTAAGGAAGGCGACGAAGTGCTGCGCGGCGACGTGCTGGCGCGGCTGCATGGCACGCAATTTGCCTCCTCCGTCGACGATTTGCGCGATCAGATCACCGCCCTCGAGATCCGCCGCCTGCGGCTCGAGGCCGAACTGGCGGGGGCGTCCACATTCGACGTCCCCGCTTCTTTGGGTGGGCGGCTGCCGGCGATGCTGACCTCGGAACGCGCTTTGCTGCAGGCGCGGCAGTCGGATTTCGTCAGCCGCCGGGATGGGGCAAAACGGGTGCTGGATCAGGCGGCCTCTGAGCTGAAGCTGATGGAGGATCTGCTGGCCAAGAAGGTCGTCGCGTTGATCGAGGTGACCCGCGCCCGCAAGGCGCATGCAGATGCGCGGATCAAATATGACGAGATTGTCACGCAGACCGAACTGATGCGGGCGCAGGAATACTCCGACACGTTGAAAGAGCTGGCGACGCTGCGGCAGAACCTGAAAGCCAGCCAGGACCAGCTGAACCGGACGGTGTTGACCAGCCCGATGCATGGCGTGGTCAACAACCTCAACGTCACGACCATCGGCGGGGTGGTGCGGCCAGGTGAAGAGATCCTGCAGATCATTCCTTTGGACGAAGAGCTTTATGTCGAGGCGCAGGTGCGGCCGGAGAACATCGCGGGTATCCGCCCGGGGCAGGAGGCGACGATCAAGCTGTCGGCCTATGATTACACGATCTATGGGACGCTGAAGGGGCGGGTCGACGTGATTTCGGCCGACACGTTCAAAGATGAGCGCCGGCCCGAGGAAAGCGCGCATTACAAGGTGACGCTGCGGGTCGACATGACCAGCCTGACCGACCGACAGGCCCGGATCGAAATCCGCCCCGGTATGCAGGCGCAGGTGGAGCTGCACACCGGCGAAAAGACCGTGCTGCAATACCTGCTGAAACCGCTCTACAAATCCCGCGAGGCGTTCCGCGAGCCTTAGGCGGGGGTTTTCTCAAAAGGTGCGGCTGCGCCGCGCAGGATGACGCAGCCCCGCCTTCGGCGGAACTGCGCGCTGGCGCTTTTGGCGGGTGGTGCGCCCGGGTTTCCGCGCTTTGTGTTTTGTGGCGACGGGTGGGAGCCTCCGGCGGAGGTATTTTTTGAACCAGAGAAGAGGCAGGTCAGGTGGCGGTGTCGAGCCAGATGGTGACCGGGCCGTCATTGGTGAGGCTGACTTGCATATCGGCGCCGAAGCGGCCGGTGGCGATGGGGATGCCGTGGCTTTGCAGGGCAGCGGCGAAGTGTTGGTAGAGGCGTTCGCCGTCTTCCGGCGCGGCGGCGGGGGAGAAGCCGGGGCGGTTGCCGCGGGAGGTGTCAGCGGCGAGGGTGAACTGGCTGATCACCAGGACGGCGCCTTGCACATCGAGAACCGAGCGATTCATCCGGCCCTCGTCATCTTTGAAGATGCGCAGCTTGGCGGTTTTGGCGGCGAGCTTTTCGGCCTCAGCCTCGGTATCGCCCTGCATCGCGCAAACGAGGATCATCAGGCCTGGTCCGATTTCACCCAGCACGGCGCCGTTGACGCTGACCGAGGCGTGGCTGACCCGTTGCAAAAGCGCCCTCATAGCTCGTCCGCCCAGGGTGGGTTGGCGCCAGCGCGCGACACGGTGATCGCGGCGGCTTTGGCGCCCAGTTCGATGGCGGGGCGGAAGTATTCGAGGGAGGAGGCGACCAAAGCGTCGCGCCTCAGCAGCGTGTCGCGGGCAAGCCCGGCCAGCAGGCCCGCGTTGAACGTGTCGCCGGCGCCCACCGTGTCGACGACGGTCGCGGCGGCGGCGGGGACGTGCAGGGACCCGTCACGTGTGACCGCCTCGACCCCGTTGGCACCTTTGGTGATCAGGACCAACGCGGTTTGGTTTTCCAACAGCCCCTCGGGTGTGACGCCAAGCCAGGCCATATCCTCATCCGAGAGTTTGACGATATCGGCGCGCGCCAGCATGCGCATCAGCCGGGCGCGATAGGCGGCCTCGTCAGTGACAAAGCCGGGGCGGATGTTGGGATCGATCATCACCGGCGGGTATTCATCGGCGAGAGAGAGCGCGGCATAGGCATCTGCGGCGGGCTCAGACACCAGGCTGATGCCGCCGAAAAACAGCGCCTGAACGTCATCCCCAAGAGCCGGCAGATCATCGGGTGTCAGCATCCGCCCGGCGGTGTTTTCATCGTAAAACGCGTATTGCGCCTGGCCGTCGGTCAGGGTGACAAAGGCCAGCGTTGTGGGCCTGTCGCTGCGCACGGACAGGCTGTAATCCACCTTTGACGCGGCCAAAGTCTCGGCCAGTTGCGTGCCAAAAAGATCGGTCGACAGCCCGCCGAAATAGCCCGCCGGTGCCCCCAGCCGCCCCAAGGCGATGGCGGTGTTGAACACCGACCCGCCGGCATGGGGCGCAAAGCAGGGTGCGCCCTCGGCACTCTGGCGGGGCAGCATGTCGATCAGCGCTTCGCCGCAGCACAGGATCATCGTGTCCTCCCAAATCCTCTGCGCAGCCTGCACAAAGCGCCCCCGGCGCACAAGCCGGATTTGAGCCGGATCAAAGCGGCGCCCAACAAGTTGTGGCAGCCTTGATGCGCCCCGAAAACGGGGTGAGCGAAATGAGGAGGAAGCGATGGTTGAATCGTCACAAACCGGCAGCCTGTGGCCGCAGATTTACGCGCCTTTTCGGGGGCTTGGTAACAAACTGTCGGACTGGTTGTCGCCGATGTCGGATGCGTCGTCAGACGAGGCGGCGTATCGGATCACCATGGAATTGCCCGGTGTTACCGAAGACGCGATCGAATTGCATGTGGACCAAGGCGTGCTGACCGTCTCGGGTGAGAAAAAGGCCGAGCGCGAGGAAATGGGCGACACCTGGTATTTCAGCGAACGCGAATACGGGGCGTTCCGTCGGTCTTTCCGCCTGCCCGGCGATGCGGAGGCCGACAAGGCCGAGGCGCGGATCGTCGATGGAGTGCTGACGGTGACCGTGCCGCGCAAGGCGCCCGACGCGGCCAAGGGCAAAAAGATCGACGTCAAGAAAGGCTGATCGGGGGCGCTATACCGTCCCTTGCTGCAAGGCGATGGCATAGCCGACGCCGGCGGCGACGATCAGGCCGATCAGGATGGCAAAGGTGATCTTCCAGACCGACCAGGGGCGTTCGCCCTGCACCTGTCCGGTGCGGCCGTTGACGACAAAGCGATAGGTCTCGCCGCGATACTTGTAAGCGGCGAGCCAGACCGGCAGCAGCACGTGTTTGAACGTCACGTCGGACACCTGCGTGTCAACGTGGTGAATGCGCTGCCGGTCACCGCCGATGTCGAACTTGATGTCGCGCTCGATGATGCGGTCCATCTTGATCCGCGCCTCGTCATAGCCGGCATCGAGATCGACCTGATAACCCTCGGCCCGGAAACCGGCGAGGAATTCGGGCCGGTAGGGTTCCATCGCCGACAGATCCCAGGGCTCCAACGCGTCGGTGAACCGTTTCGGCAGGGATTTCGACGCCAGCACCAGCACGTCGTCAAAGAACCGCGCTACCCGGCCCGAGGCGGGGCGCCAGCGGATTTTTTGCACCTGGATCGTCTGGGTCTTGCCGTTGCGCACAACCCGGCGGCTTTCGTAATAGACCGTGCCGCGCTCGCCCTTGTAGGATGATCGGGTATCGGCATCGAAGGTCCAGTAGGGCACGTAAATCCCTTGCATTTTCCGCCCCTTACGGGCGTATTCTTGCAACCCGTTGGGCGCAAACCACAGGCTGCCCAGCCAGTCGGTCATGGCATTTCTAGCGCGGTCTTCATCCAAGGCAAACGGCAACAGCCCGCGCGGCTTGATATGCCGATGCGTGCCGGTATCGGTGACCACCGGGGTGGCACAGAACGGGCATTCGGCGGCGTGCAGGTTGGGGTCGAACTCCACCTCGGCGGCGCAGTTGGGGCAGTGGGAAACTCGGGTTTCCTCCATCTCCTGCAGCGGCAGCAGGTTGTCGATGGCGCGGCGAAAGTCGAGCTCTTTGACACCGCCTTCCCAAGGCCCGGTGCCGGCGATCTCCCCGACCGAGCCACAATGATCACAGATCAGCTGGCCGTTCGCGGGGTCAAAGCGATAATCCGCCCCGCAATTGTCACACGGAAAGCGGTGTTCGTTGATCGGCGCGGCGGGGTCGGTCGAGGACGCGGTCATGTGGGACGGTTTTCTGAGGGCAATGGTGGCTGTTGGTAATCATTCGGTTCACGGCTCGGCCCGATACTAGCTTGGAACGTGGCGATGGACAAAGCGGAACTGAGGCGTCGGATCGTGTCCTCTATGTGCGCCTACGGCAATCGGCAGCCCCGCGCGGATTTGGCCTCGCATAGCACGCTGGACGGCCATTTTCTGACCGTGCTGGGACTCCGAAACAGCCAAGACGCGGGAGAACGCCGCAGCCGGCTTGCACTGCCGGGACAGGGCATTAGGCTCCGCTAAGGTGATCGGAGGATGTATATGCGCCTGCTGGCGATGATCGGACTATTGCTGACGTTTCTGCCGCTGGCCGCAAGGGCCGAGATGGTGAGCTATCGCTTTGTCTGGCAAGGCGCCAATGACTACGTCATGCGCGGCGCGATGTCGTTTGATAGTGCGGAAACCCGCGGCCGGATCGTACGGGAGCGCGACATCATCTGCTTTGTGATCACAGGCACGCAGAATGGCCGCACCATCGGCCGCTGGGATCTGGGCCAGCTGACGCTCGACACCTCGTGGCGGCTGCATTTCGATCCGGTGGCAGGCGCGTTCCTGGCCGAAGGGCAGGGCGTGCGCATGCCGCAGGCCTGGAACATGAACGGGGCGGGCGACAATTGCGGGCCCGAAGGGTTTGGCTTCAACCTCGGCAACCTCGGCCAGGACCTCTGCCGCCACAACACCCCGCTCTGGGATTCCCAAGTCTCCCCCTTCCGCCCGTTCCCCGCCATCCGCGACGACAGCTACGCCTTCCCCACCGGCGCCTGCCTGGCCCCGGATTTGCTGAGCGGCGATTTCCCGCAGCAGCCGGGCGGATAGCACAGCTAAAGCGGGTGGTTGTCCTTTGAAACAAAACGAGAGCTTGCATCTAGGCGGATGATAAACAACCCGTTAACATTAACGCATGTCTGTTGGATTCGGGATATTTGACCGGGCGCTTGCGCTGTTGAAATTCACCGTGCAAGGCGCGTCAGAAGTGCGCCAGATACGGGCGATCCGTAGCTTGCTGAAGGACCCTGATCATACCATGCGGTCGTTGGAAACGATTTCCAACCGCATCGGTCTGCAGAAATACAAGGATTCCCCCGACGAACTACGCAACCTGATCCTGATCGCCGGCGGGGTGCGGTTCACCGGCAAGGACGGAACCGAATTCTGGGGCTTGCCAAGCCGCAACCGCAAACCGTCCGAGGCCGAACCAGTGCGGCGTCCGCGCAAACTCGTCTGGATTGTCGGCGTCCTTGTGGTGGCGTTTGGCGCGGTTTACGTGCTGGATCCGGCCAATGCCCGCCATGCGGTCAGCCAAAGGGCGGTAGCATTGCTCGCGCCCGACGGCGGGCAGCCGTCTGCCGAGGACTCCGCCTTTCTGACCCGCGACTACGCCCGCTGTGTCCGCGCCCTTAGTACGCAAAGAATCCATTTCCGCGGCGTTCCGCTCCATCCCGGTATTCATGCTGATCATACCGTGGCCGACCGTGTCATGAACGGCACCAATCTCTGGGTTGTCGATCAGGATGCCGACTGGCTGCGAGTCAGGTATATCGATCCGCAGTTGTCTCTGTTTCCGCCAAGTGCCACGATCGCAACGCGCGAGGGCTGGATCAAACGTGGGAATTACGAAGAATCGGTCAAGGACCCGGAAAAGACCGGCGCCGGGTGTTTTCCGGTGCTTCCCGTCACGCCGCCCGACCCTGAAGTCGTTAAAGTGCTGAGAGAGGGAACCCAGGGCTGCGTCACGGCGCGCAAACTCAACGAAGAGACCGGGCAAGGCAACCTCGCGGTGCGCCAGAATCGAGGCCTTGACACCACCTACGCAGGCCAACGGCTGGAGGGTAACCACGTCATGTGGGTGGTTGAGCCCTTCGAAAAGTGGGTCCGCGTTCGCTACTATTTTGATGAAAAGATCATCAATGGCTTTGTCGCGCGCAGCCTAGTGCGCGGTGCGATCTGCCCTTACTGAGCCGGTTCATGCCTCCGGCGGCGGCGGTGGCAACACGGTGAAGAGCTGGGCCAGTTCCGGCACGTCTTCGGCGCGCAGCCAGCCGTCCTGGCCGGCGGTCCAGACATAGCTTTCGCGCGTTAGCTCTCCGGCGCTGGCCATGCGGCCCATCGCGGCTTTGGAGAACGGGCCCTTGGTCTGGCCGCCTTCGGCGACGTGCCAGACATGCTCGACGGGGGGCGGCGGGGGTGTCAGG
>JAAUYB010102251.1_pt1 | contig 18212 bp, 16 predicted proteins | sample 7278071 | NCBI WGS metagenome assembly JAAUYB01 (sample SAMN14350121, study PRJNA611818) | marine sediment metagenome | isolation source: surface marine sediment (1.8m) | place: French Polynesia: Moorea | collected 2018-08
CGCCCGGCTGATGGAGCGAGGCGCCGAGGTGACACTGGTCGACCTGAATGCCTATCGCATCCACGACCATGAGGCCGAGCGCCGCAACCTGCCCAACGGCAGAGTGCTGAGTATGGAAGAGGCCGAATCCCTGCTGGCGCGCACCTTCGCTCGAGCGGGAGACCAGGATCTGATCGGCTTATCCGGCCTGATCACCACCTTGCGCTGGCAGGAGGCTGTAGCCGTTATGTGTCGCCGTTTGCAGCCCGCTGCCCTGATGGCGAGCGGCGGCGGCCTGGCCACCGAGTTTCGCGAGGTCCTGTTCCGTTGGATTCCCGAGTTGGATGCGGTGGCCCACTCCGAGGGCGACGATGTGATCTTGAAAATGGCCTACGACGCCAAGCTGATCCGAGAACGCGGCCTGAATCACGCCGTCAGTTCCGGTAAACTGGCGCCCTACCTGCTTGATGTATTAGGCGGGCGCCCTAAACTGCTCTATGAGGGCGGCAGGCCCCGCGACCTGGACGCTGTCCCCCTGCCCGCCTGGGACCTGCTGCGCAGCGATGTCGACGGCGTGGGCATCTTGGAAATGTACCTGGGCAATCCCATCTGGGGCCTGGAGGCGCAGAACAGCTCCGCCACCCCTTTCAATATGTCGCGCAGTATCAACACGGTCAGCAGTCGCGGTTGCCCGTTCGCCTGCAAGTTCTGTTTCCGGGGCGCTCAAGGCGAGCGTAACTACGGCGTGCGATCCGCCCGCAACCTGGCCGATGAGATCGTATTCCACGTCGAGAAATACGGCCTGGACTTCGTGGGCATTTCCGACGACAACTTTATGGTGAATCCCAAACGCATCGCCGACCTGGCCCCGATCATGAAACCGGTGATCCAGCAAACCGGAGTACGCTGGGGCACCCACGGTCGCCTTGACGAAGCAGCCGACCTCAGACCGGGCAAGCAGGGTTCGGTCTTCAACAATCCCCGCCGGGTCGACCTGATGCGCGAGGCCGGTTGCGTGTACATCGGCTTCGGCGCCGAGAGCGCTTCCCCACGCGTTTTGGAGAACATGGGCAAGGGCGGTTTCATCCTGACCAACGGTACGGTGACAGTCAACGGCTACAAGGTGCCGCGTACCATGATGGAGGGCGTCAAGGCCACCAAGCAGGCCGATATTCACGGTAACTGCACCTGGATCATGGGTTACCCGGGTGAAACCCTGGACGACCTGAAGACTTCGGTGGCCTTCATCAAATGGCAGGAGGACCTTTACACCGAGGGCCTGCAACCGGGCAGTCCCGACTACCGGATCAACAAGGCCTCGGTAAACAAACGCATGTTCGTGGCAACGGCCTATCCCGGCACCGAAATGTTCAAGCACCCGCGAGTACGCGAGACGCTGACCCGCGTCTTCGGCATTCAGTGGAACCCGGTCAACAATCACCCGGTGGCCGACGAGAAATTCCACAACTACGTGCTGGAACTAAACGACGCCACCAAGGTCTTACAGGACGAATACGGCCAACCCTTCAATTGCAGCGACCTGACCGAGGACCAGTTCCTGCAAGCCAGGCAGTGCATCGACGAAGACCGCCTGTTCGACATTTTGGACCTTTGAAAAGACGTTACCGGCGGTAGGCTTCCAGGGCGCGGCTCAGTTCCTCGGGGATGGGAATGGGGGCCAAACGATCGCCTCTGCGTTCCATGCAGGCTACCTCGTGGTCGCCTCGGCCCGCCAGGATTTCCTGGTCCGGTAACAGTTTCCAGTATTCGAATTTCATGGAGATGCGGTTGCGGCCGGTTGCCTCCAGGCTCATGCGCAGTTCTATGGTGTCGAAGGCTTCCAACTCGGCCAGATATTCGCAACTGCAGCGAACCGTGATCAGGGCAAACCCTTCCTGAAGTAGTTTCAGGATACCGGGTGCGTGGTCGTGCAGAAAGTGTTCGCGACATTTTCCCTGCCAGGCGATGTGATTGGCGAAATAGACGTTGCCAACCAGGTTGGTCTCTTGGAAACTGACAAGGTGACGCCAACTGTAATAGGTCAAGAAACACGCTCCTTCGATTCGGTGATGCCCGGCTCGGACGAGTTGTACGCGATATTCGGCAGCAGTTGCGGGCGGTGATCCAGGTCGATCGGCCGATAGAAGCGGTCGGCGTACAGGGCCGGCAGATTGACCGGCAGGCCCATGACGAAACACGCCGCCAGGGCCGAGAGGAATCCCCGAAAGTTGCTGCCGATGTCGGTAGCGATGACCGGTTTGACGGTCATCACCCGCGCCCTTCTCGCAAAGACGGAACCCGGCCCTACCTCCAGCCACAGGTCCACCTCCGCGTCGGCTTCGACAAAGGCTTGTCGAAAACGGACCGGTGCGGTGAACTGGTGGGTCAGCAAGCCTACCAGGAAGGCGTCCGGCTCCAGCAGGCCGCCCGTCACCGTGGAATAGACCTTTTTCTTGGGCGAGCTGAAAGTCATACTTCCCAGGCGTTCACCGAACTCGGCGCGGGCATCGTGCAACAGCGGAGAATGGAAGCCGTGGGTCACGTTCAAGCGCTTGACCTTCATTCCCTTTCCTTTCAATTCGGTCGTCAAGGCATCCAGGTCCTCGGAGGTACCCGAGATAATGGTTTGATCCGGTCCGTTGTAGCAGGCAATCACGGTGTGGTGTTTGGCTGCCGGACGGGCCACGCGATCGGCGGTGGCGGAAACACTGATCATACCGCCGGACTCGCCGTAACGGGCCATACAATAGGCGCGAATGCGGGTCAGCGAGAACAGCTGGTCCTCGTCAATGGCGCCGGCCTCGTGAAGCGCGGTCAGTTCACCCAGGCTATGGCCGATGAGGTGATCCGCGGTTACTCCGAACTGACGCAGCAGGTTCAGGCCGGTGTAAGAAGCCAGAACCACGGCGGTCTGGGCGTGCACCGCCTCGTGGGCGATATCTTCAAGGAGATGATCCTGGTAAAGTTCCCGGACCCAGGCATAACGCGCACCCAAAAACCCCGGGTTGGGTTGTACCGGAGAGCCCTGGCCGCTGAAAAGGAATCCCGGCTTGGGGTTTTGTAAGGCGCGGCCGAAGAACAAACCGTGTTTGCTGTCGATCCATGTTTCACCGCGGGAAGCCTCGTCGGCCAATTGCTCCAGGCCCATGGCGGCCTTTTGCGGGTTCCGGGCCATGACCACCGCCCGCCAAAGTTCCGGCGAGGATGAAGCCAGGCGCGCCGCCATGTCGGTAAGGTCCGCGTTGGTTGCAATCCGAACCCGGCCGGCCAGTTCGCGAAGTCGGCTGATCAAGCCGCCCCTGGTCTGCGCGCTGACGGCCAGGAACTCTGACTTGGGAACGGGTCCCAACATGCGGCATTCGTTTTTGTTCAAGGGTGCGCGCGGTTCGGTTTCCGGGCCTTCCAGTACCAGATGGGCGCCGGCGCCGCGTGGAGCGGTCTCACAAACCCCGACGCGAAGCGGGCGATCGTCGGATGGGAGGCCCCCTCGATCGACCGTGCGGATCACGTCTCCGAATTGCACCAGCAGGGGATGGGGCGATTCGCAACCGGTTGTAGGCGGTGTGATCCGGTGTTTCAGGATTGAAGCCGCTTTGATCAAGGCCGCCGAACCCGAGGCCGCGCCCGTATGGCCGATATTCGCCTTGATGGAGCCCAAATCCGCCGGGTATTCAGCGCCCTGGCGAGCGCGAACGATGCCGCGTAGTTCGGCCGCGTCGGAACCCGCGCCCGCGCCGTGCCCCTCGAAATAGTCGATGTCGGCGCCGCGCAGCCCGGCTTGCCGAAAGGCGGCTTCCATCGCCGGCAGCAGACTGCTGCCGGATTCCGCGTCGTCCGCCGTTCCCCAGCCGCTGATCACCCCGTCGATCCTGTCGTTCGCGGCGAGGGCGTCCTTCAAACGTTTCAGAATCACCACGCCGCAACCTACGCCGGGAATGAAACCTGTTGCCTCACTGTCGTAGATTCTGGCCGGACCAAAGCCCGAGGCCCCACTCGCATCCGAGGAACGGGCATCCAAATCCAGGTCCACCCCGCCCGCGATAACCGTATCCAGGCTCTTGTCCGCCAGCAGATCACAGGCCCGGCAAATGGGTTGAAGAGAAACCTCGTCGCATTCCCATTCAGTTTCCAAGGCCGTGTTTAATTGAAAGTAACTGCCGATATGCCGTGCGATCGGCTCGTTGGTGGGACTCGCGAAGAATACCTCGGTTCGATCCCGCGGCAAGCCCTCGCCCGAGGGATATCCCGCATCTTCCAACGCGCGGGCGGAAACATCCAGGGCCAACCACAGGGCCGGATCGGCGGCCCGGTAGGTTGCTTCATCGATCTCATAACCCTTGCGGTCGAAACGATAATCCTGGATGACGGCTGCCTGGGAGACACCCTTCGAGTCATCACCCGGCCGCAGGCAAAAGGAGCGCCGTCGAGCCAGGACATTTTCCCACAAACGCTCGGGAGTGGAGGCCCCGGGAAACTCACAAGCCATGCCGATGATGGCAATCCTTGTCATGAACGCGCCCCAACCTCTGCTTTTTGAAAATGCTCGCACAGGGATTGTCGCCAGACCTCGTAAGCGGCCGCGTCGTCGTGCTTCAAATTGCTCTCGACGCTGTCGCTCAAGGCAACGGCATCGGCCACACTCATTCCGGTCAACACTCGACACGCGGTTTCACAATGGGAAACCACATTGCCGGCGCGATGCCGCGCCTTGGTGGCAAACACGCAACCCTGCGCCAGCCAGACCGCGTGTTCCCCGGCAGTTTCGACCAGTTCATTCAGGACCGATTCCTTGACCCCACCGGCATAAGTGGAGGCCAATCCGATGCCGGCCCACATATGGCTGTGCATATCGACCGGGAAGCGGGCGATAACGGCGGCAACACGCGAGGGCTCACAGCCCTCTACAAACCATAAGGCGCGGCCCAAACCCTGGTGGAAGCTGCCCAGGTAGGCTGTACCGGTCAATTTCTTGGGAGGCGTCTGTCGCTCGTAATATTTAGCGGGTGAGAAATAACCCTCGTGAAAACCGTAGCCGTCGACGATCAGGGGTCGCCAGATGGGCTCATAGCGCGCCATCAGCGGTTCGAATTTGAAAGCCAGACGGGCAAAGGCCCAGCCGACACCCACGTGAACCATGTACAGGTGATCGTTGCCGGGGCCGTCCAAAAAGGCGTGAACGCGCCGATACCAGGGAGTTAAACGATCTAAAACAGCCAGGCCCATGCCGGCGCCCTCGTAGGCAAAACCGCGCCACATGTCTTCCATGGGATCCAACGCGGCGGCGATTGCGTCGGGGCGGGTATCGGCCATGGACACGTGATAGCCGTTTACAAAAGAAGTGCCTACATTTTCAAGTTGTTGGATACGAAAGGGATCGTCTACTCGAAACCCACGCTCGGCCACGGTGGTTTCCTTGGGTGCAATACCAAAAAGGCGCGTTCGCAAGCTGCCGGTAATGCTCATTGATCCATCCTTTTTCAAAGAATTTCGCGGAGGCGGGTACGATTCAAGATGCATTGCCTAGTTTAACCCATCCTTGCAAGCATGGCCAGCGCGGGCCGGAGGCATCGGCGGCATTCAGGAGCCGATCATTGTCACTCGCAACAATATACCGAGCTTTCATCCGAGCTTTGAGATGAGAAATCCACGGACCGTTCATACCTGCATATTTTGGAAAATATCCGGGTTTCCCCCTCCGACTATCGACGTATTGGGATCGGAACAAGGTTGGTCGCGTTCGGATAACCTCATATTCTCCTCGGACGTGGTTCGACACCCGAGCATATGCGGATATGGAATCGAAAAGAAGCATTGGTCCGCCGGGACAACCCGCGTTTTGCCCAAGATCTCGATCGACCCGGTTGTCCATGGACGTATTCTGATGCAAACAAGCATGGGCATTGAGGTGAATCATAGTTCCGAAATTTTTATGCACTGTTACCGGTTCGTGCAACGTAGTTCGAGATCCAAAACGCCGATGTCCGTCCGGGTCCATCGATCTCTGTGCAGCATACCTCGATGTACGAGCGGGCCGATCGTTCTCCCAGTCAAAATCACTCGATAGACGAGCGGGTCGATCCTTCTTCTGAGTAAAAACATCGATAGACGAGCGGGTCGATCGATCTTCCACGCAAAATAACTCGACAGACGAGCGGGTCGATCGATCTTCCAAGCAAAATAACTCGATAGACGAGCGGGTTCATCCTTCTCCTACACATAAACCTCGATAGACGATCGGGCCCATCCTTCTCCTACACAAAAAAGTCGGTCGGACAAACGTGCCGGCCTTTCTCCTACGCGAAATAAATCGAGGGTCCGCGGCCTCCCGCGTTGAATCGCACCCGTGTTAAAAGCCTGCTCGTTACCGGCGCATGATCGACAAGATACGCCTAGGCGCCGCCCTTACGGTGGCGCACGATGACAGCATCCACCGAATAGATGACGTCCTCGGCCACGGTTGCGGCCAGGTCGGCGATGCGCTCCAAGGAGCGGGAAACCGACAGCATATCCAGTTCCGATTTGTGAAATCTCTTTTCGGCGATGTGTTTGGCCACGATACGGTGGTTCTCGCCGTGAAAGTGATCGATTTCGTCATCCATGGCGATCACCTCGCGAGCCAGGCTCGTGTCCTGCTTCAATAGGGCGTCCAAGGAAAGCATGACCATTTCCTGGGTTTTCTTGCCCATGGTGAACAGGGACATGGGGCTGTTTTCCAGGTGGCCCTTGGGTACGGTCTGTGTTTTGCGGGCGATACTCTCGGCCAGATCGCCCATGTACTCCAACAGGTTGTTTACCTTAAGCACGGTCACCAGGAAACGCAGGTCGCGAGCCACCGGTTGGTAGAGGGCCATCAGCTTGAGCAGGTGTTCCTCGATCTCTACTTCCATTTCGTCGATGCGGCGTTCGCTCTGCCGCACCTCGCCGGCAAGATCCTGGTCGTTTTCACGCAGGCTGGTGAGTGCCTTGCCGACGGCGCTTTCTACCAGACCGCCTAATTGGGCGATGGACTCTTTTAACCGGTCTATTTCACGGTGGAAATGTTGTTGCAGCATGGCATGGGTTCCTTAACCGAAACGGCCTGTAATATAGTCTTCGGTTTTTTTTTCATTTGGATTGGTAAAAAGTTGGCGCGTGTCGTTCAATTCCACCAATTCTCCCATAAACATAAAGGCCGTATAGTCAGCAACGCGTGAGGCTTGCTGCATATTATGGGTGACGATGAGCACGGTATAACGATCCTTCAATTCATGGATCAAACGCTCCACGTGCGCGGTGGCGATGGGGTCCAGGGCGCTGCACGGTTCGTCCATCAGAACGATTTCAGGGTTGACCGCGATGGCGCGAGCAAGGCACAGTCGCTGCATCTGCCCGCCGGAAAGGCCCAGCGCGCTGCTGTGTAACCGGTCCTTGACATCGTCCCACAGGGCCACGCTACGCAGGCTCTCCTCACAAGCCAGATTCAGGAAGGTGCGGTCTTTGATCCCTCCCACGCGCAGGCCGTAGACAATATTCTCGTAGATGGACATGGGGAAGGGGTTCGACTTCTGGAAGACCATGCCCACCCTCCGGCGCAGTTGAATGACGTCGTAGTGTTCGGCGGTGATGTCGTCGCCGTCCAGAGTAATGCGACCGGAGACCCGAACCCCGGGCAGGGTATCGTTCATACGGTTGAAGCAGCGCAACAGGGTGGACTTACCGCAACCGGAGGGGCCGATAAAAGCGGTGACCTTGTTTCGCGGCACGGCCAAACTGATATTCTTGAGGGCCTGGACCTTACCGTAGAAAAGGCTTAACCGATCCACTTCAAGTGCGATGGGGGTATCTTCCGGGTATCGATAATTCAAAGGGGCGGCTCCAGGAGAATCCAGCTAGAAAGTGGGCCGGGCATAGCGTTTCTTCACCTTGTTGCGCAAGTACATGGCGATAAAACTCATTCCCAAAACCAGCACCAGCAGCAAGAGGGTCGTCACATAGATCATGGGTTTGGCCGCTTCCACATTGGGCGATTGGAAACCCAGATCATAGATATGATACCCCAAATGCATGATCTTGCGTTCGGGATGAAAGTAGGGGGCCTGGCTGTCGATAGGCAGGCTTGCGGTCACCTTGGCAACACCCACCAGCATGAGCGGCGCCACCTCTCCCGCGGCACGGGCAATGGCCAGGATGAGTCCGGTCAGGATACCGGGTGTAGCCATGGGCAAAACCACTCGGTAGAGGGTTTGGAAGCGGGTAGCGCCCAGGGCGACGGAGCCCTCGCGGATCTCATGCGGCACCGAACGCAGGCCCTCCTCAGTCGAGACGATGACCACCGGCACGGTGAGCAAAGCCAGGGTGAGACTGCACCATAATAAACCGCCGGTGCCGAACGTGGTCTCGCCGGCATAGAACATACGGTCGATAGAACCGCCGATCACATACACGAAAAAGCCCAACCCGAAGATGCCGTAAACAATGGAAGGAACCCCCGCCAGGTTGTTGACGGCAATGCGCACCAGTTTCACGATCATGCCGTCGCGGGCATATTCGTTCAGGTAGACCGCTGCAATCACACCCGGGGGCACACAGAACACGCTCATCAGCAGAACCATGAGCACGGTGCCCACAATGGCCGGAAAGACACCGCCTTCCGTGTTCGCCACGCGGGGCATGTGGGTGAACAATTCTCCCACCTTGACCAGGTAATGGCGGAGTTTGGCGAAGAAGCCCATGCGGTTGGGTCGAATAATCCGATGGATTTCTACCAGTGGAATCTCCAGACGGTTACCGGAAGCGTCTTCGACCAGCACATTTTGTCGAGTGAGGAAGGCGTCCAGGTAAACGCGCTGTCCACCGAGAGCCTTTTGCTCCAAGGCCAGTTTTTGGATTTGTCTTTCCAGGCGCTCTTTATTTCGGCGGTCGGTTGCCGCTGCCAGTTTGCGGCCCAATTTTGTCAGTCGGTATTCGATATCGGCCAGGCGATGCTCCAGGCGGCGTTTCAAGGCGCGATCCTGATGCATGCGCTTGAGTTCCGACTTCAAACGACCGTAAGCATCCTTGGTGGCGAAATCGGTTTGGGCGCCCTCCAATTGCAGATCGGCCAGGGCTCCGATAAACGGACCGTCTTTGGTGCGCTCGAAGAGCACAAGATCTTCAGGGGTTTCGCGCCTCACCAGATCGTCGCGATCGATCCAACGGAAATCCAAGTCGTAAAGGTCACGATTCCCGGTAAATATTTGCAGCCGCGGGCCGTCTTCACGGATGACGGCGCCCACCACCCGCAGGCCCCCCTCGAAGCGGAACATTTCGAAGGAGGGAACCCAGTAGGTGCGCAGACCGAACCAGGCAACGATACCGATCAAGCCGGCAAATAACATCAGTACCAGGGCGGTGCAGGCGGCACTCAGCCAAACCATGGGGTCGCCTTTCTTGAGCTTCGGCTTGAAGGGCTTTTTTTCGACTGTCATAGGAGCCCCTCCCGTCTCCCTTGCAACCGGCTGCGCACCACCTCGGCCAGAGTGTTGATGACAAAGGTCATGACGAACAACAACAAGGCGGATAGAAATAAGACGCGATAAAGGGTGCTCAGGTAGGGCGCCTCGGGTATTTCCACGGCGATGTTGGCGGCCAGAGTCCGCATGCCGTTCAGCGGACCCAAGGTCATAATGGGTGTGTTGCCGGTGGCCATCAGCACGATCATGGTTTCGCCGACCGCCCGACCCAGGCCGATCATCACCGCCGCGAAGATACCGGGTCCGGCCATGGGCAGGGCGATGCGCCACAGGGTCTGCCAGCGGCTACTGCCCAGGGCCGTTGCCGCGGTGGTCATGTCTTGCGGCACGTTATAAAATGCATCCTCGGCAATGGTAAAGATGACGGGAATGACGGCGAATCCCAGGGCAATGCCGATGACGATACAATTGCGTTGCTCGACCCGCATGCCCAGGTTGCGGTATAGATAAAGATTGAGATCACCGTTGAAGAAAACATCCTGGATCTGACCTCCCAGGACAAGGGACAGGTAACACGCGGCCGGAATCAGGGGGACGACCCAGAGAAACTCGTAACCGTTCATCTTGTGGCCGATGCGAAAGAGCAGGTACAGTCCTGCGCCCACCAGCAAAATAATGAGGAGGGGGACAAGGGCCAGGGAGAGAAGATGGTGCTCCAAACGGGGCGCCAACCAAAGCGCCGCCAGAAAGCCCAGAACCACGGAGGGTACCGCGGCCATCAATTCGACGGTGGGTTTAACCACGGCGCGCCAACGCGGCGCCATGATATGGGCCGTATAACCCGCGGCCAACAAAGCCAGGGGCAGGGAAAACAGCATGCCGTAAAAGGTACCTTTCAAGCTGCCCCAGATCAGGGGCATCAGGCTGAGCTTGGGTTCCACATCATCGTCGACCGCGCTGGACTGCCAGGTATAGGAGGGTTCGGGATAGCCCTCGTAATGGACCTTGCCGAAAAGCGTGCCAAAATCGGTTTCAGGATGGGGCGCATGCAGTTGCCAAAGGGTGTAGCGACCGGCGGCGTCCAGGCTCAGCAGGTGGTCGCCGCGTTGGGAAAGCGCGAAATCTTGCAACCCTTCATCCAGTTTAAGGAGTAGTTTGCCGGAGGTCAGGAAGCTCATCTGTAGGCCGCCCTCACTATCCAGGCTAAGCACCGATTTCGATTGAGCCGCGACGGACAAGGCAGTGACCGCGTTCTTATGGCCCTTCAAATCGCGCAGTTTCTCCAAACGATGCCTGGTGGGATGAATTTGCCATGCGGATATTTCTCCGGCTTTGTCGGCAACCGCAAGGGAACGCTCGCCATAGAGCAGCCGGAGGCCGGTTACGGGCCGACGGGTGGGCGGGGTCTGAGTCTTGAGTTCCCGCTCCGGGTTCTCCTCCAACGACCAGGCGATCAACTCACCCGCGTTTGTGCCCGCAAAAACATTCCCACCCGTATGGTCTACCGTCAGGTGAGTCAACCTGCCCTGAAGTTCAGCCTCCAAATATCGCACCATATTTCCGTCCGGGGGACCCGCGGGTTCCAGTCGCCGGTAATAGACGGCGCCGCTTTCCAGTAGGCAGACGAAAAAGCCGGTACCCTCGGGCGACAGACGCAGAGCAACCGGTGTATCGGGCGCCGCGTCAGGCGGAAGCTGAACGCCCGGTCCCTGCTGCACCACGTGAAGTTCCACCTGCCGCTCGCCGTTCTTGGAGAAGCGGGTTTTAAATACGAAATCCATCATGGAAACGCTGTTGTCTTCCCAAACCAGGTTGTAGCGGTGGACATCGGGTTGGTCGGCATTACCTCCGTAATCAGCGCGTAGAATCTTGCCTTGTTTGGGTAATTGGAGACGTTTGAGCCGGCTGCCGTCCCGAGTGCTGACCACATCGACCCGGCCGTCCGAAAATAACAGGTAGGCCCGTTCGGCGTAAGTACCCAGCCCGAAGGAAAGCGGCCGCTCGCCTTGAAAGTCGGATAACGGGCGATGGTCCGGTCCGTAAAACAGGGGCAGGGCCATTTGGAACAAATAGACGACCATCAGAAGCATACAGGCCAAAATAGACAGGCCGCCGATACTGATCACCCAACGCGCAACTCGATCGTTGCGCATGATCCTGGCCAGGTTTGGGTTTTTCATGGTTGCCTCGACCCCCCGGAAGGTCCCCGGATGGTTGAGAACCGGGGTTAATCCAGCAATTGTAACTGTTTTTCGATCAGGTATGGCGGCAGAGGTATGTAACCGCTACGGACAACCCGCCACTGCCCTTCGCGAGAAAGCGCATACCGCACGAACTCTTCGACAACCCCGGGCAGCGATTCGCCGGGCGGTTTGTCTATATAAACGTAGAGGAGGCGGCCCAGGGGATAGGACAGGCCCACGGCGCGTGAGAATACGCAATCGGTGTTATCAAGTGATGTCCCGATTGTCAGGTTATGGTTTTTACGCGCCGGGTCAGGAATTCGTTTCCATTCCAATAGCATTGAAAAAGTAGTTGATGAGAAAAGAGTTATAACGGCGGCATCCAAATCGTCATTTCCAGACCGCGCGCATCCCTGGGTGGCTCCGGGGGCAGGCAACGGGCGTTCCCCTCGAGATGAGACCATGCCACTCGAGTGAGCACGCAAGCGTCGATCAGATCGTCGAGGGCAACGTCCTTGCGTAGGTAATGCCGTTGCGACAACCAGTCTTCTGCTCCAGGGAAGAAACCGGCAAGCACGGCCAGCCGCTCAGCGCGCCCCGGAGCCTTCTTTTTATTGTACTGCATAGGCCGACCCGCCAATACGGCGAACGCCAGTTCAGGGTGAGACTCGAAAACCGTCTGTTGACGCTCGGGCGTCATCCAGGCGTCGACCTGGGCAATTTTACCCATGATGTGAAAGGCCTGGATACTGATACCGCCGGTTCGGGCCTCCTCCCAAGAAACGGCAGAAAGCAGCGGGCGAACGGGCGGTGAAAATACGGATGAGGTTCGACCCGGCAAATGCTTACGCGTCAATTGATCACAGACGCGACCACCCCGACGACGTTCCTCCAACAGGCCGACGGGAATGTCCAGGGCAACGCGTTGCGGCGTCGGCTCCCCGTCGAGTACCTCGTCCATGGTCCGGGCAAGGCGCGTTTTAATTCGAGTGATGCAGTTCTCCTCAAAGAAAGCATCAACCACCACCCAACCTGAAGAACAACCGTCCACACCCGAAACCCAAGCCATTCCGTCCCCCTACGCGAACAATAATAGAAAAGCATATGCGGCCCCGGCGATGGTGATATCCATCAGCAACTCGGGAACGCGTCGCCCGGCCAGATCGAACCAGTGAAAGCAGAACCCGCAAATCAGCGTCAGAATGCCCCAAACCGTGGTTACACCCAGCCAGAGCCCGGCCAGCATGACTCCGCGCCCCACCAATCGGTGCCAGCCCTGGGCGTTGACCCGCTCCATCCGCTTGGGAGCCTTTAAAGAAACCACCTTGTCGGTGATAAAGGTGACATAAGTGGCAACCAGGAAGGTAATAGCCGGCACCACCCAAGCGGCAGGCGCTACGAAGACACGGATTCCATGAGTGCGATCGACCCACCAGGCGGTAATCAAAATGGCGGCGTAGTGCAGTACCTGATCAAGGACATACGGTGTAATGATCCAATCCGGCCAACGCTGCGCGGCCTTGGTTTTGGTCATGTCGATCAGAAAATGAGCGGCGGCCACCACCACGGGCGCGGGCCACAACGTCGCGAAGTCGTATTTCAGGATACCGAACAACAAAACCAGCATGGTGACCAGATGAATGCAGACGTGTAGGGTCAAGCCGGGTAACCTTTTCTTGGCGACTACCATAGCATCGGTCTGCAAGGGAAAATCCGCAACGAAATGGGCAAAAAGAAGAGTCCAGAACATGGGCACCAGCCGGCTGGGGAGAATACAGGATCGTGGTGAAGCAACATCTCATACTAAGTGAGCGGGTTGCGAGTGTCAAGTGCGCCGAGGAAACGCAATGAGGCCGCTACCGTTAAGCCGCACCCGCCCAGGCATCGGAGATCATGGGGATTCTCTTTCCTTTTTGAATCTCCCGATCTGGATTTCAGTCCAAGAACAAAAAAATGCTATGCTCAGTGAAACTTTCCGTGCAGTCGCGCGTCTCCCTCGCGTAACCGGCAGTGGAGGTAACGGATTGACCGAGCCGAACGCCGAAATCGTCAGCTTGATTGCAGCGCACCGCCGCGGCGATCGCCGGGCGTCTGAACACCTCCTGGCCCGGCACAAGCAAGATCTATGGGGTTACCTGGTCAACCATTTGCCGGAACGCGAAGACGCGGAAGACCTCTATCAGGAGATCAGCATGAAGGTTTTAGGCCATGCGGGAGAACTAAAAGATCCGGGTCGATATCGATCCTGGCTTTTTTCCATCGCCCACAATGCGGTGCGCTCCTTCTTTCGCAAGCGTCGCCCGGAACTGGATGAGGAACGCATCGCCGTGGAACCCGCGCCCATGCATGACGGCCCGGAAGCCCGTTTTCATCGCAACGAACGCATGCGCAGGTTACGAACATGCCTGGCCAAACTGAACCAACGGGAACGCGAGATCCTTTTGCTGGACACCATGGCCGAATTACCGCAGGCCGATATTGCCGAACGCATGGAACTGAACCTGAACACGGTGAAAACCATCCTGCGCCGAACGCGTATCAAGTTGGCGCGCATGATGACGGAGGAGGTGGTCCATGGCTGAGAAACTGAACCTCGACCGTCTGGAAGAACTGCTGGAGACCATGGAACCAGCGAAGATCCGCGAGACCTATGCCGCCGAGCTGGACGACGCCGGCCTGCGCATGCTGGCAACCTTCGAGGCGTTGGACGACGACCTGGGCGTCCTCAAGGCTGTCGATCCCGCCCCACCCCTACCCCAAGCACCCGCCGCGCCGCGCGCCCGCATCATTCCCTTCATGAAATACCTGCCCATGGCCGCCGTTCTGGTGGGCGGCCTGTTGATTTACACGCTGGTCTTTCAACCGGATCAGATGCAAACGGCGCCCATGGAGGAATCCGACGTAGCGGAAAGGTCCGTTACCGAAACCATCGCGGATGCTCCTCAACCCATGGACGACATTTCGGAAGTATTGGAAGAGGAAAGCCGGCCGCAAGCCGACCGATCGGCGGAAACGTCGCCCCAACTTCAAAGAGCCGAGAAACGAAAGGCTGCGCCCAAGCCCGCTCCCCAAGCGGAACCCGTGGCCTCGAAACCTCTCCCCCAACCGCCCTCCGAACCGGTATCGGAAAGAAGTAAAAAAAGTACGGAACCTCAAACGACCCTGCCGGTCAGATCCAAAGAAGGCAAATCTCGGCCCGCCGCGCCCGCCGTCGGCGAGAAGGGGCGGACCCAACCTGCCGCTTTGCCCGAAGCGCTCGTGGCTGAAAAAGCCCCGGAGGCGGCAGGAGAAACCCAGGCCGCACCTGCCGAAGCAATCCCGGAAGCTCTTGCAGAGGAAGAGGACGCCGAGGCCGTTACAACCGCTCCCGCAAATAGAAGCCGTCGAACTACCCTGCAGAGCACCGATTTCCGGCAGGCCGATGCGCCGGCCCAAAACCTCAGATCGGAAGAAGATGCAGCGGATTATGTCCAAGGCGTCGTGAGCCTGTCGCCGCCCGATCCCATCTACCGATGGTTGGCGTTATTTTCAGTTTGGACCGATAACAAACCACCCCGCAACATGTTCACGCGCAAGGCCCGTATCGAATGGCCGACGGCCGTTCCCGTAACCGACCGACGTCCGGCCCTGAATCTTTCCTGGACGGGCGACCGAAATGAAGACGGCGCCTATATTCTGGAATGGCGGGGAACGGGGCCGGCCGAGGGCAAACAGGGAAACCTACTCTGCACCCTGAACAAAAAAGGCCGGTGCACCAAGCTCATCCCGAAACCCTGAACAGGCGGCTTCTCCATGATTAGGGGTTTACGGACACGAAGCTTTTGTAAATAATACCGTGTTCGAGAACGAAGCAAGGGGGATTGGATGACCGATATGAAAGACTGGCTGCAGCGCAACCTTGAAACCTTCTGCTACCCCGGCGACGACAAACCTTTTTTAAACGCCAGGGGCCTGATAACAGCGCTTGGCCTGGATTGGGAAACGGAACGCGCCGTCTTTCAAAAGGACGACCATTGGGATTATCGCGAAGAGAAGGCCGCCCTGGACGGTAAGCTCCAAGATGTGGCCGGTCTACCCGCCGAAAAACTGTTCGTCTACCTGAAGTTGATCGACGTCGCCCAGGTTCGCCCGGAGATCAGGGACATTCTGGCGGACTACCAGGAAACCTCGCGACAAATGACCCGCCAAGCATTTTTGAACAGTGATCTTCTTGCGGCCGCCAAGGCCAAGGAGAATCCTTCCCCGCTGGAACGGAAACTGATCGAGGCGGCCGAAATGCTGGAACGAGATCAAATGACCTGAATTAAAACCGGTGTCGCCGTCTTTCAACTTGCATTTTTTAATGGACTCCCTTAGGTTTGCTGATAAGAACCAGTATGACCGGTACCAAGATCTGGAGGAATTCTTCATGCAAATCGAACGGGATCAACGAGGCGACCTGATCATCCTGGCCATTAACGGCCCCATCATCATCGGCGAGTCGGCGCGTCAGTTCACTGAATACCTGGACGGGATTCTTGAAGAAGACTGCAAGGGTGTCATCATCGACCTCTCTCATATCAATTACGTAGACAGTACCGGCTTGGGGGAACTGGTGGGCTATATGCAAATGTTCAATGAAAAGGGCCGGACCATGGCCCTGCTCAACCCCCACGACCGAATTATGAGCCTGTTCAAGCTAACTTCCCTCGACAAGGAATTCAGCATCTTCTTCAACCTGGAAGACGCGGTCAAGGCCCTGAGTTAAAACCGAAAGCAGCCTGAGAACCATTTGTATCGACCGTCGGACCATTGTGCCGGACTTAAAAATAGTGTAGGCTGATTCCAGGTATCGTATTTAAACAGAGGAGATCGCTATGTACTGCCGCTCCTGCACAAATCTCATGCGGAAAACCTCGGTTCAATTAGACGACCGGGCCGTTCCCTACTTTGTTTGCGATGATTGCCGCATATTACTGGTAGAGGGAGAGGTAACGACAAACCTATCCCAGGATCATCCCATTCAACGCGGCGACGCATCCGATCGACCCTGCCCTGATTGCGACGACGTGGTGTTGGAAGCAACCAAAGGGTTGCCGGGAGAGGCATTGTCATGTCGTCGTTGCGGACTTCTGGAGGTGACCCTCGGCGAGAACTGGCCTTGTGACGAGGCAAACGGTCCCCTGGCCGAATTGCTGAACGCCGCCGCATTGGTGATGCAAACCGAGCGCAACCGCAAACAGAAGGTCCAACTGCCCGGCGCTTTCCATGTGGAAGCCTCCGGCGCCACCGATTTCAAATGTCCCTGCTGTGAGAAAGCGCTTACCCGGTACAAGGTCTTCGACAAAAACAAATCCGCGCCGGCCGACTTCGAGATCTGCGATCGTTGTTTCGGTATCTGGCTGGATCGGGAAGATCACCTGGCCCGAAGCCAGGACAAACAAACCGTGCAATTGACCGTGGACTTCGAGTCGATCCAACCGGCGGCTCGGGCTTGTCCTAAATGCCGTGATATCAATTTGGTAGCCATGCGCTTCAGACAGCCTGATACCGAAATCGATTGCTGCCCCGACTGCAACGGCACCTGGCTGGACGGCGGCGAACTCCAGGAATTCTGCGACCACCTGGGCGGCGAGGACCACGATGTCATCGATGCGCTGGTCGACAACGCGGTCTTTCAAGATCCCGCCCTGTGCAAAACCCTACGCCATTTCAGCCGAACCCTTCACCAACTGGACAGCCGCGTTCAAGAGCAGGAACGTCACCTGGAGCAGGCCCGCGATATCCAAGCACAACTCCTCTTCGCGGGCAAGGAACCGGAAACCATGGCGCCGACAAACTACGGCGACTACCAGGTGGTCCGCTTTTGGCAACCGGCCAGAACCGTGGGCGGCGATTACTTCGATTTGATCGAATTGACCATAGAAGGCAGGCCGTGCCTGGGAATCTGCATCGCGGACGTTTCCGGCAAGGGATTGCCCGCGTCCCTGTTGATGGCCAACTTTCAGGCCCTGCTGCGCGCTTTCGCGCCCAATATGCACTCCCCCGCGGCCTTGTGCGCCAAGCTGGGATCGGTGCTCTACCACAACACCACGTCCAACAAGTACATCACCGCGGTCTACGGGATCCTGGACCTGGAGCAACATCGCTTTACCTTCACCAACGCCGGCCACAATCAACCCGTCTACAGCACCGCGCAAGGCGGCAGCTTACTGGCCACCAGCGGCACCGTCCTCGGTTTATTCCCAGAGTGGCAGTACACCGAGCAGGTCATCGACCTGGCTCCAAGCGACCGCATCTTCTTTTATACCGACGGTGTGTCCGAGGTGGAGAACCCGGAGGAGGAAGACTTCGGCGAGGAACGCCTCCTGAACCTGGTCCAGGAATATCGCAAACACGACCTGCTGAAAGCGCAACAACTGTTGGTACGCGAGGTCAAAGAGTTCTGCCGGGGCAATTTCCTGGACGATGCTACGGCGCTGTTTCTGGCTCGTGCCTGAGTGTAGACACAAAAAAAGCCCACCGTGAGGGGCGGGCTTTTTTTGGAATATGTTTCGGCGACGTCCTACTTTCCCAGGGCATCACGCCCCAGTATCATCGGCTCTATCGGGCTTAACTACGGTGTTCGGAATGGGAACCG
>JAAUYB010201821.1_pt1 | contig 18197 bp, 11 predicted proteins | sample 7278071 | NCBI WGS metagenome assembly JAAUYB01 (sample SAMN14350121, study PRJNA611818) | marine sediment metagenome | isolation source: surface marine sediment (1.8m) | place: French Polynesia: Moorea | collected 2018-08
CTTCGACCTGGGTCTCCTGGTCAAAAACAAGGGCGATGTCATGCCGGCCAATCGCATCTACCGGGAAGTCATCGTTCGCGCCCTGACCTACAACAGTCAATATCAGTTGCCAACCTCCCTGGCCGGCCGTTTCATAGAAAACGGCCGCATCGATATGACCGCGCTGTTGAAAGCCTTCCAACAGTTCTGGCGGGAGAACAGCGATATCTGGGTCGAAAAATACGACTACAAAGAAGCAGCGCCGCACCTGATCTTACAAGCCTTCCTGCAACGCATCATCAACGGCGGCGGGCGCATCGACCGGGAATACTCGGCGGGCCGGGGCCGCACCGATTTATGCATCTCCATGGGCGAACACCGCTATGCCCTTGAACTGAAAATCCAATACCGACCGAACACCCGCGAACAGGGCTTGGAGCAGTTGGCGGGCTACCTGAAGACACTGGACCTGGACGAAGGTTGGCTCCTCCTTTTTAACCGCGACCCGGAGAAGGATTGGGAGCAGAAGATCACCTGGGAAGAGGAAACGCATCAGGGCAAAACCATCCACGTGGTGGGTTGTTGAATGGCGGGGTGAACCATGCAGCCGATACCCCCGCGATGAGGGGAACCAGCATAAACCAAAGATAGAGCCGGTTCTCCCAATTGAGATTGATTTTAATCACCGGCTTTTACTTGTTTCGGCGGCGGGTCCGTCGGTGGAAAAGGCCATTACCCGCGTTTGCTCCGGTCTTGATTGTCATAGTCACGTCCTTGGACACAAGATTTAAGTGTTCCACAGAATAACATATTGGTTCTGGGATTCTTTTCAATGCCCTCAAAGTTTCCGGTCAACCGTCAATTGTAGGTTGGTTTGGCCGGCGTTGGAGGACCAAAGCAACGGCGGGCAAAAATGTAACGGGGCCCATTCCCGGATTTCCAAGTTGACGTCGGCAGGCACGGTGATTCGAGAAGTTTCCATCGCTGGTTGGTGTCGTGAGGGAAAAGTTTTAGGTGGCACTGATGGCGTTAACGCATGGATTTTTGACCCATCGACTTTGTCAGTTACCGCGATACAACCCTGAGGCGGTAGGTGGAATATCGCAGGTGCCGAAGAGCCCGGTGCAAAATGTTTCCGCGCTACGCTCTCTTGGAAGTGATGCGGTTAGACTCGTAGTGGTCACCGGCAGCGTTATTCCAAAAAGACATAGTATGACAAACAACCTCTTCATTTGACGTCCTCCTCAATTCCGGTATTAGGTGCCGGCATCTATTTAAACACGAAAAAAGCGCCGTCTTTGCCACCATTCCATCCGGGACCATGATGGTTCACCCGCCGCATCCCCGCCCCATGTTGTATTTGTATCCAAGCGAGGTCCCATCCTATTAGCAAAACCACAAAATGTGGCGCCAAAGCATCGTTGAACCTTGCTGCCGGCCTCTCGCATGCCTAGGTAAGTCAAGCAAACCAAGTAATTAGAAACTCTTTCCCGCCCAAAACCCCGGCTCGCGCATAGAGTCGCGCACCGGTTATCGGTCACGGTGAACACCAGCAAAACAAGCCGCTTACCACAAGGCCCTAAAAGACTTCGTTTTCAATCGGCCGTGCCCGCCGGCGACGTCGCGTATGCACAAGGAGTGAGAACGATGAAGAGCAGTCGAGAGTTCGCAATGATCCTCACTGGCCGGCATCCCCCAGATTATCGAGGTTGTGTTGGACGATGCGGCTATACATATGGTCCGGGCCGTAGATATTGCGAAAGCTCCACAGAGCATGTTCCAACAAGTTCCGTGCCTCGCTCAACTCGCCCAAATCCTTCAGCACCATTGCCAGGTTGGATTGACGCTTCGCGATGTTAGGGTGACTGGGTTTATAGCTGTTTTGATTCGAGACAAGGGCCGCGCGCAGCAGGTCCCGCGCCTCGCTCAACTCGCCCAAATCCTTCAGCACCATTGCCAAGTTGGATTTACGAGTCGCGATGTTGGGGTGGCCGGGTTCATAGCTTTTTTGATCAGAGGCAAGGGCCGCGCGCAGCAGGTCCCGCGCCTCGCTCAGCTCGCCCAAATCCTGAAGTACCATAGCCAGGTTGGATTGCCCACTCGCGATGGTGGGGTGGCCGGGTTCATAGCTTTGCTGATCAGAGGCAAGGGCCGCACGCAGCAGGTCCCGCGCCTCGCTCAGTTCCCCCAAACCCCTCAGCACCACAGCCAGGTTGGATTGACCCCTCGCGATGTTGGGGTGGCCGGGTTCATAGCTTTGTTGATCAGAGGCAAGGGACGCGCGCAGCAGGTTCCGCGCCTCGGTCAGTTCGCCCAAATCCTTCAGCACCATTGCCAGGTTGGATTGACGCGTCGCGATATCGGGGTGGCCAGATCCATAACTTTTTCGGTCAGAGGCAAGGGCCGCGCGCAGCAGGTCCCGCGCTTCGCTTAGCTCGCCCAAATCTTTCAACACCATAGCCAGGTTGGATTGACGCTTCGCGATATCGGGGTGGCCGGGTTCATAGCTTTGTTGATCAGAGACAAGGGCCGCGCGCAGCAGGTCCCGCGCCGCCCGCAGCAGGCCGCGCGCCTCCCAGAACTCACCAAAATCTTGAAGCACCAGAGCCAGGTTGGATTGACGCGCCGCGATTTTAGGGTGGCCGAGTTCATAGCTTTTTCGATCAGAGGCAAGGGCCGCCCTCAAATATTTCTTGGCGGTTTGAAAGTTACCGGACAATTGGAAATAATGACCTAATTCGTGAGCAAGATCGGCATAACATGCCAATCCTGTGTTTTCGCTGATGTCGGCGAGGTAGGAAAGGTGGGGCAACGTATCGGACATGCGCCCGGGTATCCCATGCTCATTGATCTTGTGGGCAAAAACGACGATCCGGGAACCAATCTCTTCTCGTCGTTGTTCAAGGTCCGGCGTCTCATGGATCACGAAGGCAGCGAGCAGCCGATGCAGAATCAATTTACCCTCGGCGGGCTCCAACAATCCCAAATCGACAAGCAGGGTTAAACCCTCGACCAGTTCCGGTGTCGGTTCGCCTGTCAACGACAGTAACATCGCCCGATCGATCGGCTCGCCCGGGGCCAGGCAAGCTGCTCGTGTGAGGAGTGCGCGGGCTGCAGCCCCGTTCAGCCCGTTCAATTCTTCAAAACTGACGCGAAAGGTTCGGGCCAAATGCATGTCGTGGTCTGTCGGTTTGTCGAAGGTCCCCTTGCCCTCCAGGGAGGCGTGGTCGACCGAACTTTGCTCCAATTCGGCAAGGTATGCCTCCGGGGCGGTCAGGTCGCGAAAATGATGGAGATAAGAACCCGCAAGATGAAGCGCAAGGGGCAAATCCCCCAATTCCCCGGCGATGCGATCGGCGACGACCGCGTCCAATCCCGGGCACAGTTTCGCGAGGAGTTCGACGCTTTGGGGCCGTTCCAACAGTCCCAAGGCAAGCCGTTGAATACCCGTGCTCTGACTCCAGCGCTGCCGACGGCTGGTGAGCAAAATGCGGCAATCGCTGCCGCCGGGCCGCCATCGTTGGAACAGGGTTTCATCCTCGCAGTTATCGAAAACCAACAGGCGCGTCCCCTGTCGCCATGCCTTCAGGGTCGTGGAAACCTGCTGATCCAAGGGTAGGTCGAGATAACGCGGATGAAGGTCCATATTGCGGCCTACACGCGATATCTCGGAGGGCACCACTTCCGGGTCGCTGAAATTCAGCCAGAAAACACCGTTGGGAAAACACGGACCGAATCGATGGACATACTCCACGGCCAACTGGGTTTTCCCAATCCCCCCGAGCCCCGAGGCATTGACCACCTGGCCGACGGCAATGGATGAGTTTTTCTTCAAGCAGCGATGCAGCCACAGAAGATCGTCAGCGCGCCCCACGAAGTTGGCATTGATGGCAAAGGGCATGTATGAGTGGGGGTGAAGCAGCCCGTAATCGGGAATGACCCCCGGCTTGGGAGGCGGGCGAGGCGTCCATGAAACCGGCGCGGTGGGGTGTGTTTGCAGAATATCCTTGAATTCCTGCATTCGGATAAGGATTTCAGCAGCGGGGTGCCGTTCGGCAAGGGCCTCTCGAAGGTTTTGATAGAACGCTTTGGTCAGAGCTTGAAGTTCATCCTGGTATTCAGGGCGGATGCCGGCGCCCAGGCCTTGCGTCAATGCAGCGACCTGTTCATCGATCGCGGCTTCATCCAGGGATTCACCCCGCACGATGCGCGTAAAAAGGAAGGTCACCAGATACGATTGCTCTTTCAGCAGCAGTTCCCGAAATATTTCGGGGATGTCGTCCAACTGCTCGAGCGCCTGCCGGACCGCCTGCTGTAATTTCGGCTGAAAATCCGGTGCTTCCCGCTTGAGGTCGGGGGTGATCAGGTTGGAAGCGACGTTGAGGGCAATCGAGGCGAAGATGTCCATCGGGCGGCCTTCGTTATGATATTGCTGTCATTATATATCGATCGAGCGGGGGCGTGATGAAATCGCATGCATGATGATGTCATACCGGTCAATTGCATCTACCGGGAAGTCATCCACGTGGTGGGCTACTGAATGGAATTTCTCTAACACATGGAGTTGATTTGAAAAAAGAAATTGAAAACCGTACGCCGGAGGAGCAGGATCGGCCGGAAGCTTATCTCGCGATTCTTCGTGCAAAACGTGACCCGGTCTACCGGCTTGAGCTGAATTGCAGATTGGATAGCACCGAAGGTTGGATGAGCCTGAGTGAGCTGAAGAATAAAAACCAGGCAGATCGGATTGGTGAGTGATTCTCGATGATGTTTAAGTGCGCCATGAGGTTTACCCGGCGCTTGTGCAAAATCGCGGAGCAGTTGGTGAGAGCCGGTAAAAGACGCCGGGCTAATCTCTTGTCCGACAACGCCTTGCATATCCGTAAACTATTGTAATTCGATAAACTCACCATAGCCTTCGTCCCATTTCCTTTTGGATCTTTTATCTTGACTCTCATTGAAGCTGAACACATATTAGCTGGGTTATCTCTTCATGTTCATCTCAAGAAAGGAAACGGCACTATGCTTATTCACTATGTGTTCTTACTACTTTGGGGATTGTCTCCTTTTCAGGCAGGTGACCGGAAACCGAGTATCAGTACGTTGGTTTTGGAGAATGAAAGAGAATTGGAGGCAATTGCTCGGCAAGCTGATTTAAAAGGGATCATTCAAGCCTTCGGGGTAAGACAAAAACGGGTGAAAGAGACCCTGCTTCATGATGATATATCGTACCTGGCCAAAACCGGTTCTAAGATCATCAGGACAGAGAACGGTGTCAAACTAACCGGGGAACATGCTTACCTGTTCTTCAACCTACCCAATGAAATGGTCATCATGTCGATTGAATTTGCACAATATCCGGAATCCCGAAGTCGAATTCTTCATGACCTCAGGCAAAGGGGACTAAACCCGGAAGATAAAACGCTTCTGGCTGAATTGATACCTCAGGGGTTTGATGTCAACTCAAAAACAAATAAGAAAGCGCAAGAGTACCTTAAAGAAGAAACCCGGTTCGGCCGGTGGCTTGGCAAAGAACCTCTGGACTTGGAAAGTATTTCAGATGTTGACATTGCAGATTTTGTCCGAGAAAACAAACGCGTTTTAGACAAGGCCTGTTTTTGGTGGGCTGCCCATTTGTTGGAAGGTCTGACGACTCATGGACGTAAGGTGATGCTTGCCTACATCGTTGAGGAGTATGGTTCTCACGCGTACCACTACACATTGAGCTCGACCGCCTCCAAGGATGAGATGAACGCGATAAGGCAAGGCCTGATTATGAAGAATAAGGGGGCAGCTACCCCAGGTAGGCCGCGATGACGGGGTCATCGCGACCAACCTGGGGCCGGCCATACAAAACACCCTTCGGGGTAAAAGAAGACAGAGACCAGGCGACCGAATGCTGCGGGTGACAAGCGGGTGAACCGGTACGGTTCTGTGAAGTGTCCACCTTCTGCACCATAAGTGATCGCTGATACGACATGAAACTGTGTTCACACGGCCGCCGTAAATTCTTGTAAAATTAAGGCGGCTCTTCGGACTTTTCGGTTTCTGAACCGATTAAAAAGACAAAGGCCCCGGGCGGGCAGTTTGGGCGCGCGGTTTTCAATTCATATTTTCGTATGAAGGCGTCATAATGACGTACCCTCGCCGACCGTTCCAAGCCGCTTGATCGGATGGACCCGATGAACGGCGCGGCAACCGTTCACTGGATACCAACGGCTTGATTCTTGCTAAAATAAACATGCGTGTCGGTTAGGAGTCTACGGATTGACAACAACCACCAACAAACTCGCCAACCTAAGTCCCAAGGTTCTCATGGGCATCAAAAACCTGTTGGTTCGCGCCCGCACCGTGGTGGAGGGCGCCCAGGTCGGCGAGCATGTTTCGCCCTTTCGCGGCGGCGCCATCGAGTTTGCGCAGCACCGCAGTTACTCCCCCGGCGATGAGTTGCGCTATATCGACTGGCGGCTGTTTGCCCGTACCGACCACTACCATGTCAAGCAGTTCGAGGTCACTACAAACCTGCGCTCGTTTTTATTGCTGGATGGCTCCGGCTCCATGGACTACGCGGGCCAGGACGGTATCAGCAAGTTCGACTATGCCTCCATGTTGGCCGGCGGTCTGGCCTATGTCCTGGTGCAGCAGGCCGACGCCATTTCCCTGACCGCCAACGACGGGCCCGAGATTACCTTCCTGCCCCCTCGCACCCAGACCGCCTATCTGCAGCAGATTCTCAAGACCATCGACAACTGCAAGCCCAAAGGCGACCACGACATCCTTACGTTACTGAAATTCACCCAGGATCGGGTCAATCACCGCAGCCTGATCGTGCTGTTCTCCGATTTCCTGGTCGACCTGGACGAATTGCTGCCCAAGATTCGCATCCTCAAGAGCCACGGGCATGACCTGATCGTCTTCCAACTACTACACCCGGACGAATTGGACTTCCCCTTCACCCGCTTCTACCGTTTCGAGTCCATGGAGGACCAGCGTTTCCTGGTTGCCGACAGCCGCTCCATCCGCAACCTCTACCTGGAAGCGCTTAAGGAACACCAGGACCGACTGAAAGGCGCCATGCGCAAAATAGGCATCGACTTCCAGCAGGTCCGCATCGATGAAGCTCCGGACCGGGTCATTGCCCGTTGCCTGAACGGTCCCATGCGGGCCCAAAAACTCCGCAAGATGTACTGAGCCGCTTATGAACCTGTTGAACGTATCCTTTCTCGCCCCACTTGCCCTCATCGGCCTCGCGGCTCTGGCCGTGCCCATCTACCTGCACATGCGGCACAAGCCCAGGGCCGAATCGTTTCGGTTCCCGGCGATCGACTTTCTCCTCAAGGCCCAAAAGAAAAAAAAGCGGCGGTTCCATGCCGAGCAACTGATGCTGATGCTCTTCCGCATCGGTATCATTTGCCTGCTGGCCTTCCTGTTTGCCCGCCCCTATATCGACAACCGTTCCACGGGCGGCGGCGGTGATACGGGCCGGCCCCTGATCGTATTATTGGACGATTCCATTTCCATGATGGCCTCTGACGAGGACGGCTCGCGGTTCTTCGAAAACGCGGTGGATCAACTTGGAGAGGTCCTGCGCGCGCGCTCCTCCGGCGTCATGACGCGCATTCTGCCCGCAAGCGCTCCCAAAAGCCTGCTGCGCCTGGAAACCGCCCGGCAGATTCGCGACTATCTGGACCAGATCAAGGCGACTACCTACGCGGTAACCCTGGACGCGGCCTATGCCGAGGCGCTCAACCTCATCGAAGCCGAGGGCCTGGAAGGCGCCACCATTCGCATCTACACCGACGGCAGCCGTACCGCGTGGAGGGAACTGCCCGCTACCAAACTTGAGAAGGCCGACGTCATCTACCACTCCATGCGGCCCGAAGAGGATTTCGAAAACGTGGCCATTTCATCGGTCACCCAGGCGCCGGGCGATGCCAATTCCATCGAGGTCGCCTTGATGAACAGCAACCCCGATCCCGCGGAACTGTCGCTGGCGGTGAACGGCGGACGCGGCGCCCTGTTGCGCCAGCAGATCCGGGTGGTCGAGGGCGGACGCGCCTCTCATTATTTCGGCCTGGGCGAACCCGTACCGCCTACCCTGGACATTTCCATCCCGTCCGATAATTTCGACCTGGACAACCAGGTGGTCTACGCGCCCCGCGCCAATCGGTCCGTACACGTCCTGGTCGTCGACGGCGATACCCATCCCGACACCATGCGCAACGAGAGCTTCTTCCTGCGCAACGCCTTCGGCGCCGATGAGGCCGAGCGCTACGGTTACAAGCTGGATGTGGTCACACCGTCGGGTCTTACCAGGAGCCTGGTGGATCAGGCCGACGTCATCTTTATGCTGAACGTGGAAGTACCCGTGGACCTGTTGCTGGATGACGCCCTGAAAAAAGGCAAGGGCCTGTTCGTGGGCATGGGCGAGCGCATGGACTTCGAGCGCTGGAACAAGTTTCTGGGGAATTACGACCTGGAAATGTGGGAAACCGCCAGGCTGCCGAACCCCGCGCCGGTAGACCTCAAGGATTTCGACCATCCCATGTTCTACCCCATCGAGGAATACGAGTGGCGGACCTATCTACGCGATGTCGCCATCGAGCAGGTGCGCGTGCTCAGTCTGGGACGCGCCGGGTACGACGTCCCCCTGGCTCTGCCCAACGGCAGCCCGGTCCTGCTGGCTCGCGACCTCAGGCCCGGCCGTTTGATGGTGTGGACTTCCAGCATGGATATCGATTGGAACAACTTCCCGCTGGAGTTCGGCTTCGTGCCGTTCGTTCGCCAGACCGCCAATTGGCTGGCCTCGCGAGACAGTTCCAACAGCTACCAGACCCTGACCACCAACCAGGTCCTGGAACAGGGTTTGGTGGACCAGTTGAACCTGAAACATGTCAACGCGCCCTTCAGGGGCCTGGACGTGGCCGGTCCGAAGCCCGGCATCTACACCCGTCAGATTCGAAATCGCAACCAGTTCGTGCAGGTGGTCATGGATGAAAGCGAACTGGACTTTCGCGGATTTGCTACGACAGACGAAACGCAGGCCGGCGACAATCCTTTGGAAGAGCTTGGTTTCCGCTCCTACCTGCGCTCCGATCTGGCGCCGTCCGTTCAAATCTGGTTGTTTCTGGCGGTACTGGTGGAAACGCTCATCGCGGCGCGGGTGACGGATAAATGGGGGTCTCGCTGATGGAACGTAGAACCTTTCTGGCAACCCTGCCCGGGCTTTTCGCGGCCCCGAGCTTACTCGCCGACAAGCAATCAAGCCGGTTCCAATACTGCATGCTGAAGGTGGGGCAGCAATGGTCCCAGCGCACGCGCGCCCTGATCAAGCTGAGCTTCGAGGTACAGAAGCGCTGTAACATCCCCATCGAGAGCCGCTACGCCACCACGGCCTTGAAAGATGTAGCGCGCGTCAATTCCCCCTTCCTGCTGCTCGCGGGCCGAGGCGCCGTCCCGGCCCCCACGCCCGAGGAAGCGGGCCTGCTGCGCATCGTGCTGGGCGGCGGGGGCGTCATGCTGATCGACGATCACAGTCCCAAGGGCGACGACGCCTTCTACAAGTCGGCCGTGGCCTTTATGAAAAAGGTCTACCCGGAACAGCCCGTGCCCGCGATCATACCGCCCGACCACGCCGTCTACCAGAGCTACTACCTGCTCAAAAAGCCGCGCGGCCGCCTGAACAAGAAAGATTATCTGGAAGGTTGGAACATGGGCAAGCGCACCAACGTTTTCTATTCGCACAACGACCTGTTGGGCGCCATGGAAGCCGACCAACTGGGCAACTGGACGCACAACATGGAGTTAGGCGGCGGTTTGCGGCGCGAGCTCTGCTTCCGCCTGGGCATCAACCTGACCTATTACGCCCTCACCATCAACTATAAAAAGGATCGAGCCTTCCCGCCGATCATCGAACGGAGACGCCGTCTATGAACCTACCCGATATCCAATTGGAAGCCATCGGGCCGCTCTGGATGGAGGCGGCGGTTGTTCTGGTCACCCTGGCCGTGTTCGGTTACTCGGTGTATGCCACCAGGCACCAAACGCCCAAAGTTCGGGTTCTGGTGGGCGTCCTGCGTTTCCTGTTGCTGGGTTTGGGCCTGCTGCTCCTGCATCATCCCACCCTCACCCGCAGCACCACCGCGCCCCAGGAAAAGCGCCTGGCCGTGGTGGTGGACCGTTCCGGCAGCATGGGCGCGGATAACGATGAGGGCATCTCCCGTTACGAAAAAGCTTATGAAACCGTGGCCCGCATCCCCGAGGACGTGCAATTCGACGTCTTCGAGTTGGACCAAAGCCTGTCGGAACCGCTGGGTCGCCAAACCCGGCCCCGCAAACTGTCGGGCAACAAAACCGATTTTCACACCTCCTTCTCACGGCTGTTCAGCGAGTACGGTGATTACACTTCCGTCCTGCTGCTGTCCGACGGTCACGACCTGGGCCGTCTGAGCCAGATGTCCTCGGAAGACACCGGCCGCTGGCTGGAGCGGCTCGGTGCGCCGCCCGTCAACACCGTGCTCATCGGCAGCAAACTGTCCGGTCCCGAGGTGGCCATTCACTCCATCGACGCACCCGGCTTCTCCTTCGTGCGCGCTCCGTTGCGCATCCGCGCCACGGTAATCGTGCGCAACCTGGACAAACACGAGACGCAGGTACAGCTTCTGCAGGACGACAAGGTCATCAACATCAAGGACCTGGTGCTGGACGACCAGGGTTTCGGTACGGTGGAATTCGAGATCTACCCCGAACAACAGGGCGAACACCTTTATTCGGTATATGTCCCGCCCCACCACCTGGAGAGCAACACCGAGAACAACCGTCAACAGGTGTTGATCGATATCGGCCGCGACAAGATCAACGTGCTGCACATCGCCGGGTCCATCACCTGGGACCTGCACGGTCTGCGCGACATGTTCGAGCGTCATCCGCTGGTAGACCTGACCGCCTTCTACATCATGCGCACCCGCACCCACCTGCAACAGGGCGTGGACAACCGCATGATTCCCCATGACGAAATGGCGCTGGTGCCCTTTCCCACCGAGGAAATCTTCGACCGTCAGCTGTTCGGTTTCGACGTGGTCTTCTTTCACGATTTCGATGCCGGCACCTATTTCAGCGACAGTTACCAGGCCCGCCGCCTGAACCGCAAGATCAAGGAGTTCGTCACCGAACACCGCGGCGGTTTCGTGGTAGTGGGCGGTCCGCGCACCGCCGGCGGCCCCAGTCTGGGCCTCACCCCGCTGGCCGACATCCTGCCGCTGGTGCCGCCCATCCACCGGCTGGCCTACGACGAGCAGTTGTACGAGGGGCAATTGACCGACAAGGGCCTGAAGCACCCCATCCTGCGAGCCTACGATCCCGAGTTCCAGGTCTACTCGGGCGCCATGCAGTCGTTGACGGTCGGCAAAGGCGCCGACATCCTGATTCAGGACGAAAACAACAAACCGCTCCTGGCCGTGGGTGAACCCGGCAACGGCCGCGTCTTGTTCCTGAATACCAGTTCCAGTTGGAAGTGGCGGCGCGACGCCCTGGCCGGGGGAAAGACCGGCGACGCCTATTACGATTTCTGGGATCAGGCCATCAAGTGGGTCATTCAGGACCCGGCCCTGAACCAGGTGCGCATCACGGCTACCAAAACGACCGCCGACCCGCTTTCGGTGGATATGGACGTGCTGCTGCGCGATAAAAGCTACAACCCCGCAAAATCCAAGGACACGCAAATTATCGTCACCCCCCTGGACGGTAAGAGCGACCCCGCAACACTGGCTTTGTCCACCGACCTGAAGGGCGCGGCTCAAGTTCGCTATACCGCGGACCGACCCGGTTATTATCGGATCGAGCTGGCCGAGGAACCCTGGAAAACGCTCTCCAGGGCCAATACGGTGTTCCTGGGCGGGTCCCAGGATGAACTTCGCAACCTGGATCTTGTCCCCGAAACGCTTCAGCGTCTTTCGACGCTTTCCTCGGCAAGATTCGCCGCCTCCGCCGATGATTTCCGACCGGAATCACTGGCCTGGGGTAAGGTCCAGGAAAAAACTATTGTGGAAACCCAACGTTTGAAGTTAAGAAACTGGATTTGGTGTCTGCCCCTCATGATCCTCATTGTGGCGATCGAGTGGGCCGTCCGTCGTTCCAGCCACCTGGCTTAGAGAGGTCGCCATGCATCCCGTTCAACAATTCCTGGTTCGCTCCGGTCACAAGATTTTGCGCCAACGGATGTTCAAGTTGTTCTCCATGGCCCTGTCGGCAATAACGGCCTACCTTACCCTGTATTTCATTTCCATCCTGGTCATCAAGAGCATGTCTCTGACCTGGACCGGGCTGTTTGTCGTGCCGGCCCTGGTCGTTCTGGCCTTATTGGTAGCGATCCCTTTTCAATGGTGGCAGTTACGCGATCCGCGCCATGTGGCCCGTTTCCTGGAGCACCAGCATCCCGAGTTACAACTGTCGGTGCGCACCGGCCTGGACTTCCTCGACGGTCGCGCCGACCATACGAAAAGCTCCTTCCACGAACCCTATCTGAACCAGGTCAACGAACGTCTGCACCAGATTTACGTACACGACCGTCCCTCGCGCCCCTGGGGCCGCTATGCCGTGGTCGCCGTTGCCGCCGCGCTGACCATGTGGCTCGGCTTCGAAACAGACCTGCGCGACAAGTTCTACAATCCCAAAATGAGCTTCGGCCAAACCCACCTGGACCTTTCCGAGGGCTCCATCACCATCTTCGAGCCCGAATACACCCAGGTTCCCGGCCGTACCCTGCCCCTGAAGTCCGGTAATTTCTCCGCCTACCCCGGCAGCAAGATCCGCTTCCGCGTGCAACTGCCCAAGGGCACGTCCGATCTGTATCTGTCCAATAACGAGCAGGAGCCCGTTCCCCTGCGCGTGGACGAGGAGGCCGTGGCGAGTCATGAGTTCCTGCTGCTGGAAAAAACCGAGCTGCGCTTCCTGTTGGCCGAAGGCTCCGGCAGCGGTCGCACCAGTCCTTTCATTTTCGAGGTCAAGCAGGACACCATCCCCGAGGTGCAACTGCGCGGCTACACCCCGGAAGGCCCCATCAACGTCATGGACCCCTTGATCATCGAAACCGAGGTGCGCGACGACTTCGGCATCAAAGAACTGGAAGCGGTGGTCAATTGGGACGGCGGCACGCGGCGTATCCCGATCACCGTGCCGAGCAACCGCAAGAAACACTTCATTGCCAAGAACCAGTGGTACCTGTCCGATTTCGAGTTGGGCGACGCCGACCGTTTCAGCATCTATTTGGAAGCCAAGGACAACAACCCCATCAACGGACCCGGAGTGGGTATTTCCGGCACCCTGACCTACGAACTGGAAAGCCCCGAAAAGAAATACGAGGAGTTCATGCAGCTGGCGCGTGAGCTGCTGGACACCATGACCCACACCCTGGGCGACAACCTGGAAACCATGTTCGCCCGTGTGGTGGATGCCGGGAACTTGAAGGACGCGGAGATCATGGGCAAACAGATCTCCAACGGACTCTACCGCTCGCTGACCTTGACCAATACGCTCATTTCCAAGGTGCGCGAGACCCCCAACCTGACCCGCTTGGACCAGAATTTCCTCTACCAGTTCCGCAACGGCGTGTCCAAGCAGGCGCGGGCGCGTTCGGAAATGGGTCTGCTGTTTTCCAACATCCAATACCGCGAGCAGAACAATTCCTACCGCAAGCTGGTCAACGCCCACCGTACAGAAGAGATCAGGGTGGAGGACCTGACCTACGAATTGCTGCTGCAACTGAAGATGTGGGCCATCTTCGAACTGGAACGCCAGAACAACAAGCTCCAGGAAGAAATGGACCAGATGGAAGAGTTACTGGAAAACGCGGAGAACATGGAAGAGGAAGAACTGCTCAAGATGTTCAACAAGCTCATGGACCAGCTCATGAAGGACTTCAACGAGATGATGATGAAGGCCGCCCGTGAGATGGACCAGAACATGCAAGAGTTCATGAACAACGAGGCCATGCAGGAGTCTACCGACCTCATCGAAGAGTTGAAGCAACAAATCATGGAAGCCCTGAAAGCCGGGGACATGGAAAAGGCCAAGCAGTTGATGGAAGCCCTGCGGGAGCAGATGCAGGCGGCCTACCAGAGCATGCAGGACCAGGTCGGCGAGATGAGCCCGGAAATGCAGGCCATGATGCAGGACATGAAAGAGCTGATGGGCCTGTTGCGCGAGACCAAAAACCGCGAGGAAGCCCTGGAGAAAGCCACCCGCAACCTGAAGCAGCGCATGGACGAGCAGATGGGCGGCAACGACACCGAAATGAGCGAGCAGCGACAGCAGGAGTACCGCAAGGCGACCGAAAACATCCACAAAATGCTGACTGACCTGTACAACAAGCTGGTGGACTTCAAGACCGAGGATCTGGCCGAAAACATCGTCAACCAGGTCGCCGAGTATAAGCGGCAGTTGGAAAACCCGGACCTCTCGGGCATCGAGCGCCGGCGCCTCCAGCAGGAGATTGCCAATCAGGAACGACTGCTTGATTTCATTACCCGGGACGGCCTGGACAAGTTGCAGAACGTAACTCTGCGCAATATCAGCCAGACCGAAAAGATGCAGGAGTACCTGGACCAGGGCGAACTCCTGCTCAGTCTCGAGTCCGGCAACAAACTCAGCGATTACCTGATCAGCGGCGAACGCACCTCCGAGCGCAACGCCTCGCGCAAGATTCGCGAGGAAGCCAAACCCAAGGAAACCTTCCAAGAGGCGCGAATGGAACTGAACGAAATCCTCAACGCCTTGCAGGGCATGCGTAATAATATGGAAGAGGCGCGCCGTCAGTTCATGGAGCAACAGGGCAGCGAGGACGGTCAGAAACTGGCGCAAGAGCAGGCCGATATCAACCAGATGATCGAGGAGTTCATGCAACGCACCCAGGAGAGTTTCGGCGGATCGCAGATCGCGGACAAGCTACGCGAGATCGGCATGTCCATGCGCAACGCCGAGCGCAAACTGGGCGGCTCGCGCCTGGAGGGCGGCATCAATTATCAACAGGACGCGCTGCAAAAGATCGGCGAGATGATGGAGCAGTTACAGAACTCCAGTCGCCCCTCGGGTCGTCGGCCCATGCCCATGATGCAGCGGCAGGGCCAATGGGGCGACCCCTCACTGGAAGATATTTTTATTCCTGAGAGTCAGAAGAAGGCTTCGCGGGACAAGGTCAAGGACGAAATTCGCAAGCGTTTGGGCAAGAACCTGCCCGAGGCTTACGGTAAGGAGATCAAGAAATATTATGAAAAGCTCATGGACCAGTAAGCCCCTCGCGGCCTTGATCGCGCTGTTCCTGTTCCTCGGACCGCTTGCGGCCCAGGACACGGCCACCGTCAGTGCGCCCAAGCCTGAAGCCGCGGGGGATGAAGAAACGAAGGCCGAGGACATGGCCCGCGCCATGAAGTTGGGATTGGACCTGGAACGGGCCATGCGTCTGCTGCGCGCCTACCGACCCGAGGCCGTGCATGAGCACCTCAAAACCTCCGAGCTACCCAAGCCGCTGATCGATCTCCTTACCGGCTGGGCCTGGCATCAGCAAGGCAATTACGACAAGGCGTCCGAATCCTTCGAAAAGGTAGAGCCCGACATGTTGGAGGGCGACAACTACCTGGCCGGCCGCCTGGTGGAATTGAGAAAGACGGCCCAAGCGCTCAAGGAATTCGAAACCGAGGAGACTGAAAACTTCTCCATCCGCTACAAGCCCGGCTCCGATCGCGTGCTGCTGAACTTCCTGCCCGATGTGCTGGAACGCACCTATGCCCGCTTCAGCGCCCTGTTCGACTTTGAGCGCGACGAAGACAAAATCATCGTGGAGTTGATGCCCGACCACAACCTGTTCTCCTACGCCTCGGCCCTTACCCGTCAGCAGATCGAAACCACCGGCACCATTGCCCTCTGCGTGGAGAATCGTCTGGTGGTGCTGACGCCCCGGCGCGTGCTGATGGGTTACTACTGGCCCGACGTGATCGCTCACGAGTTCATCCACTACATTCTCACCAAACACAGCGCGGACCATGCGCCCCTGTGGTTGCAGGAAGGTGTGGCCAAGTACTTCGAGGCTCGCTGGGAGCGCGAAGACGTCAACCCGCTGGACCCCTCCATGGAGACCAGTATGGCGCTGGCCATCAAAGAGGACAGCCTGATTACCGTGGAACAAATGATGCCTTCTTTCGCGGCTCTGCCCACCGCGGCCCTGGCCCGTCAGGCCTACGCACAAACCACCACCATGGTGGACTACCTCAGCAAGGAACACGGTGAGAACATCATCTCGCGAATCGTGCTCGGTTTGGGGGAGAACGGCGATCTGGACGAGGTTATGGAAGCCATGACCGGCAAGGATTTCGAGACCTTCGAGAGCAATTGGCGCGAATGGATCAAGACCCAGGGCTACCGCGTGCGCGCCGATGCAACGGCGGCGCAAGGCGTCAATCTCTTGGACGAGGACATGCCTGAGGAAGAGATCAAGGCTGTCGAGGACGCGGACCAGGCATATAAGAAGCACGTGCGCCTGGGTGATTTGCTGCTGGAACGCAATCGCTATCGCGGCGCCCTGCGCCAGTATCAAAAGATTCCCACGCGCGGCGGCAAGTACAGTCGCCAGGTACTGCTGCGCATGGTCACATGCCATCACTTCCTGGAAAACCACCGCGAGATCATTCGCCTCATCGATTTCCACGTGCCCAACCTGGAAAACGATACGACCATGTTGGTGAAGAAGGCCGAAGCCCTGCTGGGCGTGGATAACGGCGCGGAAGCCAAGGGCCTGCTGGACCGCTGCATCCGGATCAACCCGTTCAACCCGCTCATCTACAAGATGCTGCTGAACCTGGAGACAGGCGAGGACGAGGCGGCCGTCTATCGCGAGTGCCTGGAAATTCTCACCAACCCCGGCGCGGTCCACGGAAAAGAACGCAAAAGCTAATTCCCCATTTCGCCCCAAAGGAGCTCACATGACGGTTTCGGATTTAACGGTAACGGACGCCCGCGAATTTCAGGAAAAGGTGAAGGACGTCCATCGCGGCTATGAAGAATTGAAAACCGAGGTCGCCAAGGTGATCATCGGCCAGGAGGAAGTGATCGAGCTGATGCTGATCTCCATGTTCACCAGCAGCCACTCACTGTTGATGGGCGTTCCCGGTCTGGCCAAAACCCTGCTGGTGCACACGCTGGCCGACGCCACCTCGCTGACCTTCCACCGTGTTCAGTTTACGCCCGACATGATGCCGTCCGACCTTATCGGTACGGAGGTCCTTCAGGAAGACAAGTCAACCGGCCAACGGGTTTTCAAGTTCCTGGAAGGTCCCATTTTTACCAACCTCATGCTCGCGGACGAAATCAACCGAACCACGCCCAAAACCCAGGCGGCCCTGTTGCAATGTATGCAGGAGCGCCAGGTCTCGGTCGGCGGCCAGACACACCGCTTGCAACCGCCGTTCCTGGTCTTTGCCACGCAAAACCCCATCGAGCAGGAAGGTACCTACCCTCTGCCCGAGGCCCAGTTGGACCGCTTTCTCTTCCGCATCGACGTGACCTATCCCAACCTTCGCCAGGAAATCGATATGGTCATGAACACCACCTCGCGTGATCAGAGCGAAGTGCAACCGGTCTACACGCGGGAGCGCCTGGTGGAGCACCAATCCCTGGTACGCCAAATCCCCGCCGGTGAGACCGTGGTCAACTACGCGGTCAGCCTGGTGCGCGCCACCCGACCCAAGATAGACGGCGCCGACGCTTTCACTGACGAAAACGTCCGTTGGGGCGCCGGTCCCCGTGCTTCGCAGAACCTCATCCTGGCCGGCAAGGCTCGCGCGCTTCTGGACGGCCGCTTCGCGGTAGAAAAAGAGGATATCGACGCCCTGGCCCAACCCATTCTGGTTCACCGCATCATGCCCACCTTCCAAGCGGAGGCCGAGGGCATCACCGCGGCCGATATCATTCGCCACTACCTGGACACCTTGCGCATCTGAACCGGCGATGCCTCCAGGCATGTTACCTAGTAGATAGCCGTGTGGCGACGTTGTCTATAGGCTGACCTTTGAGCAGGATGCCTATAGACAATACTGTCCATACCCTTCCTACCGAGTAGGAAGCCCATGTGCAGTACTGTCCATAGCCTTCCCACTGAGTAGGGAGCCCATGTGCAGTACTGTCCATAGCCTTCCCACTGAGTAGGGAGCCCATGTGCAGTACTGTCCATA
>JAAUYB010018791.1_pt1 | contig 18196 bp, 15 predicted proteins | sample 7278071 | NCBI WGS metagenome assembly JAAUYB01 (sample SAMN14350121, study PRJNA611818) | marine sediment metagenome | isolation source: surface marine sediment (1.8m) | place: French Polynesia: Moorea | collected 2018-08
CGGGGGGGTATGGGTCAAAGCCCTCCCCTGTGACACTCAAAGAGGAGCCCCAAAATTATAGAAGGGGGGGGGGGGTTAAAAAAATCTTACGGCCGCCGAAGGCTGCCAAAAATTTTGTTTTTTGTTGAAAAAAAATTTTTAAAAGAGGGTTTTTCTATATTTCAGGAGGACAATTTTTTTAAAAAAATTCTGGCTGCCTCTGGCGGGTAATAGTGCATGCAGTCATTCGGAAAGCAGCATGACAAAGAAAACGCAATAGCAACAACAAGAACAGCACTTGTTCATTGATCTGCCGCATTGGTTACATGTAGAGATTTTTACGCAAATTTGGAATTTTTTTCCCTTGTTTGTTATAATGGGCGTAATATCATCGCAAAAGCGTCGCAATAGTATTTACGACGATTTTTTTGCGCAAAAAAGCGCGGGGGCGAGCGGAGGCGAGCGTATGTAAGGTTGAACGTCATTTTACGCGAATTTTTGCCCTTCATAGGATTTCGCGCAAAAACTAGCTCACTTTTGTTAGACTTTTTTCGGTTTTGACGAAAGCCTGTTCTATTTTTTTAATTAATTTTTTTTAAATTTTTTTACCTGGCTTTGTCTGCGAAAGCTTGCGTGTCAAAACTCTCTCAATTATGGAATCGCTGGATTCGTCGCTACTGCTGGTCAACCGCGCAAACTCTTGGGCCAAGGAATTGCTGAAGTCAGGAACGAAACACTCTTCTTCAAACTCTTGCATAGTTTTCGCATTTTGCCTCGCAAGCCGTTGTTGCACTGCGCGCTGCAATGCCCAAGCCAAACTGCCAAACTCAGGATCTTCAAAGCTCTTCAAGCTTTTTGCGCGCCGACAGAAGACATGAGGACACGTAAAACCTTTCGGAGGCAATGGTGGCGCTGGCGGGATGGAGCGGATAGCAGAGCTCTGGGGGCTCTCAACAGGCGGCTCTGGACGAGGAGCTCGTGGAGGAAGCACAGGTGCCGGAGAAGACGGGTGCAGAACACGTTGAGGTGGAGGAGGACGAGGAGGACGAGGAGGACGAGGAGGCCGCTGCGGAGGAGGGGGAGCCCGATCCTCTATGCCCCCAAACTCTACAGTAAAGACATCGTCATCGTCGTCTCTGAAGACATGTTTTTGTCGATTCAGGATCCTGCAATAAATTTATGTTTTATTATTTGTTACTTTAAATTAAAAACAAAGTAAAGAAAGTACCTGTGACAGCGTGCGAGAGCTTCATTTGCACTACGACCTGCAGCAGAGGAATCCCGCCTTCTCCATCTCTCAAATTTGGACCAAGTATTGCGATAAGGTCGCTTCTTACAGTTCTGGCGTCGCCAACAAGCAATGAGGCCCTAGGGGAAGCAATTATTATTATACATTACGTTAATTTTAATTATTAGATAGAATTTTATTACCACGACAAGCCCAAGAAAGAGCGCAGTCGAAATTACAGCAGCCAGGACGAGGCCAACACATGATGCTGATGCGGGTTTGGCGCTGTCGGACGTGTTGTTGTTGTTGTTGTTGTGGTTGTTGTTGGTGGTGGTGCTGTTGGCAGTCTTGTTGCTCCTGTTGTTGCTCTGGCTGTTGTTCCTGCTGCTCTCGCTGTTGTTCCTGCTGCTCTCGCTGTTGTTCCTGCTGCCCTTCTTGTTGTTCTTGCTGCCCTTCTTGTTGTTCTTGCTGCTGGTGGTACTGCCGCCCTTGCCGTTGCTGCTGCTGTTCCTGCTGTTGATCGTGCTGCCCTTCCTCGTTCTGTTGTTCCTGCTGCTGTCGACCAATTCTCCAATGTTGTTCTTGTTGCCCCTCCTAGTGCTTTTGTTGATGTTCTTGTTGTTGCTGCTGTTGTAGTTGTTGCTGCTGTTCCTGCTGTTGTTCTTGCTGCTGTTGGTCCCGCTGCCCTTCCCCTTGTTGTGGCTGTTGTTGTTGCTTCTGCCCTTGCTGTTGTTGTTGCTGCCCTTGCTGTTGTTGTTGCCGATGCTTCTGTTGACCAATTCGATGTCGGTGTCGCTCTCCTCGTCGCTGCTGCTGCTGTCCTCATAGTAGGTAGCATCACTGTCACTGGAATCGCTATCGTCGTATTCAGCAGGATCAAAGTCGAGATCTTCGTCGTCGTCATCCGTCTCCTCAAAACCGTCTCCCAGACGATGCAACCCACCGCCACCGCCCTCATCTCCGTCATCGTCATGGTCAGCAACTCGCCATATATGCTGGAGCTCGTAGCGCGTGCCATTTGGATACTTGCACCTAAAAAATGAAAAAAATTCCTTGATTTTTTTCATTTTAGAACATTTTGTTCAAACCTACACAAGATAATTGCACGGCGACTGAGGATAGCGATCAACTATGAGAGGTGGAAAGAAAGCTCTGTTGTAGACGGGGCATCCTTGCGCGATGTTGTCATCCTAGGTCAGGTACTTGATGCACGAGATCTTAAAAAAAATGTTTTTATATTTGTTTCATATAATTTTGATCCATTGTCATCCACCTGGCTTTCACCCGTCGCGAGAACGGCGAAAAACAAAATTGCGGAAGCAAAACCCATGTTCTCCAGATGGAGCTCCCTCACTGGGCTGAGACTGTATATAAAATTACATATTTTGCAATAAAAAACGACAAGCACACAATGTTAGCTCTCCGTCTCTCCGCTACAAAAAAAATCAGCTGAGACATAAAAAAGATGCACCAGGATTATGTAATATCTCGTATGCACTGACGCCCGTTTTCCCATTCCTTTTCTGAAGCAACCTTACTCTGGTGGAAACATTTTATACATGTTCGAGAGGAGGTATGACAAATAAGATAAATCCAATTAGATCTGACACAAAGATTAAGAATAATGAAAATTAATTATGTTTATTCCGTTTTGTATTTGCCTTATTTGGACATGATTTACCGCTTACAAAATTTTCGCAAAAAAAAATTAGGACTTTCTCGCAACCTACCAAAAAACCCTACTACAAAGGAGAATACGTTACGTTTGAGAAAGTTCATTCGACGGGTGGGGCCATGGTTTTGCAAAAAAGAAAGGCTTGAACAGCCTGCCTTAGCTTAGAGGGTCTATCAAAATAGGCTAGAGGCTCTACCAAAAAGAAAGCACAGCAAGAAAGGCTGTCCTCTTCTTTGCTGTTTCTAAATATTTAGTGACGTGAAAAATGAATCCTTTGACATTTATTTGCAAAGGATGTCAATACTTTCGGAAAGGAAAGTGTTTATGCTATATTCGGAAAGAAGGTCCCCATGGCTATAAGGATTGTCGCACATGTAGGTGCGTTATCATCTCTTTTATTCAGTCACAGAAGAAGCATACACAAAAAATATTTTACCATATGCGAGGAGTCGGAAAGAGAAAATGCGGTTGTAAATTAATCTGCAAATTAAGAACAGATGGACTTTCTTGTCAAAGGCGTGGTCCGAAGGGAAAGAGTGCATTCACGTATCACAAAAAGTGTGCAAGTGGTTATACTAAGTGCTCGCAAATGCAAAAATTAGAAAAGAATTTCGAGGAATTCAAAAAGATAAAAATTGGGGACAAATTGGAAATACCACGTCGCTGCATTCCCTTTTTGGGCACCAAACAGCGAAATTACAAAGAATTTTTTGACTCCAATACACATGAAAAGTGTTTACAAAAACGAGAAGCCGTTGCTAAGAAAACAAAGCTTAAAATTGGTTGGAAAAGCACAGATATGCTGCAACAACAAGAACTTTTACAGTCAGTGTCAGAATCAGCGTCAGGGTCAGAAGCTAGTTCCTCTGCTGGAAGTTCTTTAAGTACGGAAAACGCATCGGAACTCATAGAAGAGACAGCAACACCAGAGCCTTCAAACAGCCTTTATGTCGAGATTGATAATATAACTTCAAGAATATCTACACCGAATATTATTGAAGAGCTGTCAGAACTCACTGACAATGACAAGGGAGAGAACAGGAGAGATGACGTAAGCAGCATAGAAAAGAGCAAAGACCAACATGATGCGGTCAACAACGACCTCTCTTCGGACAATACGTCGCCACAACAAAATGACACTGTACTGGAGATGGAAATTGAGAGAGATAGCAGATCACGAGTCAATCTCGAAAACAACTTCCAGGACATAATTTCTTACTTCCTCCAGCCGCAAAACAATAGCATCGGATTAAAAGAAGTCTTGGAGGGAGAACCCTGTCCGTATAATGGCATTGATGAGTATTTTGCTTTCCTAAAAACTTCATTTAAAGATACATTTTTTTTGCAAACAGCTTTTCTAAACGAAATTCTCCTAGATTGCAAAAAAGTTTCAAAAAAATTGTGCGGCTATGCATATAAAAAAGCTTTGGAAAACCCTTGGAAATTTAATGTTTCGGCATGCTGTCAAGAATTTGAGATGAATGACACAGGAGCTACACTGCCGGTGAGAAAAAGTAGAAAAAAAACCTTAATTAATACGTGGGCGTGAGGTCAGCAAGGTCGGCTACAAAAGAAATTTTCAGGAGGATGGCCACATTCACTATACCGCTTCAAATGGTCGGAGGGGGGGGGGGGGGGGGCGCGGGGGGGGGGGGTTGCCTTCCCCCTTACGCCCACGTATCATTTTTTAAAGTGCTTTTCCGGCATTTTTGACGCATTGTACTTTTTCCCATCTTTCTAGGAAGAAAACTGGATTGGATTATTTCCCATCAAAACTACTCTTTCAAATGGACAAATCCATTGGTATCTTATTATATTGAAACGACAAGGCTTACAAGAATCTACGTTTGTGGTATGGGATTGTTTATGGAGCACGTGCACAAGAAGAGAGAAGGAGTGGGACAAAGCGGTTATCAGGTATTTTTTCTTCTACGACTTACGTAGGGTGGTCACGGCCGGAGGGGCTATTTCCGACAGGGGGGAATTTTATAAGTGGGTAAATAAAAAATTTTTGGGACAAGAGTGGCTCATTAAAGTGTCCCGTTCCCACGAGTAAATTTTCGAGATCGGCACTTTTTTTCATGAAACTGCACTTCCGTGGCTTTCCCCTCGCCCAATCCCTCCCTTCCCCTCTACTCCCTTTTTCCCGTCCTTAAAGCGGGGTGAGAAGAAATTTGGGGAGCATTTGGCACTTTGTATCTGATCTTAGAGGGGAATTTACTAGTGAATGCAAAAAAACTCTTCTGGCTGCGGAGAAGGCGGCCAAATTTTTATTTTTTTGCTGGAGAAAAATAAAAAAGTGCGATGTGGGACATTTTAATGACGGGGAGGGCGAGGGAGCGGGGACGCTTGGGGGGTCAATAGAGGTCCCGGACCGGGGAGATGAGATTTTGGCCTGAACCAGGGGGTGTACTTACAGGTTATCACAGGGGGTGAGCATGTATGACACAACAATTGATACGCAAAAAAACTTCTGTTTCAGACGTATATATAGATTTCTATCGACACAATTTCAAATTCCTTTTGAATATTCAATTTCATGGGAATCGATCAGCAATATTCAAATATCAGTCTATGATAGCATTATTTTTGTTTGTCAGTTCGCCAAACATGTTGTCACGTAAGCATATTATTCCTTCTAGTACCAAATCAAATCTCAAAATATTCGTAGGAAATCGCCTCTTTTGCCACCGGAACTGCATGGATTCGTTCGTCCTATCATTGCTGCTGAACTTAAGTCGCAGAAACTTATTGCGCCTCCCTCAGCAACTACATCACACAAAGTGGGCGTTTCAGTTTCTGCTGAAAGGCATCCTCTCACTCTGGTCCCGCCTCCCCTCTCTTCGTCCACAATCACACCTCATGTGGGCGTTTCAATTTCCGTCGAAGCAGACAATATGCTTCTGCCACAGACCATTAGTGAAAAAACATCCGCTCCAAAAAATGATAGGACGCAAGTTCGTAAGTACTAAATGCAACACAGCAGTTTTGTTTTTCATATCCATCGTCAGTTAGCCGTCTTAAATTCCGGGGAAGACAAAATATGTAAAAGAATGGCCTTGCGGAAAAAAATATTTTAGCAGGCGACTACCGACAGGAGGAGAATTTTCTCGTCTCATTTCTTAAGCTCCCTCATACAAACAGGACCATTTCGCCGAAATATTCAATCCATATGATTATGGTGAACTCTCTTGGTGGGCCATGGGGATTAATTTCTGCTTATCTGTCTTTTTTAGTTCACACCGCCACCGCCAAAGAAATCGCATGCCAGGCGGCTAGAAGAGCGAAAGAAACAAAGAGGAGGGGGGAAAATGCTGAAAGGAAAAACAAAAATGATGTTTCCGCAATAACCTGTTCTCCGTCAAGTCAAGATCATCTCCTACCAGCTCCGATTTTAAATTTTCATGGCGACGACGACGACGGCGATTTTCTAAACTTTTGTCTTGAATAAATAAATGAGATGAAATTAAGCCAAGCTGCCGCGCTCGCAAGTTTTTTAATTGTTTTTTTATTGTTAGCTGTAGCTCTTCCACGAAAGTCCAGAATATATATTTGAAATATTTGAAATATTTTTTACATTAACGCGAATTTATAGAATGCTGAGAAACCTAGTGAACCTAGTGGAGAGAGTTCGAGAGTGGCACCTCCTCCATACGGGTAGGGGACCGACGAGGACTTGAACTGATTTCACGCATCTCGACGGAACGCCTGGAGGGGCTGTTTGACGCCGCGTAGTTTTCATCCGTGAGAACTCTGTTCGGACGAATGATTGGATTTTGGCTTCGGTCGTCCTCTTGAACTTCTTCATAGGAGGGTGGAGCCCCCGGAGCATACTCAGGGGGCGCAGAAGGTTCTAGATCTTCACGATCGTTTAGGACTGGATCTTCGGGCGGGGCGACATCGGCTCTAGCACCAAAAATGACAGCACGAAAGCGAGCGAATGCACTGGCGCCATTGTCTGTGCTCTCACTCCCAAGTGACGGCAATGACGCCGACACAAGTGCTCGACATCTCTGGAGCAACGGGGTTCTCTCAGTCTCTTCCTGTCCCTCCGCTCCTTCCCTTTCTGCTACCTGGCCCCTCCTCCAGCGCCGATAAGCATATGTCCCAAACAGGCCAAAAACCGACAGAACTGTGAGGGTTGTAACTACCGTTGTAGTGACATGGCTATGCGGGTGGGGAAGATCTGAACACTTATAAATATAGGGACAGTCATCCGATGCGGCTTCTGGGGTCTTCGTACAGTTTGAATAATGCCACCAACAGGCGTCGCAGTCCCAAATCTCACAAGGATTTGCATATGTGTGGCGAACTTGACAGAAGCGATAATCAGGACACGTAACATTGTAGTCGACCATTTTGTTAAAATAGAGGAATGAAAAGGACGGGAAACACAAAAAGGGAGAAGACGGGGCCAGTTGCGGTGCCGTTAGATGCACAGTCAAGAATTACAAATGTTCGAATGGTTTCATAGAGTTTTGTGTTTAAATTCACTTGCGGGCACCGGTTGTTCAGTAAACTGCGTACAGTCGTAATGTCTTTTGCCTTCTGTTCTTCGTCTGCTTCTTTTTCGTTCACTTGTTTTGCTCTCAGACTAGCTCTTTCTTTCTTCTTGTCTTGAGCCTTTGCCTTGAGATCCCGCAATATGCTGCAAAAAATAATATACATCAATTAAAAAGAAATCTGCACACATAGAATGTTTATGTTAAACTTACTTTCGAAGCCGTTGCGTTTCTGCCTTATAAAACGCCTTTTTCTTGCGAAGTTTTGCGTTTCGGAGACGGGATTCTTTGATCTAGAAAAATTAAATGTCAAATTTCAAACCTAAAAAGTTAAAGGTTAAAAAAGAAATTTGTACCTTTTGGTCTTGCGCAAGGAGCTGGTCTTTGTAGTGCGGATTGTTGTCTGGTGTCTTCGGCGAAGACGGTGGAGCTGGAGAAACCTTCTCACTCTGGTTGGCGCTGGTGACGGTAAGACCTCCCGTGGAAGAGAACGAGTCGCGCGCGAGCTCTTCTCTCAGATTGGCCTCTAACCTCGCACGTTTGGTGCTTTCCGTCTTGAGTTCCTAAAAATAGAAGTGGAGAAGTGGAGAATTTTTTGTGTTTTTAGAAGCAGCACAAATATGAGAGAAAATTACCCTTCTAAGGGTCCGAATCTCCGCTCTTAGACTATCAAACTCAGTTTGATACGAAATTAGATCGACAGAGCTTGGTATCGTCCGGCTAGCACCGTCTAGTTCGTCTGACTCTTTGCTTTCTTCTTCAAAAACTTTTTTTGGACCTTGATGGGTCGTCGTCGGAGTCGTCACTGGTGGTAAGGGCGACTGCCATTCTTCTTGGGATTCGGATTCGGGTTCTTTTTGGCTTTCTAGACGTTTACACTTATATGACACGCAGTGACTGTAATCACGAATGATACGAGGGGGAGGACATTGGCTGTGATCCCACTTTTTGCAACGTGGATCCCTGTAATTATATACCTTGCAACGGTAGGTCTCAGTAGTAAGACGTATACAAGAATAACCGTCCTCGAGCTGGCACGTGACCGTTGGAAGACTTAACAAAAAGAAAGTCCAAAGCAAATCGATCAGTCCTTTCATTTGCTAGGTGCGTCTGTTCAACAAAAAAATGTAAGCGGCCGCGCGGAATTCTCAAATTACTAAGGAGATTTTGTTGCGTCTTCACAGTAGAGGGCGAGCGAAGCAAATGGCGCACCAAACGATTTTTATAGGTGGTCTGAAGCTACAGCGCGCGCCTAAGGAAAAGAAGGGAAGGAGGAGCGCGCACTTTAGTACTAGAGGCGTACCCAGAAAATAGAAACATAATTTTGAAAACATAGATCATTTTGATCTTTCGTAAAAAAAGTTAAAAAATAGACAAAGCTTCAAAAAACTTATATTTGGGCCTATTTTCAGCTTTGACTAGCTACGCACTGCTCTACGACGCATGGAGAAATAGAAGGCTTAGCCCGCAGCGGGCAGCGCACGCAGCGCATAAGCCTTAGCAAATACTGGAGTAGAGAGCGAGGGAATAACCCGCCGTAGAGAAGAACGAGAAGAACGTGTGCACTTTTTTACCATAGGCACGCGAAAATTTTCTATTGTGGCATCAGTTTGGTCACTTTTGTATCCTCATGTAGTGCAAGGACTTCTGAATGCACTGAAATTCTCCTCGTAATTTATGCGGCGAAGTTTGAATGTAATTTTAGGCCTTATCCATATGTGGGCGTAGGTTTGGCGGTTTGACGTCAGGGAGGGGAACCGCGGCTCTCAGCCAGGAGGGGGAGCATCATTTGACCCGGCAGAGGCGGGAACAAAAATTTTTGTCAGGGGGGCATAGAGGGTGGAACACACAGACAAAAATTTTCTCAATTTCAGAGAAGGGTCAAAATATTGCATTTTTCATGTAAATCTCGAAATCTTGAAACTTTTCGCCACCTTCGACAGCCAGGACAGCCAGAGGCGGGAGGCAGTACTACAGGGCGGAGTGTTTTTGGATCTTGAGGGGCGGTCGTTTCCCCCTGTTTCCCCACTACGCCCACGTATGCCCTTATCCCCAATCAAGTTAGTGCGCAGCAGCAAGTGGCCACTTTTTCAATTAGGGCGGAAGGAGTGGACAAGCAGACGCAGTAGAAAAAGCTTACGTTATATTTATTCAATACTGTATACATTTTAGGCATAGGTCATTCGAATCTGCCGATATTTGTCAATAGTAACAAGAGACGGAAATTCGGCGTAAATCAGTAGAGTCATTTCTTCACCAGTAGGACAAGAAAACTCAAGGTTTAGACGAAGATTTCCAAGACGAACAGAAGGAACTAAAAAGTTCATGCCACTATTTCCACTAGTGGAAAGGTCATAGGCACAAAAGTATGAGCCATTATGAAAATCTGTCCTAGTAAGGTTGTTGCCAGTTCTTGTTTTTGAGAAGCCAAGTACATTGCTAAGTCTCATAAACATAAGAGTATCATCATTTGAAGAAGCTCGGCCATCATACCCATCGACAGGCTTGCCATTAAGAGTTAATGTTACTTTTTCAACATAACAAGTTCTTGTTGTTTGCTGTCGTACTGGGCTAGGAGGGGGTGGAGTATCCTGAGAACCCTGACGGCTTGTGGATGTACCTGGAAGAACTGCCCAGCTAGAATCCAATTGGGTAATTTCTTCTACCACCCATGTCCATTTTCGCTGGAAATTAAAAGGACTTTTCCTCGGATTTCCAAGAAAAGTTTTAGTTGGTAATAATCCAAATAGGACGCGGCTGGGCAGTTGGCTTGAGGTGAAGAGACTTTCAGTGACAAATGTTTGGCTGTTGGTAGGGATAGCCTTGTTTGTTACCTGAACTTTTTGATAATAGATTTTTGCGGGGTTTTCTGCTAAATGTCTTTGTAGATGTCTGAAGGCATCACTACGAAGCTGTCCAACAGGACAAAAAAGTACTGCATTTACAATAGAAAGCTTGTATTTTGTATTTGTGTCTGTCATGATCAAAAAATCTTGATTTTGCAACGTAAGTTCAACTCGGATAGAAATGCCAGGTATTATGCCAGTCTCAGTTGATGCTAACTCATGGAACAATTTTCCAACAAAAGTAACAGGAGCAGGGGAATATGTTGCCGCATCTGTCATAAACAAAGATCGCCGACTGTCAAAACCATTGTTTGAATCCAGATCATCTACAGCTTTTGCAGTATCGTGGAAAAAGCCCGCTGCTTGAAGCCAGCTATACTTGGCATTGCTATCCAAGGTCAAAAGAGCTGTTAAGTATGCTTTGTAAGAATAATTTTCGTTTGCTTCGTTCAGCAGATAATCCTCGAGATATATACGAACTTCCGAAAAGAGAGAATGTAAAACAAGGTTGCTTGGCCCAACTATTTTGCCATTTTCTACAGGTTGTCCGTCAGCTTGAGAAAGTACTGTATCTACCTTAAGTTGCATATCGCTGGGATAGTACATCATCGGTCCAGTATAGCGGGGTAAAAAAAAATCAATTTTTGTACAATTTGTTAGGCTATTAATTGGATGAAACTCTTGATATTCATAAGATTCGAATCTTGCGTCTGTCTTGCGATTTTGAAAGTTGGAAGCTGCCCAGTTTTGGACCTCCACTGTGTCCTTTTCTTTCAGGTAGCTACAAAAAGAAAGGAGAAAAGTACTGAATTACTGATGGCACTGCACGTTATTTAAACTCAAGTTTAACATGTGTTCAGATACAAAAGTACTCAAGGACCAGGGCCAGTACATAAACCATAGAACCATAGGTGGTCTACAACTGGAAAACGGAGGTCTGGGGGCGGATCCCAAAATCCGGACGTAGGGGCATGTATGAGAGCCAGAAGGAAGGCAACATCACGGAAAGCGGAAATTTTCCAGTTAAAAAAATATTTTTTTTGGTCGCCTCCTGTGGCTAAGACCAGTTTCAGAGGAGAACAGTAGTAAATAAGTTGTTGGGGAAAGAGGGAAATACGTTTTCGATCTCGGGGAAAAGGGTTTTATTCCCACCATACGCTAACGCAAATACATACCCACAGCAGACGCCCAAACCCTATAATCTCCCACACATACTCACAGCATACGCAGGAAACAAAAATTCGCTTGGCCCTATAATCTCCCACACAACACATACCCGCACACACAGGAAACAAAAATTTCCTTGTCCCGTAATCTGTAACCCATACAGACACCCATCTGTTTCTAACTGTACCTTGTTGTCATGATGTTGCTGAATGGTTAAAGGTCAACAACTTTAAAACCACCTTTCTGTCCGGTTCCCATTCGCCGACCTGGTTGTTTTGTCTGAATTGCGGTTTGCGTCTGTTCGCTAGCGCTGGTGTGGGAGCCACTCTTCGCAGTTTTTAGCTTTTTATTCTTGGCTCCAGCCTGCCCAGCTAACTTGCGAAAGTCTGCTTGTGAGACCTATAGATGGTAAGAAATAGAAGCCATATTAGAAACCAAGCACACTACCTTAATTGGATGTTGGAATGCCTCTTCAATGTCTTGATCGTTCTCGGAGCCTTGCCCCTTCTGACCAGAAAAGCCACTTTTTCTTTTTTTCTTTTTCTTTTTTGAAGTTAGAAGCGATTCTGGGATCAATGGTGAATTTAATTCTAAGCCACCCTCGGGGTGAGTCGTTTTTTCAATCTCTTTCTCAACTTCCTTGATATTGGGTTCAAAATACCGTACATGTGTATACAAAGCATGATCATTAAAAAAATTTCCAAGACCAGGTGTCGAATATACTTTGAATGGCTGAGCAGTAAAGTGCGGCACTGGACTATCCGTGTACAAATTTTGAGAATGTTGATAATTCAAAAAATTCATGATTAACGTACTTTGTTGCCTCCTCTCCAACGTTCTTAAAAAGAAAGCTACCCGATCAATATACAATAAGGCAAGTCACGTGATTAATGTTAAAAATCAATACTGCCCTTTCTTTTTGACACAAAAACACAAAAACCAAAGACAGAATGGCAAATGATGAATATAGAAATTATTTACGCTCGCTAGTGTCTGAGGAGACCAGTAGTTCTGACGACGAAACTTTGCCGGCTCTGGATCGTGGAGAACGGAAGCGTAAAAATGAAACTAAAGATAATGTGGAGGCTAGGAAAAAAGCCAAAAAAGACTCAAGTTCTGAAAATATTTCTTTCGATGAAGATGACCCTCAAGAAGGGACAAGTAGAGGACCGCAACAGCACCAAAATTTGGAAAACAACCCTGAAAAACGTAACGAAGTTGGGAATATTTTTGAAAAAGGTACAACAGTGTTTTCTGACCATAATCTTGTCATTAAAATTAAATCTATTCAAAATCAAAGAAACACCCGATTTCGAACTGATGATCATCTGTACCAAATCAACATTGAACCTCGTCGCAGAACTGCTCCACTCCTTTTGAATTTAGAAAGAGCTCTTCGGGAGGCTTTAATTAAAATTCTTATGAAATTAAAAGGAATGTATGCCAGAAATTTACATCATCAAATATATTTAACTATTATTGAGCAAAATATTATTCACGGGCTCAACACGGGCAACTTTGATATAAATACTGCTTCTAATGTTATAATAAATCGTGCAATGACGATGCTACACTCTTACTTAAAGTCCAAGCAAACACTTCGCCTCAATAGCTCTTTTAAAATTCAAATTAAGGTGCTGAGTCACCGTCATACCCAACATCTTGTCGCAACCAAACCTAATTTTAAAAAACATGTATATCATGATTTTTCTCGTGGTGGAGTGCGCAATTAAAAACGATCTGCTTTTCCAGATACAAAATCAATTTTATTGTTACCCGAGGAATTTCTCGAGGATGCAGTTTTTGGAATTTCGACTGAACAGGCAGCTTTAACTGCTGCATTGTATATAGCATTCTATCAAGAAGAAAAAAGTGCGCGATTTCACGACTTTCGCGACCTAAATTCACCTGAAGAATTTAATGTGTCAAAAGCAGCGGTTTCTCTTCTCCATTTCGCACGAGATTTATTTAACGGTATGTGTTTGAAAAATACTGAAATGGAAAGCCTTACATATCTTGTCGATTTCCTACAAAACCACTTTATTACATTAGAGACAAAAAAAACAATTAAATGTAAATGTCAAGTAACCGTGTTTAGTTCAGCAACACGCGGTATCTTAGAAAGGTATCCACATACTTTTGATGATTCCTGTCGGCAATTATGGTTATACGGTAGTATGAATGAGGGCAAAATTACCCTCAGTGGTGTGATTGCAAACATTGCCACTTTTAGTATGTCTCAAAAATATGGAGTATTTTGTTTTTATTGTCAAAAATACTTTTCTGGCAAAGGGAGTAAACATAGGTGTCGAAAAACACGCTCTTGCTTTGCGTGCCATCGCATTCTTCAAAAAAGTACAACCTATGTAAATAGAAATATTTTGCATATGTTTTGTTCTAGTGAAATTGAACCAAAAGAGCGCCAAATCTGTCCCAAATGTAATCTCACTTTGTATAATGGAAACTGCAGAAAAGTTCATGATCAAAAAGTATGTCGGTGGGGATGGTTTTGTCTCAAATGCAATCAATATACATTTCGTGGCAAGTATTTTAAGACTTTAAAGGATATACGAGAAATGCATGATTGCCTTATGACCTTTTGTACGTTTTGTGGTAAGAAATATCCAAAAAATCAAAAGCAAAATCATTTATGTTCACTCTTTAAATTAAAACCACCAGCAACATTTACTAAAATTGCCTTTTTACAAATGACCTTCCGAGGATCTAATGCAGCTTGGTGTAGCGAATGCAAATCTTCCTCTTTTTGTTCTTTTTGTGCTGATAATATTAAAGATGAGATGCCAAATATTGGAGTCCTACTTTGGGAGGAAAAACCTGGACACTTTGACTCATATACATTTACCGATCTTGATCTTTTTGACTATGTTTCATTTGAAAAAAATCACATAATTTCTGATCACATTACAAAAACTTGTAAGGGTTTTGATTTTCATGAGTTTTGCCCAAAAAAAGTAAAAGTAAACAAAGATATTTTTGTGGAGGAAAAAACTGCCATGGGGCAAATACTTAACTTTATTTTGAAAAAAAACTTCACTAATACAACAATAATTATTAATTGCAGTGAATCAAATGAACCATATTTTTTCATTTTCGAATTAGTGAAAAAAGGGCTTGTTCCTAAGGTGCTAAAGCATGACCAGCGAATATTATTAGTTGAATGTGAAGAAATTGGACTTCGAGTTGTTAACTCTCAAAATTATGTCGAAACATCTCCTTCTGAACTGAGTAAAAATTTGCAAGAAGAACGTATTTTCTTCCCACGCAAATGGAACAAACCGGCTCTTTATGAATATGTAGGTTCAATTCCACCAATAGACCATTTTCTTTTTTTTGACGACAGCTTAATTCAACAAGAAGAAAAAATAGCATATGTGTCTAAGTTTAAAGGAAAATGGGATTTTAAAGAAAAATTGCTTGAACATACAAAACAGAAAGTGCGCTTTACTGCTCAGTCTATGCTAGCCTTTATTTCTTCTGCATTTGAAATGCAAAAAAGAATATTTGTTGAATTTTCACAAAAAAATCAGCAGTGCTTACACCCTTTTAACCGACCTTTGCTTACATTTTCTGGCTTTGCGTACAATTTGTTTTTACTAATTTCAAAATCAGATCTACGCATGATAAAAAGCCCAATTGAATACAATAGTTCCAAAGGAGAAGTAGAATTTGGGCAATTTCTCGAACATGTCCATCAGCGATCGCTTCAACATGCGTGGAGCCCACATGGACAAACAAAAGCTTTTTTACCTATTAGTGTTCCAGACATTTATGATAATCAAACAAAGATGTTGTATTACTATAACGGATGCTATATCCATAATCACGAGGCAAAACACTGCAGCTTTCAGAGGAAAAAAAACAAAGAGAAAATAGTACCAGGTTGTTCCTCGTTTGACACAAAGCTGGAAAAACTGTCCTGTTATAACAATGTTAGTAAAATAAAAGTCATCTGGCAATGCGGCTGGGTAAAGCAGAAACGAGACAATCTTCGCGTAAAACATTTCATGAGATATATTTATACAAATCCTCCAACCTATAGGCTGGACCCGAGGTGTTCTGGTGAGTTTATTTTACATTATAATTGAAGTACACTTTTCTAATAATTCTTTTTTTAGTCCGTGGAGGAATAAATGAATGCTATTGTCCATTTTGGCATCATTCAGTAGCAGGCAATGAAGTCTTGCATTTTTTAGATAAAGATGGACAGTACGCCTTTATTGCTATGAAATCAGAATTTCCCGTTGGAGCCTATAAGGTTTGTGAAAAGATAAGTTTTGCATGCTTATGAATCTTAATTTTTTTCCCTGTGTACTGAAAAGGTACCATAACACGTCTTTTTTTTTCAGATTTTGACTAGTGAATTGCAGAGTGCAGTGTATGATAATAATATAATTTTCATTAACGGAATTCAACTGTATGGCATAGTTCTTGTACGAGTCCTTTGTCCTCAGGATTTATTTTATCCATTTTTAATGCTAAGAGACGAAAAAACTGGAAAAGTATCTATGCCAGTTTGCCGGAGTTGCAGCATTCTGGAAACTGCTGGAAATTGTACCCACTCAATTCGGTATGTAATTTACACTTGCCCACTTATTGTTCACTTATGCCAGTACAAACTCTAGCGATCGGTCGTGGATTGGTACATACACAACCCCAGAATTATGCTATGCACTAAAACTAGGCTACAAAGTCCTACAAATGTATGAGGCCTACCATTTTTCAAAACGGGCCAAGGTATTTGAAAAGTTTATGAGAATTTTGGCTCATTACAAACTGCGGGTAAGAATACAATCAAACCTAACATGTCCATTTCTCCGATATAATAAGGATATTTTTCAGCACTCTGCTTTGAAAGTATGTGATCTTCCAAAAATTAACAAAAATATGCAATTTATTGACAGCCCATTTGAGCTCACAGCTGATAATTTAAAACCACACAAAACCTTACGAGCCCTATACAAAGGCATGATGAATAGTATTATTGGCAAGTTTGCTCAGCGCCAAGACTATCCAACCACCAAGTATATTTCTCAGGCTGAAGAAATTGACAAAATATTCGCAGAAGGCAAGGAAGAAATATCAAATTTTCAAACCATTGGCGGGGATATTTGTGAGCTGCAAATTTCACCTTTATCCCCTTCTAACAGTCCAAATCGCAAATCAAACCCAATTATTACTGCGTTTGTCACAAGTTTATCACGTATTGACATGCATGAAAATATTCTTCTTCTAAAGAAAAAACAATTTAAACCTGTGTATACGGACACGGATAGTTTAATATTTATTGGACAAAAAGGAAATTCCATCCCCTTCCAAATTAATGGCGGGCTCGGCTTTTTTAAGCCGGAGTTTGAAAGTAAATTAAATGGGTTTTGCTGTATTGGGAAAAAAAGCTATGCAATAACCTGTGAAAATGCTGCAAAAGCCGAAATCAAAATATGTGGACTTTCCTTTGAATCAAAACAATCTCAAGATGCAGTTACATTTTTGGATTTAAAAAAATTTCTTGATCAAAACATGCCGTCAGGAAAGGTGGTTCCTCAATCCCGAATAAACTGTAAGTCCCTTCCCTTCTCTGTTCAAAAGGTAATTAAAGATGTAAAAATACCATGTGCACTTAATTTTAACAGAAAAATTCAAAAAGAAGAAGACTCCATATACACTCTGCCCTATGGGTATATGAAAAAATAAACTCCGTTGTCTCAGTATCTTAGTATCTTATTACTAGCGTCGGCTCTTTACCTATTTTTTATCTTTCCGTCATGTTTCTCTTTTGCGTCTGTTCATGACTTGCCTTTGTCTTTTATTTCCGTCTCTTTTGCGTCTGTGCACTAACTTGCTTTCTCTTCTCTCTGAGCGCTTCAAATTCCCCTGCCATTGCCTAGCAATACGGACGTTGCCCTCCCTATTCCCGAGCACTAGCTGAAGGAAGGCGCGGTATTGCCGAGCAATAGGGAGCCTGCTTTTTGAATTTTGCGTCTGTGCACTAACTTGCTTTCTCTTCTCTCCGAGCCCTTCAAACTCACGTGCCATTGCCTAGCAATAGGGACGTTGCTCTCCTTATTGCCGAGCAATAGCTGAAGGAAGGCCCGCTATTGCCTAGCAATAGGGACGTTGCTCTCCTTATTGCCGAGCAATAGCTGAAGGAAGGCCCGCTATTGCCTAGCAATAGGGGGCCTGTCTTTTATATTGCTAGGCAATACAGAAAGGAACACGGTATTTCTTGGCAATAGGCAAGACCGCTTCTCTATTTCGAGGCAATAACCCGCCTGTCTCTTCCAGTGTCATGACGAGTTCCGTACATTGGAACGAACATATAAAAGGCAAAATTTTGGGGAGTGACGTGTAAACACCGACTCACCCGGTTTCTCCTCAATGTTCCAACGTGCAACAACATTTGCGAGCATTAAGCAGAAACCTGGTTGGACGGGATTCGAACTCACATTCTTGGGATCCACATTGTCTTCGTTTGTCTTGATGCTAGCGATGCGCCACGGCTCCCCTCGTATAAGTTTTGCAAGAAAAAGTAGTATCAATTTTGTTCTAGCTACCTAAGCAAAAAAAAAACCTCGTTATTTGCTGCCTTTGCAATGAACGAAGCAATTTTCTCCTCTTCATCCTGGCTATATTTCCTGGCCTCGCTCATTGAACGTCCTAAATGGACAAGAAAAGTGCAACGCTCGGCATTGCTCAATAATCAGAATTAGTTTCTACCCACCACGTGAAAATTCGAACTTCCTTCCTTCGGTATCTGCTAGATACTCGACCAAAAACAAAC
>JAAUYB010150179.1_pt1 | contig 18177 bp, 15 predicted proteins | sample 7278071 | NCBI WGS metagenome assembly JAAUYB01 (sample SAMN14350121, study PRJNA611818) | marine sediment metagenome | isolation source: surface marine sediment (1.8m) | place: French Polynesia: Moorea | collected 2018-08
AAGTGTTGAAACGTTGTGGTTTTGGTTTTAAAAACTTCAATAACTTCAAAAATAGAGCTTTATTATTTTGGCATTTAGCTAAAAGTTTAGCATAGTATGTACTGGAGAACCATTTTTTTACAATTAATAATAATTTTTATGTTATAATAGCAAATTAAAATACTAACTTTATTCTCCTAAATAAGCTTCAAGAACTTGTGAATTTTGTTGTATTTCTTCAGGGGTTCCATCGGCTAAATTAGTTCCTTCAGCTAACACCCAAATATGATCACATAAGGACATCACCACATCCATATTATGTTCAATAATTAGAAAAGAAATACCTTGTTGATTCCAAGTTTTAATATGCTCACAAATTTGTCCAATAAGAGTGGGATTAACCCCGGCTGCTGGTTCATCCAGTAAAATAAGTTTAGGCCGCGTCATCAACGTTCTAGCCATCTCTAGGAGTTTACGCTGTCCCCCAGATAAAGCCCCCGCATAATCGTGACGTTTTTCGATTAATCCGACAGATTCAAGGATAGAAAGGGCTTTTTCTTTATTTTCCCGTTCTTCTTGTTTAACCTGGCCCCGTTTTAACCAAAGTTGCACTAAACTTTCCCCGGTTTGTTTCTGAGTGGCCAATAACATATTTTCTAACACCGTCAGACGGGATAACACTCTCGCTACCTGAAACGTCCGAATACAGCCTTGTAAAGCGATTTGATGAGGGGATAACTGTTGAATGGGTTCCCCGTCAAAAATGACTTCTCCTTGATCGGGACGGATAAAATTGGATAAAAGATTAAATAGGGTGGTTTTCCCTGCGCCATTGGGACCAATCAATCCAGTAATAGTACCCTGTTTGACCTGTATTTGCGCTTTGTCCACAGCTTTTAGGCCACCAAAGCTTTTAGATAATTGTTTCGCATCCAAAATGATAGAAGAATCACTCATTGCTCAAACCCACCTTAATTAACCCTCTCACTCACCAAGGCTCAAAATAAAATAATTGCGCCCCATCATAACATATCAAAATCTCATTATCTCATAGAAAAATTTCAACTGCGAACTCCGAACCTTGAAATCCAATGAATAAGCTACAATTTGAACAGAGCTTGTTACAATATTTTACAAAAGCACTTATATAAGTTTATTCCTATGGCTCAATCCACTGTCTCCCCAGACACCGTTAATGCTGATACCGTCACCATTACTGTCGAACCTCGTCACATTCCCCAAGGACATACGGAAGACTTAGGCCCCATTAGTGATACCTCTCCCGACAGTTGGCAATATCATCCTGAGATGATTAATGAGTATTATCGTCAACGTCTTCCTCAAGTCATCGGTCGTCTTATCAACGTTTTCTTATTGTTTGCCCGTTTTGCCGTAGGAATATGGTGGGATAAAATTAGGGGAAAAAATCCTAAAGAAGAGAGAAAACGAGCGATTCATTTACGGGAAATGTTGACGGAGTTGGGACCAACTTATATCAAAGTCGGACAAGCGTTATCCACACGACCGGATTTAGTTCCTCCTGTTTATCTGGATGAATTAACTACCTTACAAGATCAATTACCCTCTTTTCCCAATGAAGTTGCTTATGGTTTTATTGAGGAAGAATTAGGTCAAAGTCCTCAAGAAATTTATGCCGAATTATCCGCACAACCCATTGCTGCTGCTTCTTTGGGTCAAGTTTATAAAGGAAAATTAAAAACAGGGGAAAAAGTTGCGGTTAAAGTGCAGCGTCCTGACTTGATTAAACGCATTACTTTAGATATTTATATTTTACGAAATCTCTCTATTTGGGCGCAGAAAACCTTTTCGTTTATTCGCTCCGATTTAGTGGCGATTACCGATGAATTAGCCGGTCGTATTTTTGAAGAAATCAACTATCTTCAAGAAGCCAGAAATGCCGAAGAATTTGCCAAACTGTATGGTAATTTACCTGAAATTTATGTCCCGAAAATTTACTGGGAATACACAGCGAGACGAGTGTTAACCATGGAGTGGGTTGAGGGAACTAAACTTACTAATATTAATGAAATTCAAGCACAAGGAATCGAAGCGACTCACTTAGTAGAAGTAGGGGTTAATTGTTCGTTACGTCAACTATTAGAGCATGGTTTTTTCCACGCTGACCCCCATCCTGGTAATTTATTAGCCATGAAAGATGGACGACTTGCTTATTTGGATTTTGGCATGATGAGTCGGATTAAACCCTATCAAAGATATGGCTTAATCGAGGCAGTTGTCCATTTAGTTAACCGAGATTTTGATGCGTTGGCTTATGACTATGTTAAGTTAGACTTTTTGAAACCTGAAACCGACTTAAACCCCATTGTTCCGGCGTTAACGGAAGTTTTTGGTAATGCGTTAGGGTCGAGTGTAGCTGAGTTAAACTTTAAAAGTATTACGGATCAAATGTCGGAAATGATGTATGAATTTCCTTTTAAAGTTCCTGCTTATTATGCGTTAATTTTGCGTTCAATGGTAACATTAGAAGGGATTGCAATTGGTATTGATCCGAATTTTAAGGTATTAAGTAAAGCCTATCCTTATGTTGCAAAACGGTTATTAACCGATCCTTCTCCAGAGTTACGAGCATCTCTCAAAGATTTATTATTTAAAGAGGGAAGTTTTCGCTGGAATCGTTTAGAAAATTTGATGAGAAATGCTAAAGATTCCCAAGATTATGATATTGATAAAGTAGTGGATCAAGCGGCTGATTTTCTCTTCTCTTCACGGGGTGAGTTTATTAGGGAAAGATTGGTGAATGAAATTATCAATGCGTTAGATAGTTTCAGTCGTCGCACCTGGTTTAATATGTCCAGTATGGTACGGGAACAAGTCGGTTTAGCGGTTCAAGAAACCCCCAGTGATTTGCAGGAGAAAAGTGAGAGTGTAGAACATTTACAAAATATCTTACAAATTCTCCAAAATACTCCTGGTTTTGACCCAATGCACCTAGTTCCATTAGTGATGAAACTGTTAGGAAAGCCAGAAACCCAACAAATGGGTCAAAAAATTGCTGAAGGGTTGATGCAGAAATTGGTTGCTCGTTTAATTCGTAATTTACTGTTAGAAATTGATCAACCGAGGAACAGTGAGATAGGGACAATGAACCATCAAAAATCCTTACCCGCAGCTTAGGAAATGTTGTTGAAGATAACTGTTTCTTATGTTTGAAAGTAGGGGTTAACGCTTGTTGACCCCTATAACTTTTATATCTCCTTTTCAAGTTTTGAGAATCGGATACAATCAGCGATCGCTAAATTAACCCTTAAACTAATTCAATGTGAGAATCATCTCCTACCATAAATCTTAAGGCTTTGGGTCGTTGAGGTGCCATTTCTAACTTAGCACGTTCTCCAATTAAACTATCAACAATTCGTTGATGAATTTCTAAAATCTGTGCGCCTTCTAATAAGACACTGTGTTCAATATCTGCATCAATTAAAGTGCATTTATCACCAACACTGGTGTAAGGACCAATAAAGCAATTTTCAATGTGACAGTTTTCCCCAATAATAACAGGTCCGCGAATGGTGCTGTTGATAATGGTTGAACTTTCTTTAATATTGACCCTACCACTTATCTTGCTTTTTTCGTCAATATTTCCTGCTTTATTGATGGTTAAATTGGTATCTAAGATGATTCGGTTTGCTTCTAGTAAATCGTCTTTTTTTCCTGTATCTAACCACCATCCTTGTAATTGTACTGATTCGACAATTTTATCACTATTAATTAGTTCTTGAATTGCGTCGGTGATTTCTAATTCCCCTCTGGGTGAGGGTTGAATTGTTGCGATCGCTTCATGGATAGCAGGAGAGAAGAAATAAACCCCTACTAACGCTAAATTTGATGGGGGATTTTTAGGTTTTTCAACTAATTTTAAAACTCGTCCTTTTTCGTCTACTTCAGCGACACCGAACGCGGTAGGATTAGGGACAGAACGTAATAAAATTAATTCGTCTAAATGGTGACTTTTAAACTTATCTAAAAAGAGACTGATATCATCTTGGATTAAATTATCCCCCAAATACATGATAAAGGGGTCGCCTCCTAAAAAGGGTTGAGCAACTTTGACTGCATGGGCTAATCCCAATGGTTCATGCTGTACGATGTATGTAATGTTAGCACCAAATTGTTCACCGTCGCCAGTTTTTCGACGTATTTCTGCCCCTGTTTCGGGACTAATAATAATACCAATCTCAGTAATTCCTGCTTTAACAATTGATTCGATTCCGTACCATAAAATGGGTTTATTGGCAACAGGAACCAATTGTTTTGCGCCTGTATAAGTAAGGGGTCTTAATCGGGTTCCTTTTCCACCGGACAGAATTAATGCTTTCATAATCTTCTGTTAGTTTTTAGATAATTTGATTAACATTTTTTTCAGGGAATCACGCCAATAAGGTGCATTATGTCCTAATAGCTTCGCCGTTTTTTTACCAGATAATACTGAATAATGAGGACGTTTTGCTGGTGTGGGATACTCCTCAGTCACAATAGGATTCACTTGTTTGATATTCAGAGGAAAACCCAGCTTTTGCGCCTCTTCAAAAACAGCTACAGCTAAATCATACCAGCTTGCCACCCCACTATTGGTAAAATGATAAATGTCTCTTGTTTCTGTTAAGTTAAGATGAGTTAGTATTTCGGTTATGGTATTAGCAATATCATAAGACCAGGTAGGGCTGCCAACTTGATCAGCAACGATACCAAGTTGTTCTTTTTCCTTACCTAAACGTAGCATGGTTTTGACAAAATTACCTTTACCTTCTGTCCCATACACCCAAGCTGTTCTTAAAATAACATAGCGATCGCCGTTTTTTTGGATACCTTGTTCCCCTGCTAGTTTACTTTGTCCATAAACCCCTAAAGGATGAGTTGTATCTGTTTCTAAATAGGGGGTATTTTTTGTGCCATCAAAAACATAATCGGTAGAAATATGTAGTAAAAATGCCCCTATTTTTTTAGCCTCTTCTGCTATAATCGCGGGGGCAACACTGTTAATGGAAAAAGCTAAATCTGCTTCACTTTCTGCTTTGTCGACGGCGGTGTAAGCCGCCGAATTAACAATAATATCGGGTTGAGTTTCTTGGATAACTTGACGAATAGTATCAGGGGAGGTTAAATCAAGTTGCTGACGGTTTGTAGCAATGACTTCTCCAACGGATATGAGAGTTTGCTGCAAGTCTTGGCCAACTTGTCCATCACTGCCAGTTAACAAGATTTTTTTCATTATTTTTCTGGGGTGAGAAGCTATTTCTGATCTTACAGGTTTGAGGGCAAAAAGTGAAGCCAGATTAATTCAGTTCCCAATAATGATAAATTTGTTGATTATTTTCGACAGCGATTGCGCCTAAATAGTTAGGATGAGGGTTGAGATAGGATAATTTATAATTAATCTGATGAGTTTCGGGTAAATTGACAAATCTTACCGGTTCATCTGTGGCTATTTCTACTTTTTCTAATCCTCCACCAATTCCTTGGCCAATGGCTTTTAAATAAGCTTCTTTTGCTGTCCAGAGTTTAAAAAATTCTCTATTTTTTTCTTCAGGTGATAAGCGACTAATATGTTCAAATTCGTTCTGAGAAAAGAAACGTTTAGCTAAACTTTCTGCTTCTGGCATGGGACGTATATATTCGACATCAACCCCAATTAAATAATGACAAGTTATGCCATAAATAGCGATATTTTCTGAATGAGATACATTAAATTGTAAGTCAATTTTATTGATTTGTTCTAAAAGTTGGGGTTTACCGTAATCGTTGTATTTAAACTCTACTTTTTGGGGAGTAATGGATAAATAAAGACTTAAAATACGTTTTAGGCTACTTCTAGCTATTGTAAATCTTTTTTGATGCTTTTCAAAACGGAATCTTTGGGCTTTATTTTTTTCTGCTGCGTTTAAAAGCTTGAAACTGTTTTCAACATTTATAGATGATTGTTCTAAGTTTGTTTTCCATAGATGGACTTCTTGGGGGTTAATAGTTAAAGGTTGAGGAGGATGTTTCCAAATGATATCCATAATTTAATGCTTGATGAATTGACTTTAAGCAATGGAAAGGGAAAAACGAAAGGTACTGCCTTTGTCTACTTCACTTTCTACTTCTATTTTTCCTCCTTGTAATTCTACCAGACGACGGGTGATTGCTAGGCCGATACCTGTTCCTCCAGAATATCGTGAACGAGATTTATCTGCACGCCAAAACCGTTCAAATATGTAGGGTAAATCTTCGGATTTAATACCGATTCCTGTATCAATAATTGCGATCCAAACTTGTTTGTTTTCTTGCCATACTTTGACGGTAATGCTGCCTTTTTCTGTATAACAAATAGCGTTGCCGATTAAATTAACTAAGATTTGTTCAATGCGATCGCTATCTGCTAAAACTGGGGGTAATTTGGTAGGACATTCTAATTTAATAATAGGACCATCTTCCATAATTTGATCTGAGAATTTATCCACCAAAGAAGTCAATAAAGGAAGGATATTAATAGGGTATAAAGTAATGGACAAATAACCGGCTTCTGCTTTAGAAAGTTCTTGCATATCATGGATTAATCTTTCTAGTCTTCTTGTTTCTTTTACTATGTTTAAATAGAGGTCAGGTGAGCCTTCAATTGAACCATTAGCTAACTCTTCTAAATAGCCTCTCATAATGGTTAAAGGGGTTCTTAATTCATGACTCATATCACTAATTAATTCTCGTCTTCTTTGTTCTACATCTTGTAAACTACTAGCCATAATATTAAAACTTTTTCCCAATTGATCCCATTCAGGAATATTACTGTCTGGCATTCTTTCTTCTAGATGACCTTGGGCTAATTTTTGGGTAATTTCTTTCATTTGATTAAGGGGTTTGATGGTGCGACGAGAGACAAGATAACTCACACCACCTGCTGCACTAACACCAAAAATAACCGACCAAAATGCACTATTATTCCAGGCAGTTTCAAACCCTTTAACTAAATAGGTTCTGGCGGAACGAACGGTAAAAAGTCCTTGTTGTTCCAACTTTTCTAAGCGAATAATAAACATTTTAGGTGAGGAAAATTTGGCCAGGCCAATAAAACTTCCTAATCCCACAAACATGACTAATAAATGAGATATAAATAAACGAGTTCCCAAACTTAATTTTGACATTTTTTTTGATAAACTTACTTTGATTCAATGTTGTAAAGACTGACTAATTTAGCAATAACAACTGCAGGATAAATTTGTCCGACTAGGGCTTCTGCATTGGTTAAAATCATGGCAAAGGCGTTATTAGGTAAGATATCACCATAGCCTAAGGTTGTTAAGGTGGTAAAGCTAAAATAAAATAAAGCAGAATGACTGACTCCTTCGGGAATAGATAAGGCATGGTGATCAAAAAACATAATAATTTGGTAGAGAAAAAACCAGAAAATACCTAATAGTAAATAGATACAAATTCCGCCACGAATAACATCTAAATTAACTTTTTCTTCATTATAAATTCTGGAACTAATGGCAAGAATAACCACCAAAATAAAAATACTATAAAGACTGTGGGATATGAAAGAACTTACTTCAGTTAAATAATCAGAGTCAGGAAAAACAATAACATCAGCTATAAAGCCAAAGGCCGCCAAAAATCGCAACGATAAAATTATTCTTTTCGGTAAAGCTAAGGTATTTAAACCCAGTAATAAGGTAATCAGAAAAACCAGACTTACCAATAAATTAAGATTACGGTTGAAAGAAGCAAAAGGAACCAAGAAAAAGACAATGACTAGATCAATAAACAGTCTACTGTAACCGGTAGTTGTAGAATAAAGTTTTTGCGAAGGTTTGATGGTTGTCATGGTGAAATTCTAGATAATTTAATAGATGAAAAAATCAAAATTATTTATGTTCATAAAGACTAACTAATTTAGCAATAACAACTGCTGGATAAATTTGCCCAACTAAAGCTTCTGCATTAGCAAAGGTCATGGCAAAAGCATTCTGAGGAAGAATATCACCGTAACCCAATGTGGTCAAAGTGGTAAAACTAAAATAAAATAGAGAATCTTTACTCATAGTTTCAGGAAAAGAGAAAGCATTAACATCAAAAAAAACAATAATTTTATAGAAGAAAAACCAAAGAATACCCAACAGCAAATAAATACAAACCCCACCCCTAACTACATTTAAGTTAACTTCTTGCTCATGGGAAATTCTTGAACCAATGGCAATAATAACCAAAATATAGAAAATACCATAAAAAGAATAAGACATCAGAGAACTAAGCTCAGTTAAATAGTTAGAGTTTGGGAAAGTAATAATATCAGAAATAAATCCTAAAGTCGCAAAAAATCGAAATAAGAACAAAACTCTTTTCGGAAAAGCTAACGTATTTAAACCAAGAAGTAGAGTAACCAGGAAACAAAAACTAACTATGATACTCAGGGAAGAATGAAGAGAGCCAAAAGGAGCTAATAAAAACAGTAAAATTAAGTCAATAAACAAATATTTATAGCCATTGGTTTTAGAATAAAGTTGGGGAGTTGTCGTCATGATTATGATTAACTAAATAAAGGGAAGCATCAGATAAATGATAGCCTTGAACCATACTTAAAGAAATCTTTTGAAACAAATTATTGAATTTAGCTATCTTTTAGCAAAATATTTGTTAGACTAATCGGGATTATATCCAAAATCATAACAAACTCGATTATCTGCCAGCCCTTCTCTGACCGAGGATCATGTTACTGTCCCTATCAAACGCCTTTATCAAAAGACCGGTTTTAAGTACCGTTTGTACTATTGTTATCATTCTTCTGGGAACCATCTCTATGGCCGTGTTGCCCTTAGATAAGTTACCCGAGATCGCCCCGAAAAAAGTCGCTGTGACGGCTAACTATATCGGTGCCGATGCTAAAACCACAGAAGACAACGTTACCACCGTATTAGAACGGGAAATCAACGGAACCGAACAAGTACGCTGGATCGACTCCTTTACCGATAATACGGGAAACGTCACCGTTAACGTTACCTTTCCCACGGAAATGGACAGAAACACTGCACAGGTTTTAGTGCAGAATAAAGTTGGACAAGCCCAGGCTGACCTACCCCAAGTGGTTAGTCAAGCCGGGGTCAAAACCGATAAACAGTCCCCCAGTATTACCCTTATCTATGCCTTTTATTCCGAAAAAGGAGACGACGGGGAATATCTCTACGATAAAACCTTCATGTATAACTACGTTGATCGCTACATCTGGAACGAGATGAAGGGACTTCCAGGGGTAGGTTCGGTGAGTTTATTCGGGGGGGCAAAATATGCTATGAGAATATGGCTAGACCCCGATAAACTCGCTGCTAGAGGACTAACTGCAGTAGATGTGGTCAATGTCATCAACGAACAAAACTTTGATACCGGTGTGGGGAGAATAGGACAACAACCAGCCCCAGAAGGTCAACAGTTTGAAATACCTTTGCGGGCCCAAGGACGGTTTAGAAATGTTGCCGAAGCGGAAGAAATGGTGGTCAAAGTGGGACAAGACGGTACTTTGATCCGCATCAAAGACATCGGCCGGGCTGAGTTAGGGATGGAAAACTATGACACCTTAGTAGATGTAAACGGTAACCCTGGGGTGGCTTTTTTGATCTATCAGTTACCCGGCAGTAATGCCCTGGAAACCGCAGACGCGGCCAAGGCAAAAATGGCTGAGTTAGAACCCAGTTTCCCCCCCGGGTTAAAAGTCGTTATCGGGTTGGATAACACCCTCTTTGTTAACGCATCTATTCAAGACTTAACCGTTACCCTCCTACAAGCGATCGCCTTGGTAGTATTGGTGATCTTTGTTTTCCTGCAAGACTGGCGAACCACCATTATTCCTGGTATTGCCATTCCGGTGGCCTTGGTAGGGGCAATGATTGGCTTAAATGCCTTTGGGTTCACCCTCAACCAGTTGAGTCTCTTTGCTTGTGTGTTAGCCACTGGGTTAGTGGTGGACGATGGGATCGTTATTGTAGAAGCGGTTTCTAGTAAGTTATCCCAAGGAATGCGCCCAACTCAAGCAGCAATGGACGCAATGGATGAATTATTTGGGGCGACGATCTCAACTTCGGTGGTATTAATGGCGGTATTTATCCCCGTTTGTTTCTTCCCCGGAACCACAGGGATCGTTTATCGCCAGTTTGCCTTAACGATTATTTTTGCAGTTCTATTTTCCACCTTCAACGCCTTAACCTTTTCCCCCACCATGTCGGCCATTTTGTTGGGACCACCGGAAGAAAAACATGGGCCTTTAGGGATCTTTTTTAACGCTTTCAACCGCCTGTTTAACGTTATTCAAGCAGGGTATGGTAAATTTATTCGCTTCTTAACCCACGTCCGTATTGTGGTGATGGCCTTGTTTGTGGCTGGTTTACTCGCTACCGGTTGGATCTACACCACCATGCCCTCCGGGTTTATTCCCGCAGAAGATCAAGGTTACTTTTTCGGTATTACCAACGCCCCCCCTGGTGTATCTCTCGACTATATGTATGCCATTGACAAACAAACCACAAACATTATTCAAAATATGCCCGATGCTGATGTGGTGTTAGATCACGTGGTAACTTTGACAGGGTTCTCCTTTGAAGGAAGAAACGCCAATAAGTCCATTACCTTCGTTAAGCTGAAACCTTGGGAAGATCGACCCGGTCCGAAAAAATCAGCCTTTGGTATCATTCAATATCTTAATCGAACCTACGCCCAAGAAGTAACCGGGGCCAGGGCGATCGCTTCTAATGCGCCCCCTGTAGATGGTTTAAGTAACTATGATGGGTCAGAAATCTTTATTCAAGACCGTCAGTTGAAAGGAATGCCCGCTTTAATTGATAATGTGAGACGGGTGATGGCCTCAGCCAACCAACGAGAAGAGATCGGCGTAAGTTTTACCCCCTTTACTTTTGATAGTCCTTTGACGACTCTAGAAATTGATCGGGCTAAGGCAAAAGCTCAAGATGTTCCCATTGATGACGTTTTGAGAACGTTACAAATCTATCTGGGCTCTAATTATGTTAATCAATTTGTCTTTGAAGGTCGTCTCTATCGGGTTTATGCCCAAGCTGAAGCCGAGGCACGGGCTAACCCTCAAGATATTGGTAACTTGTACGTGCGATCGCGTCAAGGAGCAATGGTGCAACTGAGTAACCTTGTTACCGCAGAACCGACTACCTATCCCCCCATCATTACCCACTACAAAACCTATCCCGCCATTAAGTTAATTGTTTCACCGGCACAGGGGTATAGTTCCGGTCAGGTGATCGCAGCCATGGAAGAGGTGGCCAATGAGACGCTACAACCGGGTTTTGGTTACGAATGGACCAATACCGCAGCGGAGGAAAAAAGTTCGGGAGGGGCTGCCCCTATCGTCTTTGGCTTAGCCTTTGTCATGGTATTCCTGGTATTAGCAGCGCAATACGAAAGCTATATCGACCCCACCATCATCCTCTTAACGGTTCCCTTGGCTATTTTAGGGGCGTTGGGAATGATCTGGTTACGGGTGACCTTTGTCCAAACCGCCCCCTTTAACCCCGGTAACGGTATCTGGCCGGTGTTAAACAATAATATGTATGCCCAGGTCGCGTTAGTTATGTTAATTGGGTTAGCTGCGAAAAATGCGATTTTAATCGTAGAATTCGCTAACCAGTCCCGTGATTTGGGGATGAGTATCACCCAAGCTGCCATTAATGCTGCTGAACAACGGTTACGTCCCATTTTAATGACGGCCGTTTCCTCACTGGTGGGGTTTGCCCCCTTATTAAGTGCCTCTAGTGTGGGGGCAGTGAGTCGTTGGTCTTTGGGAACGGCTATTTTTGGGGGTTTGGCCTTGGCAACAGTATTAAGTTTGGTGTTGGTTCCTATCCTCTATATCGTCATCAAAAACTTTGAAAAATACATCTTGGGGGGTGGGGATGACGGAACCCCTCCCGAAAGTCCAGGAAGTGATAACGGTAAGGGGAACAAACCCTCTCCCACCGCCCCAGAAGAGGAAAAAACCCCCGTTTATCGGGTTTCACCTCAAGGGGAATAGGGGGAAGAAGTCCGCCAGAAAAATCATTAACCCATTCATAAAAACCCATGACCACAACCCTATCCCTTCTCAACCATCATTTATCCTTGCCTCTTCCCTATCTGTTGGCCACCACGACAGAGGGAGAAGATTATGGAAAAGCCTTAGCGGTTTCTATCGCTTTGGTTGGTCTTTCTATCTTTATCTTTAGTCGTTTTTTTGAAGAAATAGCCGCCAGAATTGGTTTACCCTCAGTGCTGGGTGATTTGATTGCTGGTTTAGTGATTGGGGTTTCAGGATTACAGATTGTGATGTTGGAAGGAGGGGAAATTAATCCCGCTTTGAGCCATTTGATTGAGATTCTGGCTAACAGTACCCCCGAACAAGTTCAAGCCGTTTTTGATGTACCCATTCCCATTATCGTCGAAGAATACGCCGAATTTGGGGTGGTGGTTTTATTATTTTTGATTGGCTTAGAATCAGACTTAAAAGAATTGCTCAAAGTGGGTTTTCAATCAGCCAGTGTGGCCATTGTCGGCGTGACACTTCCCTTTATTTTAGGTTTTGTGGGACTGACTTTTATTTTTCACATTCCAGCCTTACCCGCACTATTTGCCGGGGCTGCTTTAACCGCCACCAGTATTGGCATTACGGCTAAGGTGATGCAAGATATTGGGGTTCTCAAATCTAAAGAAGGTCAAATTATCCTCGGGGCAGCCATTCTTGATGATATTTTAGGCATTGTTATCCTAGCTGTGGTCATCAGTATTGTAGAGACAGGAGAAATCGATGTCTTTAATGCGATCCGATTAATCCTCACTGCTGCTGCCTTCATGATAGCGGCTGTGGCCATGAACCGCTTTTTTGGCCCCTGGTTCATCACTCAGTTAGAGAAACTGAAGTCTCCCAATAGTAGAGGTATGGGTTCATTTATCCTCTTTATTTTCCTCAATTTTCTGGCTGGAGTGGTTGGCTTAGAACCGATTCTGGGGGCGTTCGCGGCTGGATTAATTTTAGGGGGAACCAAAGCACGAGAAGACTTGATTGATGGCGTTGGAGTCCTCTCCGTGATTTTTTCGACGGTGTTTTTTGTCTCTATTGGGGCAAAAACCGATCTCAGTGTTCTTAACCCTGCGATTCCAGCTAATAGAGAAGGTTTAATTGTGGCTGGTTTTCTGATTATTGTGGCGGTTGTGGGGAAAGTGGCCGCAGGGTTCTTTGCCTTTTCTCAGGAAAAAATTAACCGTCTCGGCATTGGGACTGGGATGATTCCGCGCGGCGAAGTGGGATTAGTTTTTGCCGGTTTAGGGGCTGCAACTGGGGCGTTACCTCCTTCGATTGATGTGGGTATTGTTTTGATGGTGATTGCCACTACTTTTTTATCCCCTCCCCTCTTAAGATTAGTCTTCGATACCTCTGAGTCACCAGCGCAGCCAGTTCCATCGGATGCCGATGGCTCAAGTTAACCTTATGGGTAGTGTAGGAAGATCGGCCAACAGAATCAACTCCTGCCTACTGCCCCCTGCCTCAAACCCTATTTAAAATGGAGTTATTAAAATGTTTAAAAAGTGGACATTTAATGATTGGATGAATCACATTCTTTTTGTGGGGACAATTATCTTATTAATTTACTCTTTTCTCTAAACAAGGAGGTGAAAATTATGAATGTTAGAAAAATTATTTTTGCTGGTATTATAACCGCTTTAATTGGTGCTATGTTTGGCTTAGCTCTTACCAAAATAGCACAACGAGAACAACGGAGAAAAATTTTAGTGGTTAGTGGTGCAACCCTGGGGTTTGTGATTGGTGCCTTTCAAGAATCGATTCAACAACAAAAGAAACTAAGAGACGATGAATATGGAGATGTTAACTCTTGGAAATAGCTGTGGGAATTTATTCTTTGTACAGCAAAAGAAGACTGTTATCAGAAAATTGGGTTTAAAACCTCGTGCTTCTAGCACGGCTTTTCTTGTTCCTTAATATAAGATATTAGCACTTCTAAGGGCGCACCTCCGACAGCAGAAACAAAATAACTAGGGAACCATAAAGCATTTTTACCATAAGGCTTAGGATAACCAGCTTGACCATATCTACGACTAGAAACCCCTTTTAAACTATTGACAATTAGAGAAATAGATAGTTTAGGAGGGTATTCTATTAAAACATGAATGTGATCTGATTCTCCCTTAAATTCTAGTATATTAAAATTCATTTTAGAAGCAACTTCTTTAAAGGATTTTTCTATTAATTTAAGGCTTTCAGCAGTAAAAACCTTTTGCCTATATTTCGTCACACAGACCAAATGTACTTTTAAGTCTGAAACACTGTGGCGTTCTTTTCTTAAGCTTCTTGACATTTAAACAGACCTCAGCTATAAGTGATGCAGACCTATTTAGTATAACCCATGAAGTTACGCTATAGTTACAGAATCTATCCCACACACCAACAAAAAGTTAGGTTAGCTCAACTTTTTGGATGCTGTCGGGTAGTTTTTAACGATGGTCTAGCTTATTGTCAAGAAACTTACAAAAATGGAGGTAAATATGAAGGAATAAATACTCTATCTAAACGCTTGACTGTAGCTAAAAAGACTGAAGAAAGGTGTTGGTTAGCTAATGTGTCGGCTGTTCCTTTGCAACAATCATTGAGAGATTTACATCAAAGTTTTAAGAAGTTTTTTGACTCTTGTAAAGGAAAAAGAAAAGGAGCTAGAATTAAGCCCCCTAAGTTTAAAAAACGCAAGTCAAAACAATCAGCTAAGTTTACTGATAATGGGTTTAAAATTAATCAGCATAACGTTTACCTAGCTAAAATAGGCAACTTAAAGATAATTTGGTCTAGAGAATTACCCTCTAAACCGTCATCAGTTACTGTAATTAAAGATAGTGCTGATAGGTATTTTTTAAGCTTTGTCTGTGAAGTTGCCCCCAAGATATTACCCAAAACAGACAATAATTGTGGTATTGATCTAGGAATTCTTGACTTTGCCACTTTTGATAGTGGGGAAAAAGTTAAGTCTCCTAAGCCATTAAAAACAAAACTTAAGCAATTAAGAAGACTTCAAAAACATCTATCTAGAAAGCAAAAAGGTAGTAAAAGACGTGAAGTTGCTAGAAAGAAATTAGTTAAACTTCACGCTAAAATAGTTGACATTAGAACTGATTTTTTACATAAACTATCCACTAAAGTGATTAAGGAAAATCAACTAATTGCTTTAGAAGACTTAAAGGTCAGTGGGATGGTTAAAAACCGTAAACTTTCTCGTGCTATCTCTGATTTAGGATGGCGTAGTTTTCGGACTATGTTAATAGCTAAAGGTGAAATGTATGGGAGGGAGGTTAAAATAATTAGTCGATGGGAAGCAACCAGTCAAATCTGTTCTTGTTGTGGGTTTAAAGGTGGTAAAAAAGAGCTTTCTATTAGAGAGTGGACTTGTTTAAATTGTGGAGAAATTCACGATAGAGATATCAACGCAAGTCGCCAAATATTGAAAGTGGCCGGTGGGCAATTGGACACTAAAAACGGACGTGGAGGAAAGCGTCAGACTACTTCTAAAGTAGCAGCATCCTGTGAAGCGTCAACCAACCCCCAATATATTCAGTTAACACTGTTTTGAGGGGGAATCACCGCCCTTTAGCTTTGCGGAGGGCGCGTGAGGATGTCAACAAAACAATCTTCTTCCCCTGTCAACTATTGAGGATCTAGCTTCAACACCGCCATAAACGCCTCTTGCGGCACGTCTACCGTACCGATCGCTTTCATGCGTTTTTTCCCTTTAGCTTGCTTTTGTAGCAGTTTCTTCTTACGAGAAATATCCCCTCCGTAACACTTAGCCAACACATCTTTACGCAAGGCCGGAATATGTTCACTAGCGATCACCTTGGCCCCGATCGCCGCTTGAATAGGAACCTTAAACTGATGACGAGGGATCAACTCTTTTAATTTCTCAGTTAAAGCCCGGCCGACATGATAAGCCTTATCCCGATGAACAATCATGGCCAACGCATCCACACTGTCTTTATTGACCAGAATATCCAATTTCACCAGGGGATTTTCCCGATAACCGATCAATTGATACTCCATACTAGCGTAACCCCGCGATCGCGATTTCAGTTGGTCAAAAAAGTCGGTTACCACTTCGGCCAACGGTAACTCGTAGATCAAAGAGGTTCTGGAGAGGGTAAAGTAGCGCATATCCTTAAACACCCCCCGACGACTCTGACACAACTCCATCAAGGTTCCCACATAGGTTTCAGGGGTGATCATTTCTACTTGAATATAGGGTTCTTCCACCTTTTCCCGTTCTTGGGGGGGTGGCAGTAAACTGGGGTTGTCCACCTGTAACACCTCCCCATCAATAGTGGTAACCCGATAGATGACAGAAGGGGCCGTGGTGATCAAATCTAGATCATACTCCCGTTCTAGCCGTTCTTGGACAATTTCCATGTGCAGTAACCCCAAGAACCCACAACGGAAACCAAACCCCATCGCGCTAGAGGTTTCGGGTTCGTAGGAAAGGGCTGCATCGTTGAGTTTGAGGCGGTTTAAGGCCTCTCGTAAATCTTCGTATTGATCTGCATCGGTGGGGAATAGACCACAAAAGACCATGGGTTTTGCTTCGGTGTAACCCGGCAAAGGGTCTTGAGCCGCTGCCTCTGCTAAGGTAATTGTATCCCCAACCCGTGCATCTTCCACCGCTTTAATGGCTGCGGCCAAGTAACCCACCTCTCCTGCATGAAGGGAGTCTACCTGTATTTGGTTGGGAGATAACACCCCTAGCTCGTCGATTTCGTATTCCTTCCCAGAAGCCATCAAACGAACGCGATCGCCTTTTTTCACCGTTCCATCCATGACCCGAAAATAGACAATCACACCGCGATAGGGATCGTAATAACTGTCAAAAATTAAAGCCCGCAAAGGTTTATCTACCGTATCGGTTGGAGGGGGAACCAAATGGACAATGGATTCTAAAATTTCATCAACCCCGATCCCTGCTTTGGCTGAAGCTTTAATAATACCCGTGCAATCTAACCCCACCACTTCTTCTATTTCATTGGCCACCCGTTCCGGTTCTGATCCGGGGAGGTCAATTTTATTGAGAATCGGAATAATTTCTAAGTTATTTTCCAAGGCCAGATAGACATTGGCCAGGGTTTGCGCTTCTACCCCTTGGGAAGAATCCACCACTAATAACGCCCCTTCACAAGCAGCCAACGAACGGGACACCTCATAGGAGAAGTCCACGTGACCGGGGGTGTCAATGAGGTTGAGAACGTAGTCTTCCCCATCTTTTGAGCGATAGTTCATTCTGGCCGCTTGGAGTTTGATGGTAATGCCCCGTTCCCGTTCCAAGTCCATGTTATCGAGAAATTGCTCTTTCATTTGCCGTTGGGCAACGGTTTCAGTCATTTGTAGCATCCGATCGGCTAGGGTTGATTTACCATGATCGATATGAGCGATGATACAAAAGTTACGAATACGAGAAACAGGAACGTCGGTCATAGAATCTGTGGATGGGGTAAGTTTACAAAAGTTGGCCTTTTATTAATAGTCTAACAGGGTCACTCTGCTTGTGGGCAATGGTAATTGTTTGACGTTGTGTCTTTTGACAGACTCAAAACTTATAGGGAAGATCGATCATGTATCAAAGTGTCTATCTTTGTCAGGAGAACACCATGAAAAGATTATTGTCCCTAATTTTACTGTTTTTTGCTTTTTTCTGTTTTAGTTTTGTTTCCCCAGCTTTGGCTGGTGATGCGGCTGCGGGTAAAACGGTTTTTACCGCTAACTGTAATGCTTGTCACATGGGCGGAGGAAATGTGGTGGCCGGGGCCAGTAAAGGTTTAGCTAAAGATGCCCTAGATAAAAATGGCATCAACACCCTAGAAAAAATTGTCTATCAGGTGACCAATGGAAAAGGCGCCATGCCAGCGTTTAAAAGCCGTTTAAGTGAACAACAAATCGAAGATGTAGCCACTTATGTTTTAAGTCAAGCCGAAGCCGGTTGGTAGTCACATCAACAAGGGGAGAAAAACCAACTATCTCCCCATCTCCCCACACTGCCCACACTCAGTAGATCGAAAAGTTGCTTGTTTAGGCTGCAAGGGAGCTTCTGAGCGGGGAGAAGGGGAGATTATGTTAAGCTATTTTAGAGAAAATAAAGGTTTCAAAGGCTA
>JAAUYB010120500.1_pt1 | contig 18173 bp, 16 predicted proteins | sample 7278071 | NCBI WGS metagenome assembly JAAUYB01 (sample SAMN14350121, study PRJNA611818) | marine sediment metagenome | isolation source: surface marine sediment (1.8m) | place: French Polynesia: Moorea | collected 2018-08
CCAGTTCGCCGTTGAATAAACCGATCCAAAAGCCCTTGTCGTCGGTAGAGGCCATGGTGCGAATAGCGGAATCGAAACCGTCCACCTGCATCATGCGGTGCAATGGATCACATCGGACATGGTTGTGTTGGGCAAAGTTTCTGAAAACGCCTTATGGTCAAAAGGAGCCGGGCAATAGATAAATGGAAGATATCAAAGGGCTTTTAGCGTCGATCCATGCAGGGAGTTTGGGCTGTAGAGAGTTATGAGTCCAGAAGGACAAACCGATCCCAAGGGCCGCAATCCACGGGCCCCGATAATCGACAGTTGTGGAGACAACCATATAATTATCGGAAGCTGCCTCCCAATTACAGATGTTGCTTAACTACAGTCTACAAGTAAAACAAAGATGGAATCAACAAAAAATCATTCGATTAGACAGCTGTTAATGCATCCCAATATTTTGGTTAAAAATTGTAAATACACCGCTCCATATGGACTCACTGAAAGATAAAGTCGGGTATAATTTGCCGCACGCCGGCTTCCCATGTCTTCTCGGGAAGAATCAGGTAAATCGCGATCAATTCAGGGCTGTCACCGGTCTCCTCAGGATTTTGACGAGTCCTCGCCACATTTTGTTCCCCGGTCCGGAAAAGTAGGCTAGAATGCACTCGTGCCGGCGAATACCCGAACTATTCGGATGACTAAGGATACCTATGGGTTTTCAAGGACTTGCCCGGCTGTTGCCGGAACTGGAGCGCGCCGGCCACCTCAAACGCATTTCACAAGAAATCGACCCTAATCTGGAAATGGCGGAAATTCAACGCCGCGCCTACCTGGCCGGTGCACCGGCCCTGCTGTTCGAGAATGTCATAGGCAGCGATTTCCCCGCGCTGGGTAATCTCTACGGAACCCTGGAACGCTGTCATTTTATGTTCCGCAAGACCATCGACCGCGTAAAAAAAGCCGTGTCCGCCAAGGCCGATCCGCCCGCGCTGGTCAAGGAAGCCCTGCGCACCGCCTGGAAACAGCCCCTGCAGTGGCTGGGCATGCCCCTTACCGGCATCCACGCCCTGCCCAAAAAGATCTCCCCCTCCCGCGCACCCGTCCTGGCTTGTAAGACAACCCTGGACCGACTGCCGCAAATCAAGTCCTGGCCCATGGACGGCGGGCCTTTCGTCACCCTGCCCCAGGTCTTTTCGCGAGATCCCAACAATCCGTCCCTTATGAAGGCCAACCTGGGCATGTACCGCGTGCAGATCGCCGGTAACGAATACGCTCTTGACGAAGTCGGCATTCACTACCAGATCCATCGCGGTATCGGCATACACCATACGGAAGCCTTGAAACGTGGCGAACCATTGAAGGTGAGTATCTTCGTGGGCGGTAATCCGGCCGACTCCTTCGCGGCGGTCATGCCGCTGCCGGAGGGTTTGTCGGAACTCATGTTCGCGGGCATGTTGGGCGGAAACCGCTTTCGCTACGCCGAAGTGGACGGTCACATCGTTTCCGCCGACGCCGACTTCTGTATTGTGGGCACCATCAGCGGTGAAACCAAACCCGAGGGACCCTTCGGCGATCACCTGGGCTATTACAGCCTTGTCCACCCCTTCCCGGTCATGAAGGTCGACGCGGTCTATCATCGCAAGGACGCGATCTGGCCCTTTACCGTGGTGGGCCGCCCGCCTCAGGAGGACACCAGTTTCGGCAAGATGATCCATGAGATCACCGTGCCCATGGTGCCGGTCAGCCTGCCGGGCGTCCAAGCGTTGCACGCGGTCGATGCGGCCGGGGTTCACCCGCTGCTGCTGGTTTTGGGTTCGGAGCGTTACGTCCCTTACGAAGAGCGAAAACCCCAGGAAATCCTGACCCAGGCCAACGCCGTATTGGGATTCAACCAATGCTCCCTGGCCAAGTACCTCTTCATCGCGGCATCGAACGACGATCCGAATTTGGATATCGACGATATACCGGCCTTCATGAAGCACCTCCTGGAGCGCGTGGATTGGCGCCGGGACCTCCATTTCCAGACCAGTACGACCATCGACACCCTGGATTATTCGGGGACCGGCCTCAATCAGGGGTCCAAACTGGTCATCGCCGCCGCGGGCAAACCCGTTCGCAATCTGACGGACACCGTGCCGGAGAAATTGACCCTCCCCGGCGATTGGACAGATCCGCACATGGCTTTACCCGGCATCATGACCGTCAGCGCTCCCAAGTTCGAAACCTACGACACCGAACCCCGGCGCATGGAAGACTGGATCGCCGCGCTGGCCGCCGATGGATTGGAAGGCGTCGCCGTGATTACCGTGGTCGACGACAGTGCATTTGCCGCCAAAACCTTGAACAACTGGCTTTGGAACACCTTCACCCTGTCCAACCCCTCCCACGACGTCTACGGCTTGGGCGCTTCCATCCAATTCAAGCACTGGAGCTGTCAGGGACCGCTGGTCATCGATGCCCGGCTGAAACCCCACAATGCCCCGCCGTTACTTGAAGACGAAGCCGTCACCGCCCGCGTGGACGCCATGTGCGATCCGGGCAATTGCCTGCACGGAATTTTCTGATCAATCATTCACTTTTTCTCCTCCGCTCTTACGATGAGGCTTCGGTTATGATAGAGTGTTAGCGAACGATGTGGCCCGCAGTTACGTCGTCAAGGAAATACAAAACCCTAACAGGTCGGCCACTTTTAACTGATGAGGGTCGGTTTAAATGGTTGGCCGGGGAATTTGGGAGGACACCGGAGTCCCTCCTGAACCCTTTAAAATAAGGAAAACCGCTTTGTTAGCCCGTTCCATCGATCGCTTTTCTGATGCATCAGTTCATACGGAAGGGGACCCCGTCTCGAAAGGTTTTCAGCGTCTTTCCATTCGCCATATCTGGAAGCAGCCGCTCCCGTATCAAAAGGGCGACAGCATAACCCGCCTTATTCTGCGTAGCGTCGGTACGGTAGCGGGAATGCAAGTCACCGGCATCCACGGCGACCTGTCCCAAATAGCCCCGGAACGCGACCCCTTCGTGGTGGTCCTCAACCACAACCAGCGGCTCGAAGCCGTCTTGATTCCGTGCCTCCTTTTCCTGCTCAGGCAGGGAAAGCCCGTACATTTCATGGCCGATTGGAACTTTATGATGGCGCCTGTCGTCGCGTCTATGTATCGCCACAGCCAGGTTATTCTGGTTACCAAAAAAGATGCCAGACCTCGCTTTTTAAACAAGTTGAAACCGCTTTTCGAGGAATCCCTGACACCTATGGACCAGGCCCTCAAATATCTGCATTCGGGCGCGTCCGTGGGGATTTTCCCCGAGGGCACCATGAATCGGGATCCCGAAAAAATGATGCGCGGCCTGCCCGGCGCCGCCACCCTCTCGTTGACCGCGTGTTGCCCGGTCATCCCCATGGGAATCCGCTTCCCTTTTCACGATCCAAGCCGTCCCATCACAGACGGTGCTAAAATGAGCCTGCACGTGGGTCAGGCCGTCCAACCGCCCAGGATCCAAGGGACACCGTCTTCTCGGGAGATCTTGAGGTTCCATGCTCACACCATGAATGCCCTGTCACATCTTTGCGGCAAATCCTGGCACCCGAATGCCAACAAAAGGAGAAAGTATGTTTCCTGAGGGACTCTCCATCGTCAAGATTACCTCCGCCAAGCAACGCGAGGAAGCACTCAAAGTTTTCGATGAAGTCTACCGGGTGGAAAAAGGTTGGGTAGGTGACCCTGAAGACCTGCTTCCCACCAGTGACCTCAACCGCCGCGAAGTGGATTGGTTCGGGGTGGAATTGGAAGGACAGATGCTGGGCGTGACCCGCGTCCTCTACGAAATCCCCATGGAACTGTACAAAGAGTACGGCTTTAAACTGACGGTGCCCGGCTTGGACGTCGAAGAATTCATCCGCAAAAATAAAATCGCCGAAGTAGGCCGCTTTGCCGTTTTACCCGAATATCGCAAGGGATTTACCGTGGCCGCTCTTTTGATGCGCGCCTCCGGCGAAAGCGCCCTGCAACGCGGCTTCACCCATTTCATCACCGATGTCTTCGAAGAAGATCCCAATACGCCTTACGGGTTCCATCGCCGTGTACTGGGTTTCCAGGAAGTGGCCAGCCACGAGGTCGGGGAACTGAATTGCAAGAGCCGCCGCATCACCATGCTGCTGGACCTCAACCAGGCACGGGAGCGCGTGGCCAAGGGCAAGGGCTGGTTCTTTCGTTTCCTCAACCAGGCCAAACTGCCGGAAATGGTTAACTAGAAAACATGGCCGGTCCTCCCAAAGTCCGTTATATCGAGGAGTTTTGATTGCCACGCGGTATGCTGCCCCAATGGCTTCCGCGCGGGTTGGTCCGCCTGGCCGGGAATCATCCCAAGATCATCCTGGTGTCTGCCCTTCTGCTTTTCCTGATTGCCGCGGGCATTGGCAGCCGAATCCGCATTGAAGCCGACTTTCTGAAACTGATTCCCGAGAAGAACCCTACCGTCGCCGCTTTTCGCGACACCATTCAACGCTTCGGTTCTTCCGACACCCTGCTGGTCGCTGTGACCGTCGGTGAAGAAGAGGATTTGGACGCCTATCAGTATTACGCGGACGAATACGTGGACCGTCTGCGGGAATCGGAATATATCGATTGGGTTGAATACCGCTTGAAAGACCTGGAGGAAGCCGCCCAAACCCTGATGGATCGCTTCACCCTCTTTCTGGAACCGGGAGACCTGGACACCCTGCTTGCCCGCATGAACGATCGAGGCGCCGAGGCCGCTGCCAAACGTCTCAGCGACCTGGTGCGTCGCGGCGCCGACATGGCCGCCAAACGTCTCATCACCATGGACCCGCTCGACGTGGCGCCCATGCTGATGGAGCGCGCCAACCTGAAAAGTGTCGACGATCGCTTCAATTCAGACACGGGTTACCTGATCGATCCGGAGGAAACCTTTGTTCTATTGGTCGCGAAACCCACCGGCGCCGCCGCCGACATCCCCTTCGCCCGCAAACTGCTGAACGATCTGGAACGTATTCGCGCCGAGACCGACGAGGTTTGGCTGGAAGAATACGAGACGGACCCGCCGGAGGTGCTGGTTGCCGGCGGTTATCCCATCGCGGCGGCGGAAGCCGGATTGATCCGTCAGGATCTCGTGACCGGCGTTGCGGGCAGCATGATCGGCGTAGTGCTGCTGTTTACCATTGCCTTCGGGCGCAAGCGCGCCGTCCTGATCTCCGGGGTGCCCCTGGTTATCGGCCTTTCCTACGCGCTGGCGTTTGCGGCGCTGGCCCTGGGCGGACTGAACGCGGCCACTTCTGCCTTTGCGGCGCTGCTCATCGGTCTGGCCGTCGATTTCATCATCGTTCTATACGGTCGCTACCTGGAAGAACGCGGCAAGGGCACGCCGCACGACCAGGCTTTGGATGCTTGCGGCACCCACACCGCCATGGGCGTGCTTTTGGGCGCGGTCACCACGGCCGCCACCTTCTATGCCTTTCTGATCTCCGATTTCGGCGGCTTGAGTGAGCTGGGTCTGCTCACCGGCAGCGGTATCCTGGTGTTGGTGGTCGTTGTTTTTTTCCTCCTCCCCGCGCTGCTCAGCCTGTTGGAGCGCAATCGACCCGCGAGCCGATATCGCCTGAACGCCTTCGGTATCGACAAATTGACCTACTGGGGCGCCCGCAATCCACGAACGGTGCTCACTGTAGGCCTGGCGATTACCGCCCTGACCGCGATCCCCGCATTTAAAATCAACTACGACGACAACGTCATGAACATGCGTTCGCCCCAAAACCCCGGCGTTCTGGCTCAAGGTCGCATCATGGAGGCTTTCGGTATCCGTTTTACGCCCTACATGGTACGGATCGATGCCCCCACGGAAGCTGAAGCCCTGGTCAAAGCCCGCGACATGGTGGAGAAACTGAAACCCCTGGCCGACGGAGAGAACCTGGCCCGCGTGGACAGCGTGCTGTCGCTTCTGCCCACCGCGGAAAGCCAAAGGGCAAATATAGAACGCTTGAATACCTTCCAACTGGACGAGGCTGCCTTCGTAGATCGTTTCAACAAGACACTGGAAGCCGACGGGCTGGCCCCGCGCGCCTTCGAGGCGGGCGTTCAAAACGTCTTTGCGGCGCTACGGGTGAAAGAACCTTTGTTTCCCACGCACCTGGAAGACACTCCCCTCGGGCACCTCATCGAACGCTATGTCACGGTGGAAGAAGACGGCGCGGCCGCCCTGGTTTATGCTTACGGTCCCGCGGGCAAATGGCAGGGGCAGATTCCACCCGCGCTCGCCAGGATAGTCGAAGAAACTCCGGGCGCCGTCCTGGCCGGTCCGATTGCGGTCTCCATGGCATTGAAATCCATCGTCAAACGAGACGCCATGATTGCCCTGATCGCGGGTACCGTGGTGGTCTTCCTGATGCTGGCCTTCGAACTGGGCGGCTGGCGACCGGGCCTGCTGGCGCTCCTGCCGCTGGGCGCGGGCGTGGTTTGGATGCTGGGCACCATGTCACTGCTCGGTTTACCGACCAACTATATGAATATCTTCGTTTTCACCATGATCGTGGGCATCGGCGTGGACTACGGTATCCACCTGATCCACCGCCTCCACGAAACGGAGGACTTGGAATCCCTGGCCGCAACCTCGCGAACCATTGTGATCGCCTCCATGACCACGGTCCTGGGCTTCGGCTCACTGGTTATGTCCCATTACCCGGGCCTCAAATCGATGGGGGCCACGGCCATCCTGGGCGCGATCTATACGGCGGTCACGGCCGTAACCATCCTCCCGGCGCTTGCCGCGGTAAGCAAGGAAAAAAGCCCGGTCACCCAAACTGAATCCGAGCCGGTTACTTGAACGAAACGAAGCCCGGGCGCTTGCGCGCCCGAGGTTTTACAGCGGAGCGCCCGGGGTAAAGGCTTCCGCCATGGACGGTTGGCCGTTCGCATCGAAAATGAAGGTGGTTCCGGCCAGGCGACTGCCGTCCGTCGCATGAACACGCAGGGTCGCGTCTTGCGGTAGGGTTGGGAACAGCGAACGCACAAGCAGGGCGTTGGGTCGATTGGCTTCCAGGGTGATTCGCGTCTCACCCGCAACCTTGCCGGAAGCGTCGAATAAGGTGGCCGCGACCGGGGTTGTGCCGGAAGACTTTTCGGGCGCGGTCAGTACAATGGCCGCCGTGTGTTCACCCGGCACGTAACCGAAAAGCAATTCGCTGTTCAACTTGCCCACGAGTTGTCCGCGTGCCTGTGACGGCGACCCCTGACTGTTGAAGATAAAGAAACGCGGCAGCAGCGGTTGATCGGCATCGATCGTCAGGCTGTAGCCGGTCAGGTCCGGGAACAGATCCGAGGCTTTTGTCACAAAACGTCCGCCGGAATTGACGGTAACCGATGCGGTTTCGGTTCGGCCCTCGCGTGTCACGGCCGTTAGCGCGGCTGTAGCGCGGCGATTCCCGGCGTTCACCAAGCTGATGCGGGCTTGGAAGTTATCGTTATTGACCACCCAGGGGATGATCGTGCGATAGGTTTCCTCGCCGCGAATGCTGTAGATGGTTGCCTTACCCCCGGCTCCGGCCAGGAAAACGGCGCGACCGTTGAAGGTGACCGAGCGGGCTCCGCCGTGAATGGGGAAGGCGCCGAGATCGATCGGTGCAAGCGGATCAGCCGTATCATAGAAGCGCAGGCCGGATTCACCGGCGAGCCAGGCCACGTTGCGACGCATGGAAAGTCCCGAGGGACGGTAGGCGTCCCCGCCGTGACCCACGATGGTCGCATCCGCGTCCGGACCCGGTTTCAGCACCGTCAGGCCGTTGCCCCGGCTGCTGAGCAACAACATGTCGTCGGCATGAACAACGCCGGTTGCGCCGGTTGTTACAGGCCGGTAGCCCACGTATCGGGGTTGCAGGGGATCGGCGATATCGTAGACCAACAGCCCGGCTCGCAGGTGGCTGACATAGACATGATTCCCGATGACGGTCAGGTCGGTCTCCGAGGGTCCGTCCAGGCCGGGCAATTCAAACGAGGCCAGGGGTTCTCTCAGATCCTGTTGGTAGATGCCGTAAACGTACAAACCGTCGCCGGCGGCCAAAATATAATCGCCGTGACGCGTGACGGCTCGGGTCGGGAGGTAACCGGCCGCACCGCGCAAGCTCAGTTCACCCGATGCGGACAGGTTGAAGGCCGCGATACCATCCCTTCCGTGGGCGGCCCAGACAACACCCGCCGCGATCAGCACATCCCGGGTTTCCCTCTCGATATGTGAGACCTGCACGATTTTGTCGAGATCTCTCAGATCAAGCGCGCGAAGACCTCCGGAACCATGAGCCAGCAGTCCGTAGTCGCCCAGAGGAACCAGGCGGAAGGCTTCACCCGTGAAGGTTTCAAAGGGAACCGGCGACCAGGACACGGGGTCTTGGATATCGAACACGACCAGGTCCCCGTCCGTTGCCTGATAGACGCGATCGTCTTGCACGGCGAAAACGCCGTTCTTCATTTTGTCGATAGTGACGGAGGTCATGGCTGCCGGGTCGCCGATATCGACAAGGACCGTCTTGAAACCCGCGTTGACAATCAGATGATCGCCGGCCGCTTCCGCCTGAATCACGAAATCGATGTCAAGCTGCAATGAGCCGACCAAGGCAGGTTGCATGGGATTGTCGAGGCTGTAGGCTTCTATCACACCCACCCCGGTCAGGAATAGCGTGTCGTTCCGGATCACCACGGCGTCGCGGCTGATGCCCAGGCGATTGCGGACGGGTGCTTGCAGTTGGGTTAAATCGAAGACATCGAGGTGGTTTCCGGTAACGTAAAGATGCCGATCCCGCAACGCCATGTCCGACGGAAAGTCAATGAGTTGGACGGCGGCCGGCTTCGGTTGGGCGGGGTTGGTGAGATCGTAGACCAGGAGGAAGCCGTCCGCCGTGGCCAGGCAGGCAAAGCCGTCGCCCAGGATCGCGTCCCGGATGTAATTGCCCAGATGCGGCCGGAAGCTGCCGATGATTTCAGGTTCGGTGGGGTTGGAAATGTCGATCAGAACGGTTTGGTCACCGGCGATCAGAACCCGGTCGGCATGCGCCGACAGCAGATAGCCCTGGTGGGGAAGTGGGAAGCGACGGCTCACCTCCGGTTCCTCGGCGCCGGCCTTGTCGAAGAAAATCAGTTCCTTATAACCCAGCACCAGGACGGTTTCTTTACCCGCGGCGGTGACGGTTCGGTAGGTGCTTTCGCCCCAACTGCCAAGCTCCGCCAATTGCGGCGCACCGGTTTGGAAGCCCAGCAAGACAAGCCATATGGGGAAGATCGTCATTGGCTGCCTCCATTCAAATTGAAGGTTCGGCCCGTCGAGGGCCTGCCCTCGTCGTCAAAGACGAAGAAGGCGCCGACGATCTTGCCCCCGTCCGCTGCATGTACCCTGACGCCGGCGCCGTCCGGAATATCGGCGGCGAACAACTCGCTGAATTGGGCTGCAAAGGGTTGTTCGGCCGGCAGGGTCCGCGTTTGTGTCTCCAATTCCCGACCGCCGACGCCGATCAGGGAGAAGCTGACCTCCGTATCGCGCTCCGCAAGGGGCAGGCTGACTACCAGCGCGGGGATTTCGCCGTCGGAGGCGCCGCCCAGGACCATGGTATCGGTCATCTCGTGCACGGGTACCGCAATGGTTTGCGACGGAACATTGCCCTCCGCTCGGAAGGTGAGAAAGGATGTGTAAACGCGGCCGGAGGAGGAGATGCTGAGGCTGTAACTCGCGCCTTGGTGAATGTCGCCGGCTTCCAGGGTTTTCACGGCCAGGGAGGGTACTGTCGTGAACATGGTCGAACGGGCGCCCTCCAGGTCCACGGCTTCCAGACCGACCTGCAACTCGCTGCTTTCCGCATTGTAAAGGGCGATGCGGGTTTTGAAATCCAGATTGTTGACCACCCAAGGCGCCACGGAGGTTACCGGCATGGTTTCGATTTGGAAGCCGACCAACCCGCCGTATCCCGCGGCCACATACAGGCGATCGCCGTCGATGGATACGGCCGCTGCCTCACCGGCTACATCCGCCCGAAAAACGGGGTCCAAGGAGGCGGGTCCGTTGATTTGGGCAATCGCTACGCCGCCGGGACCCGCGGCCAGAAAGGCATAACGTTCCCTGACGACAACATCGCGGACAAGGCCGGGCATGGTCAAACGGCAACGCAAAGCCCCTTGATCTTGTAAATCCAACAGGCCAAGACCGTGATCGTCGACAGCGGTCACCAACCCGGCGTCGGTCAACCGAGAGGCATGGGCAATGCCCGGCAGGATATGACTCCAGATCGGTGTCGGCGATGTGGGATCGGTAATGTCCACGGCCTGTACGCCGCGACCAAATCCGGTCAGGTAAACCATGTTGCCGGCAACACGCGCATCGAAAGCATAATTGGGAATAGGCCCGGTAGCCAGGACGTCAATCTCCAAGCGGCCGATTTCGGCGGCTTCGGGCGTGTTCTCCAAGATATAGAGATTGAAATAGTCCAAGGTAATCAGGTAGCCGCCGCTGACGGTGACATAGGAGCCGGGTGGAGCAGTCGGGCGCCGGGCCGGCTCACGAGGGTCGCTCAGGTCGTAGACCACCATCTGTCGTCCGTTGCCCAAATAGGCGGTTTGGTCGTGCAGGGTAACATGAAGGATGCCGGCGTGAGGCAGGCGGGCAAATTCGACCGGTGTGTCCGGATTGGTTAAGTTAAGAATCGTGACGTGGTTTTGTCCGGCAACCACGACCAGATTGTCGCGGACAGCAAGGTTGACGACTTTTTCACCCGGGTCCCAGATAGAGATAGGGTTCAGTTGAATACCCCCGAAGCAAAGAGGGAAAAGAGCAGTCGGAAAGAAATAGATCATACTCAAGGAGAAAACCTCCCGGCGTGGCATACCGCCGATTCAGAAGGCAATACAATTAATAACGAAGGCCGAAGAAAAAAGGCAATCCCCCGGCCGGTTTTTTACAATTTTACCGGGTCATGCTTTGGGTATGATTCGGCGGTTTCGTTATCCGGGGATGACCCGTTCAAGCGGCCCGCCGCCTCGGCACATAGCCTCGGCAAAACCGAAAGGTAGCGCCGTTCCCCGGCACGGGTCTTGTGAAAAACAGAAACACAACACCATGCCCGAGCGACACGCCGCCGGAACTCGAAAACGGCCTTATCCGACCAAAATTTGGATGGATGGACATGCAGGAAGGAGGTTCATTCCCCAAAATGAAAACCGGTTCGCCAATTTTTCACAACTTACCACCCGGTTTAGAGGCAACGTCAAGTCGGCCAAGAGGACCTTTTCCCAGAAATACAACCGAAGTTGACGCTTGATTGGGCACTTTTCCGGGATTAGATACACCCGGCGACCGGCCGGACGGCGCCAATCCCGGGAAGATTAGCGATACCTGTGCTCTATCCTTTGGTAGCCAACGATTACAGCGATTTTTGAAAGCGGATTTTCTACGGCCTGACGACAAAAACCGAAGTCGAATTATTTACAAAAGCTTTACAGAAAAACGTCTTTAGGCATCGAGGTAAAAGATGGTTATCCGTCAAGGGGCAGGGATAGTTGGGTTGGGCTGCTGGGGTGCGGGTCACCCCAGTAGCAGTAGGTGCACTGATAAGTACGAGGGCGGGCCTTGACGTCCAGGGACATCAGGCCCACTTCGTGAATAGTGCGACGGCAAAACTGACAGAAATAATGGTTCATCAGAGTTCTCGGAAGTTCAGGGGATCTGGCCGCATTTGAGACACCCTCCATCACGGCGAATCACATGCCGCCGGTTTTCTGGGATCACCGATATTTCGAAAGCCCAATCTTTGGGTTTAAAATCGTCGGCAACATGGCCGGCCGCTGTGATCCAGATGGCTTCTTTCTGAAGCGCAATGGCCTGGGCCGCCCGGAAAGCCATTTCCAGATGGCCGGCCTTGACTTCCTGATGAGTGAAGAATTCGCATGCATGGTGGTGGACATCTCCGTATTCGACCGTGTATCTTTCGCGACCCATCGTATAAATGGTGACCGACTGGGTGCCCTCACAATGAAGATCAATCATGGTCGGCCCCTTATCCACGGATGGAGGGTTCAAGCCGTACAGGCCTTGAAGCCGCTCGGGGCTTTGGGGTATATGAGTCGTGGGGGCTCCTTGGGTACAGTCGGGGCACAGGTGGGCGCCGTCTTCTTCTTCCCATTCACCTGGTAAGCGGTCAGTGTACTGGTCGATCTCGCTGAGGTCGATGCCGGTGTCGATAATTTCGGCATCGTCGCAGCGGTCGCAATTGACCTTGAGGGTGGCGTGGTAGGTCATGGTTGTACCTCCGGTTCATCGTCCCAACCATCCTGACCGGTCAGCGCCAGGTAATCTTCTCGACGGTCCCATGCTGCCTCGACATCATCGAGAGACACCTGGTCACCGCAAAATTCTTCAAAGTTCGTTTGGTTCCAGCTCTCCGGTGCTTCACCTTCGGCTTCCAACTGGAACACCTCGAAGAAGTTCTGTAGTTCTTTAAAACTGTTGGGTGCATCCTCGCGAGCGGACTCCAGACTGATTCGGGTGGTTTCGTCCACGAGTTCGCCGCGGTAGACGCCGACGACTTCGAATGAATCACCCGATGCGCCGTGGTATTCCCCGGCGGCATCCAATCCCGCCAGGAATTCCGCCTCACCTGGTGAGGCCGCGTTGACGACGGTAACAAACAGGGTTGGTTCCGTTCTGAGGTGGCTGTCCGGGTAGAGAAGCACAGTCCACTTTGACATTTCGGTCTCGACAAGTGTCTTGATTTCCCTAAGCGCATGAGTCACGGCCCTGTCATAGGGATGCTTGGTTTGCAACTGCTCAATTTTGGCGAGGATTTGGCTCAAGATCATTCCTCACCTCGCTCTACGACGATCGCAACGGTGACCTCTCCGGAGGAAGACCTGACGTACTCAACCTGACCACGATAAACAGCCACGATGTCCAAGTACTCCTTAGGAGGCGAAAAGGGGGTGAGGACCTCAACCACAATTTCGTGTTTCGTTTTGAGGTTTCGTAGCGCCCATTGAAACTCTTGGTTCTCCAGGAAGTCTGCAAGATCATTGAGGACCTTTGCTACGGCTTTCATTTTTTTGCGTAATTCGGTAGTGTTCATGCCGCACCTACCCTATCTTCGATGACGGTGGAACCTTCGGCCCGTTCCGTATCTTCAGCGCGTTCAATGACGATGGTCACCGTATTCACGCCCGTGGGCCTGAATGCAGACCGGAAGGCATTCGGCGGATTCTTGGAGACGGTGGCGCCGGTTACCTCCAGGAAATCCGATCCGTAGTTTTGGATGCTTGTTGCGGCAATCGCCACCAGTTTGCCGCCGGGTTTTACCGCGCTATAGGCATGTTGGATAAAGTAGAGATCGGCCTTGTTCTCAAAGGGTGGGTTCATGACCACCCGGTCAAATAGCATTTCGGGCTGGTATTGGAAAAAGTCCATACAGATCGGGTGTAGTTTTTGGAGCGCCAGGATGTGGCAGAGCCGGGCATTGACTTCCACACAGGTGACCTGGCCACCTGCTTCCCGGACTGCAACAGCCAGATCACCCTTGCCGGCGGAGGGCTCCAGGACTTCCATCCCATCCTCGATGTCGGCCAGATCGATGACCCGTTCGACCAATGCGGGCGGTGTCGGGAAGAATCCGGGTATCTTCGTGCCAATCAACTGGCGGACGGCACGCGTGAGGGCATCCTGTTCTTCGGCCGGTACCTTGATCTGACGATAAGCGCGCAAGGCATGCCGCAATTGCCAATCTTCGGTGAGCCCCATGCGGGCGAGACGTTGCGCGGTCTGCATGTTCTCGATCAGGTACCAGGGCGCCTGGCCGAAATGAACCACTTTCTCCGCGTATTCCTCTCGGCCCCTGGGGAACACGACCTTTTCTTCTCCCTGCTTTAAGATCCAAGCAGCAGCCAGTTTGGCCCCTGGCGTATCTTCCAGGGCAAGGTAGATATTGATGCAGTCCCGTTGCCAAAGCCAAGGTCGTGGGATCTTTGCCGTTCGAACATCCGGGTTACCGGCATCGATGCCGGCCAGAGTCCGCAAGTGATTGCGATGAAACACACCATCAAGCGGATGATGCTCGGTGCTCGCCAAGATGGTTGCCAGGGCACGGATGGTCGCGGCCTCGGCAATCAAGGCCCTGCTTCGTGCCTCGATCGCATCGGCCATGGCCGCACGCCGGATGGTGTTGGTTTTTCGATCTGCCTCCAGGGCTTCTTGGGCACGTACTTCCTGACGGGCGGCAATGAACCGAAGCCGTTCAGCCGCACCCATTTGGCGGATTTTTTGGCGCTCAGCCAGGACGGCCGCGATGTCTTCACCCTCTGGAGCGTCGACCAACGACCGGATGAAGGTCTCGGCCGCGGCACGCGTGCGGAATTGCAACCCCGGTACCGCGCCGTCCAGATCGTATCCGGAGTACCAGCCGCCCAGTTCCTTGCAGTTCTGGTACACGTCCAGCCAGTCCGATCGCATCAACCAATGGCTGAACCGAACCACGAAGAGGTCATACCCTCTCTTGGTATGCTTCGTCTCGATGATCTCCGCATCGACCTCACCCAGATCAAAGCCGTTTTTCAGGTTGACCAGGTCTGCCCCGTCCTTCGCTAATCGCCGACGATACGCATCCCAGCGAAGCATGTCGAAGCGGGCCAGTTGGAAATCGGAAAGATCCTTGGTACCCCATTGGTCTTGGTGATATCGAAACTCCTCAAGGGTGACCGGGTTTTCCTTGCATTTGCGGCTGTATGCCCGTTGCGCTTCTCGCTCGACCCGTTGTTCCGCCTGCCTTTGGTTGAAAGCCTCCAAATCGGCCTGGGTCTGTTTGGGAATTTCCTCTTTCCAGACATCGATGAACCGCTGTTTCCAATGGACCATCACGCTGTCTGCAAGATGCCAGGTTCCCGCGAGGCGATTCCATGCAGATGCCACCATATCCTTCTTTCTTCGGCTCATGTCGGCCATGCCGCCGAGAAAGCCGGCGTTCAACTCCGGCTTGGTGAACTGATTCAGTTCTGCCCGAATAGCATCTTGATGCTCAAGGAAGTGAGCGAAAAACTGGTGAACCTCGGAGACATCGGTGATTTCGCCGGCAAATAAGCGACGGCGATGCCTTACTTGATAGTCGATCAGGGGGGTTGATTTCTTTCGATTTGACATTAGTCACCTCCTGTTCGGTCGGCTAATTTCTGGGAAAGGGTAGACAGAAAGTTTCGATGGCGGGCAGCATGCTGCTCTATTTCCCTCGCCCGTCTGTCATTGAAGGCATTCAGATCAGCCTGGGTCTGCTTTAGGATTTCTTCTTCCCAGACATCTATCTTTTGATTGGTGCCTGCGAGATGCCAGGTTCCGCCAAACTGTTCCCAAACAGCATCGACGAGTTCGCTTTTTCTCCGTCCGCTTGGGTTGACGTTACCTAACAATCCGTCAAGTGCCTCGTTGGTTAATTGGCCTAACTCCTCACGGATACCCTCATGATTGACTAAGAAGTGTTCAAAATGCTTATGCACCTCTGCGATATTTGTTACCTCAAGGATCAATAAACGGTGACGGTGCTTGATTTGATAGTTGATCAGTGGAGTGGACCTTGATTTCTTGCGATTTGACATGTAAATCTCCTGTTCCCGGACACACGTCCGGCAGTCAATAGGTTGTCGGGGTGGTGGCTCAACCTTTTGCTGCTCAATCAGTTAGAGCCGTTTTCCCCGTGATGCTTCCGGTATGTCAGAGATTAAAAGAGGAATCAAGACGAAAATTTTTAAGCCGTTTTTGGCCGTTTCCTTGCGTCGTTCTTTCTTCTTCTTGCTTCGCTATTATTTAAAGCTGATAAGCGCTCCTTGTGGCTGTTTCGGCGGCTTTTTCGGCTCGCTGAGCTTTTCGAGCGCTAGCTTGCAGTCGGAACGCACAAAACGGATACCGGCAAGTTTCCGGGTGTCGCCCAGCCAGATCGGATGGAGCCAGAACTCGGCGTACCGGTCTCCGATCGCTAATGGGAAGTGGAACTTTTGGATGGCTTCCTCGGCGGTCAGCAGGGCATCCGTATTTGATGCGGCGATGATGCCGCTGTATCGTTCGGCCAATGGGGTCAGCGAGTTGCCGGGTCGCATGCGATCCACTTCCGCGAAGTAAGCCTCTACCGCGGTTCTCGAGTCACCAGGTCGTTCCTCGTGCGAATGGTTCCACCATTGCTGTTTCCGACCTTCTATGAATGCCTGGACGGCTGCCATTGTGGTGTAGGAAGTGATGCCTTTTTTGACCTTCGTCACGGCCACATACTTGCGGACACTTTCCCTGGAAACCGCAAGGGCGAAGGCTCTCTACAAAGCGGCCCTCCACGCCGGCGGACTGGCGGACGCTTTCGTGCATCTCATCACCCAGAACATGATTCTGGATCTGTTCCACCGTCTGAAAGAACAGTACACGGGCGACACGGTAAAAGCCTACCTCGCCGCCATCAGCACGCATCTGCGCTCTGCGGTAACGATGCGCAAGGCTACGCGGAACCCGGTCGAGGTGATCACGGCCCTCAAACTGTGGCCTTGAAAAAAATTCGCGACGTTTGGCTCGATGATGTGCACCTGCCGGCATGGTTCCAAGCCGTCCAGGAATTGCCCAACCTCTTTCCATATGGTGCGATGGCGCGAGACTTCCTGTTGCTGGTGCTCTTCTCCGGTCTTCGCATGAACGAAGCCGCTACCTTGAAGCGGTCCCATGTCAAGGAAATGAGCGGCGTCATGGTCTTCGACATCCCCGCCGGCACCATGAAGGTCCGGTGCCGTCATGTCCTGCCGTTGTCGGATGTGCTCGTTGAATTGACCGAACGCAGGCAGGCCGTAACGGACTCGGCATTCTTGTTTCCGGCACCCAACAAACCATCGTCCTCTTGGTGCACCAACCAAAAAGTGTCGGCGCATATCGCGGGCCGTGTAGGCTTCCGGGTCACGCATCACCCGTTGCGAAAAACCTTCTCTACCCTGGGGATCGCCGCCGGCGTGCCCAAGGCCCATATCCAGCAATTCCTGGCGCACAAGGAGAGCATGCTGGACCAGCATTACCTGCAAACCTACCTACCCGCCCTTGAGCGAAGCATGGAGACCGTCTCCCGGTTCATCTTCGAGAAAGCGACGGCACCATCCCGGCGAAAACAGAGGCGCGTCCGCGAGCGGCTGCTTGCCAACGCCTACTCGAGCCCCATCTATCCGAGCGCGGCGGTTACGCGCCCGTGGAAGATGAATAGGAGTACAGCATGAAACATGTCTTCATCCCCGTCAATAAGGACGCCATTCGGCACGCGGACAAGGTGATGACGGCAGCCCTTCAAATCGGCACTCAGGCCACAATAGCGTCACCATCCCCATCGGCGAGGTTACCAGGCTCCACAAGGACAAGGTCATGACCTTGGCGCTCCAGATCGGCACCAAAACCAACTTCACGGCGTTGGGAAATCTGATCGGAACGAGCAAAACAACGGCCCGAAGAACTGGGTCTTATTATCGACCCCGAAACCGGTTTTTTGTCCGCACCACCTCCGCCGAAACCAAGTGGTGTCAATGGCTATCAGCCGTGCGGCGTCCGCTTTGTGTCCGGTCCTGGGTTGTCAGGAGTCCCTGCCGGGGCCAAACCCCTTGCCGAGCACCCCTATGATTTGTCCGCACAGTGTCCGCCGGATGCGTGTCACCACAACGGGTTTGGTGCGACTGGTGTCCGCGTCATGGACACTCTTCTAGGGGGGGCAACGCACATGAAAAGCTTGGATGAGACGGCTCGCTCTGAGGAACGGTCTCGCCTGTCCGCCACAAATCCGGAGGATGTGAGTAATACCAACGGTTTGCAGCCCGGTCATGTCCGGTCGGTTTCCGGTGAGAAAAAATCACATATAGATAAGTTGCTTAATCAAAATGATTTAGATGCCGACACCTCGAAAATTCCCACTATATATTCTTACTCTTCTTCCTCTTCTTCTTTATTTTCTTTGGAAGAAGAAAAAGAAAAAGAAGAAGAGAAAACCATAGTGGGATTTTTCGCGGATGCACACTGGAAGCACCTCGACGCCCTGAAGCGGAACAGCGTCATTACCGCATCGATTCAGGCCGCGATTGACCCGTTGACCGCCGCCCATGAGGGCTTTGAATACACTTGGCGAACCAGCCGGCCAAAGTGCTAACCGCCGGCGAAGTTCTTCCCAG
>JAAUYB010041556.1_pt1 | contig 18169 bp, 26 predicted proteins | sample 7278071 | NCBI WGS metagenome assembly JAAUYB01 (sample SAMN14350121, study PRJNA611818) | marine sediment metagenome | isolation source: surface marine sediment (1.8m) | place: French Polynesia: Moorea | collected 2018-08
GTAGCATCCATAAAATTAAGACCTAAGTATAAATAAAAATAAAGAAATAGATAAGTAGCTTAATTGTTTAAATTAGTAAGGTTACTTAACTAAAATTTTACCTTAAAAGTTCACCAGTTTGTAGGATGGATTTTATTTAAGTAAATCTAAGGAATTAATTTCCACCTAGGTAGGAACACCAATCACTCCAACCCCCAGGATATAACTTTGCCCCTTTAATTCCTGCTAATTCCATGGATAAAAGATTGACACAAGCGGTTACCCCAGACCCACAATAGACAATGATCTCCCCAGTCCCCTGAAAATCAGCCCATAAGCCGCTTTGTTCCCCTTCAGGTAGGATATAGCCTTCTTCGTTGGTGACGCGCTTCCAGGGGGAATTAACTGCCCCCTCAATATGGCCAGCGATGGGGTCGATGGGTTCTCGTTCTCCTCGATAGCGATCGCTGTCCCGTGAGTCGATGACCATGACATCGGATAACTCTTTGCGTTGTTTGAGGGTTGCGATGTCTACCGTCCAGTCAGGGCGAGGTTGAGGGAGAAAATCCCCTGACTTGGCTTCTGGAGTCAGACTGTCCACGGGATAATTATGAGCTTGCCAACCGGGCCAACCCCCATCTAAAACCGCTACGGTTTCATGGCCAAAGTAGCGTAACAACCACCATAAACGGGCAGCAAAAGCAAAACGGAGGTCATCGTAAGCAACCACCAAAGTTTCGCCAAATTTGATCCCCATGGATTCTAACTTTTTGGCAAAAATGGCGGCATCAGGGAGAGGATGACGGCCACCATGGGTGGTAACAGGGGAAGATAGGTCTTGATCTAAGTTTAAATAGTAAGCCCCAGGAATATGACTGGTCAGATATTGTTCATAGCCCCAGTTAGCATCTCCCAAACGGAAGCGACAATCAATAATAACAAGGTTAGGGTTAGAGAGTTGACCAGCGAGCCATTCACTGGTAATAACAAAATTAAGATTAAACATAACAATATTTTAACCGCTCGAAGACGAATAAAACCGTCCTTGAGTTGAGTTGTTGTTGAGAAGCCCCAACTTCAGCCAAGCAAGTTGGGGTACTTCACGGAAGGGAAAAGTTTTTGATGATTAATAAACAGTTCCGCTCATCATCGGTGCGTTCATAACTCAATTGGGCTGCAATTTTTTGTAAAATGGGAAGCCCTTGGCCATGACCAGCAAAACGGGTATCCTGACTAGCGTTCGCCTGAAGGAAGCCTTGTAAGTCGAAAAAGGGGCCACAGTCCCAAATTCTCATCTCTAAGCTATCAGACGTGAGTTTAATTTCGACTTCTACCAGGACATCGCTGGTAATATCTTTATGGGCGTGGCGTACAGCATTGGTAAAGCCTTCGGCTAAGGCCAGTTGACACTGTAACCAGTCTTTTTTGGGAATCCAGGGTTGATTTATGTCGTCAAAGTGGCCTAAAACTTCATCTAGTGCTTTTAGGTCGCTCTTTACTTTGAACGAAATCTGTTTGAGGACGCTCAATGATTCAAAGCCTCTACAATCAACTAGAGTTGACACAGATAGACTAGAGATTCAGACACCTCTATTCTAATTACTAGCTTTAGTGTACCTGGGATTGTTACGATATTGCGGGTAATTTTCTGATTTTGTTACCTTCGGCTCCTAGAATAGTATTAAATCTCACCGGTCAATTCTTGCTCAAACTCCTCATAACTGTCAATTATGGTTCAAATCTTATTGATTGATGACGATCACAGTATTCGCTTGCTTTTGGAGAGAACCCTCAAACGTCAGGGTTATGATGTAGTGTGTGCAGGGGAAGGGGAAGAAGGGTTAGTTCAAGCCAAAACATTACACCCAGCGATGATTATTTGTGATTGGGTGATGCCGGGAATGAGTGGATTGGAGGTGTGTCGTCAAGTGAAGAGTATTCCTGATTTAGCGACTACGTTTTTTATTCTATTGACTTCTTTGGGGTCGGTGGAAGATCGGGTCAAGGGGTTGGATGCAGGAGCCGATGATTTTCTCTGTAAACCGATTGAAATGAATGAGTTTATTGCGAGAATTAGAGCCGGATTAAGATTACATCAATTAAGTCAAGATTTAACGGAACAAAAGCGACTTTTGGAGGCTGAACTGGCAGAAGCGGCTGAATATGTTAGCTCGATTTTACCTGAACCCCTGAAGCATCCTTGTTTGACCATTAATTCTCGTTTTTTGCCGTCGAGTCAGTTGGGAGGGGATGGGTTTGATTATTTTTGGTTGGATGAGGATCATTTGGCCCTCTATCTGTTGGATGTGTCGGGCCACGGCCTCCGCGCTGCTTTACCTGCTTTGGCTGTGATTAATTTACTCCGTTCTCAAAATTTAAGTCAAGTTGATTATTATCAACCGAATCAAGTATTAGCTGGACTTAATAAAACGTTTCAAATGACCGACACAAATGATAAATATTTTACCATTTGGTATGGTGTTTACAATTGTCACAATTGTGAACTGACTTATGCGAGTGCCGGCCATCCTCCTGCTGTTCTCTTAAGTCCCAACTCAGAAAAAGAACTGATAGAAACTCGACTGAAAACCCCCGGTTTACCCATAGGAATGTTTCCTGATGCAACTTATAGTAATAAATCTTTAGTTGTTGATAGTTTTTCAAAGTTATATATTTTTAGTGATGGTATCTACGAAATTGAACAGGAAGACGGAACAATTCTCGGCTTAACCACTTTTCTGTCCATGGTTTATCGTTATCAAATACAAGGGCCTCAAACGCTGGATCAGCTAATTACTGGCCTTAAATACTACAATCTCAACGATAAGTTTGATGATGATTTATCGATTATTGAAGTAAACTTCACTAAGAATATTTCAGGATAAAAGTCACACATTCATAATGTTTTTTTCTAATTCTTCTCGACTCTCAAAAATCCTAAAAACTTTGTGCATATCTGTTAATTCCAGTAACATCATTACCTGCTCGTTAACTGAACACAAAAACAGTTTAGCCCCTGCAGCCCGAACCGTCTTTAATGATAAAACCAAAGCCCCCAAGCCTGAGCTATCCATAAAGGTAACATCTTTAAAATCGATAACAATAACTTTAGGACTTGCTTTTAGTAATTCCTGGATTTCCTGACGAAACTTAGGGGCTTTTGTTCCGTCAACCATACCAGAGGGTTGATAAACTTGAAAGTAGGTTGTCATTGATAATAAAACTAAAAAATTAGAATAAAAGTTGCCAAAATTCCTGGGTTTTATTTTACCACAAAAAACAAGAAAACTGAAGAATTTTATAGTAAGTATATTTTCTCAAAGAGATTCTCTTAAATTTAGCCCAGTATCACTGAAAAAATTCAATGATTGACAACAGATAACTGATATCATCTATAGGTGCAGGTGCCGATAAATCCGATGGTAAGAAGGCGCGGGCTGTCACTGCAACCAAAGCCACCAAAAACATTAAAACAATCAACATCGGAGCAATATATTGACGAAAGAATGCCATAATAAAATTTCTAACATTTATACATATCATTCCATTATATCAAAGTAGCTTCATGTCTGCTCAATTATTTTCTCACTCACAAATCTTAATGGCAGGGGTTGATGAAGTGGGGCGAGGTTGTTTGTTTGGTCCAGTGGTTGCTGCTGCGGTGGTATTTGAGGAAACAAGTATTTTTCAACTTCAGGAAATAGGGGTCAAAGATAGTAAACAACTGTCGGCTAAGCGTCGTGAAATTTTAGCGGTTGAGATTAAAAATAGGGCGATTTGTTATCAGATTCGTTATGCTTCTTCTCAAGAAATTGATCGTTTAAATATCTTAAATGCTTCTTTATTAGCCATGCAGCGATCTGTTACTAAACTATCGGTGACTCCTACACTATGTCTAGTAGATGGTAACCAAAAAATACCTAATATTAAAATACCTCAAGAAACTATTATAGGCGGCGATAAATCTTCGCCTTTGATTGCTGCTGCTAGTATTTTAGCAAAAGTTTGGCGGGATAACTTAATTATTCGATTAGCTACTAAATACCCTCATTATGATTTAGAAAATAATAAGGGTTATGGAACTAAAAAACATCGTCTTGCTTTGCAACAATATGGTTCTTGTTTTCATCATCGTCGTTCTTTTAAACTCTCTAACTATTTTTAAGGTATTTTTGTCCCCAAAGAAATTATCTCTATCTCATTTTGTAATAATGGAATAGCCTAGTTGACTGTCTGGAATAGGTTCAGATAATTGGTCATTGAATAATGATATAAAAATATTCGTATCAATCAGATAATCTAGTTTCATCCCATTCACCTCGAATTTTTTTTTGCCATGTTACGGGGTTAATTCCTCGGAAGGCTTTTATTTTTCCTTGAAGTTGATTAAGCTTAGTTTGGGAGGGTTCTGATTGAGGGTTAATAATGATAGCAATTTGATATTGTCCTGCTTCAATGTCGTCAGGAAGTTGTACGGTTAGTCGGTGATCTTCGGTGATATTGGTTTGGGTTTCGATAATTCTCATAAAGGTTGCTTGTTAAGGATTAATTATTAGGATAACTCAGATTTAATGATTAATCTATTAATCTATTATAAATTTTCTCAGTCTGCTAAATCTTGAACTATTTCGGATGCTTTTTTATTCAGTTTAAGGTTTTCTAGAATTGAGATAAGTAGTCGGACATAAGTAAACAGCACTGTATTAATTTATGTGAACATAGCTGCACCCTTACTCCTGCCCCCTGCCTCTTCTCAACTGTAACGTTTATTTTTGTCCAGGTACTTATCATTAATTATTTTGTTCTTAAATAATTCAATAATTTAATAAACTCATCCGGTAAAGGGGCGATCGCTTCTATTTTTTCTGAGGTTATGGGATGGTTTAATGTTAATTGATGAGCGTGTAATGCTTGTCCTGATAAATTGATTTTTAAGGAACGATTTGCACTATATAAAGGATCACCTACAATCGGATTCCCAAAATAACTACTATGGACTCTTATTTGATGAGTTCTACCAGTTTCTAAGGTAAATTTAACTAAACTATAATTACCTAATCTTTCTATGATTTCCCAATAGGTTATGGCTTCTTTTCCTCTTTTTTCTATGGGAACAACTGCCATCTTTTTTCTATCTACAGGATGACGACCAATGGGTAAATCAATTATTCCTTTATTGCTGTTTTTATCTTCTTCTTTATTGGTTAAAATACCATAAATAATGCCTAAATATTCTCGTTTTGCTGTTTTATTTTTGATTTGTGCTTGTAGATTTTGATGGGCAAAATCTGTCTTTGCAACGACTATTGCGCCTGTGGTATCTTTATCTAAACGGTGAACAATTCCAGGGCGTTGTACCCCACCAATTCCTGCTAGATTAGAACAATGATAGAGTAGGCCATGAACTAAGGTTCCTGTTGGGTGTCCTGGTGCCGGATGGACAACTAAATTGGCGGGTTTATTAATAATAATTAGCTGTTCATCTTCGTATAAAATATCGAGAGGGATGGGTTCGGGTTCCAGTTCTAAAGGTTGAGGTTCAGGGATATTAATTTGTACGTGATCGCCTATTTTTACCTTTATTTTCTTGTTGGTGCAAACTTTATTATTCAAGGTAATATTTCCTTGTTCTATTAGTTTTTGTAGATGGGAACGGGAAATATTTTCAAGATGGTTTGATAACCAAAGATCCAAGCGATCGCCTTTATTTTCTACAGTTAAATTAATGGCCATAAAGATAGTATCTTACAGTAGGGTAGGTTAGACGGCTAAAATTTAGGCTACCATAGAAATATAACAATCCGTCGTAACCCACCATTTTATTTAAAAAAGTCTAATAACTTGTAACATTTAGTGTTATATGATAACATATAATTTAAAATATTAGGAATATTAAAAACATGGTTGAACCGATTTCTTTAACCGTTTTAGCAACTTCTATTGTGGGGTTTGTGTTTACTGCTGCTTCAACAACAGTAATTGAAAAAGCAACAGAAGCAACCCTTGAAAAAATCAAGAAACTAACGCAAATAATCAGAGATAAGTTACGATAAAATCCTGATGTAATTGCTGAATTAGACAAAGAAAATGATCAGGATAAAGATTTAGAAACAATTCGGTTTTATTTAGAAGGAATTATGTCATATGAAGTAGCGGAACCCCTATATATAAGTGCTTTAAGTATGATAAAAAAGCTCTTAGGTAATGAACATCTCTATGTTGCTGTGATTATGAATAATTTGGCTTTACTGTACGATTCACAAGGAAAATATGAAGTAGCCGAACCTCTTTTAGTAGATGCTTTAGCTATGAAGATAAAGCTCTTAGAAGATGAACATCCTGAGGTTGCTCTGAGTATGAATACTTTGGCAAAATTCTACTATTCGCAGAAAAAATATGAAGCAGCCGAACCTCTATATGTAGAGGCTATAAACATCTTTGAATCTGTCTTAGGTAATGAACATCAGTTGACAGTTAAAGCACGAAATAATTATCATAAAATGTTGGATGAGATGGGTTAGGAGTTAGGGGTTAGGAGTTCGGAGTTCGGAGTGATAATTTTTTGTACGGGTTTAACACTGTTAAACCCAAAATATGGTTAAACCCAAAACAACGCCTTATAATAATAAAAGAAACCCACTAATTTTAATTATGGAAATTGTTTCAATCACTGAAGTTACCCAAACCTTGCCATCAGTCATTAGGAAGGTACAAAAAGAACCTGTTATCATTCATGAAAATGATCGTGAGATAGCTGTCATAATGTCCATAGAAGACTATAAGCGATTAACCGAAGCTAACATACAAGAATTTCAGATGTTTAGAAAAAAGTTAGCTAACAAAGCTCAAGAAAGAGGTTTAACAGAAGATATACCGCTACGCGAAAGTCAAAAGGCAAAAGTTCCTCACTCCGTTCCGGCTCTAGCGAACAAAAGTAGGCCAGAAAAGAGTTTCCGAGTTTGCCAATGTCCTAACCAAAATGCGTAGTGCTATAAATTAAATGAACTACTAAAAAGTAATTAATTCTAAAAATGCGTTTAGTCTTTGATAGTAATGTATTAATTAGTGCCACTTTATCTTCTAATTCCATTTCCGCACAATGCTTAAATTGGGGTAAAAATAATGGAGTTATTTTATATTCTGAAGAGACGTTTAACGAACTTTTATTAGTTCTACAACGACCTAAATTTTCTAAATATATTGCTCCTTAATAACATTTTCATAATTAATCCTCGATCTTTCTACGATACAATCATCATTAAATCAACAGACAGGAGATAAAACCATGCAAACCCAAACGAATCGTCAAACCTTACAAGCAAAAAAAATCAAAGGAATGATTGATCAATCTGGTAAACTCATTATTACTGATGATCTGAATCTCAAACCTGGAGAAGTTGAAGTTATTATCTTACAAACTCAAACTATCTCAAATGACTGTAAAACTTCTCCAGATGAACAAAGAGAAGAAACTAAAAAATCTAAATCTTTTCCATCAAAAGTTAAAGCGTTTCAAGGATTATTTGAAAATACTAAACCTGTCCCCCCTGATTTTGATGAAGATCAAGCCAAATGGGAAGCATTAAAGGAAAAACATAACCTATGAAAATACTAATTGATACTAACATTATTGTTGATGTCGCCCTTCAACGTGAACCTTTTTTATTAAACAGTGAAGCTGTTTTAATTAAAGTTGAAGAGAAGCAACTAGAAGGATATGTTTCTGCTGCAACTTTTAGCGATATTTACTACATTATCAATAAAAGTAGAGGGAAAGACTGGACATTAACTTTTTTAAGTAGATTATATAGTTTTTGTCAAGTTGCTACCGTTAATACTGCTGTGATAGAAATGGCTTTAAATAGTAACTTTAGGGACTTTGAAGACGCAATACAATACAGTGTTGCTGTGATTAATAATCTTGATATTATTGTTACCCGTAACCCTCAAGATTTTCCTGTATCCTATCCACAAATATTAACCCCATCTCAACTTATTTAAAGTTAATACTCTTGTGAAAAAATGGTGGGTTATGACGGATAATTATATCCTTATTATAACCTAGATTATAGCGATCTAACCCACCCTACAGTTCTAGAGTTTTTATGTTTTACTGATCTTTCTTATGATGCACTTCAACCACAGTATGAACATTCCCCCTCGGATTAAAATCACCCTTTAAAGTTGCTTCTAAAGGGTCACAAGCTGCTACAAAATCGTCTAAAATTTGGTTAATAGACTCCTCATGGGAAATGTAGCGATCACGGTAACTATTGATGTACAATTTAATAGCTTTTAATTCCACAACTTTCTCATTGGGAACATAGGTTAAATGTAAGGTTGCAAAGTCAGGATAACCGGAAAAAGGACATTTACAAGTGAACTCAGGTAAGGTAATATTAATGGTATAATGGCGACCAATACGAGGATTAGGAAAGGTAATTAATTTCCCTTCTTCAATTTCCCGTTCTCCATATTTCATGGTTGAACTATCAGCAGTTTGAGTCATGATAATAACTTGAATAAATTGATTATATTTAATATAACAGTTATTGATTAAGCAGCCAAATAATAAACCGTGTCCCTCGATTATGCTCTAAAATAGGACTAGATAACTCAATCAATCCTCCCATTTGTGTGATTAATTCTTTGACAATCGCTAACCCTAACCCACTTCCTATAATCTCACCATTTTCTTGAATTCCTCGATAATGTCGCTCAAAAATATGCTTTTGATCTTCACTAGGAATCCCGTAACCGGTATCTTCGATTAAAATTCCTTGGTATTTTTTGTCATCAATCACTTTAGATAATCCTAACTTTATCGTCACTTTTCCCGATGCAGGAGTGTATTTGATACTATTATCAATTAAATTACTCAAAACCTCTCTTAATGCTGATTTATTCCCCACAACAGGATCTAAATTATCTGGGTTTTCTACTTGCAAATCAATTTCTTTACTCTCTGCAATGGACTCCGCAGATGTAATCACTGTTTCTAATATATCCCAAACAGAAACCGAGGTTAACTCTAAAGACTGTGAGGGAGGTAACGAGGGGAATAAACTATCATCAACTCCTAAAGATTCCATATTTAAGGTGATAATTTCTGCATCATCAACCATCGTTTTCTGATGACTCTCAAACTCTTTAATTAATTCTTGCAAATGCTCCCCTTCTTGCACTATATTATTAACAATAGAACGACTCTGCTCATCCGACCCTAAACGCTTGAGTAATAACTTACCAAACACCTTTAAAGCGGTTAAAGGGTTGCGTAACTGATGAAACAAATCATCCAGGCGATCGCGTTCTTTTTGCTGCTCTAATTGTTGTAATTGTAGCTGCTTCTGATACCACTCTTGGCGTTGATCTAATAAGCGTGCAATGGCTAAAGTATCCGCTATTTTTTCAATTTGACTTAATTCTTCTGGTTTCCAGGGATATGCTTCCCTTATCGTCACCAATACTCCCAAAACCACCTCTTGATACACTAAAGGCAAAACAATTTGATAATTTTGTGAATTAATGCGCTCATTTTCTGGGATAATTAAGGAGCGATTGAGGTCACTGGACAAGGATGTCGAGAAATTAGACAAACTCGCCTCCTCTCTCACCTGAATTTGATAGTCCAATGGTTTATCCGTTGTGTTCCTTAACGGATAGATAACCACAGGAATTAAGTTGACCGATTTTCCTTGTTCTTCCGAGGTTAAATATACCGCACTCCAGTCTGCTTGTAAGGTTTTCCCCAACAGCATTACTTGCGATTGACATAAAGCGGTAAAATCTTGACTGGGGTTGGGGACGCTCGCGGTACCAGAAAACATAAGAAAAAAGGGGTTGTGATATTAACTTTTGTTACAAAAAATCAACTTTTGTAACAAAGAAGAATCGAATTGGGTTGAGATAAAAAGCACAATATCATGAATGGTGGGGGATAGAGCGGATTCTGAAAATTAAAAAAATATGTAAGCAATACTTGATTTTTAGAAATTAAACGGATATAATGACCTCGGATTTTGTAACTATGACTACAGAGTGTAGTCGCAACAGGAGGTAAAAGGGTTGGCAAGAAAGCGCAAACGTAAAAGTCGTCGTCGCCAAGAAGGCCGAAAGATTCTCGAGCTTGTACCCCAGTATAGTATTGAGAGCGGCGAGGACAAACCAGTTACTGCCGCTAGGAAGTATATCCATGACATCGGGATACAACCGCCGGCCTTACTTATTGTAAGACGAAACGAACACACCACAGATAGATATTTTTGGGCTGAGAAAGGTTTGTTTGGCGCGCAGTACGTCGAAGAAAACCATTTTCTCTTTCCCAGCCTTAAAGAATACCAGCCACAGGTGCCAAAAGCACAGCCAAAGACCCCTGCTGTTACTGGTTAACGGCGACTAAACAACCAAGGAAACAAGCAAGTCCCCTACCGCAATTTAGGGGGCTTTTTATTCGCTTGATCATTATATCTTAATTAGCTGATTTTAGGGGAAAATTTTGTCTTAATTGGATCACTTCGTCTCGATGAGCGGTTAAAGTTAAGAGACTACCCTCTTCTGAGCCTTCTGTTGTCAGACTTTCGAGTGATAAAGATACCGTTTCCATTCTGCCAGCTTTTTGCCAATAAAAAATTCCAGCTAGGGGAGACAGGAGTTCCAAGGCAAAGAATAAAGGAGTTAAAGGGGGATAAACAAAGGATAACACTAAGACTAAGCAAAGCATTCCTGACGCTGCTAAAATCGTCAAGAAAATAGCTAAAAACCAACTAGGACGAACTAACCCTTCAAAAGTAATGCTATCTTGTTCCCCATTCGACTCTGTTACATCATAAGACCGTTGGGTAAAATAAGTCTTAAGTTGTTGCAATAGAGAGGTTTTAGGAACCTCTGAGATCAGTTGAACCTGTTCGGTGCGGTCCTTAACCGAAGCGCGAATAAAGAAAAATAACCCCACCATCAACAGAAGGGTTAGAAAAAAAGTAGAAATTAAAATAGGAGTATTCACAATCTTAAAAATATAATCCTTCAAATGTTAAGTAACATTAAGTGATTTTATCATTATTGTGACTGACTTTTAATGCTGAAGCGGTTAAAGAATTTTTTCTAACCCATACACCAAACTTTTTAACTCAGTTACTTTACGAATAGAGAGTAACACCCCTGCCATATAACAAGAGCGATCGCTGGTATCATGACGTAAGGTATAAATCTGTCCCTGTGCGCCAAAAATGACCTCTTGGTGAGCAATTAATCCGGGTAACCGCACACTATGAACCCGAATATTATCAGCCACTACACCGCCTCTAGAACCGGCTATATTTTCTGTTTCTTGAACGGAAGGGGGGTTATAAGTTTTCCCTAAACCAGAGAGCATTTGCGCTGTTTTTATAGCGGTTCCACTGGGTGCGTCTGCTTTTTGATTGTGATGGAGTTCGATAATTTCTACGTGGTCAAAATACTGAGATGCTTGGATGGCCGCTTGTTGTAGTAATACCATCCCAATGGAAAAATTAGGAATGATTAAACATCCCGTACTTGCTTTATCCGCAAACTCCGCTAACTCTTGTAACTGCTTATCCGATAGTCCCGTGGTTCCCACGACTGGACGCACCCCGTAAGCGATCGCACTTCTAACGTTATCATATACCCCGTCAGGGTGGGTAAAATCCACCATGACCCCTTGTACCTGTTCTTGGGTGGCTACCACTAAAATGCTTTCTAAATCGTCCAATATAGGTACTTCCAAAGGACCACAACCGGCAACTTCTCCCACATCTTGGCCACGGTAGTTGGGGTTTTTATCCACCGCTCCCACTAACATCATATCCTCTGCTTGAGCAACGGCCTTAATCACTTCACGACCCATTTTACCGGCAGCACCATTGACAACGACGGGGATAGGGGTTTCAACTGTCATTTATTTGTTTAATCCTTAAATATAGCAAGATTTAGTTTTATTTTACCTAAAACGGTGAACTCAAGTTTAAGAAAATAATTAAGAATAAAAAGATCATTTCACTATCCATCACTAATGTTGTCAATCCGTATAAATGCGTAAATTGATGACTAATTTTAACAGTAATTTTAATCACGTTTACAGAGATGGAGTATCAAGAATTTACGAAAATTTAGCAATTGTCAAATTTTAACAATTCCTCAATAATGAAGAAAAGGCACAATGCTTGTCTTTTTTCAGTCTTGCTCATCTTAAGAATGCTTAATGCAATAAAACCATGATATCCAACTCAGATAATATTGCGACTCAAATAACCGAACTACTTCCTCTCAACCTACATCAAAGAAAGACGAAACGAGTGGAAATCAATAAGGGCCAATTCGTTAAATTAGTTTTGAATCAACAACAGGTTTATGCTCCCTGTGAAGCGATTATTGTTGATGACTCTTTTCATGGATGTGGTTTACTGGTTAAAAGCAATGAAAGGGTTAATAAAGGTCAAAAAGTGTTAATATTACTAGAGAATATTGAGCCAATTAAAGCTAAAGTTATGTGGATTCAACCCATAGATGATAATCGATTTAGAATGGGAGTACAATATTTAAGTTCTAAAAGCTTAAAAACCAAGTTATTTTTTCAGAAAGCAAATGCTAACGACAGTTAAATTCACGTTCAACCTTCACCCGATTAGGTGAAGACAAGAGGACGAGATTGATGAGACAGTTATAGAATAACTTAGTTATAAAATGCTATCATGACTGTTCTTGTTAGATTGATGATTGCTTCTGCCTTAGTTTTTATTATTGCTGATATTGTGCCTTTTCCTAACTATCCTTCAGGATACATCGCCAAAACTATTAATCAACACAAGCATCAGACCAAATAATTTAATCTGAAAAACTATCAAAATTAAAGACAATACAGCATCTCTCTAGCTATTTTTGATAACTGGTGTAATGATATTTTAAACAATTTAATAGGGACTTAGTATTATTAAGTCCCTGCTTTCGATTCTCTCATCTTCCTGCAACGATTTCCACCAATCTTGCTCCTAGTGTTGCCAACAGTGCATAAATAATCATCGCGGTAATGGTATTAATTTCCAGGACACTATTCCCCAGATTAATATCATTAAAAAGATTCATAAACGGTGCAACAAAAGGACTAGACCAGCCATAAATCACTTGAGAAAATAAACTTTCAGGATTCGCATTAGCAAACTTCAAGAAAAATCGTAAAACCAGTAACGTTTCTAATGCACTGACTAAGAAAAACATCCCTTTTAATAAGCGATTAACAATGAGATTACGACGCGCTTCTTCTAAACGTCGTTCTTCTTGTTGTAATCTTAATTCTTCTTCCTGTAGTTGAATTTCTTGCTGACGTTGTTCATAGTCATCACTAGGATGGATAGTGTGGTGTTCAGAGTGTTCATTCATGGTGTTTTCTCCAGAAATAAAGACAAAAATTTAACTAACAATTAAAAGCGATTTTTCGCCATTAAAACGACACAAGTCCGTCCACTCGCTGTATAGTTTTGGGTAGTGATTTCCACAGCAGCTTCTAATTCACAAAAGGTTTCATTGAGGGGTAAAGAGGTATCAAGAACACGATACCAACTCTCTTGATCTTCTAACCAAGGTAATTCAAATTCTAATGGTTCCCAATAAGCATTAAGCATCACATGAAGATATTCTTGTTTTTCAGGATGACGCAAACTAAAAGCTAAACAACGGGAATAATCTGACCAATCTGGTTCCCCTAATTTTACCCCATGCCAACTAATATGAGGATGGTTAGGATTATTATAAGCCACCTCTAAACGTTCCTCTTGACTAAATAATTCTAACCCTTGAATAAAGGAGATCAAACGTCGAACAAAACGCCATAAATCGTGTTCTTTTTCCACCCCGTCCCAATTAAACCAGCTTAATTCATTATCCTGGCAATAAACATTATTATTACCCCGTTGGGTACGTCGTATTTCGTCCCCCATTAACATCATGGGGGTTCCTTGGGATAAGAAAAGAATAGTGAAAAAGTTTTTAATTTGTTGTAGTCGTAAGGCGTTGATAGCCGGGTCATTGGTTTCTCCTTCTACCCCACAGTTCCAACTATCATTATGATTGTCTCCATCCCGATTATCTTCCCCATTGGCCTCGTTATGTTTTTCATCGTAAGAGACTAAATCATTGAGGGTAAACCCATCATGACAAGTAACAAAATTAATACTACGATTGATATCAATATCTGGGCGATGATAAATATCGGGACTGCCTAAAATACGACTGGCTAAACGGGGAACCATTCCACTATCCCCTTTGACAAAACGACGCACATCATCGCGAAACGGTCCATTCCACTCAGCAAACCAGTCTGCCAACTCCACAAACCGTCCCACATCGTACAATCCGGCCGCATCCCACGCTTCTGCAATCAGCTTTGTCCCTGCTAAAATGGGGTCAGATTCGATAATCCATAAAATATCTGGAGTTGTCCCTCTTAAATCTTCTAACGGGTTTCCGGAGGAATCTCTCGACAAAATGGAAGCGAGATCAAACCGAAATCCATCGATGTGCATTTCCGTGACCCAATAATGCAAACAGTCTAAAATAAAACGACCGACAATGGGATGATTTCCCCGAAAGGTATTCCCGCAACCAGCATAATTTTTGTATTGGGAATGGTCTTCTTCTAAGATGTAGTAGGTTGAGTTATCAATGCCTCGAAAATTGAGAGTGGGACCCCGTTCGTCTCCCTCTGCGGTATGATTGAAAACCACATCTAAAATCACTTCTATTCCGGCTTTATGTAACGCTTTGACCATGTCCCGAAACTCATTGACAGGGCCGAGGGGACTTTGGTCTGAACTATAGGGACGATGAGGGGCAAAAAAGCCGATGGTACTGTATCCCCAATAATTTTTCAGTCCGGGTCTAACATCTTCTACATCAAAATAATGAACCGGTAACAGTTCAACCGCAGTCACCCCTAAACTTTTTAAATAGGCAATTTTTTCCTTTTCCATCAACCCGGCAAAGGTCCCTCTTTTTTCAGGGGAAACCCCTGAACTGGGATGACGGGTAAACCCCCCCACGTGCATCTCATAAATGACACTTTGAGAATAGGGGGTGTTTAAACGGGGTATTTCGTTCCAGTCTCCTTCCCAATCATAGGTTTCGGTGTCTACTACTACACTACGCAGGGCTTGGGCGCAATTATCTCCTGGTTGTTTGGCCGCTTCTCGATTATAAAGGGAAGACCCGACAATAGCTTTGGCGTAGGGGTCCAGTAAGACTTTTTCTGGGTTGCAGCGATGGCCTTGACTGAGATCATAAGGCCCATGTACCCGATAGGCGTAAACTTGTCCGGCTTCGAGTCCCTCAATAAAAATATGCCAATAATAATGGGTTCGATTTAGTTTAGGATCTAAGGGGATAACATGGGACGGTTGGGGGTCGTTTTGTTCCTTAAATAATAATAATTCGATAAAGGTTGCTTGTTTTGAGAAAATACAAAAATTAACCCCATTTTTTCCATCTTTTTCTACGGTTGCACCGAGGGGATAACTTTCGCCTGGAAGGGTTTTGAGGGTCATGAGGTGTGGTTAGGAGTAGTTTAGCTAAGATTACTAGAACCCTAGCTCGAATTTCTTGGCCTATGCTTATTTTTTACGATGTTTTTAGATTAAACCGAACTTAGGTTGTAAAAAGATTTTGATGATTGTGTTTTAACGATGGGAATATTTGTTTTATTCCTTAATAAACATCTTTAAATGCTCTAAATCCTATTGCTTTAGCCCCACTTTGTTCGTTATTCAAATTGAGTTATTTGCAAATAATTCTCTGATATCTGAAGGCTCAATTATCCTTTTGTGTTCAGGAGAATAAAATGAAAGCAGTCCCCTGGCGGCCACCAGGGGGACATAGCAAAAACAAATCTATTAAGAGTTTCACTCATGAATCAGACACTATCAGAATTGACTTACGAGAAAGATTATCACCAATGGACAATAGAACAAGCTCAAGCTTTACGAGAGCTTGTCAACACTCATCAAGAGTTAAAGCATTTAGGAACGTTGGATTGGAACAATATTATCGAGGAGATCGAAGCATTGGGACCTAGAGAATATAATGCAGTTGTCAAACTACTAATGAGACAAATAGAACACCGCTTAAAGATTGACTACACTGGGTTGGAAGAGTGCCATAAAAAATGGCAGGTTGAGATACAAGCTTTTAGGATTGGGATCAAGCGCAAGATTGCACCCAGTATGAAGCCAAGACTTGAAGCCGAACTAGAAGAAATTTATCAAGATGCTGTGAGTTTGGTGGTTTTAGAGTACGGCATTAAAGTAACGAATCAATGCCCTTATAGTTTAGACGAACTACTACCTTAATTTATCGGGTGACCACCATGTCACCCTTTTATCTCAATTTTAAACCCATCAACAAGATCAACCTATAAATTACCAAACCCTTTCTTTTTCTTATTTTTCTTGGCTTTTTTCTTCTTACCCCCACTATAACCCCGAAATCCTGGAGGCGCACTTTGACCAAACATTCCCCCCATTCCTGGCATTCCACCGCCCATTCCTGGCATTCCACCGCCCATTCCTGGCATAGCGGGCATTCCGCCTTGTCCCATTTGCTGCATCATCCCTCGCATCCGGGTAAAATTCTTAATGAGTTTACTGACTTCTGATTCTGGATGGCCAGACCCCTTGGCAATACGACGGCGACGACTGGGGGATTTTGCCAATAAATCGGGGTTTTTCCGCTCTTCTAGGGTCATGGAACTGATCATGGCTTCGGTGCGCTTCAGTTCACTTTCCCCTTTTTCAATGTCGGTACTACTTAGTTTATTCATCCCTGGAATCATCTTTAAAATGCTACCAAATGATCCCATATTCTTCATCAAGCGCATCTGTTTGAGGAAGTCGTTAAAGTCGAATTTTGCTTCTAAGATTTTCGACTGCATCTGTTCCACATCGGACAGATCGATCTCTTCCTGTGCCTTTTCTACTAGGGTTAAGACATCCCCCATACTCAAAATACGGGAAGCCATGCGATCGGGATAAAAGGGTTGTAAGGCTTCTACTTTTTCCCCAACCCCCACAAATTTAATGGGTTGCCCCGATATTTGCCTCACAGATAGGGCTGCGCCCCCTCTGGTGTCCCCATCCATTTTGGTTAAAATGGCCCCTGTGACCCCAATTTGTTCGTGAAAGGTACGGGTGAGGTTCGCTGCTTCTTGCCCGGTCATGGCATCGACCACAAGCAAGGTATCATCAGGGTTAACCGCTTTTTTAACACGGGCCAACTCTAGCATCATTTCTTCATCGATTTGCAGTCGCCCGGCGGTATCGATGATCACCGTATCGATGCCCATTTCTTTCGCTTTGGCTACCCCTTGGGTGGCGATATCGACGGGGTTGGCCTGGTTTCCCAGTTCAAAGACCGGAACCTCTATTTGTTCTCCCAGGGTTTTTAATTGATCGATTGCAGCCGGACGGTAGATATCTGTAGCTACCATCAAGCAACTACGCTCTTGTTTACGCAAGTATAGGGCCAGTTTTGCTGTAGCGGTGGTTTTCCCGGTTCCTTGTAACCCAGCCATTAAAATAACGGTGGGTGCGGTTTCTGCTTGGGCGAGAGGGACGTTACTTTCCCCCATCACCTTAACCAATTCATCGTAAACGATTTTGATCAGTTGTTGGCCAGGGTTGACCCCGGCAATAACTTCTGCACCGATCGCTGCTTTTTCCACTTCTGCGATGAAGGTTTTCACCACTTGCAGGTTAACGTCTGCTTCTAGGAGGGCGCGACGCACCTCTTTTAAAGCATCCTGCATATTGGCTTCGGTGATCTTATCTTGACCCCGTAATTTTTTCCAAGCGTCTTCTAAGCGATCGGCGAGAGCATCAAACATAAGGCTTTTACGTTGTTAGGTTATGATTTTTGATTAGTTGGCAACTGTTTTAATTGTACTAGATCAACTATCACTATTTAAAAGGATGTGACATCTGTGTGACGCTATCACTAGATTATTTCCTTTAATTCAAGAGGCACAGAGCGATATAAGCTATTAACAAATTTTTGTAACCAAGTCATTGATATTTCTAAGGATCGAGTAATTCCTCTGAGAGAAATTCGTTCTAATAGTAATTTTTTAACTCGTTTCTTTTCCTTCAATGTTATTTGTTTTTTCTGTGGTTTTTCAATAAACTGACGA
>JAAUYB010028625.1_pt1 | contig 18167 bp, 14 predicted proteins | sample 7278071 | NCBI WGS metagenome assembly JAAUYB01 (sample SAMN14350121, study PRJNA611818) | marine sediment metagenome | isolation source: surface marine sediment (1.8m) | place: French Polynesia: Moorea | collected 2018-08
AGGAGGCAAGGGAGGAGATGGAGGGAGATGCGGGGGTGGGTGGCTATTGGTGACCGATAGCAGAGGGGAGGGAGGCAGGAGGGGAGGGGCGTGGTAGTAGTCATGGGCCATATAGGTGGGATGGGAACAGGCAGCCAGATAGATGGAAAGCTTGGGCTGTCAGATTCAATTTGTTGGTACGCTGATCGAAGAATGCCAATTCGAGAGAAATCCATATGTATGTATTTTTCTAGAAATAAAATTCCCTTTTTTAAATATTTTTTTTTACCAAAAGCTATATTGCTACTTAAATAAATCGTGATTTTCTCATGTGAGTGAAAATTATGTTAGTTAAACGAAATAAAAGCCTTATTCTCTACATATTATCATTCTTCTCGTTCTTTTTGTATTTATAAAATTGCTTGGTCACACCGTCCTGCTTTCTCTAATATAGTCCCTTGAGATTTTTATTTGTGGAAGAACTATATAAATACAATGTGAGTGCGTGTACGGTGATCGGAGAGCTCGGCGCTGGAAGGCGCCATCGTGGACAACATGGTTGGGAAGTACCTGGAGACGACTTCCTTGCTTTTTGTGGTGGTTCTCCTTTGCATTCCGTCGACTACTGGCCTGATTCCGGTAGAAAAGAAAAATTAAAGAATGAAAGAGCATGGATAAATTTTTTTGTACGTGCAGGTAAAATGCCACCAGTACTACTCGAGAGACCGAGCCATAACCATGGCTTGCCCTGTCTACGACATCACCTTAGTCCCACCTCGCATCCTTACCCACCGAACGAAAATGCCGTGCCTCATCATACAGTAAGAAATAATTTTTTTAAATAAATATTTACTGTATTTACTGTTGCAGTTGCTTCTGCTGGTATTTGTGCCTTATGTTGCCGTTCCTGTTGCTGTTCCTATTGTTGCTATTACGTTTGCCTGCCTGTTATTGTTGCTATTGCTATTACTGTTGCAGTTGCTTCCGCTGCTACTTGGAACTGTAACTGCTGCTATTGTTGCTGTTATTTTGTTGGAACTGTAACTGCTGCTATTGTTGCTGTTATTTTGTTGTAGTTGCCCCGGTCGGTCGTACTTTTTCCTTTTATTGCTGCTGTTATGTTGCAATTGCTGCTGCTAGTACTACTACTGCACATGTGCTATTACTGTTGCTCTTGCTGCTGTTATTGTTACAATTCCTGTCGCTAGTACTATGCTTTTTAATAACAAGCCGATAAAAAATATGTAAATATTTTTCCAGATGTGTCCCTAAACTGGTCCGGCCAGGTCACGGCATTATCCTGACTGAGGAGGAGGAAAACGCTGCAGCAAATGTCGATTCAGGCATTTCTACGCGCCTAGGTTCTGGCAGTGACAGTGGCAACAACAACAACAACAACAGTGGCAACAGTGGGCGCAGCAGCAGCAGCAGCAACAGATCAACGGACCATGACGGCAGCAGCTTTAGTTCTGATGAGGACAACGACAATTTTACAAGAACGGTGTCAACATCTGCGGAAGAAGCTGATGATGAGGACGAGGATTCAGATCCTGATTGGGAGCCACCTGGAAGGGACCAGCCGGAGCCAAACGAGGAATTTTATTCAACAGAGGAGGAGGACACAGGCGACACAGAAGAGGACAACGCAGTTGCATCCAGACGGATGCCAGATTGGAATAGGAGGAGATTTCCATCGATTGCTCGACAAGGAGGGAAATTAAGGAGGAAAAAGAAAAAGGAAAAAAAATCCCGCTTCAACCGCTTAGGCTCTTGGAGACATCATTTATCCGATACGACTTCAGAGGAGGAGGAGATGGTGACCACAACCACTGCAACTTCTACGGAAGACACTACTACTACCACAACTACTACATCGACCACTTCCACTACAACTACAACCACCACCACCACCACTACTACTACTACTACTACTACTACTACTACTACTATCACAACAGCTGTAGCAGGAGCTGTTGAAGCAGGAAATGAGGAAGAAGGCAACAAGTCCAGTTCTAATTGGACAAATGAGGCCGACAGTGACGACTCACAATACAATGTTGAGGAAGTGTGCGGGAATAATTCCTCTTGTAGTACATCGAGCACTCAAATTGGTCTTGCTTCCGGCTTTACAGTTGTGATTTGTGGTGGAATTGTATCTGGACTTTTGTACTGCGGCTACAAGCAGCACAAAAAAAAGAGAAGGGGGCGAGAGGAGAGCTTACCAGCTTTGAGGCAACGAATGGATCAATTAATGGATACATACGCTCATCTGAGGGAACAGCAGGCCCAGCGAGAGACTCTTGATGCTTTTGTTCAGGCACAGCGCCGCTATGCTGCAAGTAGTGCAAATGCCTGGCTCCTGTCTCGGAATCGGCGTCGCCAAGAAGAAATTGCCTCCGTTCCTCCTACTCCTCTTCATACCTCATCGCCAGAAAGACCAACAATGGGATGGTCGTCACATGTGCCTCCTACGCCTGCTCCAAACCGAACCACTATACCTCGTCCTCGTCCGCGCTCTGTCCGAAGCCTGCTAGGTCCTCCACCGCCTCCTCCATCAACTCTTCCGCAAAGTCTTCCGACGACAAGAGCTACTACTACTACCACTACTACTGCTACCTCCACTACTGCCACTACTACAACTGCATCAACAACAACAACAACAACAACTGCTGTCATAGAAGCAATTCCCTCAATACGCCATCCTCAGCCTGGTCCTTCCCGTCAGCATGAGACAGAGAGGAAAGGTGGCCATGAGTTTGCAAAAAGTTTTGCATCTTTTCTTTCACATGGACGTAGGCGGCAATTGGACGTAATCCTAGAACTATCCGAAACGAGTGGTGTTGATAGTACTATTCAAATTGAGGAAAGCACTTCAGACTCCCCGAGAATTGCGGCAATCTTCTCTCCAACTCGAGATGAATCAGGATCGCCTGCTGCTTCTGCTCCTTCTTCATCTGCTGCTTCTAGAACAGCTCCTCCGGCAGCTTCTGCTGCTCCTCCTCCATCAACGAGTCCTCTTCCACCTGTGCCACCCCGCCGGAAATGTGCTACACCACCAACACCGCCTCCTCGTTCAGCGCCCTCGTCAGCTCCGTCTTCTAGACCAACTACTCCTGACCGACCAATACCTACTCCTCGAAAAAGTGTCTCAGCTCCATCTCCAATTCGACCTGAGTATTCCTATTCGGTGGAACCTGATTCTATTGAACAAGGAAGAACAACAGCAACGGAAGCATCAACAGCAGCACAAGAAGAAGCAACAACGGCAGGAGCAACATCTTTGGCGATAGCAGCAGCAACAGCAGAAGCAGAGGAGGCAACAGCAGGAGCAGCAGCAAACATTTCTCGGCCCAACCTTACTTTGCGACGTGCTTTCTCGCACCCTGAATTACGGGACTTTAATCGATTTGATGAGGCTGAAGAAATTGCTGCCCTTTGCAGGAAAACCGCAAAATCGGATGGTGCTGCCAAGCGCAAACAAAGGAGCCGCGTTCGCCGATTAAAATATCTTAAATTGTATCAGAAAATTAGCGCGAACAAGATCAAGAAGTGGTTCGGTTCAAAAAAGTCTAAAGTGGCTGACAACACTGCTGAGGCAGCAAAAATTACGCCAGTGCGCCGAAACAGTGCTCCTACTTTAACAAATGCGCCTACTCCTCCCACACAATGTTTAATGGAACAGTACCGTCGTAGTTTCTCGCCAAGTCCTGGCCCAGTGCCTGTCGTCCCACCCTCGCGCGTAACACTTCAGCATACGTTAAAAGAAATGCAAAAAATCGCTGGCGAAATTGCAAAAAAAGGGGCTCTGGAAGGGAGGCCCGAAAGGAATCGTCCCCGCCCTCTTTCAGCAGCAGCAACAACGACAGCAACAGCAGCAACAGGAACAACAGACACAACAACAACAACCAGAGCAGAAGCAGCTACAGCAGCTACAACAACAACAACAACAACAACAACAACAACAACAACAACAACAACAACAACAACAATTACTACCTCTACAGAAACCCCCCGCTCGAGGCGGAGACAAAGACCGCAATCTGAATCAAACGCAATTTATATGTCAAAACTTCGTCCGCGTAACTTCTTTAAAAAGAGCTAAATATTTTATTGGAATGTGCCGTTTACTGTTTTTAATAAAGAGTTGTTCTTTTCACCCATTCTTTGTTTATATTTATTTTTATCTCTACTTCGTTGTTAACAGATAGAGTTTATATTGCACTTCTAGCAATTGAAAATGATTTAAAAGAAAATATTTGAGATGCGTTTTCTCTTCTTTGTGGAAGTCTTTATCTAATACTGCTTGAATGTCTTCCTCTGCTTCCGTTATTTTTGGAAAGGAAATGCAATTTTGTCGAATATATCTTACAAAGAAATCCATTATCTCTAATTCTTCTGTTGATGGAACTACAATCCAAAAAATTATTTTTCGTAAAGATATTAGAAAAGTAAGTAAATCTTCCAAATTGAATTCCAGAGTAACCGTACATGTTAAACGAGTAAATTGTAATTTAGCGCCCTAAAAACAAGTACAAATACAAACAAAGATAAAACAACATGTGTTTAATTTTAAATGATACTTACATAACTTGATACGGTCCCGTCTTTTAATAAAAGCTCAGTGTTCTTGGATGGTTCTTCAGATGACGTAGATATTTTTTTTGCCAAATCGTCAAGAATATTCATAAATTCCGAAAGTTTACTTTCTGGAATTATAAAGTGCTTTTGAGAATCAAACACACAATATGAATTTTCATAGTAGGTATGACCTACAATTAAACTGCCAGGTAATGCACCAATACAGTTACACGTATCAAAAAATAAATGCATTATGCAGTCTCTTGTTGTTCGCATATCGGATGTCAGTGCCATGCTTTCTTTTTTGCTTCTTGCAAGAAAAAGAAAGGCAATACAAAAAGAAAGCCGTTTAACAATTTTCACTATGGCGACAGATACCCCAGCACATATTTCGGAAGCTAAAAAAAATAAAATTATTTCGTTGTGGAAGACGCCAACATTTGCAGGTAGCTACCTTGGCCTGTCTAGTTTTCAAATGGCTTTAAAATTGGACCAAAATATTGACATATCACGAAAAGACCTAAGAGACATTATGCTAACTGATCAAGATTTTTTAATAGAAACTCGGAAAATTAGAAAAACGTTTCCAAGACGTGAAATGAATTCTCATGGTTTCTGTGCCACCTGGCAGAGTGACGTAGGATTTATGTTTCCTATTAACAATTACATTGGATTTCTCATTTGTGTTGATGTTTTCTCTAGAAAAATTTTTTGCCGAGCAATTAAGTCAAAAAGTGCCGAATCAATTCAGAAAGCTTTTATCAAAATTTTTAGAATGGTTAACGATAAGCCCGATGTCCTTGAGACAGATCAGGGTACTGAATTTGTAGGGAACAAAAACTTTTTTGAGAAAGAAAAGGTTTTTCTAAAATTCAAAACAGGCGCCAATAAGGCAAGCTTTGCAGAAAATGCAATTTTGTTAGTAAAAAGGAAATTATTCCGACTCTTACGTACTCTTTTAACAAGAAATTGGCCAAAATACCTTCCGACAGTTGTTCGATCTTTAAATAATACACCACACCAAGCTTTAGGAGGCCTAAGACCAAGCATTATTACCTCTCGGAAAGATACTCCTTTAATTGATGAAACTATTGGCTTTCACCCTGATACGCCTTTTGAAACACAAGAAAAGAATCAAAAAAGATACGAACTTAATCCAACAAAACTACAAGTTGGCTCCTACGTTTATGTAAATTTTTTAAGAAAACCACTAGAAAAAAGTTTTGACTCACCCAATTATCAACTCTATATTGTGTCACGAGTTGATGCTGGAAAATCACCACCGTTATATCAAGTCAAAGATCTAAAAGGAAAAATTAAAAAAGGCTTTTTTTATCGAGAACAGCTCTTAGAGGGCCATAAACCAAAAAAAGGTCAATTTTTTCGAGTAGAAAAAATTTTGAAAAAAAAGAAGACCAATAAAACTACTTTATTCTTTGTTAAATACGTCAATTACCCTGACAAATTTAATTCTTGGGTGACAAAAGAAAATATGATATTGTGATTTGTTGTAAGCTGCAAAGTTGCTTCCGAGCACAAGGATCTATTGATTTTTATGGCTTTCTTTGGCTTAAACCGAACATTAGTCGCATTATGAGACTTGTTCCAATTCTACTGCGTGGAAATTTAGAAGAAGACTTACAATATAATTTTGGATCAATATATGCAATTTCCCAAGGTAGTTGGGAAATAGCCATCCAATGTGTAGCATTTGAGTATATGAAAAGCAGCAACCCAAGAATTCCTGATCCCCCACCAGTAAATCTTTTTCTTTACCTTTCTTGTAATTATGTCGAAGATACAAGAGCTTTAATTTCTGGTGAGAGTTCAGTGCAACCCGCAGTTCTATCTCTTCTGCACTTAAATATTAAATCCGGTGAAAAAAAGTCTTTTAATTTTGAAAATCGAGACTTTTTCCAAGTGTCTGCTCCAACTCAGAAACTTTTCTTTTATTTCCGCGATGAACATAATCGACAACTTCCGACAACTGTTCAACAGAAGATGAATACAACAGTTATCTTACTTCTCAGAAGAAGGGCATAAAAACCAAAAAAAATATATCACAAAATGAATTGTAAGGAAGAGCTTCAAAAGGATATGAAGGAAAATCATAATTTTTTGTGGAAAATGTATATTGAAAAGCCTCACACAATTCGCAGACGACTTGCAAAGGCAACAAACCGTGAACTCATTACCTTGATAAAGGTTGTATATTGTGTTGAACAAGGTTACATTCCAATCCGAAAAAAAAACTACATTAAGCTCCAGAAGACCAGACGCATGAAACCAATTTTGGAATTAAAGTATCACATTAAAAAGTTGTTAAGAAAACCTATAGCTGAGAAGAAACAGTGGGCAATGAAGATATCGTCACTCTATAAATTTTTGTTGTATTCCGTTTTTGAAGAATAAATATGATTTTTTACATTTTAGGTGTTCTGCGCTCCTGCTATTTTCTCTCTTCGAACTTTTAAAAATGAGCCTTATAACAAAAGTTATTATTGACACTACAGAGTATAATAGGCTCTTGAAAATCGAGGAGGAATATAAAAGGCTACGAGAAAAATTTCATGGCTTAAAACCGTCAACAAATCAAGGAAACGAACAGCAATCTGGATCGGGTAATATCTGTAAGTGTGAGAAAAAGGCAGAGAAAGAGTGTCATTGTGACAAGACACCACCCCTAAGTGAAATTGTAGCTTTGAATGAGCAAGCAAAAGCAGTTGCTCTTCCGCCTCGAGGACTGTTGCCTTCTATTACAGACCCAAATGAAGTAAGCCAGTCAAATAAAAAAAACCCAGAGGAATCTACCGAAGGAGAAGACAAAAAGAGAGAAAGACTAGACCATAACGAATGGAAAATGTTTGTAGATGACAAATCAAACTGGTACTATCTTGGACATTATGAAGAGAACTAAATGGACGTTTTGAAGAAAACTAAATGAAGGATGTATGAATATGAATTAGAGCAATATTTACGAAAATTTAAGTCCATCTTTCCGCGATTGCAAGGGATTTATGCAATTAATCGCATACCCAAGCACCTTGCTGTACTTGATTGCATCATTGTTAATACTGAGTAAGTCATTAAGCTTTAATACTAAATCCCGTTTTCGCTCACTTTCTGAGTTTTATACGTATATTCTTATTAGGGGGAATAAGCGAAATTGGACAAAGTTAGATATTAATGGAAGCTGCAAAAGCAAGGGCGAAAGATATCGGACAAAGTGAGATTCCCAAAGTAAGGACAAAGTGAGATCCCTCACGTAAGGACAAAGTGAGATCGCTCACGTAAGGACAAAGTGACTATAAGAGAATAGACGAGTGAGATTGAGATAGCAAAGGAGAGAGAAAGGGGACAAAGTGAGATTAAGATAGCAAAGGGGAGAGAAAGGGGACAAAGTGAGATCAAGATAGGAAAGCGGAGACAAGGGGACAAAGTGAGATCGAGATAGCAAAAGGAGTAGGAAGCTCTTTGTAGGACAAAGAAGCGCCAAACAGTGCATAGGTTTAGTAGCAATAGCATGTTAAATCAAGTTAGATCTAATACCTAACGTTTGTCTCTTTCAGCGTTGCAACAGGTGAAGGAAAACATTGGTTTACGGTCTTGCGCACCAGTGAAGAAACAGTAGAAATTTTCGATTCAATGGGAACAACTTTTGATTATATCAAAAACAATTTGCCTTTTGATGCAGTTTATGAATTCAATTCTTTTCCTGTTCAATGTAACAAAAGCTATCTTTGTGGATCATTTGTAATTTATTTTCTGGTTGAGAGATATTTTAATTTAGATTTAGAATTTGAAGAGTTACTAAATGACATATTTGAACCAGACTGTACAAAGAACGAGACAACAGTTTTAAACTTCCTCAAGGACATATAAAAATAAAATGGCAAAAGTTCAAATAAAAGAGCACGCAACTATTCAGGAAGTTAATGTTTCAAAAGATTTTCAAAAAATAATTTGTCCTTCTAGGATGCTTATCTCTGGCCCAAGTATGGTAGGAAAGAGTTCTTTTATCCTAAAAGTGGTTGAAAATAGAAACCATATTTACAATGTGGAGTTTGAAAGAATTTTATACTGTTTGCCTGAGGATTCTCTTCATCTACATCAAGATTTTCTAAAAAAGCTAGAAAAAGCCTTTCCAAAACTGGAAATAATTGAAGGTTTACCAAGATTAAATGAACTTCACCTGAAGGATTGCAAAACTCATAAACTATTAATAGTCGATGATTTGATGATACCTTTATTTGAAACACAATCAATGATGGAATTGATTACAAAAGATTCTCATCACTGTAATTGCAGTGTCATTATGACTTCTCAAAACTTTTTTCATCCCTCCAAATATGGTCGTACTTTTGTTAGGAATTGTTCAGAAAAAGTTTTATTTTTTGATAAAACTGACGCTAAACAACTTAGCATTTTATCTATGCAAATTTACCCTAACAAGCCATCATTTCTCAAGAACTGTTTTGACTGGATTTTTCAAAATTATCCTAGTAATCCTCTTAAATATATTCTTATTGATTCATCAACTTTAAGTCATTTTCCCCATAATGCTCTTGTTCGCACATTTATTTTTCCAAATAAGTCTGGCAATGTGCAACCAATATTGTTTTTTCCGTCAGATGAATAAAATTGGAACCAACACTTAAGTGTAGCGCGCCAACATTTCTTTGGATTTAGTTTTGAGCGGGAGTGTCGCATAAAAAGTGGAGACGGCGAAAAGGACAAATACGAACAAAACGGTACATGAAGTGTTTCCTAACTTTTCTCCTTATAAAGTGGGGAATATTGAAGTTCTCATTGTCTTCTGTGTCACTCCTCGCCGAAGCGAAATTTTTGCTCCGAAGCTGCATCTGTACTGTATATTTTCGTTTATTTACTAGTGAATCCGTATGGCAAACTCATGTCATGTACATTAAACAAACAACGACAAAAGTTAAGATTATTTGACAGTTTAAAATTACTAATCTTGTTGCAAACAGAATTGTCGTCTTTAAGAACAAAAGTTCTAAATTGGGGGACAGTAACAGTAGTGGGTTCATTTTTTTGCCAATTTAAAACCATATTCTCAAAGTCTTTGGGTGAAATCTTTTCTGAAGATATTTCAGAAGTAAGGGATAATCCACTGCTTTTAATAGAGTAGCCCGATTTCTTTGTTTTCTTGTCAACAAAAGATAGTGAATAAGATTTTTTTGCAATGCATGAATACAATTGAATTTCACTGTCTTTTCCTAATTCATGCTTGTAGTCTCCTAAACAAGGACTTACACAGAGTGGTATTTGTTTTTCTTTAGGGCCAGCAAAAATAATTCCATCAGTATCCACGTAGCATAACTTAAAGCCACTACTATGTAAAGCTTGGAGATCTTTATGAAGCTCAATACGAGCATATGCTGTTACAAAAGCTCCAATTATACAATTGCCACTTCTATTTGGAGTGCTTTTCTGTTCTTCCGGAAATAGTTGAATTTCGCAGATTTCTTCAGAAATTCCTTGAACATCGACAATATTCCCTGTTTCATAAAATTCTTCAAGATTTTCTTGACTCTTAACATACATTGTTTCCGGAAATTCTGCTCTTTGTGAAAATTTACCTAACATTGCATTACTCATAAGTTTAAAACTATTTTTTTTTGACGTATTAACGGAAACATTAGCAAGTGTTAAAGCTAATTTGCCCTGAAATTTCATTTTCTTGTTAATAAATGAGACCATATTTTCTTTGTCTTCTTGTGTTTTGCAATCTTGAAATATGTTGGAATGCTAAAAGAAAACATTTGTAAGCTAGCTAATATATAATTATAAAATATTTCTGTAAACTTACCCGTAAAATATATGAACCCAATACTGTCATATATGTCTTTAAAAATTGAGTGCTTTGTGAGAAATGATAAATCTCATAAAAACAAAGTACTTTGTATCCCAATTTTATTGCATATTCAAGTTCTACTGTAGTACAAGTCAGGATCCAACTGCGTTGGCTAAAAAAAATATATTAATATTACTGTTTTAATCTTTAGATATTTGTTACTTACATGTCAGTATGAGCACAGTTTGTCATTGTTTTTGTGTCTACACATGTTTTACAACAGGGTAAAAAAGTTCGCTGACTTTTGTCACAAGTGTAGTACAAAAAGGGAATTTTAAGACTTTGAGGACAAAGAACTCGCACTAGTGCAATTCCAAATAATTTTTTACCGGTAGAAAGACAAAAATTAATTCCGTTGTAAGAAATTGTCTTTAAGTCATATGCAGAATATATTTTATAAGAGCCAAGTGGAAAAAACTTTGTCATTGCAATGAAGGAATAAAAACCATTTCTATCAAGCTGATACAATTTTTCTCCTACATTACTTTTTGCACTCCAAAAAACGCGATATATTTGATTGAGACCCCCTTTTACTGAAAAAAATAATTTTGAATCGTCATAATCTAAAAATTTCGAAATATGTATATTTACCTGCATCACGTGGCTGTAATCGATGCATAGGTGGGTTCTGAAATATATTTTGCATGAAATATTTCACGTTTGTATTATTTTTTTTCATATGTCGCCAAACACATTCCCACATAATTACTACATTTTCGACTTTGTGATTTTCTTTAATTAGCCATAGCTTTTTTTTAAATTTCCTTTCTTCTTCAATTGCCGCAAGATTATTTGATGTTTTTCTTTTAAAAAAACATTTATCTGTATGATGGGAATGGAAGAAACAGCCATGATAATACCATAAAGTAGAATCAGTTTCGGAATATGCATCAGGTTTACTATAATATAAATCACGTTGGCCTGAAGGACTCCATGCATATTCTAGTTTTAAATTCGGATTTTGCCATTTTACGTATTCAATGTACTCAATTTCGCCTCTAGAACTTTTAAATGGTATGGGGTTATTTACTGTTGTAATATTCTTTGAATGTTCTGAGTATTTTAAAAAAAGTTGGAAGGCATATGTACCTGCAGTAAAAATTGGTGAATTAAGTGGATGTAAGAAAGTTTCAAGATTTTCGTCAATATTTAGATTGTAAAGTAAAATTTGTTGGCAATAAAATGTTTCCTTAAGAAAATCTAGGAAAACGTGCGCTAAAATCTTTATTACTTTTCCAATGTACTGAAGAAGCTCAGATTGAAAATTCCAGGTACCTTGAAATGTTTGAATAAGATTCTTTTTCTCTTCAATATCACTTTTTGAGTCCTCAAAATTAAAATAATCGTCAATTGTTGGAGGCTTTCCTGAATATTTATAAAATTTTGGTTGAAGCCACGATAGCGGGAAAAAAGGCTGGTTTTTACCAATTCTAACACACATTTCCTTAAAGGTACAATTGAGATAATTTTGAATTTCAACAAATCTTAAGCCTAGAAAATTGTCTTCAATCAACATGATTTGATTATGATGTTTTATTACTTTAGGAGAAAACCCATTGTGAAGTAAACCTTGCAAGATATAAAACATATCCCGATTAATTCCACTATAAACTAAAATTGTCGAATTGGAAAAATTATTTTTCATCAAATAATCAAAAAACATTTGCATAAAAGTCATATCAGGGGTACTAAAGGCATTAGTATATTTTTGGCTACGTTTTTGCCTTTGTCCAAAATGAGTTTTACGCCCTTCTGGAGCCAAATTGGGATGTTTTTGTACAAAATATGGAATATAGGCAAATTGAAATTCCTTTGGAAAAAAAGAAGTGAAATTTGTCATTTCTTTTTCCATCTTCGTTTCTAAAATATACTTCAGAGAAAAACTATTTCTATTTTTTTCTTCTTGTAAAATAGCACAACAAATTGGACTTTCTAATTCATCTAAGCAATTTAAACATGGTCGATTTTCTAAAATAAAACATTCTTTACATTTGCTAACATTATATCCACTGTAGTAAAATGAGACAAAAGCTAAATTAGTAAATTCTTTTGTTTCTGGAACTTGTTTTAAAGTACAAAAATGAGGGATTTCCTTAACCTTTCCACAAAAATTACAAGTACGTTGATGGCAACAATGTTTTTTTTTAACATCCTCTTGTGACTTATAAAATTTATTGCAGCTTTGAAATATTTTGCAAGAAGGACATTTCCAACCATGCTTACATACCTTGCTCCTATGCTTTTCATAACAATTTGAGGAATAATATGTAACATTACATTTTTGACATGTAGACGAAGGGCTAGGAGTAAGTAGACCATTACAAAAATAATCTGAAGTTTCATAGGTAACATAAGTTTCTATCTCTAAATATGGGCGATGACAGCAGAAGCAGCTGGGTATTTTGGAACATTTATGTATACATCCTCGAGATGTAAAAAACTTACGGCAGAAAACACAGTAGTGTCCAAATTTCTTGTAGAAACTCTTTAACTTTGGTATCAAAAAAAAAATTTGTTTTTCGGGATCATAGGAATCTGTTGCTAAATATATTTGTCGCAATTTTGAGTCAAACTCTTTTGGTATACTTGCAATAAAATTCCCTGACTTTGTATGAAACATTTGAACTTGAAATTTAAGATTAATTTGTGAATTATCAAGTTCTATGTAGTAATTTGGTAGGAGATTAACAAAATACTCAATAGATCCTTGAATGTTATACTCCCCTATGGCACAAGAAAGTCTTTTCACAATATTTTCAAACATATCATAGTTCTCGCACAGAATAGTTTGGTTAAAAATATGTGATTTGCCCTCATTGGACAAAGCGGAAAAAAAGGCAGCCATCAATAAAAATAAGTTTTTTCCATTATATATCGGACGTTGAATGTACCAGAATTGTCCTAAAATATATTAGACTTTATTTTCCACGATAAAATCTTTGTACATACTTATTATTTTTTCGTTTCTGTAAACGGCGCATGTGAGCCATATGTGACACCGAAAGTACCTTTATTTGGACTTTAAAAGAAGGATTAATCCGTAAAGTTTGGTAAGATTTTAAGTAATTATATAGTATTGATAGTATTCTGTTTGCTATTATATATGATGGGGTATTGATGTCATAATTGCCCGAGTTTAACCCTTTTAATATTTTTTGTTCAATAATGGTAACATATACTTGGTGGTGCAAATTTTTTGCATAAACTTCTTTTAATTTGTCTAAAACTTTTATTAGGCTACTTTTAAGTGCTTTTGATATATTTGTCACTAATGGTGCTTTTCTTTTTGTTGGTGACAATTCAATATTGTATAAGTGGTCTTGTAAAGAAAACCTAGTATACCGTTTATGACTCACAGATTTTGCCTTTATAGAAACAGCCTGATTTTTAAATACAATTTTACCATTAGCATAAGGATCACCAACTTTAGCCCGCTTATTTTCATCATTTTCAAGAATTGGGGATAATGACCCACCGTCGAAACCTCTTTTTCTTTTAGAGCCTTCTGAAATATTTTCTTCAGCTATACTTATGTCGTCAGATTCGTCAGCTCCTGGAAATCGACACAAACACAAATATACAATAAAAGATATGAAATTAAGATTTCTTAATATATACCTCTGCTGTCATCAGCTCCGTATTGCGTCAGTAAGTTTTGGCGAAATTGTGTTAAATCTATGTCTTCCATTTTAGCGTCTTTGTGTTCCTTTAAAAAAGAAAGCTCTTTCGCCGTCACGCCCTTTACACAAAAAGAAAGTATATATTGATTTTCTCCATTTTGATTACGTCTTGTGACATGACATTATGCTAGGTCCAAGGAAAAATATTGTTTTTGTGGAGCATAATCCTCGATTCAACAGTCGACCAGGCCTACCCTTTTTCAACTACTCTTTGGGAGGTATTGCTCGACCAAATATTATATATATGAAAGAACATGGCACGAAAAAAAATATTCGTCAAATCGAAAAAATAATGAGTCAGACTTCTAAGCCGTTTACCTCTGCAACGGTTCGATCAGACGAAAAAATAACGAAGAAAATTCCTAAGGATTCACCCAAAATTTTGTCGATATTAAAAGGAGGAGCGAAAAAATCACATGTTAGTTCAAAAGAAAAGGCAAAATTATCGGGTGCAAAGTCTAGATACAAAATCGCCAAAAATCCTAACTATTCAAGTCATCCTCAAAAAAGATCTTATAATAATGCTCTAGAAAATTCTCTTACGGGAAAACAGAAAAAAAGTAAATGTCAAAAAACACAAAAACCGATCGCTACCGAGCAAGAACGAGCAGAAAAACCCGAAGAAAGAAATAATAAGTCTATTGAAAAAGTCGATACAAAAGAGGCTCCTGACATAAACGAAAAAGGAAAGAAGAAGTCAAAAAAACCAGCACTTCAAGAAACGATTGAAGAAACTAAAGAAGATACAGAAGATGAGACAGAAGATGGAAATACTGATAGCGATCCCGATGACTCTGAAGAGGAAGAGGATAAAGACGAAGAAAGTGAGAGCAATGAGGATGAAGAAGACGATGAGGATGAAGAGGATGAAGAAGAATCGGAGTCTGATCTTGACGACGAAAAAGAAGATGAGGAGGAGAATGAGGGATCAACAGAGTCTGAAGAAGAACTGTTCGAATCCGAACATTTTAAAACCTATAATAAAGTCGGTTATGGGAAACGAAAGAAACAGTTGAAAAAACGAAAGAATAATCAAATTCGTATGAGAGAAAAAGAAGAACAGGCTTTGGCTAATGCACTTATGCACCCTTTAAAGGTATTTTCTTATCTTCTTATACATAAGTAATATTAAGTATCTTTTTGCAGGTGTCCTCGGCAGAGTTTAAGCGACTTCTTCGGACGAGACGTAAAGATGCTATGAAAGGTGGATTTAAGGTACTTTCGTAACAAAATCAAAGGTAAAAAATATTACGCAACCAATTTAAACGACAAGTATATATCGCCTTCTACATGTTACAGAGTGAAGAACTACCGGGCTGAGAACGCGGAGAAAGAAAGAAAAATGGCTTCCGGGTAATAAGTTTGGCACTTTCTTTACAATATGAAATCACTTTGTCCGATTTCCTTGTTGCATTCACTCACCTTGTCCCATTGTCCCATACAGTTTGGTATTTTAACTATAAGAAATCACTTTGTCCGATTTCTTTTTGCACTCACCTTGTCCTATACGGTTAGGACATCGTTGATGATATAAAATCACTTTGTCCTCTCTCGTTTCATTCACTGACCTGGTCCCATACTTTTACATTTACTCCTTATGTCATCTTTACATTTCACTTACCTTGTCCCATTACTTCTAAGGGTACTTATTTGCTTTGACTACATGAATCACTTTGTCCGTACATTCTTTTCCTATTCCTCTAAGACACCAAAGACGGTATAAATGAATCTGAATCAAAAAAGGGTTAGGAACTAGCTTTAGCTCTATTAAAGGTATTATCGGCACTAAACGTAATCTAAAATTTTTCTCCTTTTTTTCAGAATTGTTGTCGAACATGACGCAGTCCTAGCGCAAGACTGGGCTCAAAATAACTTTCAAGTTCGTGTGGCAGATTCCCGTTTTGATTCTGTCGAGTTCCAAAGCTTTTGCCCTAAAAATTCCCTTTCAAATGCCAAAAAAGTGGAATTTTATCTACCACGTTTTACTGGTCCGAACTTATATATACCAAAAGAAATGTATCTTAAAGTAGATCTAGAATTGTGTAAAGCTGATGGCAGTCCCCCAGAAAATGCAAAAAATGTGGCGCCAATTAACAATATACTTCACAGCTTATTCCAGGAGTGCAAAGTGTATATTGAGGATTATTTGATTAACGATAATAATGAAAATTATGCTTTTAAATCTTTTCTTATTGATACCCTCTCTTATGATATGAACTCAAAGTACTCCTTCCTGCAAACACAAGGGTACTATCAAGATACCCCTTCGCAAATGGATTCAGCCGGAAATGCATCTTTTGGAATTCGAAGAGACCTCTTTAAAAATGCTGCCAAAAGTGCTTATACTACAGACCCAGTAACTTTTGTTGGGAAACTTCATTCTGATTTACTGTCTTGTGAATGTGGCATTATTCCTGGAATTGCTTTAAGAGTTGAACTAACTCGTGCAGATATTGATTTTACTCTTATGGTTCCAGACATCACTGACACAGAAAAGTACCAACTAATTATAAAAGATGCAACGCTTCTTTGCTCGGTTGCAACATTGTCAGCAGATCATTACACAAAATTGCAACAAAATTTAGAAACAAAAAATGCTGCAATCTATTATAAGAGAGTTCAAGTTCAAAATAAAGCAATTCCAGCAAACAGTAAAACATTTGTTTCTGAAAATTTGTTTTCATCCACTCTTTTGCCATCTAGGCTTATTCTTGCTTTCTTACCTACAACGGCCTTTTTAGGCGATCGCAGAAAAAATCCGTTTAATTTTGGGAGAAAGTGGAGCTATACAACTTCTGTAGCTGAGTCAAGATCTGGAAGTCGACGCACCTCTTTTACCATATTAGGACATGAAGTCGGAGTCCCCTTGACACGAAGTGAAGAGGAAGCAGTAACAGTGACGGGCACAAAAACATTATTTTTGGAGAAAGTTAATCTCACTTTAAATGGCAAAAGTTTAGATGGTTGGGATGGCACGGCAACTGAAAATCATGACCCAATGATGTTTATGAGGCTTCACCACTACTTGGGATTTACAGACACTACAACTGGCAATAACCTTACCATGGAAGAATTCTTAGGAGGTGCCTATTTCTGTGTTTATGATTTGACCACAGCATCTCAAAGTTTTCTAGATTTTGTTATTCCCTCTGTTCGTTTGGGAAATCTTCGCCTAAAAGTAGAGTTTTCAAGTACAACAGTAGAAGAATTGACTGTCTTAATGTATGCAGAATTTCCCTCCCTCATACAAATCGACAAGTTTCGCAGAATAAAAATGAGCTTTCTGTAAGATAAGTGTCTTGTAAACACGTTTCTTAAAACTGAAATATAAAGAAATGATTACTCCTTATCTTATTACTCCGTTCATGCGAATAAGAGCTAACCTAGTAGAAAGATATAAAATTTAGTGGGATAGATGATAGATGGATAGACGACATGGAAATGGCAACAGGTGATAGAAGCGACAGGCGCGACAGACACGACTGGTGCGACAGACGCGACAGTTGCAACAGAAGTTACAGGAACGACAGATCTGATAGGCGTGACTCACTGAACACTGTGTGCAATAAAATACGACGGAATAGAACGTTTAAAAAATAATATTTGCAATTTATTCTTCTAGTTTGCTTACTTAAGCATTGCCCTTCTGTAGAGTGCTGATATTGCCAACAAGACATATGCAGTATAAATGCCTATGTTCTAGGTTTCAGGAAATAATCTTGATCTTATATTTTGAATAAAAATTGGTGCATGTAGACGTGTGGAGACATCAGCCATCTGTATCCTATCCGACGTAGAAGAAAACGGTTCTGTAAAAAAGAATAAGATATATATTTATTTGATTGACAAAGTTTAGTGTTATGTATTCGTTATGCCCGCCCAGTTACTACACGCCCCTTTTTCCCCTGCGGCCCTTGTCCCTTTCTTTTTTTTTTCGCTTCCTCCCCTCTCCCCCTTCTCCCTTCCCCAATTGCTTTATTTCGCTTCGGCCCCCCCTCACCCCTCATTTCCCCCCCCCCCCCCACCCTTCCTCCTATCGTGGCCGCCCGAAG
>JAAUYB010159830.1_pt1 | contig 18160 bp, 18 predicted proteins | sample 7278071 | NCBI WGS metagenome assembly JAAUYB01 (sample SAMN14350121, study PRJNA611818) | marine sediment metagenome | isolation source: surface marine sediment (1.8m) | place: French Polynesia: Moorea | collected 2018-08
AGCCCCGACCCTGTCGGGGCTTTTTGCGTTTTCGCGCTCACAGCCTACCACTGCTGACGCAAGATCAACGCGACGAAATCCACCCTTTGCCTGAAACAGATAGCGACCGCACCCAAGGGCGAAGTGAGGAGGGAACGGTTGGGCTTAAAGCGGAAGAAGATTGGCCAAACAACATCCGGATTTGGCAAAAGCTGGCCGACGTGGCTTTGAGCACCATGGCGCGTGGCCGCGCCTCAGGCCTCGAGCTCGGCATCCCAATAGAGGAAGTCCATCCAGCTGTCGTGCAGGTAGTTCGGCGGGAATTTGCGGCCCATGTTCAACAACTCTTGCGCACCCGGCTGACGCGGCGGTTTGCGCAGGGCCATGTGGGCCTGACGCAGGCTCTTTGATCCTTTGCGCAAGTTGCAGGGCGCGCAGGCCGCCACGACGTTTTCCCAGCTGGTCACCCCACCCGAGGCGCGCGGCACCACGTGGTCAAAGGTCAGTTCACCCTTGCCGCCGCAATACTGGCAACGGAATTCATCCCTCAGAAAAAGATTAAAGCGCGTGAAGGCCACGCGCTTTTGGGGTTTGACGAAATCCTTCAGCACCACAACGCTTGGTATTCGCAGGGTCATGCTGGGGCTCCGGACCACTTCGTCATATTCCGACACGATGTCGACCCGATCCAGAAACGCCGCCTTGACCGCGTCCTGCCAGGGCCAGAGGCTGAGCGGGTAATAGGAAAGCGGCCGGTAATCCGCATTCAGCACCAGCGCCGGGTAATGCCGCAAGGCGCCAGGTTCACGCACAAAAGTAGTTCTGAAATCACCGTCCATCGCGGACTCGTCTCCTGCCTGTCTGCCCGTTGTTCTAGGCACCAGAGCAGGACACCCCGCCCTAGCTTGCAACCACTATATCTCGCGTTCCGATTCCCACAAGCCCCGCTAAATGCTGTGTGTGTCGCAGTTAATGGTGGTGCATTAGAAATGGGCAGAGAGGCCGTTCAGTCTTTGTTGTGGTCCGTGCAGTTCGCCGCAGAGAATAGCGTCCGGCGGTGCTGACACGTCAGAACCCGCACTTGTCGCGCAGAAAGGCCAGCGCGACCGACAGCCCGTCGGGCGCGATGCCGTGCGCGGTGCCCTTCATGATATGGGCGTAGACCTCTTTCCAGCCGGCGCCCTGCAGCGCCTCGGCGGCTTGTGGCAGCGACTGAACGGGGACCACGTCATCCTGATCGCCATGCACCAGCAGCACCGGCGGGCGACTGACCACCTCGTCAGCCAGCAGTTCCGGCGCCAGCAGCCGGCCGGAAAAGCCGACAATGCCCGCCACCTCGTCTTCGCGGCGCGGCGCGACATGCAGGCTCATCATCGTGCCTTGCGAAAAGCCAAACAGCGCCACCTGTTCCGGCAACAGATCCTCATCCACCATCAGCGCATCGAGAAACGCATCGAGGTCTTCCACCGCGCGGGCCATGCCGGCCATGGATTCCTCTTCGGACGAACCATCGATCCAGGGGATTGGGAACCACTGAAAGCCAAACGGCGCCCCGGCGCAGGATTCGGGCGCGTCAGGCGAGATGAACATGGTGTCGGGCAGGTGTTCCCCCAGAGGATCAGCCAGGCCCAAGAGGTCGGCCCCATTGGCACCATAGCCATGCAGGAACACCACGGCGCTGCGGGTTTCTCCGGAAAGCGGCGCCTTGCGCCCGGCCTGCAACACCCGTGTCATGCGATGCCCTCTCGTTGTTTGACGACATGGTAGTAGGCCCAGAGCGTGCGGGCCGCAACCGATCTCCAGGGGCGCCAGTCTTCGGCCATTTGGCGCAGGGCTTTTTCGCGCGGTCGGTCCGGCAGATCAAAGAGGATCCGCGCGCCTTCTTGTAGGGCGAGATCGCCGGGCGCAAAGACATCCGCCCGGCCGAGGCTGAACATGGCATAGATCTCGGCGGTCCAGACGCCGATGCCTTTGACCGCCGTCAGGGTCTCGATCACTTGCGGCGTGGATGCTGCGCGCAAGGCGTCATAGTCGATACCCGCCGCAGCCAGGGCGTGGGCATAGCTGGCTTTCTGCCGGCTGAGGCCGAGGGCGCGCAGGTCCTCTTCGGTAACACTTACGACCGCCTCGGGTGTGGTCATGCCCGCGTTTTCCAGCTTCGCCCAGATCGCGCGGGCCGAGGCGACGCTAACCTGCTGGCTGACAATCGCGCTCAGCAGTTGCGCAAAGCCGTCGGGGCGCAGGCGCAGGGGCAGCGGGCCGGTTGCGTCCAAAGCTTTTGCCCAGCGCGGGTGCTGCGCCGCCAGCCAGTCGGCGCCTTCGGCCACGCAGGCATCTCCTTGGATGACGCGTCCTATGCCGTCTGCCGGGTGAGCCATGCCAGCGCCTCCTTCACCGTTTGGACCCGCGGGCCATCAGGCCGGCGCGGGCGGTCGATCATCGCCACCGGCAGGCCCAACTGCCGCGCCGCCTGCAGTTTCGGTTTGCCGCCCGAGCCACCAGCATTGGGCACCAGCAGCCAGTCGATGCGCTCCTTGCACAAAAGCCGCGCCTCCTGCGCCGGTTCAAACGGCCCTTCACCGGGCAGGAACCGGCCGATCCCGGGGGGATAGCCACCGTGATGGGGCCTCAATAGCCGCACCAGCGCAAAGACACGCAGGGCCCTTAAGACCGGCAGCCCTTGCCCGCCCGTCGCCACCAGAACACGCGCGCCGCGGGGAATGACCAGTGGGGCCTCTTCGGCGACGCGCAGCGGCACCCAGCGGTCGCGCCGGGTCGGCCTCCAAGCCGGGCGCACCAGTTGCAAACGCGGCAGACCGGCGGCCGCGCAGGCCCGCGCCGTGGCAAAGGCAGTCTGCGTGTCACAAGGATGCGCGGCCTCTATCACCACGCGCGGGGCTTCTGACTCCAGCCACTCGGCCGTGACTGGGCCCACGGACAGCGGATTCGCCCACACGCGCGCGACCCGCTCAGGCTCGGCCAGCCGCACGGTGGCACGTGGCAGATGCCGCGCCAGCTGCCACGCCTCAAGCGACCCGCCGACGATCAGCACGCCCTGCCCCTGGTCCAAATCCGCTGCCGTCACGTCCAATCACATATCCCAAATCACGCGCCCTTAGGCTTGGCACGAAACCCTGGGCCAGCACCAGCCCCGCATAGGCGCAATCCGGACAATTTCGCCACTTGCGATATGTCCCCGCCCGCAATACCCAAGCGATCATGGAGACGACATCCGACACCACCGCCAAGCGCAACGTGGCCGTTTTGGTCCTGGCCCAAGCGATCCTTGGCGCACAGATGCCGATGATCTTTACCATCGGCGGGTTGGCGGGGCAGTCGCTGGCGTCGAACCTGTGTTTTGCCACGTTGCCGATTTCGCTCATTGTGCTGGGCTCAATGCTGTCGGCGACCCCGCTGTCGTGGTTCATGCAGAAATACGGCCGCAGCGCGGGCTTTGCGGTGGGGGCGTTTGGCGGAGCCCTGGGCGGGGCGATCGGGGCCTATGGGCTTTATCTCGCGTCCTTCCCGATCTTCCTCTTGGGCTCGTTCCTGACCGGTATCTACATGTCCGCGCAGGGGTTTTACCGCTTTGCCGCCGCCGACACGGCCTCGGACGCGTTCCGGCCTAAGGCGATTTCCTACGTCATGGCCGGTGGCCTCGCCTCGGCCATCATCGGGCCACAGCTCGTCAAGCTGACCACCGACGCTTATGTCATCCCCTTCCTCGGCACCTATGCCGCGGTGATTGCGCTGAACCTTGTCGGCGCGCTGCTGTTCCTGTTCCTCGACATCCCCAAACCGCCCGTCCCGTCCGAAGACGCCCCGCGCGGCCGCACGCGGTGGGGACTGATCACCACCCCCCGCATCGCCGTCGCCGTGATCTGCGCCATGGTCAGCTATGCACTGATGAACCTGGTGATGACCTCGACCCCCTTGGCCGTGGTCGGCTGTGGCTTTGACACCGGCGACGCGGCGGATGTGGTCACCGCGCATGTGTTGGCGATGTTTGCGCCGTCCTTCTTTACCGGCCACCTGATCGCGCGGTTCGGGGTTGAGCGGATCATGGGCGCCGGTCTGGTGATCCTGGCCGGGTCTGGCGTCGTGGCCTTGTCGGGCGTTGACCTGGAGCACTTTTTCGTTGCTCTGGTCCTGCTGGGGCTGGGGTGGAATTTCGGCTTCATTGGTGCCACCACCATGCTCGCCGGTGCGCATGAACCGCATGAGCGGGGGCGTATGCAGGGTCTGAACGATCTCTTGGTCTTTGGCGGAGTGACCGTGGCCTCGCTGGCCTCGGGCGGATTGATGAATTGCTCGGGTGGCACGCCCGAGGCGGGCTGGACCGCCGTCAACCTCGCCATGGCGCCATTCCTCGTGCTGGCGGGCGGCGCGCTGATCTGGCTGGCGCTGCGGCCGCAGCCGGCGCAGGCCTGACTATAGCGCCGCGGCCAGCAGCCGCCAGCGCCGCGCGAAATCACTGAGGCCAACCCGGCCTTCCGCGACACGCGCGGGCTCTTTGGCGATCTGCGTCAGCAGAGCTTTTGTCTGCCAGAACTCGATCACCGCGGCATCTGGTCCGGTGCCCAAGCGTTTGCGCAACCCGCGCAGGCTGACTGCCGCGCCGAGACCGGAGAGGTCGCGCAACGCGCTACGGGCCAAACTCTGCACCGCCTCCGCTCGGCCATCCGGCAGGGGCAGCTTGCCACGCGCCTCAAGCTCGGGCACCGCTTGCAGATAACGCACCAGACCGGTCGCCTTGGCCCAGGGGATCACCGCCCCTTCCGCCGACGCTCCCAGAGTCTGCGCCGCCACAGCCGCGAGGCTGCCCGCGGTGTCCTGCAGGTAGGTGCCCAGCGCCGCATCGTCTTCAAATGGTGCCCTCTCGATATCCAAGTGGCGCGCAGCGACGAGGGTTTGCAGGCGTTTCGCCGCCTCGGCATCGATCACCCCGGCCAAAGGTGTCGCCACCTCATGCCGCCGCACCGGGCCACCGCAGGCGATTTCCTCCAGCACATCGGTCCACCATTGCAGGCGCATCTGCGCGATCAGCGGCTCTTGCGTTACCCAAGGCGCGCGCGCGACCTCGACATTGAAGGCATAGATCGGGAACAGCACAACCCGCGCCTGGACCGGCGCCGCCATCGCCGCGGCAAAGCGATCCGGGTCGCCCTTTTCGACGATCTGTGCGCAGGCAATCAGGTCGGGGTCTGCAAAGGGGTCGCTCATGCCGATTTGCGCGCCACCACCAAAAGATAGCCGGTCTGATCCTTGATGGCGCGCCAGGCCGCGGCCTCATCGGCGCAGAGATCCAGCATCGCGGTCAGCTTGGCATCCGCCTCTGGGCGCAAGACAGCGATCCTCGCCTCCATCGGCTGGAAATACGCCTCCCACCCTGCATCGCTGACCCTGCGGGTGCCGAGGATCTCAAACCCCGCCGCCTCCACTGCGGATCGGATCGCCGGTTCGGATTGCGTCGGGTAGTCCTCCCAAAACGCTACCGCCTCCGGACTGGGGTTATCGACAAAGAAACAGGGCTCGGAAAAGGCCAGAACGCCACCCGGTTTCAACGCCTTGGCCATCACCTTTGGGCCCTCGTCGAGCCCCAGGAAATAAAGCGCCCCGGCACACCAGATGAGATCAAACGGCGCCTCTGGAAGAGCCTCTAAGTCCGAGAAATCCGCAGAAATCCCCCGCGCCCGTGGCTCATCAGCAAAGCGCGCATCGGCCGCGTCACCGAAATACTTGTCAACCGCCACAACCCGGCCCTGCGGCACCGCCTGCAAAAGCGCCGCCACGTCGCCGCCCGGCCCGCTGCCGGCGTCACAGACCATCGCATCCGCCGCCACGCCCGCCAATTCGCAAACCCAGGCCACGTCCTCCGGCGCGCCCGGCCCTTCGCGCGGCAAGTCCTGATGCACGGTGAAAAAGCTGTCCCAATCCATCAGCCGGCCTCATCCCGCACCAGTTTCCAGCGCACCGCATCCAGCAACGCCTCAAACGACGCGTCAACGATGTTGGCGCTGACCCCCACGGTGGACCAGCGCTGGCCCTGCCCGTCTTCGCTGTCGATGATGACACGGGTCACCGCCTCGGTCCCGCCCTGGGTGATCCGCACCTTGAAATCCACCAGCCGCATATCCTCGATCATGCTCTGATAGGGCCCGAGGTCCTTCGCCAGAGCTTTGGACAGCGCGTTCACAGGGCCGCGGTCATTGCCCGCCTCATCCATCGACTCGCTGACAGACAGCTTTTTCTGACCATCCACCTTGACCACAACCACCGCCTCGGAATGCGAAATCATCTTGTTGTACTTGTTCTTGCGCCGCTCGACGGTCACGCGGTAGCGCTTGACCTCGAAGAACTCCGGCAAGAGGCCCAGTTCGTCCCGCGCCAGCAACTCAAACGAGGCCTGCGCGGTGTCATAGGAATACCCCTCCGCCTCACGCGCCTTGATCCGTTCGAGGATCCGCGCCAAGGCCGGGTTGTCCTTTTCGACCTCCAGCCCGGCCTCGGTCAGGCGCCGGCGCAGGTTTGACTGCCCGGCCTGGTTCGACATCGGGATGACGCGCCCATTGCCGACGGCCGCCGGGTCGATATGCTCATAGGTTGCCGGGTCTTTGAGGATCGCGCTGGCATGCAGCCCGGCCTTATGCGCAAAGGCCGAGGCGCCGACATAGGCCGCCTGTTTCATCGGCACCCGGTTAAGCACTTCGTCGAGCATCCGGCTGACCTGTGTGAGGCTTTCCAGCGCCTCCAAGCTCACGCCAGTGGCGTAGCGCTCGGCATAAGGCGGTTTCAGCAGCAGCGTCGGGATCAGCGCGGTCAGGTTGGCGTTGCCACAGCGCTCGCCCAACCCGTTCAGCGTGCCCTGGATCTGCCGCGCCCCGGCATCGACCGCCGCAAGGCTGGCGGCGACGGCGTTTTCGGTGTCGTTATGAGTGTGGATGCCCAACCGGTCACCGGGGATGCCCGCGGCGATCACCTCGGACACAACCTGCCCCACGTCGGGCGGCAGCGTGCCGCCATTTGTGTCGCAGAGCACCACCCAACGCGCCCCCGCCTCAAGGGCGGCCTGCAGGCAGGCCAGCGCATAGTCGCGATCCGACCGCCAACCGTCAAAGAAATGCTCGGCATCAAACAGCGCCTCGCGGCCTTGCGCCACGCAATGCGCCATCGACGCGCCGATGTTTTCCAGGTTTTCCTCCAGCGGGATGCCAAGCGCCGCGCGGACGTGGAAATCATGTGCCTTGCCCACCAGGCAGACCGTCCCGGTTCCCGCATTCAGGACGGCAGCCAGCACATCGTCATTCTCCGCCGACCGGCCCGAGCGTTTGGTCATGCCAAAGGCGGTCATCCGCGCGCGGGTCTGACCGACCTCGTTGAAAAAGCCGCTATCGGTCGGATTCGCCCCGGGCCAACCGCCCTCGATATAGTCGAGCCCCATCCCATCCAGCGCTTCGGCGATCCGCAGCTTTTCGGCCGTGGAGAATTGGACGCCTTGCGTCTGCTGCCCGTCGCGCAGCGTGGTGTCGTAGAGGTAAAGGCGTTCGCGGGTCATGCCGGTACCCCCTCTGTGAAGAGGGCCGCGCCAGACCCTGGGAGGGCGCATGCAACGGACAAGCGTTGCGAGGCGGCGTCATCCCGGAAATCGACGGTTCGGTGCGGAACGTCCAAGATGCGCCCTCCCGGGGGGAGGGTCGGGCGCGGCCCGGCGTGCCACCGGGCGAGGCGTTTGGAACAAAAAACCATCACAGGCTCTCCAGCTTGGCCGCGTCGAACGCGGCACCGGGCACCAGTTCCACACCCGCCTTCGACATCCGCACCTCGACCCCCGCATCGATCAGAGCCGATTTCAGCGCGTCTACTGCCGAGAAATCCTTCGTCTGCATCGCAGTTTCACGCAAGGTGACCAGCTTTTGCTTTAGGTCGGTTAGATCCGCTGTTTTGGATTCCTCTTGATCCCAATACGCAAAAAGATCGATGCCCAGTAAGGCGCAACCCGCCAGCAAACGGCGTTGTAATGACCCTACCTCCTCACTCGACAGACCGGCTCTCGGCAAACCCTCCAAAGTCTTGCCTACCGCTATGAGATGAGTAAGCGCCTTCGAGGTGTTGAGATCGTCGGCAAGCGCCGAGACCACCTCTGGATCGACATGTTTCTGCACAAACGCGTCTAGGTCTGCTGACATCTCCTGTCGAATCCAGTGGCTCGATGCAATCTCGGAGGCCCAAATATCCAACCGCTGCTTCGCCGAAATCGCTATTATTTGACGCCAATCCATTGGCTTGCGGTAATGGGTTTGAAGGAACACATAACGGATCACTTCGCCGGGCACACCTTGTCCGCCCGGCATTCCGGTTTCCAGCAAATCCCGCACCGTAAAGAAGTTGCCCAAAGACTTGGACATCTTCTTGCCTTCGACCTGCAGCATCTCGTTATGCAGCCAGTAGCGGGCGAAGCGGGCTTCGGGGTGGGCGCAGGTGCTTTGGGCGATCTCGTTTTCGTGGTGCGGGAACATCAGGTCGTTGCCGCCGCCATGGATGTCGAACGTGTCGCCCAAAAGCTCGTGGCTCATGGCCGAGCATTCGATATGCCAGCCCGGACGCCCGCGGCCCCAGGGCGAGTCCCAGCCCGGCAGCTCATCCGTCGACGGTTTCCACAAAACGAAATCCATCGGGTTGCGCTTATACGGCGCCACTTCGACCCGCGCGCCAGCGATCATGTCGTCGATGCTGCGGCCCGAAAGCCTTCCGTATTCCGGGTAGCTTTCGACGGAAAAGAGCACATGGCCCTCGACCTCATAGGCATGGCCCCCTTCAATCAGCATCACGATCAGGGCGATCATCTGCTTGATATAATCGGTCGCCCGCGGCTCGTAGGTCGGGCGCAGGGCGCCCAATGCGTCCATATCGGCGTGATACCAGCCGATGGTCTCGTCCGAGCGCTGTGCCACCAGCTCTTCCAACGTGCCCTTGGCACCGGCCTCTTTGCGGGCCAAAGCGGTCGCGTTGATCTTGTCATCGACGTCGGTGAAATTTCGCACATACGTGACGTGCTTGGCGCCATAAACATGCCGCAACAGCCGAAATAGCACGTCAAACACCAGCACCGGCCGCGCGTTGCCCAGATGCGCGCGGTCATAGACCGTCGGCCCGCAGACATACATCCGCACGTGATCTTCATCGAGCGGTGTAAACGCCTCTTTGCGGCGCGTCTTGGTGTTTGTCAGCTGGATTTGCATAAGCCTGTCCTTCGCGCAGGGTCGCGGCGGGCTTAGCAACTTCACTTAGGGATTGGAATAGAAGACCGGCCCGCCAAATTGTTAGCGGGTAATGCAGCAGATGATGGTTGCAATTACGGTCATGCACGAGGGGTAACACGTGTTGCGTTCGCGGCCAAGCGTTTTGTCCGCCCGCCTCAGGTATAGGCGACCACCTCGTATTCCACCCCATCCGGCCCGTCGAAATAGAACCGGCGGCCAGGTTCGTAATTGGCGTGCTCTTGCGGCGTGAAACCGGCTTTTCGCACCCGTGCTTCTGTCGCGTCGAGATCCTCGACCACCACGCCAATATGGTTCAACCCCGCCCAGTGGCGGTATTTGGCTGCGGGGGGCTTCATGTCATGGCCGGGGTTGTAGAGCGCGATGTAATCGTCATCGGTGCCCACATGCACCGAATAGCCGGTGCCAAGCGCCGCGCCCTCCCACCTTATAGTCCAGTCAAAAAGTTGGTTCAGCACGGCCGCGGTCGCCTTGGGGTCCGGCACCGCGATGTTGACGTGTTCCAATCGGGCGGGCACGGCGATCTCCTTTTGCTTTCTGTTTTTAACCACTATGCTTTCTCAAGTGCACTTGAGGTCAAGAGAAAAGAAAGGCGGCTTTTCATGGCATTACAGAAACGCGGGCTGAGCATTGGCGATATCTCGGCGCGCACGGGCCTCGCCCCCTCGGCGATCCGGTATTACGAAGAGGAAGGGCTGGTGCACCCCGATCGCACCCCGGCCGGTCAGCGGCGGTTTGAACGGGCCGACATTCGCCGGCTGTCATTTGTGCTGATCGCGCAAGAGCTGGGCTTTCCCCTGGCGCAAATCCGGGACGAGCTGGCGCATCTGCCGCCGGGCAAGGCCCCGACCAAGGCGGATTGGACGCGGATTTCGCGGCGCTTTGGCAAGGCGCTGGATGCGCGGATTGCGCAGATGCAATCGCTGCGCGACCGGCTGGATGGCTGTATCGGCTGTGGCTGCCTGTCGTTGAAAACCTGTACACTTTACAACGCCGAGGACCGCGCGGCGCGCAAAGGGGCTGGCCCGCGTTACCTGTTAGGGGACGTGCCGGATGGCGATGACTGAACAGCCGCTTTACCTGCATGGGTTGCCCGGCAGCGCGGCTGAGCTGGCCATTGCGGGGGTCGATCTGCCTGTGCTGGGGTGCGATCAGCCATCCTTTGCGCAGCTGGCTTTGAGCTTACCTCAAGGCCTCCTGCACCTGATCGGGTTTTCGCTGGGCGCGGCTTGTGCCCTGCGCCTGGCCGCTCTGGCACCCGAGAAGGTCACACGCCTGACGCTGATCTCAGCCGCTGCGCCATTAGAGCTTGGGGCGTTCCTGCCGCAGATGGCTGGGCGGGCGGTGTTTCGCGCCGCAACCAGCCATGGGCAACTGTCGGCGCTGACGCGGGTGCAGTCGACTTTGGCGCGGATCAGTCCGGGCTTTTTTACCCGTCTTCTGCTGCAAAACGCGGATCCCGCGGATCAGGCGCTGTTTGCCGAGGCGCAGGCGCGTGCCGCTCTACAGAAAAGCCTGCGCGAAGGTTTGACCCAGCACCGCGCCGCCTATCTGCGGGAGATCACGGCCTATGTGCAGCCCTGGGCGCGGCATCTGGCCTTTGTGCGTTGCCCGGTCACGTTGCATCACGGGACGGAGGATCGTTGGGCGCCTGTGACGATGGCTCAGGCTTTGGCAGATGCCCTGCCCGACGCCACGTTGCATCGCTACGATGGGCTGGGCCATTACAGCACCCTGCGCAAAGCCCTTACCGAAACGCTTTAGTTGTCGCGTTCAGCCTCGAGCCGGCGATAGGCGGCGACGTTGCGGTTGTGCTCATCCAGCGAGACTGCAAAGTTGTGCCCGTCCGCCGGATCCAATGTCTTGGCGACGAAGTAGATATACTCGGTCCGGTCCGGGTTCAGCGCCGCCTCGATGCTGGCGCGGCCCGGATTGGCGATGGGTGTGGGCGGCAAGCCGTTGATCACATAAGTGTTCCACGGCGTTTCACGTCGCAACTCGGACTGCCGCAAGCCGCGCCCCAACACGCCCTCACCTTTAGTTATGCCATAGATCACTGTCGGGTCGGTTTGCAGACGCATGCCGCGGTTGAGGCGGTTGACAAAGACGCTGGCCACCTGCGGGCGTTCCTCGGCGCCGCCGGTTTCCTTTTCGATGATCGAGGCCAGGATCAGCGCCTCTTCGGGGCTGTCGAGCGGCAGGCCGGCTGCGCGGCCATCCCAGGCGGCGGCGAGGATCACCTCTTGCGCGCGCTGCATTCGGTCGACCACTGATTGGCGGGTGTCGCCGGGCACAATCTCGTAACTATCAGGCGCCAGGGAGCCTTCGACCGGCAGATCGGGCACATCGCCTTCCAGCACGTCGATCTGGCTGAGTTCCTCAACCACTTGCCAGCTGGTCACCCCTTCGGCCAAAGCCACGCGATAGCGCGTATCCTGCGCCGCTTTAACCTCGGTATAAGCAGCCGGCACATCGGCTTCGGCGGGGTTGAAGGCGACGATTTCCTGATAGCGGCCAGAGCTTGGGTCAAGCTCACGCACCTGCACGGTGGCGCGGGTCACGCCGACGCGATAGACCACCTCGGTCCCGCAGGTCGACGCACCACCGCGGGTGACGATGTCGACGATCTGCGACATCGACGCGCCCTCGGGCACCAGATAGCTGCCGGCCTTCAGCGATTGCGTCTTGTCGGTGTAATCGGCGCCAAGGCGGAACATCACCGGGCTGGAAATCGCGCCAACATCAGCCAGGTCCTCGGACACCCTTGTCATGTTGGTGCCGCGCTGGACCTGCAGGCAGATCGGCTGATCCAGCGGCCCTTCGGCGCTGTATTCATTCTGCGCCCAGATCAGGACGCCGCCGAAGAGGAACACCGCGACGACCAGAAAGGTCAGCGCGTTCGAGGCGATGTGCCGCCACATGGGCCTACTCCGTCTTGCCGAAGATCACGCTGGCATTGGTGCCGCCAAAGCCGAAGGAGTTCGACAGCGCATAGGTGATCGCACGTTCCCGCTTGGCGTTCGGGGCCAGATCCACCGGGCTGTCGACCGCCGGGGTGTCGAGGTTGATCGTCGGCGGCGCCACCTGGTCGCGGATGGCGAGAATGGAAAAGATCGCCTCGATCGCGCCAGCCGCCCCCAACAGGTGCCCGGTGGCCGATTTGGTCGAGGACATGGTGACCGTACCAGCAGCATCGCCCAGCATCCGTTCGACCGCGCCAAGCTCGATCACGTCGGCCATGGTCGAGGTGCCATGCGCGTTGATGTAATCGATGGCAGACGGCTCCAGCCCCGCATCCTTCAGCGCCGCCCGCATCGAGCGTTCGCCGCCTTCGCCATCCTCGGACGGGGCCGTGATGTGATAGGCGTCGCCCGACAGGCCATAGCCGCAAACCTCGGCATAGATCTTGGCGCCGCGGGCCTTGGCGTGTTCGTATTCCTCAAGCACCACAACGCCCGCACCTTCGCCCATGACAAAGCCGTCACGGTCGGCGTCATAGGGCCGGCTGGCGCTGGTGGGATCGTCGCCGCGCTTTGTCGACAGCGCCTTGCAGGCGTTGAAGCCAGCGATGCCAATCTCGGAAATCGCCGCCTCGGCGCCACCGGCGACCATGACATCCGCGTCACCGTACTTGATCAGCCGCGCCGCGTCGCCAATGGCATGTGCGCCGGTCGAACAGGCCGTCACCACCGCGTGGTTCGGCCCCTTGAAGCCGTAACGGATGCTGACATTGCCCGAGATCAGGTTGATCAGCGCGCCGGGTATAAAGAACGGGGACACCCGCCGTACGCCCCTGTCGCGGATCAGATAGGCGGTTTCGGCAATCGCATTCAGCCCACCAATGCCCGAGCCGATCATCACGCCGGTGCGCAAGAGACTTTCCTCATCCTCGGGCGTCCAACCGGCATCTGCAACCGCCTGCGCGGCGGCGGCCATGCCGAACTGGATGAACTCATCGACCTTGCGCTGCTCTTTCTTGTCGAGCCAGTCGTCCGGGTTGAACGTCCCGTCCGACCCGTCACCATATTTGACCTCGCAGGCATAGGTCGTGGCCAGGTGGCTGGCGTCGAACTTGGCGATCGTGGCCGCGCCAGACTGCCCGTCCAACAACCGCTTCCAGGTTTCTTCGACACCGCAGGCCAGCGGTGTGACAAGTCCCAGCCCAGTGACTACAACGCGACGCATGGGTCTGCCCTCTCCTCAAGTGCTCTTTGGGTGCTCTTTACCTTGCTGGGCAACCAAGGGGCAAGAGCGCTCAGGCCCAGTCCGCCCCCAGATCGGCACGCGCCCGCCGTGTCCAGTGCTCTTCCAGCCAGTCGCAGGGCCGCGAATAGCGGATGAACGACCCAGTATAGCCGGCCACCGCCTCGGGCATCTTGGGGCGACCGTGAAAGCAGACCACCCGCGCCTCGAACGGCAGACGCGCCGGACGCAGGTAATTGGTCGGGAACGGGTTGCAGTCGTATTTATAGGAAACCACCCACTCGGGCGGGATATAAGTGAACTGATCCCGCGCCATCGCCTTGTGGCTGGTATAGCGCTGTTCTGACCCGCGCGCCTCTTCGACCTCGGCATAGGGGTTGGCGGCAAGATCGTCATAAAGATAGCCGTGCAAAGCCGGATCAAACCGAAAGACCGAGCCATGGCCTGTGGGCCGGCCCTTGCGCTTTTCGGTCCAGTCGTGGCGCATCGCGACCGTGCCGGGCGCGAGATCGTGGATATCGTCCAGCGGCCCGGTGATCACCACGTCGAGATCGAACCCCAAAACCGGCCCCTGCAAATCCGGCACCAGCCCCGGCTTGAATAGCGACACCTTGCGCATCGCCCCCTGCCGATTGGCCACGGCCAAGGCGGCATTCATCGGCTCGGCAAAGGGCTCTACCGGCAGGTTCAGCACCTCGATATCCGGGTGCAGCCCCTCTGCATGTTCGGTCATACACATGAAACGCACAGGTCGCGCCATGTTGCGCCGCACCCCGGAATAGAGCCGATTGACGTATTCCGGGCCAAAAAGCGTGCCCCACTTGATGCACATGATGTTGGCGACTTGGGTCATGGCGCCTGCCTACTCCGGGCAGCGGCGGGCTTCCAGTTGAAACTCGCGCGGCCTGGCAGACACAACTCGTGCGAAACGCGGCCCGACGCGCCCCGGGGCGCTTGAGCAAGCGGCCCCGGCGCATTATCCTAAGTACGCAAACCGATGACCGGAGGATTGATGGAGCTTGTCCTTTCCCTCCGGGCCGCAGGCTGATCAGCCCGCGACCCGTGCACGCCTTGTCCCCGCCAGCCCGGCGGGACCAAACGCTTGTCTTATCGGGATGATTCCATTGACTGACCTGACACTTGCCGACCTGGGATGGTCGGCGTTTTTCGCGCGCCAAATCGACGACGAGGACGACGCGCCCCTGACCCCTGCCCGCGTGACCGAAGTGCAGCGCGACCGCCTGCGCGTGCTGGGCACTGCCGGCGCACAGATGCTGATCCCCGCAGAGACCGCCGGTGCCTATGCCGTCGGCGACTGGGTGCTGAGCGACGGCACCTATGCGGCGCGGCGGCTAGAGGCAAAGACCGACCTCGTGCGCAAGGCCGCCGGCCATACCGCCACCGCCCAGCGCATCGCGGCCAATGTCGACACGCTGGGCATCGTCACCAGCTGCAACGCCGATTTCAACGTCGCCCGGCTGGAGCGCTACCTGGCGCTGGCCGCAACCGCCGGCTGCCTGCCCTTGGTGATCCTGACCAAGGCGGACCAGACCGAGGATGACCGCAGTTACATCCGGGAGGCCGAACGCCTGTCGCCGATGGTCACCGCACTTGCGCTCAACGCCAAGGACCCGGATGAGGTTGCGCGACTGCATCCCTGGTGTTCGGACGGCCAGACGCTGGCGCTGGTCGGCTCATCCGGTGTCGGCAAAACCACTCTGCGCAACGCGCTCACGGGCAGCGCGGAGGCCACGCAAGGCATCCGCGAAGACGACGCCAAAGGCCGCCACACCACCACCTTCCGCAGCCTCGTGCCCACCCCCACCGGCGGCTGGCTGATCGACACGCCGGGGATGCGCGAGCTGCAGCTGGCGGACATGCAAGAGGGCATCGCCGAAGTGTTCGACGACGTGCTGGAGCTTGCCGCGCAATGCAAATTCCGCAACTGCGCGCACGACTCCGAGCCGGGCTGCGCCGTGCAGGCAGCCGTCGCGGACGGCACGCTGGATCCAGACCGCCTGACCCGCTGGCGCAAGCTCGAGGCCGAGGATGCGCATAACTCGCTGACCCTCGCCGAGGCGCGCGCCAAGGACAAAAGCTTTGGCAAGATGGTAAAAAGCGTGATGGCCGACAAGACCCGTTACAAGCGGTGAACGTTTAAGCACGCCGCGGACTCAAATCGCCCCTGCTTCAGGTTTCCGCATAACACTGTGTTTCGTATTGCAGCTTGACTGGATTCACAGCCGATGGCTGCGCCTGAACGAAGGTCCGCTTGGCAAGAGCCATCGCCGGACCGCTTTCGTTTCGTTCGTGACCGCCTTAGGACTGGTCTCCACAAAACGATGGGATCACAACGATAAGGCTGCACATTATGCGGAAGGTTTTAGTGACTGGTTCATCTGGCCGGATTGGGCAGGCATTCGTCGCCGCGTATCAGGAGCGCTATGAGTTTGTGCTCACCGATTTGAGAGAGCCCGCGCACTCCATCATGGGCCCACATCGCTTCGTGCAATCTGACCTGTCCGATGCCAGTACCGCAGCCGATCTTTGCACGGGAATGGACGCTGTTGTGCATCTCGCTGGTGTACCCGACCCAGACGCTGGGTTTGACGACGTGTTGCCCGCCAACATACTGGCGACCACCTATCTGATTGAGGCGGCCCGTAAGTCACGGGTCAGACGTTTCGTTTACGCCAGCAGTGCGCAAACCATCGAAGGTTACCCGGTTGACCGACAGATTATGCCTGGGATGGCTGTCGCTCCGGCCAATCTCTACGGCGTCTCCAAGTGCTATGGGGAAGCCCTATGCTCGCTCTACGCAACACAGCACGGCATGTCCTGCGTCTCTCTGAGGATCGGCGCGTTTGAGCCAGCTGACGGCCCGCCACTTGACACCATGCGTGACCTCAGCGCTTGGCTGAGTCCTCGCGATGCAACGCACCTGATTGATCGTGCCATCCAGGCTGAGATCGACGGGAGCTTTATCGCGCACGGCATCTCAAACAATCGATTTAAGCGCCTCGATTTGACGGAAACTCGTAGAGTGCTTGGATACGCACCGCAGGAAGATGCCTTTTCAACCTTTCCGATGCCTTTCGGTTGAAACCAAAATACGTTCACGTCGCAGCATTAGTCGAATTAGGCTCAAAGCGGTCGCAAAGACTGAGCCGAAGGTTTTCCATAGACTGGCGAGAGGCGCGGATTGGGCCGCGCCTCCCTTCACCCCCGAAGGACGATTTACGCGGCGGGCATCCGGCGTTCGACGATTTCTGCATACCAGGAACAGCCCGCCGGGATCGTTTCGTCGTTGAAGTTGTATTCCGGGTGATGGACCATCGCTGTGTCGCCGTTGCCCACAAGGATATAGGCGCCGGGCCGCTCTTCCAGCATGAAGGCAAAATCTTCGCCCCCCATCACGATCGGCGCCTCTTCGCAGTCGCCCGACACAGCGCGGGCCACTTCGCGGGCGAACTCGGTCTGCTCGGCATGGTTCACCATCACCGGATAGCCGCGGTGGTAGTAGACCTCGGCAGTGCCGCCAAACGAGGTTGCGATGCCGGAGGCCAGAGCCTTGATCCGCTCTTCGGCCAGGTCGCGCATGGCGGTGCTTTGCGTGCGCACGGTGCCTTTCAGGTGCACCTTCTGCGGGATCACGTTGAACGCCTTGCTGGATGTCTCAAACGACGTCACCGACACAACAATCTGATCGACAGGATCGGCGTTGCGCGCGGCAATTGTCTGCATCGCCAGCACCAGCTGGCTCGCCATCACCGTGGTGTCGACCGTCTCTTGCGGCTTGGCGGCGTGGCCACCCTTGCCCTCAAGCTCGATGTCGAACTGGTCGGTCGCGGCAAAGAATGCTCCTTCGCGGATCGCAAAGGACCCGACCGGTTTGCCCGGCCAGTTGTGCATGCCGTAGACCTCATCGATGCCCCAGCGGTCCATCATGCCGTCGTCACACATTTCCTTGCCGCCGCCGCCGCCTTCTTCGGCGGGCTGAAAGATCACCACCACGGTGCCGTCGAAATTGCGCGTCTCGGCCAGGTACTTGGCCGCGCCCAAGAGCATTGCTGTATGCCCGTCATGGCCGCAGGCATGCATCGCACCGGGGGTTTTTGAGGCATAGGGCACGCCGGTCTCTTCGTGGATCGGCAGCGCGTCCATATCGGCGCGCAACCCGATCACCTTGCCGCTGGTGTTGGATTTGCCTTTGATCACGCCGACCACGCCGGTGCGGCCAATCTCGGTTGCGATCTCATCACAGCCAAATTCCTTGAGCTTGTCTGCAACGATCTCCGAGGTGCGATAGGTCTCGAACAGGATCTCGGGATGCTCGTGGAAATCCCGCCGCCAGGCGGTGATTTCGTCCTGCAATTCGGCAAACCGGTTCTTGACTGGCATGGTGTCGCGCTCCCCTCAGCTGATATTGCGCGCAACCTGCCACCGAGGCCTGCGCGGTGCAACCACTCAGATATTCGGCCCCGGCACCATCTTTGACCCATCACTGAAACGTGACAGGCGAAAGCGACTGAGGTCATGGCCCGGGTCGTCCCCCGCCGCCATGTCGGCCGCGATCCGGCCGAACGCCGGCCCGATGCCAAAACCGTGGCCGCACATGCCGGTCACGGCGATCAGGCCGGGCAAGGCTTTGACATGATCCACCACCGGCACAACATCCGGCAGCACGTCAATCATCCCGG
>JAAUYB010157998.1_pt1 | contig 18129 bp, 16 predicted proteins | sample 7278071 | NCBI WGS metagenome assembly JAAUYB01 (sample SAMN14350121, study PRJNA611818) | marine sediment metagenome | isolation source: surface marine sediment (1.8m) | place: French Polynesia: Moorea | collected 2018-08
AGGCATAGACGCCGATGTACAGATCGCCGGCGGAGGGCGAGGCATCGGTGCAGGTCTCGTTGCTGCTGGAGGTGTAGGATCGGCACAGGTAGGTGGAGGTGGTCGGTTTTGCGCCCATGCGGGTGTACAGGTCGGCGTCTCCGTTGCCGGCGCTGGTGGTTACGGACAGGTTGGTCGCGCCGGAGGGAATGGTCAGGATGAAGTAGCGCCACGTGCCGGTCGACTCGGTCAAGGAGACGGAATCGCCGTTGCCGATGGTTTGCGGCGGCTGGGGAATGGCAACACCCACGGCGTCCCAGGCGTTGGCCGTTTGAACGGCTTGCGTGGAGCTTGCGCCGAACAGGTCGGTTGCGGCTTGAATGGTGTCTTCCGCGGCGCCGGCGAAGTTGGTGGACGAAGACATGTAGACCGACAACGCACGGTAGAAGATCTTGGCGGCGTCGGAAATACCGATGCCGGTGACCACGGTGGATGTCTTGCCGCGAGGATGCGTACCGCCCTCAACCAGCAGGTAAAAAGCCAGGTTGGCGATACCCGAGTTCAGGTGAACCCCGCCGTAGTCGGCGGAACCCGTGTAGCGTTCGGGGTAGTAGTCATAGGACTGACCGTCTTGCGTGGGATTGTTCATATAGCGCAGGGCGTCGCCGTTGGTGCCCGGCGTGTAGACGTCTTCACCCAACAGCCAGGTGGCGGAAGAAACCCCGCCGGCGGCCCAGGCATCGGTGGCCACGCCCAGGATATCGGACATGGCCTCGTTCAGGGCGCCGGACTCGTTTTGATAGATCAGGTTCGCGGTGCGTTCTGTTACAGCGTGGGTCAACTCGTGCGCCACCACGTCGCGGGACTGAGCGAGACAGGTGAAAGTAACGCCGTCGCCGTCGCCGTAGAGCATTTGCGAGCCCGTCCAATAGGCGTTGTTCAGGTTGGACTGGTAGTGAACCGTGGAAACCATGGTGGCGCCCGCGTTGTCGTAGGAATCGCGACCGTGAACGGCGGCGTAATAGTCGTAGGTATCGCCGGCGTAATCGTGTGCGGCATCCGCGCAGGCGTCGCCGGTAGCGGCCTGACCCTCGGAGCGAACCAGGGTGCCGGGCGTGCTGGAGGTATTGTTCGCCGAGTAGGTCATGCGATTACGTCCGTAATAGTACTTGGGATGAACCGCGGCAACCGAGCCGTCCTTTGCGTCGGCAAAAATCTGGTCCAGGCGCGGACCTTCCTCGCCCTGGTATTCGATCCTGAAACTCCAGGCCAGGGTGGGTCGGCGCTTGCTGTCTACCACAAAGGCCAACTCGGGCCGACTGACGACCCGGTAGTCGATGATGCCCAATTGGCTGAGCGCCTTGCGGGCGACGCGTTTTTCGTCCAGGGCGGGTTGATCGGTGAAATCGTCGGCTACCTTGACCTCGCCGGTAATGGCCAACACCTTGGCAGAGGTGTTGTCGGCGTGCAGGATGACATGGTCACCGTACACGGGCAGGCCGTTCAGCAAGGGTTGAAAGCGAATGTGGACCTGACCCAGGTTATCGACATGGGTGTCCAGTCGGCGAAAGTCTTTTTGGGCCCGTTTGCTTCGGCGTTCGGCGACCAGAAAATTCCGGGCGGCGGTTTCCACGGAGACGTTTTTGTCCAGGAACCCCATACCTTCACGCTCGTGAAGGGGCAAACGGTCCTGGCCGAATGCTGAGATCAGGCACAGAAAGAGACTAAAGACAGAAAGCTTCTTCATAGTTGTCTATCCTCGAAAGAGTGTTTTGGAATGAATGCGAGCCCGTGTCGATAGGGAAAAGAATGCGCCGCAACACGGGGAAAGAAGAGCGAAATCATAAAATGAATATAGGCTCATTTTTCCGACGCAGACGCAAGCATACACGAAAAGAAATCGCTTGTTTACTATTTATTTACGGCGAGTCTTCGGGGGGTGGGAAATCGAACGGCGTTTCATGGTTTTTTTGCGAGCCCGCAAGCCATGTTTATACAGCTGGTTGCAAAAAGCTGCGACAAAGGTGCAACAGCGTTGGAATTTTTTTCGAAAAAGTGACTCAACGTAAGCTTTTACATGCGGCCGGGCGGAGAAAGAGACCGCTGCTGCCGGTGATTTATTCGCGGCGTTCCGCCACCGAGGTGCCGCCGGGCCGATGGATGAGGGCGCGAATCACATCGCCGCTTTTGTCCCGCTCGAACTCGATGCGGGTGTCGCGGGCGACTTCCAGGCAAAAGGTGGTATCGCGAACGGGCACCAGGTCTCGGGGCGGCCTGCCCGCAATGACGGCGCATAGGCTGTTGCCCTTCTGTTCGATGGACAGCACCATGCCCTCCAGCAGGTAGGTGCCCGTGAACTGGCTCAGAAATGCCGGGTCGGTCATGTCGCGGTCGGGTTGACGTTGGAACTCGATCGGGTCGGCGGCGCGCTCCAGGTTGATGGACAGGTCGCCGACATAACCGTCCATGTCGTTGGTGAAACGGAACCACAAGCCTCCGCGGGTCGGGCCTTCGGGCGTTTCCATGGCGCGGAAGCGTTCGTAATGCCAGTGCTCCAGGGGCGTGGTGATGCGGTTATAGGTGGCGTGCAGCTTGCCGTCTTCCAAATGGATCAGCACCTCGCCGTAGCCCTTGTTGAGATAGCTGCCCGTGTAGTCCTTCAGAGGGTGCGCGTGTTTGGCGCGCTTGCGGCGCGGGGGTTCGGTGTCGGGGATGTCCTCGGTGTTCTCCAAGCCGGCCAGGCGGGAATTTCGCGCCCTGCCTACCCAATCGGAGGATTCCAGACCCAGCAGGCGATCGGTGATTTCGAAGGCCAGTAATTCGGGCAGTTCCGCGCTCCATTTGTTGGCCAGGATGACCAGGCCGGCCTTCTTCAGGGGCAGCAGCGAGACCAGGGAGGTAAAGCCGTCGATATTACCGGAATGATAAACGCGGTAATGGCCGCGGTATGACTCGATAAACCAGCCCAGGCCGTAGCTTTGCAGGAAGCGGTTCCGGCTGCGCGGATAACCGCCGGCGCTGACATGGGGCGTATGCATGGCGCGAGCGGTGGACGGGGATAGGATTTGGACGTCGCCAACCCGGCCGTCGCTCAATTGGAAGCGCACCCAGCGGGCCATATCCTCCACATGGGTGTTTAAAGAGATGGCCGGCGCCACGGCCGAGGTTTCGCGGAAGGGGACGCGTTTCAGTTCACCGTCCACCAGACGGTAGGGATCGGCGTGATCGGTAATCTGTCGGGTGACCTCGATACTGAAGTTGCTGTCGTGCATGCCCAACGGTTTCAGTAACCGCGTGCGTACCGCCTCAGGATACGTCTCTCCTGTCACCCTGGCTCCGATCATGCCCGCCACCATATACATCAGGTTTTGGTACTGGAAGCTTTGGCGCGGCTCGCGGTTGGGCTTCAGGTGGCGAAGGCGTTGGTAAAGCTGCTTGCTGGTCTCGGCGGCGTTGTACCAAACCAAATCATGACGGGGCAAACCGGAACGATGGGTCAAGAGGTCGCGCACGGTCAGTGACCGCGTGGCGTATTCGTCGTGTAACCGGAAATCGGGCAGATAATCCAAAACGGGCTTGTGCCAGGCCAGGGCGCCCTCGTCAACCAGGGTGCCCAACAGGGCGGAAGTCATGGCCTTGGTGGTGCTGCCCGCCGCGAACAACGTACGCGAGGTCACCGGCGCCTGATCCTCAATATTACGGAAACCATAACCCCTGGCCAAAATCACCTCATCGTCCACGACCACGGCCAGAGCCAGGCCGGGAACCTGGAAATTGGCCATGGCTTCTTCGATCATCGGGTCCAAACCGGCCAGGGCGCGACGCGCGGCAAAACCCCGCTCGGATCGGGACATGACGAAGGGGATGGTTTCGCCGCTTTGGGTGAACTCTCCGGTGAACAGGTTGCCGTTGGGCGATAACTGCCCGTTGAAGGTGGGATTGCCGGGCGTATTGCTAAGGGAGAAGCTTGCCTTGCCGTCACTGAAATCGATATCTTTCAAAGGGATATCGGTCAGTTTCTTCAACGGGATGGAGATCTTGCCCTGCCAGTCGCCGTCCTCGTCGTCGCGTTGGAAGTCAATGCGAAACTCCAGCTTGCTGCCGGGTATTTCGATCGAACCGGCCCAGCGGCCTTCCAAACCCTGCTCCGGTCCGGTGAGCATCAAAGAGGCAAGTATGACGATCAGGGAAGGCAACATCGAATCAGCGCTCCAGGTTCCAACGCAACCACAGGTCGTAACTTCATTATTGGCCCGCAAAACCAAATCGTCAAGAGCGGGAGCGGTGAATTGTGAGAATCAGACGGTTTTCAGTTACCCATGTGATTCTCTACCAGGGCCTCGTCAAAGCCGTGAACATGAGCCGATAACAACGCCCAACGGACTTAAATATTCCCGGAACGACATGAAAAGCCCGCGGTCCGGTGCTCGATTGTTCCCGGGAACAACAACGTAGCCGTCGTCCGGTACGATATTGTTCTCGGTAACAATATCGTACCGGATTGTAGGGATTTTATTGTTACCGGGAACAGTAAAATATTTTTCGACTAAACAAGTGTTTATGCACGTAAACGAGCCACCCAATTGTTTTATGCAGTGACTTTTACCGGTTTCCCTTCGGCCTGGGAGGGTCAGCGGCAAGATACCCACCTGACATCACACCGTTCAACTTCTCTCGACTTGAACAAATCCCCGATTCCAAGACGCGCCGTGGGCGGGTCGGCTGTATAATGAGCCTATGCCTTGAGACTAAAATATTTTTTCCACGGGAGTACAAACCATGCTCAAACTGCTTCATCCACAGCAAATGCAGTCGATTAAGGGTGGCCGCAACAATCGAGATATCGATATGGCGGACACGAATCCCCTCCATGCCGAAACGGGTGGCGCCGTGAACCCTTTATTCGATGCTGACGACGACTAGGAGATACCATATGTTCAATAAATTGACGCGACAGGAAATGAAGACATTGACGGGTGGAACCCGATCCGCCGGCGCCGCCGCCTCCGCAAATGTCAATCCGCTTTATACACCCACGGATATGGGCGGGGCCAATCCTCTCTACACCGACGACTGACCATCCGCGGACCCGCTTCATCCTGCCGGAGAAGCGGGGCCGACCGGAACCAAAACTTGAGGCAAAGGCCACGCCTTCTCCGGCGGCGTCTCTACATTCTCCTGGGAATCGATGTGGAGGCGTCCCGACTGCAAAACGACAGGCGGGACACAAGCAAACCGTGTTTCGCCCGTCTTACCTAATCGGCAAAAGAGACGACAACCCCGTGCGAAAATGAGGCGCCGGGTATTGCCGAGTGAGTACTCGGATTCCCGGGTTGTTTATACCGGCCGGGAGTCTACATACCCGAATCCTGACGTGATCTCCCGAGGCAAAGAACGCTGTTCTTTGTATCCGGTTGCCTTGCCTGGTACGCACGAAACCAGGCATAGCCGACCATGCCCGCAAAAACCGTCTCAGGGATGCGGACCTTCCCACATACGAATCATCGACTACGGACCAAGATGCGGAGTCTTCATCGCGGAGGTCGTCTTTCCTGTAGTTTTAACAACCTATTCGTACGGGACATACATGTGTTGCTCGCGCGGAAGTGGTATGTCTCGCGGGACATACTACTCTTGCTCGCGCGGAAGAGGTATGTTTCGCGGGACAGGCTACTCTTGCCGGCGCGGAAGTGGTATGTCTCGCGGGACACACTACTCTTGCTCGCGCGGAAGTGGTATGTCCCGCGGGACAGACATGTCTTGCCGGCGCGGAAGTAGTATGTCCCGCGGGGCAGACATGTCTTGCTGGCGCGGAAGTGGTATGTTCCGCGCATAAGTTTACCTTTTCCAACAAAAATGTTGGGTTACAATGAAAATGGTAGTGATTTGACGACCGGAAGAAACAGGACGAGATCAGGAGTGCGAAGAGCATGCGACGAAAACGAGAGCGGACGGACAGACAAATTTTGAGAACACTCATGATCTTGAGGGACCGGTTCACCATGAACACCATTTTCTCGGACCTGGAACCGCTACGACGTTTTGTACCTGACCTCGAGGAGATCATCACCCCGTACTTCCGATGCCTGGAAAAGGGCCAGGCGGCCTACATCAACCGCAAGGACGCGGTGAGAGTCCGCAACGAGGCAGCGGCGCAATTGGAAATGACGGTGCGCCACTTCTGGACCGTGGTCACCTTGCGCACGGAACGCATGAAACACGGCTCGGAAGTGCCGTCCTACTACTTCCCTTACGGCAAGGTCCAACGCTCCAAGGGAGAAACGGCGGGAGGCTGGGCCGAACTGGGAAGACAGATCCTGGAAGGCGAACGCCTGGCCGTATCCCTGGGCCTGCCGCCCATGGTCAACCCCAGCGCGGAAGAGGTCCGAGAAGCCGTCGCCCCGGTCGACGAAGCGGTGCACGCGGTCGACCGGGCCCAAAAAGAATACGGCCTGTGCCTGACCGGCATACACGAATGCCGACTGAAGGCCAAAGCCCTGGTCCAGGACATCGCGGAAAACATGAAACGCGCCCTGAGAGCCTACGAACCGCCCCGCCGCCGCCGAATCATGAGAGCCTACGGATTCCGTTTCAAAACCGACAAAAAGCCAAAACTACCCAAACCACTGGAAGCCATGGTCGACCTACCGGAGCGGTAGGCATCCTTCAGTGTTCAAACTTCTTCCTTTTTTACCCGTACTTGAAAGCCTCCTCTTGTCTTGGGACGTATCGGCGCCGACACTTGAGCTTGCCTTACCGCCGGATCGGTATGGTCCCAAGTAGACATGGAGAGGGTGTCTGGATTCAATCATTCCGCCCAAGCGACTATAGCTGCTTGGCTTTCTACTCCAAGCAACATAAAACCAGCCCCTTAAATCTAGCCGTTTGACTTTCTACATAGCCCCTTAAATCTAGCCGTTTGACTTTCTACATTAAACATTACACCGAAGGGAGGCACCCCCAACGGGCGCATCCATCGCGGTGGCGTAGTTCCGAAAACAAGGTTTATCTTTCAAAATGCAAGTAACTTTTGTGTTTTTTCGATAAGTGAGCCGTCATGACCTGGTGAGAGGTGAAGCATGATAGGCACTTTAATCAAAGTTCCATCCCCCTACGTGCTGCCTAAGGATGGGAAACCTACTTGAGGTTGGCGGCGTTAATTAATTTTTAGAGATATTGCTTTGTACCTCTTTGAGTGGAAGTCTTTGCCAAAGAGCCTCAAAATTTCCCTTTAAGATATCCTCAGTACTGATTTCCAATCCCTCGAAGATTTTACGCAATTCTTCATCTAATGATTCTTGCGCATTGATCTTAACCTTAGACATCAAAACAGGTTCCTTTATTAGCCTTCTTACTAGCGTTACTTTTTTAAAGGGTAGCATGTTACCACGGAACAGCAGCCAGGGCCATCCTTGTTTAATACCCGTTCCAGGTATACTGATCGAGTGTTGATTGTACAACCTCATCATTTTTACCAAAAGCGTCAAAAGGCGATTCCATTGCGTAAAAGATTTCATTCCTTTTCTCACTTCGCCTCATTGAGGGAGAGGCCTCTCCACTTTGTAAAGTGTAGCTCTAAAATCTATCTGGTTTTCTTTTTTTCCCATCCACCGTTAGCCTTAGGGAGAGCTCATCCCTTCTAGAAGAATTCGATCAGCCTCATTTAAAACCATCTTCACTTCAGTTGGCGTAAGGTTCAATAATGCTGAGATCTCTTCAAAGCTCAGATCAGCCAGCCTATGCAAGAGGAGGACTTTGAGTTGCCGCTCAGTCAAACGATCTCGCATGCATTCGATTAGTTGCCCTTGCCGCTCCAAAAACACCGGAAAGCCCTTTCCCATGGGACCCCTCCATCTTGTAAGCCATTCTCACGCAAAGCAATAGATTGCTTTCCCGATATCCTGACAGGTAATGGCCGGATGAGAATCAGTAGAGACATGAGAGAATATTCCATGTTAGTTCTCACTAAAAACCTCCTAGGCTTATTGGTTTTCCTGTTTGAGTAGAGGGAGTTTGGGAACGTATTGATTTTAAGCTCCTCTCGGGAGCTCGATCTGGAAAACATCGTTCCCGCCTCCTTACTAATCTACGTCGTGTGTTGCAGTAAAATTCATTCAAAAAAGCTATAAATATTTTGAAAAGTCTCGTATTTAATATAGCAAAAGGCGGGTTACCTATGCGAAAGCAACCCGCCGTTCATCCCAGTGGATAATAGATCCATTGGTTCTTTCTCGTTTCTTGAGGAATGTACCTGCATTTATGGCCTGGCTCAAGAGTTGTGCTGATCTAATTCCGCCCATAGCCGCGAGAAATCCCCTCTGAGGATTTCCTCAGTACTGATGGGCAGGGATTTGATAAGGGCTTTGATTTCATCTAAAGTCACGCGTTCCCTTTGAACACGCTCTTTATATCTAGAGGTTCCTTTCTTTTCCATTTCATGCCTTAAATCCTTTATGAAAATTGTCTTAACCGAATTTGGGTGAAAAAGCTCAAGTCTTCTGTCACCAAAAGATAGTTTGCCACATTTACCCATACCCGGTCGTGAGTGAAGATCAGGCATTGGGTATTGTTAGAAAACGTACGGGTAGGGCGGGGTGTTTCCTCTCAAAGAGACACTTCTGTTGGTTTTCCAAGCCACCGATTAAGAACAGATTTCTCATATTGGATCCTCCTTAGTTAACTCGATGGAGTCCGGGTTACACCGGTTCCTTCCATCTATACTCCCTTTGTCGTTACTGGAATGGAAAATCATTCAAAAAGTTTGAGTTGGAAGGAACCCTTAAGGTTTGAAGGCGTTTTTCCAGGGGCATGATTCAGCCAGGCTGCCCTTTTCAAAAAAGTGATTCCGAACTCCGGCAGTTCGGACAGGGTCTAGGTTTCCTTTTACTGCTCGTTCTTCATCATCCATGTTCGAAAGAGATTGTGCGGTAACAATGGGAAACGCGTTATCCAGCCTCCAAATGGGACCTTGACCCTTCCTTTTGCTATCATCAACAGGGCGTCTCGACTCTAAAGCATCCATTTCGCTTTAGTACGGATCATGTTGTTTAGATGACCGCGTCGCTGGCACCCTTGCCCCGTGGTTGTGAAGGCGCCTTTACCATAGCCGGTCTTGAAAAAACGTTAATACCTATTGAGGCTGTTTCCAATCCCCGGTTATCAATCTTCAATCGCCATGCCTGGAAACAGGCGTTCCTTGAATCGTTGGCCCTCAGAGGCCAACTTTTGCCGCTTGATCTTGAGTACCCTGGCGATCTTACCAGCACTCCAGTGGTTCTTGAAACGCAGGAGTGCAATTTTGCATTGAGTCACAGACAAACCTTGTAATAGGACCTTCAGCACCAAGGCCCGTTTGGCCTCGATGTCCAAATCTTTCCAAACGGCCAGGGTCGTTCCGGAGAATCGGGCTTCATCCTCTTGTGTATCGAGGACCTCCACCAAACGGAGCAAGGCGCGGGAGATAGCGAGACGCTCCCAGCCGTCGGGTGCACCTTTCATGGCTTCGAGCAGTTGGACCGCCTCAGCTGCCAACTCTTCCTTTCTCACATTATTCATTGCCCTTCTCCTCATCACTCTTCTTTTCCACCTTATCCCCATCGACAATTTTCTCGACCCCTTTTTTCTCATTACTAAGACGTTCATCGATCCCGGTCAACCTGTCCAGAGCCTGTTTCAAATTCTTATCGGATTGTTCTCCGGCGAACTTCTCCATCTCACGCGCCAAAACACTACTCCAGCCCATTCCCGTTAGAATGGCGACCATGGCGTCGCGGAAGGTCAATGATAGAACTGGATCGACCCCGACAGACCCATATAGCCCCCAGATGATCATGGCAGCAAAACCGCCTGCAAAAAGATTTCCCCACCAACCTGGCCGAAATACAATACGGCCGTCTTCCAATTTTTCGACGCGTGGGAAAACAAAACCACGGTCGACGAGGTAAGCGTTGATCAGTCCTCCTAAACATCCAAAAGAAAAGACATATAGAATATTCCAAAATAACATAGCATTGTCCATATTCGACCAGGCGGTATGCCGGGATATTTTTGGTTGGTGTGTCGGGTCCGGGATAACGATGTTGCGAATCGCCATGACCCTGCATTCCATGGGGGTTGTGGAGCGCAGGGTTTGGGTAGTTCTTCAAATCATGACAACAGCCCCTTTCTACGAAAATGTTCGCGAACACCGATGGTAAAACGGCGGATCGTAGTCTGCACGGTTGACTCGGGTAGACCCAGTTCCCGTGCAATCTGTTTCCGGGTCCAGTCTTTGTTGAAGGTCAGCAGTACTATTTGCAATTGCTGATCATTGCAATGCTCTTTCGCATAGGTCAGCAACATCCTTTTCTTCTGCTTCATTTCCAAACCCTCCAGGGGATTTTGTGAATTATCGGGGTAGTTCACGTATGTTTCAACGTATAAATCGTGCTTGCTATGTTTGCGAAAGTAGTCGACGAGGGCCCGTCTTGCCACCACAAGGGCAAAAGCCTGCGGGTTTTTGGGGCAACACTCAAGCTTGGTGAAGGCTTCCCAAAGGGCAAGGCTTAGGTTCTGATGTAAATCTTCCCGCTCGGACGCGCGACGCATATTTCTTGCACAAAACGAAAAGATAAAGGTATTTAGCAATGTGTTGTGGAACCGTTCCCAACATGCTTGCTGCTTTCCTTTGCTGTAGTAATCTGTAAGGGGTTCTTTCCAGGACAAAACATCCTCCAACCTGGAACGTCGTCATTGCGTTGAAAAATCATTCAACAAAATACAGAGAATTGGGCACATTGGATGTGTCAAGGTCAAATTATACGCTATAATACGCAAAAAAGCAACTTTTTATACCCATATTGATCATTTTTGATACGCCATGAGCTGTGCCAGGCGCTCTCAAAAAGGTTGAAATCACAAAAATTCACCCTTTTTGCTAGTCGGAATGGTGAATGATTGCCCAGAAAAGCACCCAAATTCTCTTTTACCAGATCTATTTTTGTCGTATAAGTAATCAAAGAGCCTGGTTGAAGGAGTGATCTCATGAACTTGGATGAGCAAATAGACCATTTTGTAGAAAACATCCGCGGGGTCCTGTCCGAGACCCCCTCCGAGAATTCTCTATGTCCAAGCCACTATCACCACACCGCTCACAAGCTCGATGAACTATTTTTTAAATATGAAGCGCGCCTGGAGAAGCTGGGAATCAAGCGCGAAGACCTTTGGCACAGCGGGCTGCTTCATGGTCTCCCTTTCAAAGATGTGGAAAACCTTGCTCATAAGGGTTTTATATCCAAGAGCGTCCTTAAGTGCCTGGGAAATCAAAATGTTAAGCAGGTCGTCATGAACGCCGGTGAAATCACAACTTTACGTAGTTCTCTTTGGAGCGATGAGCAAAAATTGCCGTCGGTTCTCTTAATGGTTGCCGACCAGTTGGATCGTCTGGAAACTTTTTGCCACAATGGTGTCAAACCAAGTGACGGGACCTATAAAAGAAGAATTAAATTCACACGGGAAGCGCTGATCCCTACCTGTGCCAACCAGGGCCTGTGGGAAGAGAAGAACCGGCTTGACGATATCTGTGCGGAACTCGAAGACCCCGAGATGATGGAAAATGCGCGTGCTTTTCAGGAAGATGTGGCCGATGTCATTCAAGCCGACAGTGAAAAGCTGGCCAAAATCTGCAATCATCCCAAACCAATGTGGCATTTCCACCACTTGAAAACGATCAGTGAGGTCTATAAACAGTTTAAAAGCATGGGGGAAGGTGAAAAACCGTCTCGCTTGTGGTTGAGAAAACTAGGCTTTTTTGCCTATCATTGCGCCAATGTGCCTGAAATCTACATGACGCTGTACGCGTTGCACAAAGCATTTCCCTATGAGAGAGGCGCCTTCAAGGATTATTTCAGCAAGCCCAAACGAAGCTATCGGGCCATCCACACGGATGTCGACCTCGGCGACCATATCGTCCGTCTCAAGTTGCGTCTTGACAACGATGAATATACGGCCTCTGTAGAATACCGCCGAGAGCCCGGGCGGATGATAGTCTACACTCCGGCAACTGATCCGGTCGATTTACGAGAAAAGGGAACAGTTCTGGAATTTGCTTCCAAAGTTCGATCAGAATGGGTTGCCTACCTGAGGGCCGCGTATGTCGACAAGATTCGCGTAGATATCTTCCACCAACTTCAGGACGGCGACGTTGTTGAGTTGGATATAGCGGATACGCTTGTGCCCTTGCCCCCCAATTGGTCGGATCACTACGCGGGTGCGGCCCTTGCTAAAATCAGAAGACGGCTGGCCGAGCGTTACAACTACGTCCGCAGAAATATTTCCAGAACGAACGGCATTAACATCTTACGTCAGGATCTTGCCGAGTACTACGGTTATTACTGGGCACCCTCCACCTTTCATATGGTGCTGCGCGGCCTGAAGAAAACCAAGCCGAAAAAGGGTAAACAGATCTCCGCCATGCTGGAAAAACTGGGAGAAGCCGTTCCCGGAGATTCCAGGAATGCCTTGCTTCTCACCATAAAGAACTCGGAGGCTTACAAATGGCTCTTTAAAAAGCTGACTGCAAAAGAGATGTGCCTGGACTTGATTCTTGAGAGCGCAGACCCGGACAAAGATATCCCTGCCAATTTGAGTGTGGAATTTTGTAGTGTATGCAACCCGAAGAAAAAACATGAGGTCGTTGGTGAGATACAGGACCCTCTTTGGCGTCTTTTGGTTCATCGAAGGATGTCCGCTTGTAAGCCTCAGGCGCCCTGGCCCCTTCAATGGAAGCAAGTTCAGGTGCAAACCTCTCCCTTTTTCGTTTTTGCCCAAAGCCGCCAGGGTCTATTGGAAGAAATCATTCTCTTGCTCAGGAATATGGGGTTGGCTTTCAAAGAGTTCACCGGCATCGATTGCTCGGCAGTGGGTTATACTCTGTTTCGCATGGTCATCCTTAATCTGGATGAGGCTAACCTATACACTCTAACGACCCAATTGAAAAGTTTGAAAAGTGTGAAAGACGCCGGTACCAGGATATCGGTTATTCCGGACGACTACCGTCATGTACTGCCCGAGCACGTGATGGCGGAGGCGCCCGACAACGTGGTGATTTTCAGCCCTTATCACACCCACGGGCATGTCGATAAGGACACTTTTTTCTATGGCAGGCAGCGGGAACTCAAAAGACTGAAGAGCCACTATGAATCATGCCATGGAGGTATGATAGCTGCTCTTATAAACCCCTTGCGAACCGGCAAGACCTCGTTATTCAGAAAATTTCTGCGCGATATCAAGGCGACGAGAAGTCACACTGTTATGCTTCACACGACGCTCTATAGACCCAAAACCTGGCTGGAAACCTCCACCATCCTTGCCAACAAGATGCGTCAAAAATTGTCGGGAGAATGGGGCATCCACCTCGACGGCGAGACGCTGGAAACATTCCATGACCAACTCGACAAGACCCATCCTCGCATCAAATTCATCTACTTCATCGATGAAGCCATGCTTTTATTAAGTAATTTGAAAGATCGGGACTTTGAGGATTTTCGCACTTTCATGGGACGCTGTTCACCGAACTCTGGTCTGAGCTTCCTCCTGGCGGGGCCTCCACCGGGTCAAGCCGATCTTCCCCCCGGCGTGGCAACCTGGTTGGACGATCTAATGACTTTGGAACTTAAACCCTTCAATGTACAAGAAGTTCAAAATTTACTTTGCTGCACTAATTTCAAGGACCGCTATCGAATTACTCTCAATTCCAGCCTGGTAGAGCGTTGCTGCCTTGAAACTGGTGGTAACCCCTACTTTATTCAGCTAATCGCAAGAGAGTTGTGGGACGCCCGTGAGCGCGATTCGCAAACAGCTTTCACCGAAGAAGAATATCAATTTGCCAAAGATCGAATCTTTGAACAACACACTATTTTTGCCAATCACAGCGACGGACACCTGCATCAAAATAACATTCCCTATATTGCTGCGCGTCGCTTTCTACTGGGGTGCCTTGCCGAAGAAGACACAATGAGCACCAGTGAACTCAATGGTCGATTATTGGATACTGACTACTTAACTAACGGCCTTGAATCTGGAAAACCATTTAACTTGCACCAGATACTGGAAGGGCTTACACTGAGCGGCACTGTTTCAAGATGCGGAAGGGACCTGTGGTCTATGGCAGTCCCCCTGCACCGTGAATTCGCTCACTTCAGTAAAATTTACCATAAGGAGAGTGTGGCGCTATGGTACCAAGAGCACAAGGGATAATCAATAATTGGATAAGAGCCTATTGCGGGGGCAGTGTGATCAAGGGATTTCCCACTTTACCCCTTCAGCAGCAAATTCTGGCAGCGTGTTCCTGTTGTTATATGGACAATATATTTCAGCGCCGGCATAAGCACCCCATTCTTCTCACCGGGGCGGACGAAATCGGCATCAATGATTTGGTGATAGGCCTGTTACACGCAATCGCCCGCGATGAATTACCGGAGTATGTCCCCAAAGAGGCACTTTTTATCTTACGGGACACCAGGATCATTACCCTTCCAGATCGTGTCTTTCACGACACCAACGATCTCGCCGGGTTGTTGGAGAGTGACAATGTTAACTTGGTGGTAATCGAAAGATTTGAAACACTCGATGACCGGCTCAAGGATTATGAGAACGATATTGAAGAACTTCTGGAAATATTTAAATCCTATAAAACAAATGGCAAATGGCTTATCGCACCATCAGAAAAAACCATAGGAGAGTTAACCAAAAGTCTCTCGATGGAACGGCAATCACTTGCTTCGACCATAAGCCAAACATTTCATAGCTGGCTCAACCTTCAGGTTTTCGATAGCTACTGGGAAGACTTCCAGGAAGCGATTGTGCGGAATATCTTCAAGGATTTAGGCCATAATACCGGCAACTGGCTTGCCCGATGGCAAAGCCTGCTCATGGAGTTGAGCGGTGGGCATCCCTATATCCTTTCTGGACTGCTTACCTTTGTCGTGGAAGAAATAAGCGAAAGACGACTTCCATCGCCGGCACAGGCGATCAAAATGGAGGCATCCTTGAAGGAGTGGCTGGAGGACGCCTTTATTACACGTATTTGGCCCCGACTGGATCGCATCCTCTATAAACTGCGTAAAAATGAACCTGGAGCTTTCCGAGCTTTGATCGGAGAGTGTACCCTAAAACGCAGTGGCCGAGTTCTTGAATATTATGGCTTCAAACAGCCTTCTAAGTTTGGTGATTCCGAGGTTCCCTACCTGCCCGGAAGCTTGTTCAAGCAGCAACTTTTCGAGCACTATCAACGCCTTCGCCTGGAATCACTGCCAAAAGGAGGCGTCATTACATTCCGCCACCACACAACCAAGAGCCTAAACCTTCCAGAGCAGGAGTGGCGGGCTTTCGGCGTCATCCGCGATGCAGGAGGACGCCCCGTTGAATTGGCAGCCATTGCTTCTAAACTTTATCCGGACTCAGAGCCCGATAATTCAGAACGCAATACCCGCACACGTTTACAAAAGCTCATGAGCCGGCTCAAGGAGACGTTTGGCAACACTTTGGAAATTAAAAATGTACACGGGGTAGGCTATCAACTTGTCATCGCGGATAGCAATTCATAAGTGAGCTTTCGGCAAGCCTGCGTGCAAAGGGCATAACTCCTCATTTATGACGTGCGTGAGAACTAGATGGGTTCTGTAGGAGGAGTCTTGTGTCCCACGAATATCCAGGCGAAAGCCAGCTTCCTTTACCAGAAGCGGCCCAATCATTTGGCAAATCGCCCCGGCAAATCAGGTACCTTCCGCGTTATCGCCCAATGCCTTCTTCTACAATCTCTTTGCCTGCGGACCCGGCAAGTTCACCGATAACGACTACCTGGGCGGCTGTTACATCTTCGACAAGAACGGCGGCGGAACCAACCACGGCCTTTACCGCCGTTGCCAGCGCCAAGTCGGGGTCCATGCTCTACTTCGAGGATTTCTATGCACCCATGAGGAAAGGGATGTGCATCGGCGATGCCTACCTGAACTGGTGGCGCGGCTGCGGCCCCGTACACGACCCGGGTGAAATCTAATGGTTCTACGGCCTGACCCTGTTGGGCGATCCCACCTTGAACTGGTGGAAGGGCAATGTACCCGCCCTGCGGCAGCCCCAACCCAACGACACCTTCGACCACTGGCCCCGTCAAATGGAATTGCGCTGGGATCCGGTGAATGTGCCCGGTGTCACCTACACCGCGGAAATAGGCGCCTTCGGCGCCTTGCAGGCGGGTAAATGGGCAGAAGCCATCAACAGGAGTTTCTATACCGCCCATAGCCTCACCGACACCTCACTGCAGCACAACTTCGTCGGCGCCCAACGCGGCCGCAGGCGGGTGCGCGCACGCATCGACGGCCAGGTCTGCCGCTGGTCACCATGGAGCTATTTCCGTTTCACCGTCTAGCTTCGCGGCTAATATCGAGGCGGCTCCTCCGGGAGCCGCTTCTTTTGTCGCCGAAACAAAAGCCAAGGCCGGAATGATTTTCTGTCATCGAGTCTGCCTTGTTGGGTCATGCCATCTAAAAATGGACGGTATGCCGCCAACCCAAATAACCTTTTTGCTTCGAGATTCTTGCCCGTACCTGGAAACCTTTTCTTTGGAAACCTTTTCTTATGATCTCGGCATCTCAGGTGGGTATGTGGGGATTGGCACCCAAATACCTGACCAGATGCTAACAGTAGCGGGAACCGTTCATATCAGGAATAACAACCCAAGACTCGGATTAACGGACACTTCTGTGACCGAGGGAGAGCCCGGCTCTATCTGGAATATTCGAAACCAGAATTCAAGCCTGAAGTTCTATCGGGACACCACCCCGAACGTTCCCCAATTCATAATCAGGTCAAATGGAATGATTGGTGTCGGTGTGCCCGATCCGGATTACACCTTGCATGTCAAAGGCAGCATGAGCCTGACGGATCCCTTGACCGATAAGCACATCGTGCGCACGATAAAGAGAGACACGGTCGGTTATGCCGGCGGCGGAGCCCACCTCCTGCATTATCTCAGCTTGTCTACTCCCTTTGAAGATCAGAACGGCGCCGTGACTCGGACCGGGCTGGCGATCGGTTCACCGGAGGTTGTTGGAAGTGAGTCGTCTTACCTTTATACCTTTGGAGGGAAAAATATCCGCTTAGGCATTGTCAACGACAGCTATCGAAGATCGGAAATCGAGCTTTACAATGACAACACCTCCTCCGGTGAAATCTTATTCAGAACCGGCGCCTGGCAGGACCCCGGCAACAGCCCCCGCAATCCCCAAAATGTACGAATGGCCGTTAAAACCGATGGAGATATCGGTATCGGCACAACATCTCCCCAGTCCCGTTTGGATGTTCGCTCCGAAGGCAGCGGCACTCAACTCTACCTCAGCGATGACCAGAACGACGGCAATGCCGCCATGGGTTATGACAGCAACCTGAAGCGTTTTGCCATCAGCCGGAGCGCGGAGGGTAAAACCCATGCCATTCATATCGACCACGCCCCAACGGCCGAGGCGCCGGTGTTTCGCTTCCACACCCAAACCAAGGTCGATGCCCTGGTAGTATCCGAAAACGGGCGTGTGGGTGTCGGTGAACAAACGCCAGGAGAAGCGTTGAGTGTGAAAGGCGTCATCGAATCGACCACCGGCGGCATCAAGTTTCCCGACGGCACCATCCAAACTACAGCCGCGCCGGGTGCGGCTGACGGTGTAACGATCATCAACCAGGAAACAGCAACCCCTGGCGGTTTTCCCATCCTCATCACGGAAAAGGGAAGTTATCAACTGATGAGTAATCTCCAGGTACCTGACGAGAACACCACCGCAATCGAAATCACCGCGGACGATGTTACCCTGGACCTTAACGGGTTCGGCATTTACGGAAACCATCTTGCCGGCACGGGAATCGGCATCAAATCAACCGGGCAAAACACCACGGTTACCACCGGAACGGTGCGGGGTATGGGCAACATCGGTATCTGGCTGAGCACCAGGTCTCGCGTTACTAATATCACCGCTTCTTTCAATGGAGACGACGGTATCAAAATAGGTGATCATGAGCCTGGGATCGATAAATGATGGAGAGAAGAGCACGATATTTGACGGATGGAATCCATGTCTGGGTTACCTTGATGACCTGGGCGTTGGAACCTAGCTTACCGGGTTG